>Ga0306921_10004576_pt1 | contig 14235 bp, 5 predicted proteins | sample sta12Cox44000080_FD_203760 | JGI IMG/M metagenome (GOLD analysis project Ga0306921, IMG submission 203760) | Lab enrichment of tropical soil microbial communities from Luquillo Experimental Forest, Puerto Rico - statoxic.12C.oxic.44.000.080 (v2)... | ecosystem: Environmental > Terrestrial > Soil... | reverse complement strand
CGTGCCGAGCAGCTGTCGACGTTGCGCTTGATCGCGCATCAGCATCTGATCGCGCCGGAAATCGAGTGGCTCCTGGACGAGGCCGAAGCGTCGAACGGCGATCTCGGAGAATGGCAGCGCGCCAATTTGCGCGAGATGCGCCGTCGCTGGCTGCACGCGGCGGCCTTGCCGGGGGCGCTTGTCGAAGCCGAGTCGCGTGCCTGCTCGGAATGCGAAGCCCTGTGGCGACGAGCCCGTTTGCAAGACGATTTTGCCGCGGTGCTTCCCGGCCTCGAGCAAATCCTCCGTATCGAACGCGAAATCGGCGCCATCAAAGGCGAACGGCTCGGAACGAGCCCATATGAGGCGCTGGCCGACCAATACGAACCGGGCGCCTCGGTCGCCGTGATCGACCGCTTGTTCGATGAGATCGCGGCTTTTCTGCCGGATTTGATCGAGGGAGCTCTGACGCGCCAGACGGCTACGCCTCCGCCAAGCATTTCGGGCAGGTTCCCGCAAGAAACTCAACGCCGTCTCGCAATGCGGCTGATGGAAAGGATCGGCTTCGACTTCGCATACGGCAGATTGGATATCAGCGCTCACCCATTTTGCGGTGGGATTCCCGACGACGTGCGGATCACGACGCGCTACAGCGAGAATGATTTTGCGCGCTCCTTGATGGGTGTGCTGCACGAGACCGGCCATGCCCTTTATCAGCGGGGCCTCCCGGTCGAATGGCGGCTGCAGCCGGTCGGCCGTGCCCGAGGTATGGCGATGCACGAGAGCCAGTCGCTGCTGCTCGAAATGCAGGTGTGCCGTAGCCGTGCCTTTCTGACCTATGCCGCGCCGCTGATCCGTGAGGCTTTTGGGGGTGACGGCCCGGAATGGGATACCGAGGCGCTTTACCGGCGACAAATCCGCGTCCGACGCGGTTTCATCCGGGTCGATGCCGACGAGGTGACCTACCCGGCGCATGTAATCCTGCGCTACCGGCTCGAACGGGCGATGATTGCCGGCGACCTCGGTCCCTCCGAGCTCACCGATGCCTGGGCGGCCGCGATGCGCGAAATGGTCGGGGTCGTGCCCGACAACGACCGTGAGGGCTGTCTACAGGACATTCATTGGTACGACGGCAATTGGGGGTATTTCCCGACCTACACGCTTGGCGCGCTGATCGCGGCTCAGCTCTTCGAGGCTGCGCAGCGCGATCTTCCCGACCTGATGAAAGCAATCGCGGAGGGCGAATTTGCACCGTTGCTCGGTTGGGTTCGCGAGCGGGTGCATTCCAAGGGATCGTTATGGTCGACCGGTGAGCTGGTGGAGGCCGCCACAGGGCGGCCGCTCGAGACGGCCAGCTTCGAGCGACACTTGCGAGATCGCTATCTCGACTAGCGAAACCACTCGGCGACACGGGTGTTAGCGGGGGCAATGCAGCAAGGTATGGGGGACATTGTGCTGGAAATCGCGGTACGAGAAGAGGCCGACGGCCGCCGGGCCGCTGTCGAGCGGTTCGAAACGGTTCGGCGTGAAACAGAATCGCTAATCGCCAATCTGACGGCCGAGGATCAAGCGATCCAGTCGATGCCCGATGTCAGCCCGACAAAATGGCACCTGGCCCACACCACCTGGTTTTTCGAGACATTCCTGCTCACGCGGTTTGATGCCGATTACCGGCCGTTCGATCCCGCTTTTGGCTACCTCTTCAACTCTTATTACGACGCTGCCGGGCCGCGTCACCCGCGGCCCGAGCGCGGCTTGTTATCGCGCCCTACGGTCGATATCGTCATGGCCTATCGCGATCACGTAAGCGCGGCGATGGCCCGGTTGATCGAGCGGGCCGGCGACGCGGAATGGGCCGATCTCGCATTGCTGCTCGAACTCGGCATGCACCATGAGCAGCAGCATCAGGAGCTGATCCTGATGGACATCAAGCACGTATTCTGGACGAACCCCTTGTTGCCTGCTTATCAGGCGCCTCAGCTCCAGGTCCAGGTACCGGCCCGCTCGGTCACCTGGGTGGATTTCCCCGGCGGTGTGAAGGAGATCGGGGACGCCGGATCCGGTTTCGCTTTTGACAACGAAGGTCCCCAGCACAAGGTCTGGCTCGAACCGTTTCGTCTCGCAACGCGGCCGGTTATCTGCGGCGAGTATCTTGGCTTCATCGAGGACGACGGCTATCAGAGGCCCGAATTCTGGCTGTCAGACGGCTGGGCGACGGTCCGCGAGCGGGGCTGGCAGGCGCCGCTATATTGGTTGCGCGAGGGTGGGGAATGGTCGGTCTTCACATTGGCCGGCTGCCGCTCCCTCAACCCGGCCGAGCCGGTTTGCCATGTGAGTTTTTACGAGGCAGATGCCTTCGCTAGATGGGCAGGGAAGCGATTGCCGACTGAAGCGGAATGGGAAATCGCTGCCCTTGGCTTGCCGATCTCCGGCAATTTCGCCGATCGCGGCCATTTCCACCCTTGCGCGGATGGATCATCGGACGCCATCGCGCAACTGCGACAAATGTACGGTGATGTTTGGGAATGGACGGCCAGTCCCTATGTCGCTTACCCGCGATTTCGCCCGGCAGGAGGAGCCATCGGCGAGTACAACGGTAAGTTCATGTGCAACCAGATCGTCCTTCGGGGTGGGGCAACGGTCACCCCGCCCCGGCACATCAGAGCCACTTACCGCAACTTTTTTCCGCCTTCGGCGCGTTGGGCCTTCGCCGGGTTGCGGCTTGCGGAGGACATCGGATGAAAAATGGCGCGAGCTTTACCTTCCACGATCTGGCGCCCGGAGAAGAAAACTTCCGGGATGCTGTGCTGACCGGGCTGGGGCGCGCAAACAAGCGAATTCCCTGCAAATTCTTTTACGACGCCCGCGGTTCGGCGCTGTTTGAGGAGATTTGCCGTCTCCCCGAATATTATCCGACACGTACCGAAATCGCGATCCTGGAAGATAATTCGGCAGATATCGCCGCGCAGATGGGCCCGCATTGCCGGCTGATCGAGTTTGGCAGCGGCGGCAGCCAAAAGGTTCGCATCCTCCTTCAGGCGCTCAACCGGCCTGCAGCCTATGTTCCGGTCGACATCTCGCGCGAACACTTGCGCGATGCCGCTATCAGTTTGGCTGAGGATTTTCCGTCGGTGCCCGTCATCGCCGTCTGCGCCGATTACACCCGTCCTTTCCCCTTACCCCCGCTGCCTGGGGCCGGCGGCAAGCGGATCGGATTTTTTCCCGGATCGACGATCGGCAATTTCGAGCCTGATGCCGCGGTGGCGTTTCTTGCTAACTATGCTCGCATTCTCGGATCGGGCGGCGAAATGCTGGTTGGAGTCGATTTGAAGAAGGACAGCGATATTCTCGATGCCGCGTACAATGACCGCGCCGGCGTGACTGCCGCGTTCAACTTAAACCTCCTCGAACGTGTCAACCGCGAGCTCGACGGTGACCTCGACATCGATCGGTTTGAGCATCTGGCGTTTTACAGCAACGCCGAAGGCCGGGTCGAAATCTATGCTCGGAGCCTTGCCGATCAGTCAGCTTGGATTGCCGGAAAGCGCTTTCATTTCGCGAGAGACGAACTGATCCACACCGAATACTCGTACAAATATTCGGTGCCGGAATTTCGCGCCTTGGCGGCACGCGCCGGCTTCCGCCCCGTCGACACCTGGACCGACTCGGCCGAACTGTTCAGCGTACACTACTTCCGGCTGCGGTGAGAAAACCGAGATCTACTCACGAAGACAGGCTCAATGTCCCGAGGTGCCGCGCGACGGCCGCCAGATCGCTCGGCTGCGATGCGACGCGGCGGCTCTCTTCTAGCAATATCGCGATGGTGTCTCTGATTTGCTCTTCGGTATGCGATGCAGTCAAAAAGAAGCGTAGCCGGGCGGCTCGTTCCGGCACCGCCGGGTAGAGGATCGGCTGCACGTTCACGCCGCGGCGGAACAACGCTTGCGCGAGGCGGCCGGCGCGGATCGAGCTGCCGGTCACGATGGGCACGATCGAAGCGCCGATCGAACTGCCGACATCGAGACCGCCTTCCCGCGCGAGCCGGAGGAACAGCGCGGCCTGCTCATTGACCCGGTGCACTCGCTCCGGCTCGCGCTCGAGCAACTCCACGGCGGCAAGCGCCGCGGCGGCCGCCGGCGGCGCCATCCCGACTGAAAACACGAAACCGGGCGCCACCACCTTCAGATATTCTACTAGTTCCTTACTACCGGCGATGTAGCCACCGCACGACACGAGGCTCTTGCTGAGCGTACCCATCCAGATGTCGACCTCGCCCGGATCGACACCAAACCGGTCCGCGGTCCCGAAACCGCGCGGTCCGAGCACGCCCAGCGCGTGGGCCTCGTCGACCATCAGCCAGGCTCGGTTACGGCGAGCGGCGGCGATGAACGCGGGCAGGTCCGGGACATCGCCATCCATGCTGTAGTGCCCCTCTATGACGAGAAGGGCATGTCTGCCGCGTGGGCGTGCCTCGCGAAGCAACCGGTCCGCGGCTTCATGATCGAGATGCGGGAAGGGCACGCGCCGCGCCCCGGACAACATCGCACCTTGAACGATACTGTTATGGATCAAAGCGTCGTGCACGATCACATCGTCGCGACCGAGCAGATGTCCGATGACGGTAACGTTCGTCGAGTGACCACCCACCAGCGCTACACAGTCCTCGGTACCATGAATACGAGCGAGCGCATGCTCGAGGTCCCGGTGAACCGGACGCTCGCCGGAGACGGGGCGACTCGCCGAGACGGAAGTCCCGTATCGGTCGATTGCAGACTTCGCGGCAGAGACGATATCCGGATGCCCGTTGAGCCCGATGTAGTTGTACGATGCGAAATTCACATAACGACGGCCGTCAATCGCCGTCTCGGCGCCGGCAATACCGTCGTGCACTCGGAAGAATGGATCGGTTATGCCAAGGAATTCCGCGGCTTGGCGGATCATCCGGATTTCTCGGAAACTCTCCAGGTCCGACACGTCCAGGCGGCCGGTGCGGTCGTCACCCTCCTCCTGCTCAAGGCGGCGCGGAACGCGCGAGGATCTCGTCGGCGTTGTCGACGAAAGCTTTTCGATGAGCAGCGCCTTGGCCTGAGCCGAAAGGCCGAACAGATTGCGCCGCGGCTCCATGCGCTATTCCGCGGCCACTGATTTCGGGTCGATCATCGCCGAATCTGTCTCTATGGCGGCTCTTTGCGCCAGTGACTCATGCATCCCTTCGTGTCGTGCGACCAGCGCGATAACATCGCTATCTTTGGGTCCGGTAGAGAAGGCCGCGGCCAACCGTTCCGCTATCGATGCCACGCTCGTTCCCTCGGCGAGAGAAACAAGAGGCAGATCTACCCGAAGCCGCCCTTCGAGCGCGAGGCGAAGTTCGACCGCCATCAGCGAATCCATTCCCATTTCCGAGAGCGGACGAAGCGGATCGATGCCGCCCGCCGGCAAGCGCAAAATCGTCGCCGCTTCCTCGGCAACGATCGTCTTGAGGAGATCCAGTGCCCCATTTGGGTCGAGATTGGCGAGCTGCTCACCGATCGACTCGTCGGAAGGCGATATCGTTCCGCTCATCCGAAGTTCCGAAAAAAGCGAGCCGGCAAGGGTCGGCAAAAATCGCCGGGCTTCGGTCCAGTTGGTTTCGCCGAAGGCGACGAAGGGCAATCCGCTCGCGATCATCGCGGGTAGCCCCGCGAGCGCTTCGGATGCCAAGATAGGTTTGGCACCCAGCCGCCGTGCAAGCGCATCACGGGTTTCTACCCTTTTGGCCAGATACCCCACATCGGCGATCGGACCCCAGGCCACTGCGAGCGCCGGCAATCCTTCAGCCCGTCGTCGCCGCGCGAAGGCTTCGAGAGCGGCGTTGGCCGCCACATAGGCGCCTTGTGCCGGCGCGCCCACCAAAGTGGTGGCTGACGAAAACAGCAAGAACAACTCAATCGGATCGCCGCGAGTCAAGGTGTCGAGGACCAGCGCCCCGCCTAGCTTGGGCCGAAGCACAGCCTCCAGTCGCCCGGGTTCGATTTCCGAGGCGAGACCATCGTCGATGACCGAGGCGGCGTGCAGGACGCCGCGGAGCGGCGGTTGAGCCGCCCGGATGGTCTCGAGAACCGAGCCAAAGGAATCGTGATCGGCGACGTCGGCGCGATAGACACAAACGATAGCGCCGGCGGCTTCGAGTTCTTTCACCCTGGCTTCGCATCCCGGGGTCTCGGACCCGCGGCGACTAATCAGCGCGACCGAGCCGGCCCCATGGGCCACTAGCCAGCGCGCCGCCTCGAACCCGAACCCCTCGATCCCGCCAGTGACGAGGTACGTCCCATCGCGGCGGAAGGTTACGATCGGCGGCTCATGAAGACGCACGCCGGCATTGGCTCGCGGTTCGAGGACGAGTTTGCCGATATGAGCAGACGACTGCATCAGCCGAATCGCATCGTCGAGCTCGCCAAACGAAAAGATGCGGTGCGCCAGCGGGCGGATCTCGCCGTTCGACAGCGCAGCGGAGACCTCGGCTAACAACTCGCGCGCGAGCTCGGGCCGACGCATCGGCAACTGGTCGATGTCGATTGCAAAATAGGAAATGTTCTGGCGCAAGGGCCGCAGATGAATGCGGCGGTTAAGGTAGAGGTCGCGTTTTCCGAGCTCGAGGAAACGGCCGAAGGGTCTGAGGACCTCCAGGCTCCGCTCCATCGCCTCGCCGCTCAGCGAGTTGAGCACGACGTCGACGCCTTGTCCGCCGGTGATCCGGAGTATCTCGTCGTAAAATCGGAGGTCGCGCGAGTCGAGGACATGATCGGCGCCGGCCAGCCGTAGGAAGGATCGCTTCACCTCAGACCCGGCGGTGGCGATCACGACAGCGCCGCAATGTTTGGCAAATTGTATCGCGGCCAACCCCACACCGCCGCCGGCGGCATGGATTAGAACATGCTCACCTGCCGCCAGCTTGGCGAGATGGCCAAGCGCGTATTTAGCGGTGACAAAGGTCACTGGAATGGTCGCGGCTGCAGCAAAACTCGTCCATGGCGGAATTCGCGCCAGCGCATCCGCCATGGTTACAACGCTCGTGCCGAGCGAGGCAGGAGCGAACCCCATCACCCGGTCGCCGACTTGCCAGTTTTCAACACCCCGTCCGACAGATCGGATGATGCCAGCGCATTCCAGCCCAAAAGTCGGACCGGCGAACCCGTCGATCAGCGCCTCTTCCGGCAACAGCGCCATTGCCCACATCATGTCGCGGAAATTAAGACCCGCAGCATGCACCTCTACCTCGACCTGACCGGGTCCGACGGGTCGCGGCGAAGCAACCTCCCAAGCGAGCGAGTCGACGCCTCCGGGATGGCGGCTCCGGAGTGTCAGGAGATCGGAGGGATCGGCTAAACGCGGGGGGAGACCGCGCCGCGCGCGCAGAACGTGGCGTCCCTCAAGAGTCCAGACGATCTCGTCGTCAGATCCATCGCCCGCCAATTCGGTAGCGATTTGCCGAGCGCGGTCGTTTGCCCCGAGGACGCCGGGCAGATCGACCAGACGGAGCGAGAGCCCCGGTGTCTCGTTGGCGAGCACACGGGCGAAACCCCACAGCGCGCCGCCAACGGTACCCGAGGTTTGGCCCCCTTGTGCTGCCTGCTGGGCGTCACTGGTGATGACCAAAAGCTTCGCGCGACGCTCTGCGGCTCCGGCTGCCACTCGCGCCAATTCGGCAGCTTGCTCGGCGGCAAGCTCGGCTGGTTCGCCGCTGCAGGATGCCGCCGCCATGAAGATGATGGCGTGCGGCAGCGTGTGCTCGCCTGTCTCCGGCAATGCGGCCGCAAACGGACTTGCGTAATCAACCATGGCGACATGATAGCCGACAGTGGAGAGGCGATCCTGCAATGCCGCCGCGAGGGCAACGTCGCCTCCAACCAGCAGAGCGGAACGCTGTTCTGTTGTGTCGGAGAGGGAAATGCCTTGGTGGGTTGGAGCGGTTCCCCAGAAAATGGCGTACGGCCATGGCGCCCAGGCATTCGATGCTGCATCAGCGGACCGAAATCCCGCGGCCGCGAGTTCGCTGCACCATTCGTCAGCAGAGCGGAGCGGCGACCGATCGCTTGTTCGCGACCCGGGTCTCCACCAGCTGGGGGCCTGGCCCAGTACGATGTCCCAGAGCGGATTTGGCTCCGGTTCGACCGCGATAAAGACGCCCGCGGGCGCGAGAAGTTTCTGGAGATCGGCGAAATCCGCTGCATCGAGCTGCAAGCGCGCGCAAGCGTTTATCGCCAGGATCATGTCGAAGGGGGCTTGATCCAAGGACGCCAAGCCATCACGCGGTGACCACTGGCGAGCGGAGGCCCCGGCGAACGACTCTGCCACGAACGACAAGCGAGCACTCTGTTCGGCGTCGGGGCTCGTCGCGAGATATCTGAGCGCCACGCCAGATTGCCCCAACCGATCGAGCACGCGGCGCGTCGCCCCGCCTCCATTGGCGCCTAGTTCCAGGATGCGCAGTGGTCGCCCGGGGGGCCACTTCCCCGCGATCTCCTGCAGCGCGTCGCACAGCAGGCCGACGCCCGCGGCACTTGCCGGTGAAGTGTGGAGCAGATGCTCCGTCATGGAAGCGAGCGCCCCATTCGGCGATCGCGGACCGTCGGCAAGAACTTTCGGGAGACTGTGTACGGCGGCGGCCGTGAGGGCGAGCTCAGCTACCAGGTCCGGCGCCTCCGCGAGCAAAAGACGCCAGACTTCCTCGATATCGGGCAGATCGGTCGTGGCTGATAACTGCCATTCAGGTCCGGTCTTGGCAACATTACCGAACCGCTCGAGCAGGTGCAGCGCCCATTCAGCGATCTCGCGGGAATCCGGTGCCACCATCCCACTTTCGACGAGATCTGCGGTTGTGAAGGGGCAGCCAGCATCGACGATGCGCAGCATTGATCGAAGCGCGACCGAGCCAATCAGCGCATCGAGCAGCAGAGCCTGTTCGCTCCGCGCCCGGTCCGGCTCGCGGCCATCGGCAAGACGCAACAATACGGCCCCGATGCGATCCAGCGCCGAGGGCGAGACAGTCTCGGTCAGCGGCGCCGGAACAAGATCGACGCGTAACGCATGCTCCTCTACCGATCCTCGATGCGTCAGCTCGACGCGACGGAACCAGCACTCTGCGAGTTCCACCACCAGATCCCCCCGGTCATCGCGGAGCACGATATCCGCAGAGACCGAGCGGACGCCGATCCGGGCCAGCTGTAACTCGGCGCGTCGGGGAACCCGTCCGAACGGCGCCAAAAGCCGAACGCGACCGAAACGCCAAGGAAGAAAGCTCAGGCCCGGCGGCTGATCGCGCGCGTCAGCGAGAAGACCGAGCAGCGCTTGCAAGGCGCCATCGAGCAGAGCGGGGTGAACCAAATAGGGATCGATATCCTCGGCAACGGGGGAGGGATCGAGATGTGCGATCGCTCTCCCCGACCCGGTGATTTCGATCAGGCGCACGGTTCGGAATCGATCTCCGTAATCGAAACCCACCAACCGCGCCAAGTCGTAGAGGGTCTGCTGGTCGATCCGACGTTGCGTCGGTTGGTAACCCGAAAAGGGCAGTAACGGGCAAGTATCCGTTGCCGAGGCGAGGCGTCCCACAGCATGAAGCGTCAATGCTTCGTTCGAGAGCCGCGGCCGGCTCGCCAGCTCCCAATCGCCTTCCTCGGAGCCGACCACGACACGCACCTCGCGCATGCGTCCTTTGTCGAAGGGCAGCGGACGGCGCAGTTCGAGGTCACGCAACTCGAGCACCGGCGCGTCGGGCCACTGAGCTCGGGCGGCGGCGCAAGCCATCTCCAAAATCGCCGCCGCCGGCAAGACCGGTACGCCCTCGATCGAGTGATCGCCGATCCATGGCAGCACTTGTTCATCGAGATGGTTGGTCCAGCACGGGGTCGGACCGCGCTGACGAAAACCTAGAAGCGGGTGCTCGAACGGCGGATTTACCAGCTCGGCTGCCTCGGCCGTAAGGCCAAACCAAAAGCTCTGGCGCTCCCAGGGGTAGAGCGGCAACCCTCGCGGGTCAGCGATCCCGTCGAAGGCGCCGGATTGCGTTAAATCATACCCGGCGACGTAACAGTTCGCGGCGATCTTTGAAAACGGATCGCCGTCGGAGGATTTGCGAGAGAGCGTGGCAAGCACGCGTCCTTCCACTTTCGCTGTGCGCAGCGCGTCGGTAAGGTACGATTGCAGGATCGCCGTGGGGCCGATCTCCAGAAAAATGCGATAACCGTCACGAATAAGGCACTCGGCGGCTTGGGCAAAGCGCACCGGGCTGCGTATATTGCGCCACCAGTAGCCGGCATCGAGGGGATCGTCCCCAACGGGCTCGCCGCTTACCGTTGACACCAGCATCGCAGCCGGACGCCTCGATAAAAGGCCTACAAGGCTGTCGAGCAGATCCTCCCGGATCGCGTCCATTGCCCTCGAATGGAACGCGAAGTCGAGATCGAGCGGCCGAAACCAGAGGCCGCGCCGTTTCGCCTCGGCTTCCAACCGCTCTATCTCGGGACCAGGCCCAGAGATGGTGACCGAATTCGCTGCATTCAGGGCGGCAATTTCCGCCGGGCTTTCGAGTCCATGGAGAAAGTCACCGGCCGCGTCCGGAGCGAGCGCCAGCGCCGCCATGCGGCCCTTTCCTTGCGTGCGCTGCTGATGCCGGCTGCGCTCCAACACGACTCGCCCCGCCTCACCGAGGGATAGCGCATCCGCGGCCCAAGCTGCGGTGATCTCGCCGACGCTATGGCCAAGGTACCCCGAGGCGCTGATACCGACGTCGCGCAGGGCCTCGACGATACCGACCTGCACCGCGAAAAGAAGCGGTTGCGCCATGTCAGCGCGGCCTATTGTCTGGGCGTCGGCGCCGGCCTCCAAGAGCGCGACCAGCGACCAACCGAGTTCCGGCCCAAGCATCTGGTCGAGGCGCTCGATCGCACCGCGAAAAACTCGATTGTGACGCAACGCGTCGCGGCCCATACCGGAGTATTGCGCCCCGTTGCCCGAAAAAATGAAGGCGAGCTTGCCTTCGCGGACGGCGGTGCCGGCGATCAGGAAAGGTGACGGCTCGTCACCCAGAAATCCAGCAAGTGCCTGAGCCGTGGCCACTGGACGCTGGGGCAGTGCGACCAGTCGGTGCAAGTGGTGGTCACGCCCGCGGGTGGCGGCCTTCAGCATCCCCGAGGCCCGCTCGGCCGGTACATCGGCGAGCGTGGCGCTCCAATTCTGTACCAGCGAGCGCAGCGATGCTTCGGTCTGTGCCGAAACAACCAGCGGCGGCAGCGGCCCTGTTGCAGGTAATACGTCGCGCCGAGGCGGTTGGGCGAGGACGACATGGGCATTGGTCCCGCCAAACCCGAAGGAATTGACGCCGGCATGAGGCCGCTCGGCGGCCTTCATCGGCTCGGCTTCGCGAACCAACCTAAGCTTGAGCGCCTCAAAGGGGATCTTCGGGTTGGGCTGCTCGCAATGGATGGTGGGCGGGATGATATTGTGATCGAGGGCGAGCGCAGCCTTCAGCAGGCCCGCCATTCCGGACGCCGGCTCCAGGTGGCCGATATTGGTTTTAACCGAACCAATGGGAAGTGGGATCGACCGGTTCTTTCCTAGCGAGTGTCCGACCGCGGCGGCCTCGATCGGATCCCCCGCCGGCGTGCCGGTGCCGTGCATCTCGAAAAATGCCAGATTGTCAGCCGCAACACCGGCGCTGCGATACACTACGTCCAGCAGCGATTTCTGCGCCGCCTCGCTTGGCAGCGACAGACCGACCGTGCGACCGTCAGAATTGATCCCGGAAGCCCGTACCACCGCGCGGATCGGATCATTGTCGGCGATCGCCTCCGCGAGCGGTTTTAGGAGAATAATCGCGCCGCCTTCTCCGCGAACGTAGCCGTCTGCTCTCTCGTCAAAGGCAAAACAGCGGCCCCGCCGTGACAGCATCGATGCGCGCGAGAACCCGATAAAGGGATACGGCGCAAGCAAAAGGTTGACTCCGCCGACGACTGCACCGCTGATTTTCTTGCTGCGAATGGCTTCGCAGGCCTGGTGAAGGGCGACGAGGGAAGACGAGCACGCCGTGTCGATCGCAAGGCTCGGCCCGCGCAGATCGAAAATATAAGAAATACGGTTCGCCAGGATGCTGAGCGTGCTCCCGGTCATGAAATACGAGTCGGCGCCCGCCGGGTCCTCCAGCCGCAGATCGGAATAATCGGTTGTCGAGGCGCCGATGTAGACACCGGTGGCCGTGCCCGACATCTTGCTCGGCGGGATGCCGGCGTCTTCGAAGGCGTGCCAGGCGAGTTCCAGCAGCAGCCGCTGCTGCGGGTCCATTTGCGCTGCCTCGCGCGGGGAGATCCCGAAGAAGGCGGGCTCAAATAGGTCGACGCCGGTGATTAGCCCGGCAGACCACGTATAGCTCTTGCCGGGCTCGCCGCGATCGGGATGATAATAGAGGCGCGTCGACCATCGCCGGTCGTCCACTTCGGACACCGCATCGCCTGCCGAGACGAGCAGCTGCCAAAATTTCCCAAGGTTTTCGGCCCCGGGGAATCGACAGGACGCTCCGACGATCGCAATGGATTCGTCAGTCATAGCGTAAGAACAAAATCCGCAATCCCAGGAAGAACTTCGGCAACCCTTGCCAGCCTAGCCTTCTTTACCTGCGCAGAAGAGTCAAATTTTGGATGCGCCATTGATCCCCGATGTCGCAGACCCGCCGCTAATTGAAAGATTGCCGTCGGCGCACGGCTATCTACCCCTGTCCCCCTGACCATCGGAGCCTTCCCCTGAACACCCGGCGGCGACCGTTAACCGGAACCCCTCGATTTTAGTCGTCTAAGACGCCGTCCATGTCAACCTTGGCGACAGGCCGCCGTCCGGTGGGGCTGCCGACCGAACATAGACTGCGGCGAGGCTTGCGGGTAATCTGACATACGGCATACCCGGATCCCGCTGTTCCAAGCGGCGCCCAAGCGGGACGCAATAGGGTACAGTCCCCCCAACGCCAGTGGTTTTGTGGGCTCTAGTGATGAAAGTCTCATATTTCGAAACCGGCCGGTATGTCCCGCCGCCGGACTTGCCGCGCGAATGGCCGGTTCCTGCCGGTTCCTACGACCCCGAGACTGGGGCCGAAGCCTATCGCGGCATGGTCGAGCGAGTGCGATTTGTCGAGGAGCTCGGCTTCGACTGGGTCAGCGTCTCCGAGCACCATTACTCGCCGCGCATTCTGACGCCCTCACCGGTCGTCTCGGCTGCTTATCTCGCGGCGCGGGTCGACAAAATAAAAATTGCTTTGCTCGGGCCGATCGTGCCGGTCAGCAATCCAATCCGTGTCGCCGAGGAGCTGGCGATGCTCGACACGATGGCGCCGGGACGGATCGTCGTCGGATTGCTGCGCGGCACAACAAACGAATATTTAAGCTACGACCTCAACCCGAAGGAATCGCGCGAGCGGACCGACGAGGGGATGGAACTCATTCTCAAAGCGTGGACCGAGCCGCAACCCTTCGGCTGGCAAGGGCGCTATTTTCAGTACCGCACGGTATCGATCTGGCCGCGACCGCAACGCCAGCCGCACCCGCCAACCTATGCGCTCGGCACCAGCGCTGAGGCCGGCGAATTCGCCGCGCGCCACCGTCTCGGCGTCGGACTCTCCTACGGCTCGTTCGAATTGATGGCGAAATCGGCGCGCTATTACCGCGAACGATGTGCCGAATATGGCTGGGAGCCCGGTTCGGACGACATCATCTACCGCGCCAACATGATCCTCGCCGAGACCGACGACGCGGCCGAAGAAGCATTGGCCCGGCGCGACAAGCAGGCGCCGTTCCCCGTGCGCCCCGGACTGCGCGACGCCCTGCTTCAGTCGGATACGACGCGCAACATCGCCGGCGAAAGAAGGCCCGCCAATGTCGGCGGCGTCTTACCGATCAGCTTCTGCGGCGGACCCGACAGGATTGTCGAGCAGCTCCAGCGCTGCGGCGAGGAGGTCGGCGCGGGCGTCGTCGACCTGTCGCTGCAGGACCCAGGCACCGGCGATGTTGGCGGCATGATGCGCGCCCTCGAACTGTTTGGGAAAAAGGTCCTGCCGCGCATCCGGGACATATGAGCAAAGGCGCCGACGTGACGCAGAGGAAGGACTCGCCAAAATCGGCAGCATCGAGCCCGGTCTTTCGCGAAGGCTTTGTCGAGGCGGACGGGTTTCGCCTCCGGTACATGGAAGCGGGGCAGGGTAAACCGCTCATTCACCTCCATGGCGCCGGCGGCATG
>Ga0306921_10004573_pt1 | contig 14238 bp, 15 predicted proteins | sample sta12Cox44000080_FD_203760 | JGI IMG/M metagenome (GOLD analysis project Ga0306921, IMG submission 203760) | Lab enrichment of tropical soil microbial communities from Luquillo Experimental Forest, Puerto Rico - statoxic.12C.oxic.44.000.080 (v2)... | ecosystem: Environmental > Terrestrial >... | reverse complement strand
GGTCTGATTTAAGACATATGATTATTAATCAAGTCGGTAATGTCCCACTGCATTCTCCTTCCTGTGCCGGTGCCAACAATTCGGAACTCGAGTTGCGATTTAATAGCGATATCTCGGCGGTTCTCGTTCGTCAGATTTGCGCATAATAAGCGATATGGTGACGGATGCTCCTCCTCGGAAGAAGGACAACCGCAAAGCCTTTTTCGCCAGTGACCAACTGCAGTCATTGCTGCTTCCGCTGGACTCGAAGTTGCCTGCTCTTGCGAGAACCATCGAAACTGCTGTAAAGAGCGAGGCGACCGCGGACGTGCGGCGGGCGTGCGATGAATTTCTGAAAGCCGCTTCTGATTTCTACCGAGTGCCAGCGTGCAGCGTACGTGTGCTGGCTGCCAGGCCGCTACGGGTGCGGGAATATTCCACCACAGAACTTTTCGGTGATTACGGCCCCGATGCAAAGATGATTCGAGTCTGGATGCGGACTGCCGTTAGAAAAGACGTTACGTCGTTTGGTACCTTCTTAAGTACGTTATGCCACGAGTTTTGTCATCATCTGGATTTTCATCAGTTCGGCAATTCGTGGCATACGCGCGGTTTCTATCACCGTGTCGCCGTTCTCTACCATCACTCGAAAGGCACTCCTGTAAAGAAACTGGTCTGGATTCCCATGCCTCGCGAACGTTGGCGAATCGATTGGCAGCGCACGAGAGCCACCTCGCGCGATTAGTGGGGAAGAACTGGGTTAGTGCCCGCAAAGAACGCCCGCCTAGGTGCTGTCTAAACGGGTTCTCCGCTGTTTTGAAGGGAGCATCCGGTGAGCGAGTGTCATAAAAACGTCATGGTTCTATGCTCAAAAAAAGTCAAAACGGGTCAGAACGAATCAAAGACGTCGACTTCGTAAGAGGTTGACAGGACAGATATAATCAGAAACTTTCAAAACCAATCCAAACAGAAATCTAAATTATGAGTCCGATCCTTAACCAGCTGACCTACGGGCCCCACGTTTGAAACCTCGCGATCTTATACTATTTGTGGGAAATTCGCTGATCAGAACTGCACTAAAGGCAAGGCGAACCGCTGAGAACGGTGGTACTACCGTTCCATTGCGTGCCCCGGGCAGGGATACGAAAATTAGAATAGCTGGGAGAAATGCTCATATCCCTACTCATTCTCGTAGTCTCATTGGCGGCGCTGATTCAGTTTGCAGCGTTTACGTGGAGGGCTGCGTTCTTGACGATAGCCACCGCCGATCTTCCTGGGGGCCATACTAAGCACTTTGTTGTGAATGACTTCGAGGAAGTTTCCGCTTACGAGAAGCTATGCCCTGAGCTTGGGGTTCGCGTCCGCACGCGATTTGGCTCCGTGAGCGCGTATAACTCATTGCTCCATTTCACCATGTCGATTGGCGATTCGATTTTTCCTTCGGCCTCCGGCTGGGCGCAACGCGAGATGGCACTTTGCGCGCGATATGCGACGGTGACTTTGGCGCGGCGTTTGCAACGAAATCAGGTCGTGGCCGCTGAACTTTCTTCCTTTTAGTCACTTCTCTTCTATCGCCTTTTCCACGAAGTCCGACACGCTGAGAGAACAATCAGTCCGGTTGCACCGTAGGACTAAAAACAAAATGGCGAAGCCCGATGAACCGCGCTCCGCCATTTCGTAAAATATTCGTTAGGCTGTGGCTGACTTTTGCCCATGTATGAAGGCAAGCAGTTCGGCATTGATCTCGTCCTTGAGCGTGGAACACATTCCGTGTGGAGCGCCCGGGTAGATTTTGAGGATGGCTCCCTTAACAATCCTGGACGAAAGCAGGGCCGAAGCACCGATCGGTACGATCTGGTCGTCGTCACCGTGGAGAATCAGCGTTGGGACGTCGAACTTCTTGAGATCCTCAGTGAAATCGGTTTCGGAGAAGGCTTTGATGGTGTCGTAACAGGCTTTAATTCCGGCGATCATGCCCTGGAGCCAGAAAGAATCGCGCAAGCCTTGCGAGACTTTGCTGCCGGGACGGTTGGCGCCGTAGAATGGGGCGCTCAGATCTTTCCAGAATTGCGAACGATCTTTCTGAACGTTGGCACGGATTTCGTCGAAGACTTCTATAGGCAGACCGGCGGGATTATTGGGGGTCTTGAGCATGAGAGGCGGAACTGCGCCGATGAGGACGGCTTTCGCAACGCGCTTGGTACCGTGGCGCCCGATATAGCGAGCGACTTCGCCGCCACCCGTAGAATGTCCGACGTGTATGGCATCCTTCAGATCCAGCTTCTCAACGAGCTGCGCGAGATCGTCCGCAAAGGTGTTCATGTCGTTGCCTTCCCATGGCTGGCTTGAGCGGCCATTGCCCCGGCGGTCATGCGCGATGCAACGGTAGCCACGCGCGCTGAGGAAAAGCATCTGATCTTCGAAAGCGTCTGAATCGAGAGGCCAGCCGTGACTGAAAACGATCGGCTGCCCTTTGCCCCAATCTTTGTAATAAATCTCGGTGCCGTCTTTTGTCGTGAATGTAGGCATGCATTCTCTCCTTCGAATCGAGTTACAACCCGAGTCTGATCCCTCTCCCCTTGGCAGCGTACACTTCGCTCGCTCCGATAACAATGAGGTAGGCATTCAGACTAAGCGCGGCAAAAGTTGCAGTGCCTTGAAGACTCTGACGGAAACACGCGCCGCATGGGGTAACGCAATCGCGTAGCTTTCTTTTTGAGGCCGCGTTTTGACAGCTCGAATGCTGCGCGGAGTCTTCGCCACCGCTAGCGCGTCTCCTTCTGCTTCGCCAAATTTGCGAAATTCACTTGCCGGCCCGCGTGAGAAAATTGCGGTGTACACTGACGAGCCTGGGTCGACGATAGACTGCCCGCAGGCGGGACCACGAGACAATCCATGCCCATGTCAGCGAATGAAATCGAAAACTTTGCGCGAGAACTTATGTCTGCATATGAGACGGGCCAGATGGTGAATGTGCCGCCCTCCGAGCGTCCTGGTTTCGATCTCGATGCGGCGTACAAGGTTGAGGGAATGCTCAAGAAATTCCGTGAAGCCGCTGGGCGCAGATCAGTGGGCCAAAAAATTGGATATGCGAATAAAGCGATGTGGCGGATTCTCAAACTTGAAACGCTGGTTTGGGCACACATGTACGACGACACGGTACATTATAGTGATCGCAATTCCGCAACCCTCTCCATCGCGCATCCGCGTTCATTAAAGATCGAACCCGAAATTGTTTTCTGTTTAAGAGAGCGAGCAAACGCGGAAGGCGCGCCGGATGCCACTCCCGCGCTGATGCGCACGGAATGGCTGGCGATCGGATTCGAAATCATCGATTGTCCCTTTCCCGATTGGAAATTTCAGCCGAGCGATTTTGTCGCGTCGTTCGGACTTCATGCAGCTCTGGTGATAGGCGAGAAGATACCTGTGCGGCCGGAGGCCATTCCCACGCTCGTGGACGAACTTTCGAGCTTTAAAGTTCAAATGTCGAGGAATGGCGCTTTTGTGGAAGAAGGCTCTGGACGGAACGCCTTAAAGAATCCCGCTTTATGCCTCGCGGAACTCAGCAAGGCTATTGCACGACGTTTCCCGGAAAATCCTTTGAGCCCCGGGGAAATCGTGAGCTCCGGAACTCTGACAGCCGGACACGCCACGGGCACGGGCGACGAATGGACCGTGGACGTCGAAGGGATCAGCTTGCCTTCGCTCAGACTTCGCCTGGCTTAGCTTTCGCACGCACGCGCGACAAGGGCAGGGATCATAAATAATTTCGAATACGCCCTTGACAAGGCTACAACGGCGTCTTATAAACTGGTCTGGTTATCGGACCAGTTGACGAGTGCCGACTCCCGCCAAATTCGACTTCGAGGTTATCCGCAAAGGCAAGGTCTACGAGGAAGTCGCCAAGCAAATCGAACGCCTGATTCTAAAGAAACTGAAGCCGGGCGACAAGCTGCCGTCCGAGCGCGAGCTGGCCGAAATGCTGCAGGTGAGCCGCAGTTCGATTCGAGACGCGATTCGCGGACTCGAACTGGTGGGCATGGTGGAACCGCGGCAGGGGGCAGGGACAATTGTCCGCGAACTCGCCACCGATTCATTAACCAATCCATTCGCTGATGCCCTCGAGCGCCGGCAGAAGTCAGTGGGCGAACTCCTGGATTTCCGCAAGATGCTCGAGCCGCCGCTGGCTGCACGGGCCGCCATGCACGCTTCTGCCGACGAGATTTCCGAAATGGAAGAGATTTTGCAACGGCAGGAGGACAAGCAGGAGCAGGGAGAAGTGACGATCGCCGAGGATGCCGAGTTTCATTACAGCGTCGCTCTCGCTTCCGGAAATAGCGTGGTGCTCAAGGTAATCGACATTTTGATGGAGCTTTTACGCGAGACCCGTGAGCGCTCGTTGCAGGTAAGAGGCCGCTCGCAGAAGTCCCTCGCCGGCCACCGGCGGATTCTGGCTGCGATCAAGCGTCGCGATGCGGAAGCAGCGAAGGCAGCCATGCGGCGGCACATTGAAGACGTGGAAGAGATTGTAATGAACAAGTTTTGAGAGAGCTTGGGTCCAGCCAAGAGTCGCGTATGGCGGAAATCAATCAATCATCCTCCGGAGCAAGTCTAACCTTGAGAGTTGCGGAGGCGCGTGTCGAAGACGTGGGCCACGCCATTGCACGTCTGGCGCCAGCCGACCTGCAACGCATTGGCGGTCGTGCGGGCGGCGTGTTGAAAATCACGGGCGGGATGACTGGAGTGGGGCGCGCTGAACTCTCCGACGACGGCTTCGAAGGCATGATTCAAATCGACGGAACATGCCGCAGCAACTGTGGCGTTGGGTTGCAGGAGCGAGTGACCGTTTCACTGATTGAGCACGAACAGGCCGTCGCCGTTCGCTTGTCGCCATTGTGGGTGGGTGCTACGCCCGCGATCATTGCGCCGGAGCGGATGCTGGAAGATCTGCTGGATGTTCCGGTTATCGCCGGCTGCGTTGTGAGAGTACCTACCTTCGCCAAGGCCGTAAATTTCCAGGTCGTTCGTACGATTCCCTCCGGGCCAGTGGTTATCGGGAAGCGCACGGACATTCGCGTGGTCGAAGGCGAGCAGACGGCAGCACGAGCCCCGGCTGTCTCCTACGAAGATATCGGTGGGCTCGAGCGCGAAGTAGCGCGCGTGCGCGAAATCGTGGAACTCCCCCTGAAGCACTCGCGCATTTTCGAGCGGTTGGGAATTTTAGCGCCCAAGGGTGTGCTGCTATATGGTCCCCCCGGCACCGGAAAGACTTTGCTGGCGCGGGCGGTGGCTGCTGAAAGCCGCGTTCACTTCATTCATCTCAATGGACCAGAGATCATGCGCAAGTTTTACGGGGAGAGCGAGGCGAAGCTCCGCGAGGTTTTTGAGGAAGCGGCCCGTCATGCGCCGGCCATCCTATTTATTGACGAGATAGACGCGGTAGCCCCCAAGCGCACGGAAGTGGTGGGAGAAGTAGAAAAGCGCGTGGTGGCGCATCTCCTTAGCCTCATGGATGGTTTCGTCGCCCGTGGGCAGGTCATCGTGATCGGCGCCACGAATATTCCCGAAGTTCTTGACCCGGCGCTGCGTCGCCCTGGCCGTTTCGATCGTGAAATCGAAATCGGCGTTCCCAATACCCAGGCGCGGCTGCAGATTTTGAGGATTCACACGCGCGCGATGCCGCTCGCGCCTGACGTCGACCTGCAGGAAATTGCGGAACATTCCCACGGGTTCGTCGGGGCTGATCTAGAGGCCCTCGGGCAGGAAGTCGGAATGATTGCCTTGCGCCGCTTCCTCTCCGCATGCTCGCTGGATATCGACGGCGCCGCATCCGCGGAGCTGGGGACCTTGTTGGTTACGCGTGACGATTTTCTTACCGGTTTGAAAGAGGTGGAACCCAGCGCCACCCGCGAATTCTTCATTGAGAAAAGCAGATCTAGCTTTGCTTCGCTGGGCGGACTGCACGATGTGAAGAAGTTGCTCGATGCGGTCATCGAGCATTCTCACATGCGAGATGAAATCTATGAGCAGGTTGGACTTGCGCCGCCGCGAGGCATCCTGCTGGCGGGACCTTCCGGCACCGGGAAGACAGCCATGGCGCGGGCGCTTTCGGGCGAAAAGCAGTTTCCACTTATCGCCATAGACGGTCCGCAGTTGTATTCGAAGTGGCTGGGAGAATCGGAGAGAGCACTGCGAGAAGTTTTCAAGAAGGCGCGGCGGGCAGCTCCGTGCATTTTGTTTTTCGACACGATTGATGCGGTGGCACCTAAATTTGGAGCCGAGCAGTTTGGCAGCGACGTGTATCAACGAATTCTTAGCCAACTCCTGCCGGAAATCGATAATTTGCGCGACGTAAAGGGCGTGGTTCTGGTGGCGGCTACGAATCGGCCTGAGCGTATCGAACCGGCGCTTTTGCGGAGCGGGCGCTTCGATTATGTCGTCCCGTTTGCGAAACCTGACGCCGCGGAACGCATGGACATCATGAGGATCTGTTGCCAGAGCGTGCCGGTAGCGTCCGACGTTGACTATGAAGAGTTCGCGAGCCTGACGGAAGGCCTTACCGGCGCGGATATTGAAAGCCTCTGCAAGAAAGCCACGCTGCTGGCAATAGCGGAATTCCAGAATCGCAGTCGCGTGGCGCCTTTCATTGTGTTGCGGAACGATTTTCTGTCCGTGCTTGAAACCGACCGCGGCGGTCCGAAGGCTTTCATCGGCGACAAAGCAGGAAGCGGCGGGCATTCGCGTTCGGAAATTTCGTTGAAATAAAGAGTCAATAAATTAGGCGAGGGTTGAACACATGAGCTATACCGAACTCACCGTTTGGACGCGCGGAATCATTATGGATAAAGAAGGGCGCGACATCGTCAACTCCATCTCCGCTTCAGCCCGGCTCGAGGGCAAGTATTCGCAGGCGATGGAAAACTATGTGGACAATCCCGATCGCACCAACGCGCCGACGCGCAAATACTGCCGCGTTAGCGACAATGTGATCGAGAACGAGCTCACCTATGAAAATGAGCAGCCCAACATCGTCGTGCTCGTGGAAGGGACGATGGTGAAGGGATGGGATTATATGCGCGGGATGCCGCCCGGCGGAACGCTGGTGATCAACACGCAATATACGCCGGAGTACATGATCCGCTTCGTCCCAGGCCCAGAGCGGATGGCTCAACTCGTATGTGTGGACGCCGCTAAACTGGCTGACCATAAGTGGCTTTATTACCGGTTGGGCGAACTTGGTCTCGATCGCCTTTCAACGGAAGGCGCGGCCGAGCGCAACAAATCGGTGGCGCCGGATATCGCCGCTCCGCTGATTGCAGCTGTGGTCAAAACGACAGGAATCGTCAAAATGGCTACGATCGAGCCGATGATGGCGAACAAGCACGCGTTTAATTTGGCACTCCAAGAACTACATATCATGCCGCTGAATCCTGTGGCGGCATAGGACAGGACACATGTCGACTAAGGGCACAAGGATTCCCGAGCGTCTCCAAATACCATTTGCAGGCATTACCCCTGCGCCTTTGCAGGAAAAGGGCCAGGATCTATTTCCGACCGGCAACTGGCGCGCAATACGGCCTGTGTATCGGGACAAGTTGCCGCCCTGCAACAATGCTTGCGGAACCAACGAAAAAATCCAGGGCTATCTGGACCTGGTGAAGCGGGGCAAGTATCTGGACGCGTACGCATTGATCAAGGAAGACATGCCGTTTCCGTCGGTGACGGGCCGCGTCTGCTACCACCCGTGTGAGCAGGCCTGCAACCGTGGGAAATACGACGAGGCCATTTCGATTCGCGCCGTTGAGCGATTTCTGGGCGATCTAGGGCAGGCACTGAAGCGCGACGTGGTAAAAGCCGGTACACCCAACGGAAAGAAGGTCGCGGTAGTCGGTTCGGGCCCGGCCGGGCACAGCGCCGCGTACCAATTGGCGCGTCTCGGTTATAAGGTAACGATCTTCGAGAAATCTCCAAAAGCAGGCGGGCTGAATCGCGGTGGAATTCCGGATTGGGTCCTTCCACAGGATGTGCTGGATCGCGAAGTCGAACGCTTGGTCGAACTCGGAATCACGATCAAGACGAACACGGAAGTCGGCAAGGACGTCAGTTGGGACGATTTGAAAAAGAATTTCGACGCCTGCGTGCTGGCTGTAGGCCTGATCAAACCTAACAGCGTGCAGGCCGAGGGCGAGAATAAAGACGGGGTTCTATACGGACTTCCATTCTTGCGCGATATCGGCATGGGTACGTCGAAGGTGAAGCTTGGTGCTCGGGTGGCCGTAATCGGAGGAGGAAATACTGCCATTGACTGCGCGCGCGAAGCGTTGCGGCAGGGCGCCGTTGAAGTAACCATGATCACGGTGGAGGCGCATCCCCAGGAAATGCCGGCCGTCCCGGAAGATCTGCACGACATGCTCGAAGAAGGCGTAGAGCTGATGCACGGGCGGGCGATGACCGCGGTCCATGGCAATGGCAAGGTGGAAGCGCTTCAATTGCATCCTGCGCGATTCTCGGGCGCCATCAATGCGTCTCCAATCAACATCGATCGCGAGGCCCCTGCTGAGCGGTTCACGGTGGATAATGTGATCATCGCGGTGGGCCAGCGTGCGTCACTCGATTGGTTGCCGGCTGAATTCAAGAATGAACGCGGAACCATCAAGATGGACCGCTTCGGTCGGCTCGGTGATACGAACTTCTTTGCAGCAGGCGACATCGCGCAAGTAGGTTCTGGTCAGCAGTTGATGGTCGTGAATGCGGTTGGCGACGGGAAACGAGTGGCCTTCAATCTGGACAAGGTGCTGCGCGGAGTAGCGCTCGAGCCGCGGCAGATTCCGGTCGACGTGATTTTCGATCTGAATCGCATGAATATGACTTATTTCCCGCACTTCCCGCGCGTCCAGCAGACATTGCTGCCGCCGGCGAGTCGCAAGAAAACACAGGACGAGGTGATCCAGGCGTTTTCGGAAGAGCAGGCGGTGGAAGAAGCCAGCCGCTGTTTTAGCTGCGGCACTTGCAACGCCTGCGACAACTGTTATCTCGTATGTCCCGAGCCCTGCATCGTGCGTGGCGAGCGTTCGAATGGCTTGTACAAGATTCTGGTGGATTACTGCAAAGGCTGCCGCGTGTGTATCGAAGAGTGCCCCACGGGCTGTCTGGAAGGCGTCCCCGAACTTGACTTCGATACGGGCGTCGTCCGAATGGACAGTGCATTCGCCATCTCGCCGGGATTGCATGGACGGCAGGCGGAAGAGTTGAGGCACCTCGGAGACCGAGCTGCGAAGAGCATTTAGGATACGCATGAAGTTGGGCAGAATAAACACGGCGGAGTGAACTATGCCAACTGTAACGGAGACAAAAAAGAAGACGGTCCGCATGAACGGCTGCGTCGCATCTGCGCAAGCCGCCAAGTATGCCGATGTCGATGTGATTGCGGCCTATCCGATCCGGCCTTATACGGCAACGATGATGGCGCTGGCGCAGATGGTGGCCAATGGAGAACTCGACGCCGAATACATCGTGGCCGATAGCGAGCACTCGCAGCTGAGTATCGCGCACGGCGCGGCATCGAGCGGAGCGCGTGTTTTTACCGGTAGCTCGGGGGTAGGCGTGCAATTCGCTTACGAACTTTATTCGCCGATTTCGGGCAGTCGCATGCCGGTGCAGATGATGATTGCTGACCGTACCCTCGATCCTCCGGGTGATTTCGGCTCCGAGCACACTGACGCACTCTCCACACGCGATATGGGATGGCTCATGGGCTGGGCGTGCGACGCTCAGGAAGCGTTCGACAATCACTTGATGGCTTATCGTATCGGCGAAGACCGGCGGGTGTTGCTGCCCCAGATGGTGTGCCAGGACGGTTTCTTCGTGTCGCACATCACAACGGATGTTGAACTCCCAGACCCGGGTCAGGTTAAAGAATTCCTGCCACCCTACAAGCATCCCTATCCGCTCGATCCGCGCCATCCCGTGTCGCATGGCCCTCAGATCATGCCGGAGCAAGGGCCGCCGCTCCAGCTGGAGCGCGCCCGCGCGATGGAAGAATCCATGGCTGTGATTGAAGAGGTTCACGACGAATTCGCGAAGATCTTTGGCCGCCGCTACGATCCCTGGGTTGAGGAATTCATGACGGACGGCGCTGAAGTCGTGTTTTTCCTGCAAGGCGGTCACGGGGTAACAGCGCGTTTTGCGATTCAGCATATGCGCGATCAGGGCTTGAAAGTCGGAATGGTTCGGCTGCGTACCATCCGGCCGTATCCGACCGATCGGGTCAATGAAGTTCTCAGCAAATTCAAAGTGGTGGGTGTGATTGAAACGAATTTGGGGCTCGGCAGCGTGAGCAGCGGCGGTGTTCTTTATGCCGAGGTTTGCGCGGCGCTTTACGAAAGTCCCAAACGCCCGCTGGTTCTCTCGTTCATGGCTGGAATGGGCGGCGAGGCCATTGTCCTTAAGGAATTCTACTGGATGGCGAAGAAAATGACGGAAGCTCAGAAAAGCGGAAAGATCGAAAAGCGGACGCATTGGGTTGGATTCGAGGAGTAGCCGTAAGAACGAGCGCTAATAGAATTCCTGCAGAGCCGGACTCTGCGATTGGGAGGAGTGGTTATGCCAACGATTGAAGTTCAAAGGCAAGTGCTGCCGATTCTTGGAAGCCCGAATCAAGGGGCGCGCTTCTTTAACCCCGAATTGCCATCCAGCGAGCCATTCGTCCCCGGGCACCGCACGTGCGCCGGCTGCGGTCCTTCCATCCAGTACCGTATGACGAGCAAGGCGGCCGGCGACAATACGATACTGGTAGGCCCGACCGGGTGCATGTATGTGGCAAACAGTTCGTACTTGTGCACGCCATACAATGTGCCGTGGGCGCACACCCAGATTGGTAGCTCGGGCAGCTTTACCGCAGGTGTCGCCGCGGCCTATGAAGCGATGATTCGAAAGGGCAAGTGGAAGGGTGCCTTCCCGAATATCATTTGCGAAGCGGGCGACGGCAGCGCTTCGGACATCGGACTCGCGTCAATCTCGGGCGCGCTCTATCGCAACCACGATTGCCTGATCATCTGCTATGACAACGAGCAGTATGCGAACACCGGTATCCAGGCGTCGTCGCGTACGCCCTACGGCGGAATGACGACCTTCTCTCCGCCGGGACCGGAAGTTCCGGAAGGGAAGAAATTGTATCCCAAGGATCTCGCCCGCATGATGGCTGCTGGCCACCCACACTGTTATGTCGCGACCGCAAGCGTAGGCTACCCGATCGACCTGATGAACAAAGTGCGTAAGGGCCTCAATCACAAGGGCGCGGCATATTTGATGATTTACACACCGTGCCAGAAGGGCTTCGTTTATGAGACGCCACGCTCGATTGATCTTGGCCGGCTTGTCGTCGAATGCGGGCTCTATCCGATATGGGAGTGGAGTCCGGAGAAGCGTGCGTATGATTACAGTTTCCGTCCACAGAACATGCGGCCCGTATCAGAGTACTTGAAGCTGCAAGGGCGTTTCGGCCATCTACATGCCGAGCACGTTGCGAACTTACAGAAATTCGCCAATGAGCAGTGGAAAATGATGGGTATCGAGCTGCCGGAGGCCTTAGTCCAGGCCGCGGATCCAAAAAATGTGGCGGCGATGGCCTCGGCAGCAGAAGCCGAACAGGTGGCGCAAACCCTATGAATACCAAAGCGACAGCAACTCCTCCGCCCGCCGCTCCGGAAGCGCAGGAAAGTTATATCGTCAGCGAAGGCAAAAAACGCGGCTCGACACGCGAAGTGCGGCCAGAAGCGGCATTTGACCGCCACTACACAGTCCTACGCGTGCACCCGGGTGATGCCATCGTGACCGACAACTGGCACACGAATGAAGTGCTGACCCACGCGCGGCACAACTTTGAAGGAGTCACCTTCGCGATGCGTACGCTCGAAGCGTGGGGAGCGATGATCGAGAACGATCACCGCGCTTACTACACTGCGGGCGGACGGATATGGGTGATGGACCTGGAGCCGTGCGAGGGCAAGAAGAAACGGCTCCCGGGAACCGGACCCAGCAAGAAGTAACCTCAGCTTGCGCCGCATTCTCCTCATTGACGATACGCCTGAGATCGCCGAGCTTCTTAGTTTTTCTCTGCGCGACGCGGCTTATGAAGTATTTGCTTCCGGCTACACCACCACCGTCAACGAATTGATCCGGGCGCATCAAGCTGACGCGCTTGTGCTCGATTGCACCTCCTTCGATATGAGCGAAGCGCTCTTCGATGCCGTGCGCCACACCTCGGACCACGCCGAATTTCCGGTAGTTATTATCAGCGACACGCCCGAGGTTGCTGATGCGAGCCTTCGTGCGCGAAAAGCCCAAAGGGTCCTACTGGTTCCCAAGCCTTTCACTGGGTCGCAGGTGGCAAACGCGCTCGGTCAACTGCTGGATTAATCATGCCTCTGTGGAGCATGGACGATTGGCAGTATATCGAGCGCGAGGTCGTCACCGACTCCAAGGGTCGGCGTTGGACGGTGGCCCTGATGGATGTGTTGGGCCAAGAAGGCGATCCCGATGTGCCGAACAAGTTGCTCGAGGTTCAATACTCATCGGGCCGCTTTTTCACCCTCATCTACTCAGAGAGCGGTGCGTTGCAGCGCGAACGCGGCTATGCGTCGCTTCCCGAAGCGACAAACGCTTACAACGACATGGTTATGGGCGTCATTGATGGCAGCCTCGACCCCTCGCAGCCTGTATTCCGGCAGGATCTGGAAGATTGATGCAGACAATATTCTCTGCTTGCGCTAAGGCCTTTTCTCGTCACCCGCGGCGGGTGCGGGCGCAGCACTTGTTTGCGCCAAGATACTGGCGAGATGGATGGTGCGAACCTTCGAGCCTTGTTTCCGCAAAATGCCGTCGAGATGCAGCAGGCAGCTCGGATCGGTGGAAGTGACGTACTCGGCGCCGGATGTTTCTGCATTCCCAGCTTTTGTGTCGCCCATCGCGCCCGAGATCATCGCAAACTTTGTGGCGAACGTGCCGCCAAAGCCGCAGCAGTCCTCACTATAGGGCATTTCGACTAGCTCAAGGCCGCGCACGTGTTTCAGTAGATCGCGGGGTCCCTGCTTGATCCCCAACTCGCGAAGCGCGTGGCACGCGTCGTGATAAGTCACACGATGCGGGAAGGACGCTCCGATATCCGCAACCTTGGCCACTCGAATCAGAAACTCTGAAAATTCAAATACTTTACGCCCCACTTCGATCGCTCTTTCTCGCAGCGGCGAATCCGCAAGAAGTTGCGGATAGAAGTTTCGGACCATGGTGGTGCAGGACCCGGAGGGGCAGACAACAATTTCCGCTGGGCTGAAGATACTGACGAATCGCTCCGCGAGCGGCCTCGCATCGTTCCAATAACCGCTATTGAAGCCGGGCTGGCCACAGCAGGTTTGCTCCTGCGGAAAGTCGACATCGTAGCGAAGCCGTCGCAGCACCCGCACCATATCCAGCCCAACCTCCGGTATCAGTTGGTCGACAAAACAGGGGATGAACAGGGCGATTCTCATATCATTCGGCCCAATCGAAAGAAAGCTCTCGCCGGCCGGTGCGCGTCAGAACTTTGTACCCCGAAAACAAAAAATGTCCAGCGGTTTGAATTCTAGAATGTTGGATAGACCGCTATGTTGAGGCAAGCGACGAAATTTTAGAGGCTGAAATTTTAAACGGTCTTCGGGCTACGTCAACGCGAGGGCCGTCGGGCGAAATCTTGTTAGGTGTTCACCTGGAAGCTATAATCCGCACCCGAGCAAAACTTCCGTGCACGCGACACAATCAAGAAGTAAGTTCCTGAAACCACTTCAGACGGTCCGAGCTTGAACGGAAAAGGAGACGAGTAATTGCCGTGCTGATGGCACTTGTCGCCATGCTAGGTATGGTGACGGCATATCGCACTGCGACCGCTGAAGTCGCCTGTACAGCGCCGAACGGCGCACCGCCAGAGATGAGACTGGTGGTGGCAATCTGCGCAAAGCGTGATCAGATTTTCGACAGCGTCATCGCCAAGGGCACTGCGCGAACGAATATGATGCACCTGGAGGCTTTCCGAAGTTCCGCAACTTTGGCATATCCATCCGTCTCGCTCTAGCACGTTCATGCGAAGCTTGCGGTAGGCATCCGGATTGAGCCTAAGCCTCGGCGTTCGTTGCCGAATCGATTTCATGCTGTCTTCTCAACTTGCCGCAGGAATTCCATTTTCTGAGGGCCTGGAAGCAACGAGTAGAGCCGGTCGAGTGCCAGAAG
>Ga0306921_10004571_pt1 | contig 14242 bp, 14 predicted proteins | sample sta12Cox44000080_FD_203760 | JGI IMG/M metagenome (GOLD analysis project Ga0306921, IMG submission 203760) | Lab enrichment of tropical soil microbial communities from Luquillo Experimental Forest, Puerto Rico - statoxic.12C.oxic.44.000.080 (v2)... | ecosystem: Environmental > Terrestrial >... | reverse complement strand
ATTATTTCGCGCGCTCGGCCACATCGTGCACCCGGCAAAAGGCTGGCCAGAGCGGCGTCAGGGCTTGCGGAGCTGAAAACCGCCGACGGCGCCCAGCACAAATCCACGCGGAGCCAGCCGCAGCAGGAGCGGTACCATCTTGATACCGAAACCCGGCAGCACACTGCGTTTGTTGGCCATCAACCCGCGATATCCTTGCAGTGCGACATCGGACGCCGAGACATTCAGGATTCCCGAATCGAAGCCGGGGTTAAAGCCCGCCCGATCCTGAAATTCGGTGGCCACCGGCCCCGGGCACAGCACGGTCACCCGCACGCCGCGCGGCTTCAATTCCTGCCGCAAAGCCTCGGTGAAGGACAGCACGAACGCCTTGGAAGCATAATACACGGCCATTCCCGGCCCCGGCAGGAAACCGGCAATCGAACCGACATTGAGAATGCCGCCACGGTGCTTGATGACCTGGTCGGAAAACCGCAGCGACAGCGCCGTCAGCGCTCTGACGTTGACATCGATAATACCAAGCTGTCCGGCGCGATCGAGATCGATGGCACGGCCAAACAGGCCAAAACCCGCATTGTTGACGAGATATTCGACCTCAACGCCGGCGCCTGCAAGTGCCGCGGCGATCTTGTCGCTCGCATCCGACGCTTCGAGGTCGCAGGGGATGATGATCGGCGTGCTTCCACCGCCAGCGGCGATCTCGCGCGCGAGCGCCTGCAATCGATCCCCGCGTCGTGCCGTCAGCGCGAGGCGGTGGCCGTTGGCCGCGAAAACGCGCGCGAGTTCGGTGCCGATTCCCGCCGAGGCACCGGTAATCAGCGTCACACGTTCGGTCACGATGAAATGCTCTCGTTGAATTGCGGATTGCCGGACAGGACGAGAGCATAGGCTTTAGGACGGATGCAAGTCGTCCCGCAAGCGAACAGACGTGCTACATGCTCGGAAATGCCAAGCCCAATCACAGAATTTGCATGCCGCCCGCTCCATCGAGGGCTGCCCGCCTTAATATTAAAGTTTTGTCATGTCCACGCGGAAACGCAAAGCTGCCCTGCAGCGTGGCGGCTCAGTCGCCCCCAACCGACGCCCCCCGCGAGGCAGCGATGCGATGCTTCAAATCGATCCGGTCGCGCGATGATACCGCCAGGAGATCGGCGGCTCGCCAGACCACATTGTCCTCGAACTCGCTGACGGCGCCATCGGCATAAACCAGCTCCCACATCATTTCGATGATCCGCAAGCGGCCCGAATCGTCGACCTCGCGCATGATCACGCTGGTGAAATGGTACAGATCGACCGCCTCGCCCTCGACCAGCGTCGCCGCCTGAATGAGCCGGTCCGCACTGCCGGCATCGAGTCCGAAGCGGCTTTCGATCAGGCCGTGCAGCTTGCGCTTCTCGGTCTCGGAAGGCTCGCCATCGAGCGAGACGACGTGGATCAAGAGCGCGGTAGCCGCCAGACGATAGTCGTTCTCGTCAAAGGCGCGGCCGCGCTCGGATCTGGGGGTGACGACATCGGCAATGAATTGGCGCAGTCCGTCGAGCATTTTGTTCCCGTTGCAAACCAGAATTTCGGCCGTCCGAGGAGAAGCGGCAGCATCTATATGCGTTGAAAGGCAACTCGCTGCAATGCGCGTTAGTGCCCACTTTCCGAAGTTCGTGATACATCGCAGCACCCACTTTCACGAACTTCGGAAAGCCATGGGCACTAGTAAACTTATTGATTCTAGTGCCGCTTTTCTATTTGGAGTTCCTGGGTCGAATTCGCCGCTCGTGGTGCAGGAACTTCAAATAGGCGGCACTAGAGGGCAATTATGGATTACGTTTTGGCAATCTGCCGCAATACGTCAGGGTATTTCGTACACCAGCATCTTGTCGGCGATTCCGCGCAGCGCCGCATGTTTTTGGATCGGCGTGATGGCCTCTTTCTCAAGGATCGTCGCAACCCCGGGCGACTCGATGACCGGCGCCGTGACATGGATTTCCTGCGAGGTCGAAAGGTTCTGGACACGCGCGGCGATATTGACGGTCTGACCGAAATAATCCTGCCGCTCATTGAGCATGACCGCCAGGCATGGCCCCTCATGAATTCCTATCTTGACGATAAGGTCCTTGCCGCCGCGTTTGGCGTTCAGCTCATCCATCGCCGCGCGCATCTTCAAGCCCGCCATCAGCGCGTGTTCGGGTCTGACGAAGGTCGCCATCACGGCATCGCCGATCGTCTTCACCACGGCGCCTTTCTCGGAGGTGATGATGTCTAACACGGCCCGGAAGTGCTCGCGCACCAGATCGAACGCCGCAAGATCGCCGACCCGCTCGTAAAGCGCGGTCGACCCTTTCAGATCCGTGAACAGGAAGGTCAGCGAGGTGATCTTCAGACGCTGGTCGACATTGAGATTGTCGGCCTTGAAGACGTCGCGGAAGGTCTGGTTCGACAGCATCCGCTTGGCGGTGAGGAACGGCCTGCGCTTGCCGAGCATCCCGTGCATCGCCTCGCCGGCGACGAAGACGGCGGGCAGAACCCGGGCGCCGGCCTGATTGTCAAGCGACAGCCGCAACGGTCCCGGCCGCAACACGATCGATCCCGTCGGCGGGTGCGATGTGTTGTAGACCAGCGAGAGCTGCTGACGCTCCTTCGTCGGCTCACCCTGGACCTCGATGAAATGAGCCGAGTGCGTAACCGGCTCGAACACGATGATGAATTCCTGCGGCAACTGCAGCGACAGCACGGCCTTCTCGCCTGCCGGCAATTCGAGCGCATCGAGCGTCACTTCATCGATCAGCGAGTCGAACTCCTTCCGGTTCAGATCGATCCCCGAGCTCCAGAAAATCTGCTGGTAGTATTCCCAGAGCGGCAGGGTTTGCGGGTCGTGCGCTGCAATTCGCCTTATCTTCGGACTGACCGTGAAGGCTACCTCAACCTGCTCGTCGACCGAAGTCTCATAGCCGCACGCGCATAGTCCACAATGATAGTCGTCCGGGCTCAGCGACTTCAGCGTATCGTGGGCGCCGAGCACGCCCCCGCAGCCTGGACAAAGCACGTTCCAGCCGAGGTCGAACAGGCCAAGCCGCGCCGAATGAAGGAAGGCTGAGATCGCCAGCTCCTCGTCGAGACCATGCTGCCTGGAAAAATCCAGCACGTTGATGCGATTGAGCTCGTGGTCCTCGCCGTTTTCAAGCAAACGGAGAATCGCGTCCGCCACGGTCGGATCGGCGGTTTGCTTCAGAACCGAAATCTGGGAGTGGATGTCGTTCATGATGTTCACCAAAATAGAGCCTGGTAAATCTTCGCGCTTCAGCGCGGCGTGACCAAAAACATCGGCGAACGATCCGGCTGCGTCGTGACCACGCCGACGGGCATGACCGGCGACTTGTCGGCAAGATCGAGCCGGAAGGCGCCGATCAAGCGGGCAAGCGCCAGCGTTGCCTCCACCAGCGCAAAATGCGCCCCGATGCAGATCCGCGGGCCGACGCCGAACGGCATATAGGCAAAACGGTCGGGCTGCGGCGAGGGCGGCAGGAAGCGGCGCGGAATGAAGGCATTCGGTTCACGCCAGAGTTTCTCATGCCGCTGCAGCAGCCACGGCGAAATCAGAACCACGTCGTGCTTTCGGACCGGCAGGCCCGCGATCGTATCGGGGGCGGTCGCGGCACGCGCTATCAGGAAGGCGGGCGGGTAAAGCCGCATGGTCTCGTCGATCACCGCGCGCGTGAATTTGAAACGCTCGACCTCGAGTGCTGCGCCAGCGGATACGGCACTTACCTCGGCTGCCACTTCATCCTGGGTCGCAGGATCGAGCGCCAGCAGATAGAGCGACCAGAACAGGGCCGTTGCCGTGGTCTCGTGGCCGGCCAGGATCATCGTCGCCACCTCGTCGCCGAGCTGTTCGTCGGTGAAGGCCTTGCCGGTCTCCGGATCGCGCGCATCGTCCATCAGGTCGAACAGATCGCGCGGCGGAGCGCCCGCGCTTTTGCCGGCCGCCCGGCGCGCTTTCATCAGTGCCGCGACGAAGGCAGTCCATCGTTTGCGGAAACGCGCGCGGGCAAAATCCTGCGGGCTCGGCCACGACAGCGGCAGCAGCAGATCGAGGAAATGCGGCCGCGCCAGATGCTCGCCATATTCCATGACAAATTCGCGCAACGTGGTGCCATGCCGGCCCATCTCGAAGGAGAACATGGTGCGGCCGGCGATCTCGAGCGTCATCCGTTGCATGATCTTGCGCAGATCGACCGGCGCGCTGCAATCGCGCCGCACTTCTGCGATGGTCTCGTCGATGACGGCAACCATGTGCGGAACGAGCAAGTTGACCGCGCGCGGCGTAAAGGCGGGCGCCAGCGTCCGGCGCTGGTGCTTCCAGGCCTTGCCCTCGGCGATCAGAAGACCTTGACCCAGCACCGGGCGTAACACGCGAATGCCGGCCGGCGTGCGCGAGTAATTTTCATAGTTGTCGACCAGCACATGCCGGATTGCGTCCGGCACGTTGACGATAAAGCTGCTGCGGCCGAAAAAGCGGCCCTTGATGATGTCTTCCTCGTAGGCGCGCTGCCCCCACGTGCCGATCGCGCTTTGCCGCATGGCCTTCATCCGACCGATCGCGGTCATGCCATCGGGGGCGCGCGGCGGGCTCGGTGGCACCAAATGAGGCCGTGCAACTTCTGAATCGTAGGCTTCGGCGATGCTCATCTGACGGCTTCCGATTGAAGGGGCACTCACACTAGTGTCCCGAATCCGAAGTTCGCTTGTGTTTGGGGCGTTCTCGCTTGCAAACTTCGGATTCGAAAGGACACTAGAAATCTATGATTCTAGTGTGGTTTTGGTTCGGAAGTTCTCTTGACGGACTTGCGGCAAAATTGAAGAGAACTCCCGAACCACCACACTAGCTAGTAAGTCAATTCGACAACCGCAATCCTGCCCTCGGAGGCGGGCCAGGCCCGCGCCACGATCCGTTCCTCGTTGAACAGGCCGACCACCGGGCGACCAACCTCGGTCGCCGGCAGGCGCAGTGTCGTCACGGAATCGCCGGGCACCCCGGACTTCACGTCCTCAGGTTCCCTGCCGTCCAGCAACACGACGTCGCGCGGCAGACCGAAATAACCACGCGGCCGCGACATGATCACGACGCTGCCTGATGCCGCGTCGGCAGGCGGAAGGGGACGGGCGGCACGCAAATGCACCACGTCGGAGGAACGCGGAAACGGCGAGCGGTAAAAATGCGTGGTGGGAGAACCCGCCGAAGTGAGCACGATTTCCAGCGGCCAGGACGGGCCGGCGTTGACCGGCCCCCAGCGCCCATCGGCGCCGGTTCTCTTCGTGTAGAGGGCGCCACCTACGCGCTCGGCATTGTCGGCAGACAGGCGAAACACCTCGACCAGCGCCCCCGAGACCGGACGATTGGTCGGCACTCCGCCGGGCGTGCCGGTCACAAGCCCACTTAATCTCACGGAGGATTCTGCTGCGATGTCGAGCCGATCAGGCTCGCGACCGGCGACGAAGCGGTAGATCTCGCGAAAGGCGCGTGGATGAAACGCGGTCTCGCGGTGATCGACGGCACCAAGCACGAGATTTGTCGCGCCATTAAGCGCCGGTCCGTCCGAAGTGATGCCGGTTGGCGTGCCCGGCTTGCCGATAAAGCGCCCATCCGGCTGGGCATATTTGTCGAGGCCCTCGCTGCGCAGGGTGAGGAACGCAGGTCCAGGCACGACTTCGCTGTCGCCCTCGTTCAAGCCCTGCAGGAACGGCCCGCGGCCGTTGAACTCGTTGCCGAGCCCGTCATCCCAGGCAAAAACGCCGTGATTGGGAACGCCGCACAGCACGGCATGGCTGACGTCGTTGCTTCCGCCATGTTTGATGTAGCTGCGGATGGCGTTGCCGCCGCGCGAATTGCCGACCAGCGCGACGCGAGGCGGCCGTCTTGCGCTTCAAGGCGGCGATCGCCTCGGAAAGCTCGCGGCGCTGGTCTTCAGTCGAGGAGCGATCCGGTTGCGCCACTTTGTCGTCGGCCCGCGCCAGCGGATCGGTGAAGTTGATCGCGAACATGCGTTCGCGCGGAACCCCGTTCGACTCCATTCGCCACAGCGTGGTGATCCAGACCGCCGCATGATCGCCATTGCCATGGACGAACAGCATCGGCGGAATTTCACTCACGCTCGCCGCGGTCTCCGCAAACGCAGGCAGGCGGAAATCTCCCGCCAGCAGCGGCAAGGCCCCGATCCCCCTCAAAATCGTCCGCCGTGACAGGCTCATTCGGTGATTCCCCCATCTTTCAAGAGCTTAGGGCTTTTCTTAATCGCCCCAATACCGCTGTCAAGCACTGGACAGGACACGACTTTCGCGGGCATCACTAGTGCCGCCTATTTGAAGTTTGCGGCACGCTCTTTTTGCGAACTTCGGATTCGAAAAGGACGCTAGAAGAGAACTTCCGAACCACCCCACTGGCCTGACGCATGAGGTGGAATAGCAGGCCAAACGGAAACGGATATGACCAAATCGCCCAAACGTCAGAACTTGAATGCCGACGGCATCACCGCGCCGCTGCGTCTTACAGTGTTCCGCCGCATCTGGCTTGCGAGCCTGTTGTCCAATCTCGGAATTTTGATCCAGGGTGTCGGTGCGGCCTGGGCGATGACGCAGATGACGGCCTCCGCCGACAAGGTCGCCCTGGTGCAAACAGCGCTGATGCTTCCGGTCATGCTGATCGCCATGCCGGCCGGCGCGATTGCCGACATGCATGACCGCCGTGTTGTCGCGATGGTGTCGTTGTCGATCGCGCTAACCGGCGCGACCGCGCTCACCGTGCTGACCTTTCTCGGCCTCGTCACGCCCAATATCCTGCTCGCTCTGTGCTTTGTGGTCGGCAGCGGGATGGCGCTATTCGGACCGGCCTGGCAATCCTCGGTCGCCGAACAGGTCCCCTCGGAGACCTTGCCGGCGGCCGTCGCACTGAACGGTATCAGCTACAACATCGCGCGCAGCTTCGGACCGGCCATCGGCGGCATCGTGGTGGCCACAGCCGGCGCGGTCGCGGCCTTTGCCGCCAACGCCGTGCTCTATCTGCCGCTCCTGGCCGTGCTGTTCCTGTGGAATCGGGTCAGCGAGCCGTCACGCCTGCCACGCGAACGGCTCAGCCGCGCCATCGTCTCGGGCGTCCGCTACATCACCAATTCGCCGTCGATCAAGATCGTGCTGACGCGCACCTTTGCCACCGGATTGATCGGCGGGTCGGTTTCGGCGCTGATGCCGCTGGTGGCGCGCGATCTCCTGCACGGTGGCGCACAGACCTATGGAATCATGCTGGGGGCGTTCGGCATGGGTGCGGTAATCGGCGCGCTCAATATCGGCGCGGTGCGCAAGCAGCTGAGAGGCGAGTCCGCGATCCGGGCCTGCGCGCTTGCGATGGGGGCCGCGATTGCCGCCGTCGCCTTGAGCCGGATGCCGATCTTGACCGCCGCAGCCCTTGTCGTCTCGGGCGCGGCCTGGATGCTCGCGGTCGCGCTGTTCAATATCGGCGTGCAGCTGTCCGCGCCGCGCTGGGTTGCAGGCCGCTCGCTGGCGGCGTTTCAGGCTTCGATTGCCGGCGGCATTGCGATCGGCAGCTGGGGCTGGGGTCACCTGACCGACCTTGTCGGCGTGGAAACCGCGCTGCTCGTGTCCGCCACCTTGATGCTGCTCTCGCCGCTGCTCGGCCTGTGGTTGCCGATGCCGCGGATCGGCGCCCGCAGCGAGGACGCCGAGGTGCTGGCCGACCCCCAGGTGCAGCTGGCGCTCACGGGGCGCAGCGGGCCGCTGGTGGTCGAGATCGAATATCGCGTGCCGCAGGAGAATGCCCGCGCCTTTCACAACGTGATGCAGGACGTGCAGCTCAGCCGCCAGCGCAACGGCGCCTATGGCTGGTCGATCGCGCGCGATATCGCCGACCCCGAATTGTGGACCGAGCGCTATCACTGCCCGACCTGGTACGACTATCTGCGCCAGCGTAACCGTGCCACGCAATCGGAACGCGCCCTGCATCAGCGTGCGATCGAATTCCACATCGGACCCGATCCGGTGCGCATCCGCCGCATGCTGGAGCGGCCGTTCGGCTCGGTACGCTGGAAGGAGGAGACGCCGGACCGCGCCGCGAGCGAGGTGTTGCCGGTGGTCGCAAGTGCGGCCGGCAGCAGCACCTAAGCCTCTAATCTTGTGTTTTGACAAGTTTTCTTAGCGCGAACCGCTACACACTTCGCTCGAAAACGCTGCAGGCCGCGCCAACACTCAACGTCCGTTTGCGATCATGACATTGTTGCAGGCCCTGGAAATACGCGCGCGGTTTGCCTGCAGGCAGGACAGCACGACCATGTCGCCTTGATTGATATAGGGGCGGCAAAACCGTGAAACGTCGCGCGCGCAGGCATCCTGCCCCGGCCTCTGTTGTGCCGAAGCAGCAAAGGCGAGCAGAACAAACGGAACGGCGAAAAGCAATCGGATCATCTGGCGCCTCTCAAGCGGGTCTTTGCGCTACACAGCGATTATAAAGCCTTTTCGCGTTCCAGCATACCGGAACAATCAGCGCTCTCGCGGCAGGCGCGCCGCAACAAAGCGACGCGGGCAATAGCGTTTTCGAGCGAAGTGCAGCGTCGCGGCGTTGACAAGCCCATCAGGCAGATCAGTCGGTGGCGGCGACCTTCTTGCCCTTGGCGGCAAGGTCTTTGTCCATTACCGCGCGGCAGCCGACGCTCAGTTGGGCGCGGTGCTTGTACATGCAAGCGGTGATCGCCGGGATATTGGGAATCTCGGAGCTGCAGAACTTGAACGCATCGCCGGTGCACATCTGCTGCGCCTCGGCGGTATACGCAAAGCTCGGACCGGATAGCGTCGACAGAGCGACGGCGATGGCCATTACCAAGCCGGTCTGGCGAAATCTGGCGGTGAAAGGCTTGAAGGTGAAAGGCTTGGACATGTTCGGCTCCCCTTGGCACCGCGCGCCGCGATGCGTTGCGTTGACGCGAGCCACGGTGCGCCCAAACCACGGCTCCTACCGTGACGGCCATCACTTACCGGGAACCCTGTGACCTCAGTCACGTCCGCTCATCCACCCGAAATCGTTCGCCAAACGAGGCCGCGTTGGTAAGGCGTTAAGACTTTCTTTGCATGAATGGCTGGGAGCAAGGCGGCGTATCCGGTTCAGTTCTTTCAGTTGGAAAAGTAGCGATGCGTAATGCGTTAGGCCTTTTGCTGGCCAGTGTTGTAGCGGCGGTGATGATCGCCGGCGTTTGGTTCTGGAAATTTGGCCCGCGGGCGGATGCCTCTCTCCCTCAAACCATTGCGGCAAGGCCGGCCGATACGATTGCGGCAGCCGCGAGAACGCCCGGAGATGACGTCGAGGTCACGGCCTCGATTTCGGACAGGCTTGCCGCGCTGCCGGCACCAGCCACGCAGAAGCCGGCCTGCGCCAAGGCGGACGCGCTTGGCGTTGCCCGCGTGGTCGAGATCGACACCACGGGCGGCCCCGGCTTCGGCTTCGAGCATTTCAAGCAGCTCGATTTTCTCGAGCCGAAGGAAGTCGTGTTGACCTTCGATGACGGACCTTGGCCCACCAACACGCCCGCGGTGCTCAAAGCGCTCGACGACGAATGCACCAAGGCGGTATTTTTTCCGATCGGCAAGCACGCCACCTACCATCCGGAAATCCTGCGTCAGGTTCTTGCCGCCGGCCACACGATCGGGGCGCATACCTGGTCGCACGTCAATCTCAACGGCAAGAAGATGACCGAAGAGATGGCGAAAGAGGAGGTCGAGAAGGGATTTTCCGCGGTGAAATGGGCGCTCGGCACCAACCCCTCGCCGTTCTTCCGCTTCCCCCAGCTTGAGCACAACCCGCAGACGATGGCCTATCTCGGCACGCGCAACGTCGCGATGTTTTCCTGCGACCTCGATTCCTTCGACTTCCGCAAGGACTCCAACCCCGACAAGATCACCAACGCCGTGATGACCAGGCTCGACAAGCTCGGCAAGGGAATCATCCTGATGCACGATTTCCAGAAGCACACAGCAGAAGCCTTACCCACGCTGCTGCGCCGCCTGAAGGAGGGCGGCTACAGGGTCGTGCAGATGAAGGCCAGCAGCAGCCTGCAGACCTTGCCCGAATATGACGAGGCGCTGGCGAAAGAGCTGAAACTGCCGACGGTCAGCGCGCGGCCGGTTTCGAGCGTGGTGCGGACAGTCGCGAAATAAGGCATGGTGGATTAGGTTCGATCCACCTCGTCATTGCGAGGAGGCGCAGCCGACGAAGCAATCCAGTCTATTTTCGTGGCATCTGGATTGCTTCGCTGTCGCTCGCAATGACGACTTTTCCGATTCAGCCAAATCCCATCACTCCCAAGCGCCGAAGCGCTCACCAATAAATGCCGTAGCGATGCAACTCGTGGATCACGCGGGCTACGGTCATGTCATTCCGCCGCCGCGCCTTGTCGGTCTTCGCCCTTTCGTTGACGACCGGCTTGACCACTTGGGGCCCGACAGCATCAGATTTCACCGCCTCGGTCTTGAACGTATCGGTCCTTTGCGTATCGGCGATGGGCGCGGTTGTCGTCGTGGAAACGGCCGGAGGCCGCTCGACATATTTCGGTGTTTCCGTCTGCAGCGCAGGCGCCGCGGTCGGAGCAGGAGCGGACCCAGCCTGCGTGGCCTGATCGGCCTGCGTGACGATGGTCGTCTGGGGGGCAGTCACCGTCTTTGTCCGGTCGGCGGATTGATCGACGATCACGGGATCGTCGCTCGAGGCCAGCGACAGGCTGCGTAACTGTGTTGCGTGAGCGGAGGCAGAGGCCAGAAGCATCGCGGCAATCAGAATTAGTCTGCGCATGTGACGTCTCCCCTGATCGGTTTTGATCCCGGGATCGACCCTAGGCCTTTTCGACCGCGCCTCACGTGACGGGCATCACTCAGTTTCGCGACCATTTTTATTGCTACAGAAATTTATATGCTGTATTATTTCTATAGAAAAGGATGAGGAGTATTATGGTATTGCCAAAAAGCCAGCCAGTCGCGGCCCCCTCGCGGGAGGCGGTCGTCCTGACCAAGGCCACCATGAGAGCTTCGGAGCGGCTGGGCCTTTCACAGAAGGTGCTCAGCAACGTCATTGGCGTGTCCGAGACAGTCGTTTCCCGGATGAAAAATGGCGAGCACACAATTGCGCGCGGCAAATCTTTTGAACTCGCCGCGTTGTTTGTTCGGCTTTATCGCTCGCTCGACGCGATTGTAGGCGGCGACGAGGCTGCGGCACGCAAGTGGATGAAGAGCAACAACCTCGCATTGCGGGGCGCGCCGATAGATCTGATTCAGAAGGTGTATGGCCTCACTCATGTCATCCAATACCTGGACGGCAGACGCGCTGCTATCTGAGGCCACCGAACTTTCAGGGCACTTCTGGCGATTGGTAGAGGCTCAGCATTACGTCTCGACATTGAAGCTGACCGACACGCTGGAAGACCAGGCCGTTCTCGAAGACATCATCGAAGAAACCAAGCCACCGATCCCGCACGCGTGCGAGGGACTTCACTTCCTGCTGATGACGCCGTTCCGTTACAGCATCGCAAACCCCTGGGGCTCAAGGTTCCGAAAGCCAAACTCGCAAGCTGGCGTGTTCTACGCATCAGAACACGCGGAGACGGCAATAGCCGAAGCGGTGTTCCATCGCCTCATGTTCTTTGCGGATTCGCCGGAGACGCCATGGCCGCAAAACGCGAGCGAATACACCGCATTCTCGGTCGAATTGCACTCGGAGCGCGCCATCGACCTCACAGCGTCAAATCCAGCCGGGCTAACCGCCATTCTTGATCCGGTCAACTACGCCGCGGGGCAGGCATTTGGCGAAACCGCACGCGACGCAGGAATCGAAATCATCAAATATCCGTCGGTCAGGGCTGCCGACCATCGCGCCAATCTGGCGGTGCTTTCGCCTGCAGCCTTCGCCAAACCGGAGCCGATCAACCGGCAGACCTGGCGGATTCACCTGGACCGCAACGGCGCCAGAGCATTGTGCGAATCGCCACCGCTGTCGCTTGCTTTCGGCAAGGATGCGTTCAACTCCGACCCCAGGATGGCGAGCTTCGTTTGGAGCCGCTAAGGTGGAAGAGTGGGCGATACTCTCCTCTGATGTCGCTGGTGTTCGTTGTCGGAAACCTCAATGCCGTCCTAATTGGGTTGTCTGACGAATTGGTCTATTGCTTAATCGTGCCATGCTCCGCCATTCGGGGAGCGACAGCGCAACAGCTCACGCTGCCGCGCTCCCACGAATTTGCCGAGCCGCCTTGCGCAGTTTGATCGTCGATTTTTCCGACGGCGGCAGTATAAACCGTAAAGTCGGAGGAAACGCGGGAGAAAAATGACCGCCAAAGCCCCTACCCGAGGGACACGCTCTCCCCAAGTTGGAATTGTGCTCGACGCCGTCGTGGTCGGCGCCGGTTTTGCCGGCATGTACATGCTGCATCGGCTACGTGGGCTTGGGCTTTCGGCGCTGGTGTTCGAGGCCGGCGGCGGCGTCGGGGGGACCTGGTATTGGAACCGCTATCCGGGCGCGCGATGCGACGTCGAGAGCATGCAGTATTCCTTCTCCTTCTCCGAGGAACTGGACCAGGAGTGGATCTGGTCGGAAAAATACGCGCCGCAGCCGGAAATTCTCAAATACGCCAACCACATTGCCGACCGCTTCGATTTGCGGCGGGACATCGTGTTCGATACGCGCGTGACGGCGGCGACATACGACGAACAGACAAAATGCTGGCGCGTCGAGACCGACCGCGGCGATGATGTGATCGCCAAATTCTGCATCATGGCGGTGGGCTGCCTGTCGGCACCGAACCAACCGCAATTTGCGGGGATGTCGGATTTTCGCGGGCCGATCTATCACACAGGGCAATGGCCGCACGACGGCGTCGACTTCACGGGCCTTCGGGTCGGCGTGATCGGCACCGGCTCCTCGGCGATCCAGTCGATCCCGATCATTGCCAAGCAGGCTTCGCAGCTGACCGTGTTTCAGCGCACCGCGACCTGGTCGGTGCCGGCCTGGAATGCGAAGCTGACGGACGACTACGTGCGCGAGATCAAGGCCGACTATCCCGCGTTGCGGGCCAAGGCGCGCGCCCGCCCGACCGGCTTTTATTTCCCGTTCAACCTGACTCCGGCGCTGGAGGCGAGCCCGGTAGAGCGTGAAAGAAACTACGAAGAGTTTTGGGGACGCGGCGGCCTGCCCTTCCTCGGCGCCTATGGCGACCTCTTGTTCGAGAAGACAGCCAACGACACGATCGCCGATTTTGCGCGCCGAAAGATCCGCAGCATCGTCAAAGACCCGGCGACCGCCGATCTGCTCTGCCCTGACAACGTGTTCGGCTGCAAGCGCCTCTGCGTCGATACCGGCTACTTTGAGACCTACAATTTGCCGCATGTGAAGCTGGTCGATGTCTCCAAAAAGCCGATCGAGCGATTCACCGAGCAAGGTATCGAGGTCAACGGCGTCGAATATCCTTGCGATGCGATCGTCACCGCAACCGGCTTTGCCGCGATGACCGGATCGTTCGACCGGATCAGGATTGTGGGCCGCAACAGCCTGACCCTTGCCGAGAAATGGCGGGCGGGCCCCCGCACCTATCTCGGGCTTGCGACTGTCGGCTTTCCCAACCTTTTCATGATCACCGGGCCCGGCAGTCCCTCGGTGCTGGCGAGCATGATCCAGGCGATCGAGCAGCATGTCGACTGGCTCGCCGACTTGATCGGGCACATGCGCGACGTCGGCGCCAGCGCGATCGAGCCGCGAGCCGAAGAGGAGGACGCCTGGGTTGCGCATGTGAACGAGGTCTCGAAGGTCTCGCTGCGTTCGACCTGCAGCTCCTGGTATGTCGGCGCCAATATTCCGGGCCGGCCGCGCGTGTTCATGCCTTATATCGGCGGCTTCCCCATCTATGTGCAAAAATGCAACGAGGTGATGAGCAGCGGTTTTGACGGCTTTGTCCTGGAAGGCGCCAAGGCCAGCAATGCTCCGCCGAACGTGCGCTACACCGAACGCTGGCGGGCACCGCTTGATATCGAGATCATTTCGCCTGCTGCGGTGGCCGCCAGGCGCGTTCCGGTGGTTTGAACCGATTTAATCGAACTGGTGCCGCAAGAGGGACTCGAACCCCCGACCCCGTCATTACGAATGACGTACCACGTATATCTCTTACGATCAAATAACGGGCATTGCCATTACGGTAAGCAAGGTAAGCCGTTGCCA
>Ga0306921_10004570_pt1 | contig 14243 bp, 11 predicted proteins | sample sta12Cox44000080_FD_203760 | JGI IMG/M metagenome (GOLD analysis project Ga0306921, IMG submission 203760) | Lab enrichment of tropical soil microbial communities from Luquillo Experimental Forest, Puerto Rico - statoxic.12C.oxic.44.000.080 (v2)... | ecosystem: Environmental > Terrestrial >... | reverse complement strand
GGCCGCTATATCGCCTACGACGGCAGCGAGCTGCCCTGGTAGTAGAGGACCATGATCCTCAGCGAAGAACAGGTCCTGATTCGCGACACCGCCCGCGCTTTCGCGCAGGAGCAGGTGCTGCCGCATGTCCGTGCCTGGGAGGCAGCCGGCGAGATCCCGCGCGCGCTGCTCAGCGAGATGGGCCGCCTGGGATTCATGGGCATGTGCGTGCCCAGCGAGTGGGGCGGCGCCGGCGCTTCGATGGTCGCCTATGTGCTGGCGCTGGAGGAGATCGCCGCGGCCGATGGCGGGCTCTCCACGGTAATGAGCGTCAACAACTCGCCCGACTGCGCCGCGCTGCTGGCCTACGGCTCGACCGAGCAGAAGGAGAAGTGGCTGAAGCCACTGGCCAAGGGCGAAATCCTCGGCGCCTTCTGCCTCACCGAACCGCAGGCCGGCTCCGATGCCTCCAACCTGCGCACCCGGGCGGAGCGCAAAGGCAATGGCTGGGTGCTGAATGGGGTGAAGCAGTTCATCACCTCCGGCCGCACCGCCGACATGGCGCTGGTCTTCGCCGTGACCGATCCGAGCAACGTCAAGCGCGGCATCTCCTGCTTCATCGTGCCGACCGGGACGGCGGGCTACCGCGTGGCCTCGATCGAGAAGAAATTGGGGCAGAAATCGTCCGACACCTGCCAGATCGCCTTCGAGGATTGCGTCGTCGGCGCCGATTCAATGCTGGGCGGCGAGGGCGAAGGCTATCGCATCGCACTTGCAAATCTCGAGGTCGGACGCATTGGAATCGCGGCCCAGGCGGTGGGCATGGCCCGTGCGGCATTTGAGCTGGCGCGCGCCTATGCCGGCGAACGCGAGGCCTTTGGCACCAAAATCATCCACCACCAAGCCGTGCAATTCCGGTTGGCCGATATGGCCACAAAAGTGACCGTGGCGCGGCAGATGGTGCTGCATACGGCAACGCTGCGCGACGCTCAGCGCCCATGCCTCACCGAAGCCGCAATGGCGAAGTTATATGCCTCCGAGATGGCGGAGGAAGTGTGCTCGGCCGCGATCCAGATCCACGGCGGTTACGGCTATGTCGCCGACTACCTGGCCGAGAAAATCTGGCGCGATGTGCGGGTGTGCCAGATCTACGAGGGCACCAGCGACGTGCAAAGACTTCTGATCGGCCGAGGCCTGGCGACGTTGTGATACCTGCCTGTCGCTTGTCGCAGGTCCTGCAAAGTGCGAGAATCACCCCTTATGAAGTGGGCCGCCTGAGCGGCTCCAAAAGGCAGGGGAGCCTGGGCGGCGGAATGGATAGCCGTGCGCCGTAGTGTTGCAGCTTTGGGGGTCGCCATCGCCTCACTGGCCTTGGCGCAATTCGCCGTGGCTGAGCAGCCCGATGCCAACGGCACCCGAGTCATCCAGATGCAGACCGCCTTCAATCCGGGCCTCCCCGGCGCGGGCGAGGGCGTCCGGACCTTCACCAAGACCTTGAAGCACATGTCGGCGGGTGCACTCGCCGTGAAGATCATCGAGCCCGGCCAGGTCGCGCCGACGCCGGACATGCTCGACGCCGTGGTCAATGGCGACCTCGAAGCGGCCTTCACCTGGTCGGGCTATGCCATGTCCAAGGCGCCGGTGTTCAGCCTGTTCGCCACTGTGCCGTTCGGCCCCGGTCCGGAAGACATGACGTCGTGGCTGCTCGAAGGCGATGGCGGCAAGATCCACCATGACGCTTACGACAAACTCGGCGTCGTCGGCATTCCCTGCGGCGTGCAAGGCCCCAAGGGCGGCGGCTGGTTCCGCACCGACCTCAACACCGTCGCCGACTTCAAGGGCGCACGGCTGCGCTTCGGGCGCATCGCCAGCAAGGTCATCGATCGCATGGGCGCCACCTTGGTCCCGTTGTCGCAGGGCGCGTTCTTCTATCACCTTCAGCAGGGCAAGGTGGATGGCGGCGAGATGGCGACGCCCGCCATTGATGCCGCGCTCGGCTTCGACAAGCTCGGCCTGCCTTACTACATGCCGGGCTGGCAGCAGCCATCCTCGGTGCTCGACTTCCTGATGCGCAAGGACAAGTGGGAGACGCTGACGGCCCCGCAGCGCGCCCAGATCCAGACCGCCTGCCGCGCCAACATCGCCTGGATGCTGAGTCGCTCGCCGCACACCCAGGCGCTGGCGCTGGAGAAGCTCAAGGCCTCCGGTGTGGTCATTAAGCCATGGTCGCCGGAACTGCTCGACGCGTTTCGCAAGAACACCGACATCGTCCTGAAGGAATGGGCGGAAAGCGACGGCGAGTTCGCGGCAGCATGGGCCAACCAGAAGAAGTTCGTCGCCCAGGGCGTCGCCTGGCGGTCCCTTTCCCGATTGCCCTGACGCCCCGCTTGCCCTGAAGCACGGGTCCGGGCAGTTTCGTCCGGGCATGACCGTCCTTACCTCAGCCGTCGATACCCGTTCCGACACCTTCAAGAAGAACGCCGAGGCGATGCGCGCGCTGGTCGCCGACCTCAAGACGCGCACCGACAAGGTCCGGCTGGGCGGCGGAGAGGAATCGCGCAAGCGCCACGTGTCGCGCGGCAAGCTGCTGCCGCGTGAGCGCGTGCGGGCGCTACTCGACCCCGGCTCGCCGTTCCTCGAACTGTCGCCGCTCGCGGCCATGGATATGTATGACAACGAGGCGCCGGGCTCGGGCGTCATCACCGGCGTCGGCCGGGTGAGTGGCGTTGAATGCGCCATCGTCTGCAACGACGCCACGGTCAAGGGCGGCACCTACTATCCGATGACGGTGAAGAAGCACCTCCGCGCCCAGGAAGTGGCGATGGAGAACCGGCTGCCGTGCATCTACTTGGTCGATTCAGGTGGCGCCAACCTGCCGCAGTGGCCCGAGGTCTTCCCCGACAAAACCCATTTCGGCCGCATCTTCTACAATCAGGCCAACATGTCGGCGCAAGGGATTCCCCAGATCGCCTGCGTCATGGGCTCGTGCACCGCGGGCGGCGCCTATGTGCCGGCGATGAGCGACGAGACCGTCATCGTGCGCAAGCAGGGCACGATCTTCCTCGGCGGTCCGCCGCTGGTGAAGGCCGCGATTGGCGAGATCGTCAGCGCCGAGGAGCTGGGCGGTGCCGACGTCCATGCCCGCACCTCGGGCGTCGCCGACCACTACGCCCATAACGACAGCCATGCGCTGGGCATGGTTCGCCGCATCGTCGCCAACCTCAATTGGAAGAAGAACCCGTCGGTGTCGCTGATTGCGCCGCGCGAGCCCAACTATGCCGCCGAGGAGCTCTACGGCGTGGTGCCGCCCGACAGCCGCACACCCTACGACATGCGCGAGGTGATCGCCCGCCTGGTCGACGGCAGCGAGCTCGACGAGTTCAAGCACCTCTACGGCACCACCATCGTGACGGGCTTCGCCCGCATCTGGGGCCATCCGATCGGCATCGTCGCCAATAACGGCATCCTGTTCAACGAATCGGCGCTAAAAGCCTCGCACTTCATCGAGCTGTGCGGCCAGCGCGGCATACCGCTGCTGTTCCTGCAGAACATCACGGGCTTCATGGTCGGCCGCAAGTACGAGGCGGGCGGCATTGCCCGCGACGGCGCCAAGATGGTGACCGCGGTCTCCACGGTCGGCGTGCCGAAGTTCACCGTGATCGTCGGCGGCAGCTACGGCGCCGGCAATTACGGCATGTGCGGCCGCGCCTACGGTCCGCGCTTCCTGTGGATGTGGCCCTCGGCGCGCATCTCGGTGATGGGTGGCGAGCAGGCGGCGAGCGTGCTGGCCACGGTGCGGCGCGACAATATCGAGGCGCGCGGCGGCAAATGGTCGAAAGAGGAGGAGGCCGCTTTCAAGCAGCCGATCCTCGAGCAATACGACCGCGAGGGTCACCCGTACTACGCCACGGCGCGGCTGTGGGACGACGGCATCCTCGATCCGGTCGACACCCGCATGGCGCTGGCGCTCGGCCTGTCGGCCGCCATGAACCAGCCGATCGGCGCCACCAAGTTCGGCGTCTTCCGGATGTGAGTGCGGCATGAGCAAGTCGGTCCTGACCTCGATCGCGGATGGCGTCGCCACTTTGCGGCTGAACCGTCCCGAGGCGATGAATTCCTTCGACGCCGACACCGCGCGCATGATCCGCGACGCCGTCGAGGCGTTCGGCGCCGACGAGGCGGTGCGCGTGCTGATCGTGGGCGGCGAGGGGCCGGCCTTCTCGGCCGGCGGCGACTTCAACTGGGTGCTGGGCTGGCCCGAGCTCGACGCCATCACCCGCCACGCCCATGCCGACGCCATGATGGGCGCGGTCCAGGCGATCTATGATTTTCCCAAGCCGTCGATCGCGCGAGTCCATGCCGCGGCGGTGGGCGGCGGCATCGGCCTGATGCTGGCCTGCGATTTCACCGTCGCCGCCTCGACCGCCCGCTTCGGCCTCACCTCGGTGCGCAACGGCCTGCTGGCCGGCATCGCCATTCCGGTGCTGATCGAGGCGGTCGGCCCGCGCATGGCGCGCCAGCTGCTGATGCACGGCGGCAAGTTCGACGCCGCCACCGCCTTGCGCATCGGCCTGGTCGACCAGATGGTCGATGCCCAGGCGCTCGACAGCACGGTGGCGAGCTTGGCGTGCGAGCTGAAACTTGGCGCGCCCTCGGTGCAGACCCTGGTCAAGAGACTGGTGACCCAGATCAACGCCTTGCCGCACGATTCCAACGCTGCCGACATCTTGGGCGAGCAGGTCGCCAACCAATGCGTGACCGACGAGGCGCTCGAGGGCATGCGCGCCTTCCTAGACAAGCGCAAGCCAAGGTGGGCGTCGTGATGCGTCGGAGTTACGCGATGTTGGCGATGGCAGCTAATTTGAGCGTTCTGCCTATCACCGATGTTTGCGCTCAATCGGTTGAACGACTGAAGGAGACTCGCGACACCCTGGATTTGGTAATGACTGTAGTGTCAGAAGCAGTGCTTGCGCTAACAATCGACTGCACCCCCGGAGACAAGACACCTTGGTTTTTCGTGATATCCACCATCGATCGTCGCTATGCATCCTGCGTAAAACAAGACCCGCGCTGGAACGCACTCGCCGTGGGCTTTGAACAGGAACGAGAAGAAGCTTACGCCCGCAAGATGGTGAGTGTCGGGGTGGGTACCTTCGCCTACATCCGCGCCATGAACGAAGTCCCCGCGACGGCTCGAGCCACGGGACACGAAGCCTTTTGTGCTCCCTGGAAGTTTTTTCTTAATCCGGCTGGCGATAGCGCCGAGCAACGCAGGCAATTGGCGCGAGTCCGCCCGAACATGAATATCGATAAGGTGCTTGCGGTAGTCGAAGCTGTTCGGAATTTGGGCACGAAGCGAGATTGGGCTGATGCCGCCTGCGACGAGAGTTTCTGGCCGACAGGCTTTGCCATTCGCGAAAGACGATGAGCTGATGTTCGCCAAGATCCTGATCGCCAACCGCGGCGAGATCGCCTGCCGGGTCATCAAGACGGCGCGGCGCCTGGGCATCAAGACCGTCGCGGTTTACTCCGACGCCGACCGCGAGGCGCGCCATGTCGCCATGGCCGATGAGGCGATTCATATCGGCGCGTCGCCGGCGCGTGACAGCTATCTGGTGGCCGACAAGATCATCGATGCGGCCAAGCGAACGGGCGCCGAGGCGATCCATCCCGGCTACGGCTTCTTGTCGGAGAATGCCGGCTTTGCCGAGGCCTGCGCCAAGGCAGGGCTCGTCTTCATCGGCCCGCCGCCGTCTGCCATTCGCGCCATGGGCTCCAAGAGCGAAGCCAAGAAGATCATGGAGAAGGCCAAGGTACCGCTGGTGCCGGGCTATCACGGCGACGACCAGTCGCCGGCGCTGCTCGCCAAGGAAGCCCAGCGCATCGGCTTCCCGGTGCTGATCAAGGCGTCGGCCGGCGGCGGCGGCAAGGGCATGCGGGTGGTCGAAGCGGCCGGCAAGTTCGACGAGGCGCTGGCCGGCGCCAAGCGCGAGGCCAAGGCCTCGTTCGCCGACGATCATGTGCTGGTCGAGAAGTACCTGACGCGGCCACGCCACATCGAGATTCAGGTATTCGCCGACGGCCACGGCAACTGCCTCTATCTCTTCGAGCGCGACTGCTCGATCCAGCGCCGGCATCAGAAGGTGATCGAGGAGGCGCCGGCGCCCGGCATGGCGCCGGAACGCCGCAAGCAGATGGGCCAGGCCGCCGTCGCCGCGGCCAAGGCGATCGGCTATGTCGGCGCCGGCACCGTCGAGTTCATCGCCGACCAGGACGGCACCTTCTACTTCATGGAGATGAACACCCGCCTGCAGGTCGAGCATCCGGTGACCGAGATGATCACCGGCCAGGACCTGGTCGAGTGGCAGCTTGTCGTGGCGGCCGGCGGGAAGATGCCGCTGACGCAGGACCAGCTCGGCATCGACGGCCATGCCGTCGAGGTGCGGCTCTATGCCGAGGATCCCAACCGCAACTTCCTGCCTTCGACCGGCACGCTGGTGCATCTGCGGTTGCCGGCGGAAGACGCGCATGTGCGCGTCGATACCGGCGTCCGCCAGGGCGACACGGTTACCCCGTTCTACGATCCCATGATTGCCAAGGTGATCGTGCACGACCGCGACCGTCCGTCGGCGATGCGGCGCATGGCGGCGCTGATGGGCGAGACCGAAGTGGTGGGCGTCACGACCAATGCGGCGCTCCTGAAGGCGCTGTGCGCGCACAAGGCCTTCGTCGGCGGCGAGATCGATACCGGCTTCATCGAGCGCCATCGCGACGAGCTGTTCGCCAAGGCAGCCCCGGCCGACGACCGTGCCATCGCCGTGGCCACCCTGGCCCGGGTCGCGGAATGGGCACGGGCCCCGGGCGATTCCCCCAGCGATCCCTGGGACCAGAAGAATGGCTTCCGCCTGCTCGACATCGGCCATGACGACGTGCGCTGGAAGGACGGCGAGCGCGAGGTCGCCGTGATCGTGCGCCGCCGGCGCGATGGCCTGCTGGAGCTGGACCTGCCCGGCGGCACGCTGGAGGCGAGCGTACGGCGTCTGGCCGGCGATCGGTTGTCGATCCGGCTGGGTGGCGACACCTTCACCGCGGCCGTGGTGCGCCAGCGCACCAACGACGGCATCGACTACGTGCTGTTCGCCGACGGGACCAGCCGTCGCCTGCGCCTGGTCGATCCGCTCGACGTCACGCAATACGAGACAGTGGCCTCGGGCGAGGCCTCGGTGCGCTCGCCGTTGCCCGGCAAGATCATCGACCTCAGGGTCAAGGCGGGCGACACGGTGAGCAAGGGCCAGCCGCTGCTGGTGCTTGAGGCGATGAAGATGGAGCATACGCTCACGGCGCCAGCCGACGGCAAGATCAAGAGCGTGCGCTACGCCGTCGGCGAGCAGGTCGCCGAAGGGGCCGATCTGGTAGAGTTCGAGGAGAGCTGATCGAGGAGGGAGGCTGCCATGGCCAAGTTCGTCGTCGAGCCGCATTTCCGGCTGCAGGAGTGGGTGGCCGAGGAGAAGGGCTACTTTCGTGCCGAGGGCCTTGATTACGAATTCCGCGAGCTCATCCGCTCGACCGGCGGCCAGCATCACAACAAGGGCGCGCAGGGTGCCTTCCAGAGCATCGAGAAGGGGCGCGAGGCCGATGTGAGCTGCGCCTGCCATTGGACGGTCAATGTCGCGGCGTCGAAGGGCCACGCCAAGCTCTATGCGGACGCCTATTCGGTGGCGCCGGCAGGCATCTTCGTGCCGGCCGATTCGCCGATCCGCAGCCCGGCCGACCTGGCCGGGGTGCCGATCTCGGTCGGCTACCAGTCAGGCAGCCACTACTCGACGATCCAGGCGCTCGAGCAATACCTGAAGCCCGCGGACATCAACCTCACGTTTGAGGACGGCATGCTGTTCCGCCGCCTCGAGCTCCTGATCGACGGCAAAAGCAAGGCGGCGGCGTTGTTCAGCGGGCCGTACTACCTCGTCGAGCAACTCGGTTTCCGCAAGATCATCGACACCACCTTCATGATCGCCGCCATGATCAACGGCTCACCCGAGCCCGAGGACGTGCGCCGCTACTTCCGGGCACTCAAGACAGCGCAGCGCGACATCGACCTCAGGCCCGAGCTCTACACCCACTACTACAAGAACGAGTTTCCCGAGCGTTGGCACGCCATGATGGACACCAGGCGCTGGGGGCCGGGCGAGCGCATCGTGTTCGAGACCTACTCGCGTGAAACCTATGCCGAGGCGTTCGAGTGGATCGCCAGCCACGAGATCTTCGGCGAGGGCCGGATGGGGGCAGGGGACTACGAGAAGGCGGTAGTGTCGTTCGCTGCCGGTCGCTGAGAGCGAGGCCGGGGCCTATTGGGAATTTGAAAAATTAGGCCCCGGCTATCAATACGAAGGATCCGAGTGACGGAAAAAAATACGACGGTCTAAATAGCTGGTGAAAAAGCTTAGCTGAAAAACTCGGCTACGCTTACGCAGAGACAGGCAACAATTGCGGTGCGGTGGTCACGATCCACCGGATTTCGGGAAAGCGGCGGCTGGCCGCCAGGTAGAAGCTGAGGCCATTGCCGTCGGCAAAGCTGACGTCGGAGACGATGGCGTGCGGCGGACGATGCGCGCCGGCAAGAGTGTCGCGGGCGTCCTCGAGAGAGTGGCAGGCCGTCACGCGATCGCCGCGCTCGGCCATGTGCGCGATCATTGCCTCCCGACGATGGTCATCCGCTTCGATCAACAGGACATCGAGCCCGGGGCAGTCGAGCTCGCGGGCGAGCCAGGTGACGTTGCGATCGGCCGGCAGCGCGATCCAGCGGATCCCAATGAACCGCTCGTTGAGCTCGTGCTGCAGCTCGACGCCGCCTTCGGCCATGAGCTCGCGCGCGATCACCACGGCATCGGCGGGCGCTTCGCGCGGCGAGAGAAAGCGCAGCATCTCTTCGGCTTCTTCGGCTGAACTGCAGGGCGTAACACGATGCCCACGGGTCGATAGGCCCTTCAAAAGGGCGACGCGTCGGCGGTCGTTATCCTCGATAAGCAGGATATCCATGTCTGACCCTGACGAAATAAATGATCAAAAAAGACGACTAGAAACTTGCTTTCGTATGAAAACTTAAATTGAGCGTGGCCAAATTGTGTCAAATGCCGGGGGCTCTTGTCACCAGCAAAATGCACGACGACGCGCTCAAAGCGCGCGGCATATTTGCAGCGTGCCCGTCAGCCATCGAACGCGAATGAATCTTCGCAGGCTGCGAATCAATTCAGGAACTTGAGGTACTGCCCGACAAAATCGCAGCCGACATCCTTCGAATAGGCGTCGATCAGCTTCCTGGTGATCGATCCCGGCGTCTTTCCATCGCCGACCGCCGCGCCGTTGAAGCTCCTCACCGGCAAGATGCAGAGGCTGGTCGAGGTGAGGAACATCTCCTCGGCATTGGCGGCGTCGAACAGGTCGATGTCACCCGCCGTGCAGTTGATGCCGAGCTTGTTGGCGCAATCGATCGTCATTTGCCGGCTGACGCCGGGCAGCACGTAGCGTTCAGAGGGCGTGAACAGCTCGCCCTCGCGCACGATGAAGATATTGGAGCCCAGCCCTTCGGCCAGGTTGCCGTTCTCGTCGAGCAGGATCGCCCAGGCGTCGGGGGCGAGCGCCTTCACCGGCTTCTCGGCCATGATCATGTTGAGATAGTTGTGCGTCTTGGCGCGCGGGCTGAGCATCGACGGCGCGGTGCGGCGGGCGGTGGTGGTGATCACCTCGGCGCCGTCGCGATAGAGTTTTGCCCGCTTGGCGAGGGGCAGCGGCAACACCTCGATCACGACGTTCGGCCCGGTGTGGTCCCAGCCCTCGTCGCCCACCGCATCGACGCCGCGGCTGACCCGCTGGCCGACCCACCAGTCGCCGACGGCAGGCCGCAGATGCTCGTTGCGCGCCACCACTTCCTCGCTGTGCACCACCATCTCCTTGGGCGACAGGCCGGGATCGATCTGCAGATAGCGCAGCGAGCGGTAGAAGCGGTCGATATGCTCCTTCAGGCGGAACGGCTGGCCTTCGAAGGTGCGCGTCATGTCGAAGGCGCCGTCGCCGTATTTCCAGCTGCGGTCGCGGAACGGGATCATGACCTGGTTCTCGGGCATGAACTTGCCGTTGAACCAGGCGATGCGTTGATTGCTGAGCTGCTGGGCCATCTCTGTTCCTTTCCGGTTAGGCGAAGGCTAGTGCGCCGGCGGGCGATGGGGAAGTCCGCCGCCGGCGCTTGGGTTCGACCGGCTGGGCCGGCGCAATGTTGCCCTGCGCGTCGGCAAGGCCAGCGACATAAGTGAGAGCATCGCCGATGTCGCCTTGCATCTCGCGCTTCGCGGTGGCGCCATCCTGCGCCTGCAGCGCCTTGATGATGCGCAGTCGCCGTTCCGGTCCGCGCGGCGAGGCGATGAAGTCGGGATACAGAAGGTTCATGTACGGGCCGGTCTGCAGCCATAGGCCCTCGATCACGCGCAGCAGCGTCGGCTGGTTGGCAATGGCGTACAGCGTGAAATGGAATTCGCGGATCTTCTGGCGGTCGGCGACCGTGTCGCCGCGGCTGCGGACTGCCAGCAACTCGGCCGCGACGCGGCGCAGGGTCGAGCCGTGATCGCGGGTGAAGTGAGCGGCGGCCTTCTCGGCGGCCAGGCCTTCGATCGCCATGCGGATGTCACGCAGCTCCAGGATCTTGTCGCGCGTCATCAAGGGCACGCGGACCGAACGGTTGGGCCTCATCTCGAAGCCGCCTTCGGCGACCAGTCGGCGGATCGCTTCGCGCACCGGCGTGAGGCTGACTCCGAGCGTGCCGGCGATGAAACGGAAGGACAGCTTCTGGCCCGGCGTGAACCGGCCGGCCGTCAGCGCATCGCGCAGGGAGTCGTAAACCTGCGAACGCAGCGAGGTGTCGACGGGCGCCTTGGTTGCCATGGCCGGAGCATAGACCAGTCGTCCAGATTTGTGATCACAAATTTTGATTGCCCCTGGCCGAGGCGCAAGGCATCGTTCTTGCTCGTCGAGGGGACCATGCGCAGCTACGCCAAGTCGATCGCACAGTACGAACGCACCCGCAGGACGCTGGCCGGCGGCGTCAGCAGCAACGTGCGCTACGCCTCGGCACCGGTGCCTCTGTTCTTCGAAAGGGCAGAGGGCGCCCGGCTCTACGACGTCGACGGCAACGTGCACATTGATTACGTGCTGGGCAACGGCCCGGCCATCCTGGGGCACGCGCCCAGGCCGGTGATCGACGCCGTCGCCGCCTCGCTGGCGCTGGGCCAGGTCTATGCCGCGCAGCACCCGCGCGAGACCGAGCTGGCCGAGCGGCTGTGCCGGTTGCTGCCGGGCATCGAGGTCGTGCGCTTCGCGACGTCGGGCACCGAGGCCGTGCTGATGGCGTTTCGCCTCGCCCGGGCCGTCACCGGGCGGACCAAGATCCTGAAATTCGAGGGCCACTACCACGGCTGGAGCGATCAGGCCTATGTCAGCGCCCGTCCACCGTTGAACGAGGCGGGCCCCGCCGACGCACCCGTGCCGGTGGCCGGCTCGCCCGGCATGCCGCCGAGCGTGCTGGACGACACCGTCGTCGCCGGCTGGAACGATCTCGATCTGCTGAAGCAGGCGTTCGAGCGGCACAAGGGCGAGATCGCCGCGGTCATCATGGAGCCGGTAATGGTAAACGGCGGGCCGACCGAACCCGGTCCCGGCTACCTCGACGGCGTTCGCGCGCTCTGTCGCGCGAACGGCGCGCTGTTCATCTGCGACGAAGTGATCACCGGCTTCCGCGCTGGCCTGCGCGGCGCCCAGGGCCGCTACGGCGTCACTGCCGATCTCACGATCTATGCCAAGGCGGTCGCGGCGGGCTTTCCGCTCGCCATGGTCGGCGGGCGGCGCGACGTCATGGACACGCTGCTCGACAAGGGCGTGATGCACGGCGGCACCTACAACGGCAACGTCCAGAGCATGGCGGCGGCGCTGGCGGCGCTCGACGTGCTGGAAGCCGGCGACGGTGCGGTCTATCGCGGTCTTGAATCGCGCGGCACGCGCTTGATGCAGGGGCTCGCGGCGATCGCCAAGAAGCACAAGGTGCCGGCGAGGGTGCAAGGCCTGCCGGCGATCTTCCAAGTCTACTTCACCGAAGGTGCGCCGCCGCGCAATTACCGCGAGGCCGTCGCCTGCGATCGCGACAAGGCGCTGGCTTTCCACACGGCGCTGCAGGAGGAGGGCATCCGCACCAACCAGAACGCCAAGTGGTTCCTGTCGGTCGCGCACGACGATGCGATCATCGACGAAACGCTGGCTGCGGCCGACCGAGCGATGGCCGCGATCGCATGAGTGATATCCGACTCGAAGCTGTCACCAAGCGCTACGGGCCGGTGGCGGCGGCGGACAATGTCGACCTGGTCGTGGCGCAGGGCGAGTTCGTCACCATTCTGGGCCCCAGCGGCTCGGGCAAGACGACGCTCTTGTCGCTGATTGCGGGGCTCAATCGACCGACATCGGGGCGAATCTTCATCGGCGGCCGCAACGTCACCGAGGCGACGGCGCAGGAACGCAACATCGGGCTGGTCTTCCAGTCGTACGCCTTGTTCCCGCACATGACGGTGCTGGAGAACGTGCTGTTCCCCCTCGCCGTGCGCAAGATCGCCGGTTCGGCGGCGCGCACCCAGGCGCTCGAAGCGCTGAAGCTGGTGCGGCTCGACGGCCTCGAGGGCCGGCGGCCCTCGCAGCTATCGGGCGGCCAACAGCAGCGCGTGGCGCTGGCGCGCGCCGTGGTGTTCAAGCCGGACATCCTGTTGCTCGACGAGCCGCTCGGCGCGCTTGACCGCAAGCTGCGCGAGGAGCTGCAGGTCGAGCTGAAGCAGCTCCAGCGCACGCTCGGCGTCACGACGATCCTGGTCACGCACGACCAGGAAGAGGCGTTGTCGCTCAGCGACCGCATCATGGTGCTCAATCACGGCAAGACGCAGCAGGTTGCGGCACCTGCGGAAGCCTACCTGAAGCCGGCCAACCGTTTTGTGGCGGAATTCCTCGGCATCGCCAACTTCGTCGGGCTCGACGGCGGGCGCACCGGGCTGGTGCGGCCCGAGCGCGTTCGGCTGGGGCCGTGCGGCGTCAACGGCGGCAAGCCCGCGCGCGTCGTCGAGGCGATCTATCTCGGCCAGATGGTGCGCTATCATCTGGCGCTCGACGGGGTCGAGGGCGCCCCGATCGTGGCGGCCGTGCCGTTCGTCGGCCGGGCCTGGCAGGCGGGGGAGCCCGTCGCGGTTTCATGGGATGAGGCCGACATTTGGCCGGTGGTGTGATCAACAGAAGGGGGCGACGATGAAGAGGCGTACTTTCGTGGCGGCGGCAGCGAGCCTGCCGGCAATCAACATCCTCTCCGGGACGGCGCAGGCACAGTCCAAGGAGATCCGCATGATCGAAGCGGGCGGCGCGTCGGGCGATTCGATCGAGAAGGGCTACATCGAGCCGCTGTTCAAGAAGACCGGCATCAAGGTGGTGCGCGAAAGCCCGAGTTCGCTCGGTAAGCTGCGCGCGCTCGTCGAGAGCGGCCAGACCACGACCACGCTGTTCGAGCTTGGTTCAGGCGTTGTGCTGCAGGCCAAGAAGCTCGGCCTGATCGAGAAGGTCGACTGGGCGGCCGTCGACCCGGCGCCGATGTTTCCCGAGGCCAAGGCCGAGTATGGTTTTGGCTACCAGTACTTCTCGACCATCATGGCGTGGCGCAAGGGCGCCAAGGAGCCCAAGAACTTCGCCGAGTTCTTCGACACCAAGGCTTTTCCGGGCAAACGCACTTTGCCCGACTACCCACATTACTGCCTACCGTTCGCGCTGCAGGCTGCCGGTGTTCCGATCGACAAGCTGTTCCCGCTCGACGTCGATCTCGCCTTCAAGAAGCTGAACGAGATCAAGAAGGACGTCGCGGTATGGTGGAAGGCGGGCGCCCAGCCGCCGCAACTCATGAAGGACAACGAGGTGCAGTACGCGATTTGCTGGTCGGGCCGCGTGGTCGGCGATCCGGCGTTCGGGCTGAACTTCGCGGGCGGCAAGGCGGATCTGTCCTTCATCGCCATCGTCAAGGGCTCCAAGCCCGAGGACAAAGCGGCCGCCTACAAGCTCTATCACGAGATGTCGCTGCCGGAGAACCAGGCGATAGCGGCGGGTGTGATCTCCTACACCGGCCCCAGCCCCGATCTCGACGCCTTGCTGCCCAAGGACAAGCTCTGGCAGTACCCGACCAGCAAGCAGAACAAGGCGGTGCA
>Ga0306921_10004568_pt1 | contig 14244 bp, 12 predicted proteins | sample sta12Cox44000080_FD_203760 | JGI IMG/M metagenome (GOLD analysis project Ga0306921, IMG submission 203760) | Lab enrichment of tropical soil microbial communities from Luquillo Experimental Forest, Puerto Rico - statoxic.12C.oxic.44.000.080 (v2)... | ecosystem: Environmental > Terrestrial >... | reverse complement strand
AGCGGCTGGGAGGCATTTAGAGATCGCGCGAGGATCGTAGAAACAACAATGATTCCGGGCGAAACTCACCGCGCCTTTGAAGCTCTCCATAGAGAGCTCTATGATGAGTTCTTGCCCGTTGGCACAATGGAGGAAAGGCTAATTCAGAGACTGGCCGTTCTAAACTGGGAGCGGGACCGGCTTTATCGGTCCATACAGTTCAAAATGGAAATGCGACAAGGGGAACTTAACCGTCAGGTCCCGCATGCCCAAACCATTGCAAAGCTTAAATCCCGTGCCCAAAACGCCAGAATCTCGAGAGAGGTTGAAGCGTTCCTCTCGGAACATGAGGATGCCGCCACTCAAAAACAATCGCCTCCGGAAAAGTACCGTGATCCCAAAATGGCGGACAGCGATTTTATTGAACGTCTAGCTTCGCTGGAGATCGGCCCGATCAATGGTCGCGACATATTCTTCAAGCTGATCGAAGAGTTCCCGATCATCGAGCGCATAAAGCAACTCGAACAAATCGACGTGGCGATTGATCGGACCATCAAGCGCTTCATGCAAGCAAAAACCATGAAGCAGATGTACAGACAACTTGAGCCCAAGGTTATCTCGATACTTCAGGACAAAAAGGGCTCTGCAAAATAATCAAAGTTGTATTTTTGATATTACCAGTTCTAGTTGTTTTTTATTTGGAGTTTTGATGGATCAAAACGGGGGTAGGAATTTGAGATTTGGCAGAACGAACCCAATTTTCTTAAGCGAAATCAAGGGCAGCGGGCTTCCTTACCCGACATTAACCATAAGCTGGCCTTTCAACTGCCTCATCAGTTATGCGTCGATCTTGCTTAGAAAGAGGACCGTTCTTTCCAAAATGTAATTGCCCTAAAATGCAATGTCCTTGGATAGCGAAGGAGCGCCGTCAGGGCGGAGGCCCTACGCGAAACTGCGCTGCTCTTTGCAAAACGAACCTACCCAATTTTCCTGTTGCGAGCGAAGCGGCGCCTAGGAGGCAGCATGGAGTCCGCCGGCATCGAGTGCATCGATGAGAATGGAGGAGGGTCTGGAGTTCGACTTCGTGAGCGGAGAAGAAGTCGGTCACGAGACTGGTAATCACGGCTGCGCGGCACGCACTTTTCCGAATCATGCGTCAACGCGCTTCAGCGTCCTGACAGCGGCACCCACTGGGCGCCGACCTTTTGATAAGTTCGTTTGACGGCGGCCCAGGCTGTGCGGTGCGCAATCTCCTCCTGTCGCGCATCGCCGCGATGCGCGGCGAAAGAATGATTGAATGCCTCGCGATAGATATCCTGCGCATGCGCGGGCAGATGGTTGCGAACCGAAGGCGGGAGGTCGGCGTTGGCTCGATATGGCATGCCAGTCGTCCCGGTTTTTCAAAAACAGCACCCTCGTACAGCGGGTTACGTTCACCCCCGATACGCAGTGAATATTAGCATTGAAGGCTAGTTCCACCGGCGTTGCGTCTTTTTGACCAAAGTCAAGGCCTGGCGAACCCGCGGTGAAAGGATGACTGGACGGGTTTGCGGGAGGTATGCTTGGTACGGCAAGCGGCTTCGTGACACCAGGCCTGACGAGACGGGCGGAACCGGCATGACCCCTCAAGACGATCCTCTGCTTTGGCCCTTCAGCGGCGCGCAAATGGTGCTGGAGACCTGGCTCTCCTGGCTCGGCAAGCAACCGCAGCCGCCGCGGAACGCGCGTGACGAAGTGGCCGTGCCCTGGACGACTTCGCACCGGGTTGCGCTCGAGCTCACCACCATGCAGTTGCGCGATTTCTCCAGGCAAGGCAGCGGGCAGCCGCTTCTCATCTGTGCGCCCTACGCGCTGCACACGGCGTTGATCGCGGATTTCGCGCCGGAACACAGCATCGTCGAGGCGCTGCTGCGCGGCGGCAGGCGACGGCTTTATGTGACCGACTGGCGTTCGGCGACGGCGAGCATGCGCTCTCTGTCCATCGATAGCTATCTTGCCGAGTTCAACGTCGCGGTCGATGAAATCGGGCCGCCGGTCGATCTCGTAGGCCTCTGCCAGGGCGGATGGCTGTCGCTTGTCTATGCTGCCCGTTTTCCGGAAAAGGTCCGGCGATTGGTGCTCGCGGGTGCGCCGGTCGATGTCTCCACCCCATCGGCGTTGTCGCAGATGGTCGCAAACCTTCCCGCGGGGGCATTCGAGGGTCTTGTCAGCGCCGCGACGGGTCTCATGAACGGCAGGCAGATGCAGCCGGCATGGTCCGCTTCGCTCAACGCGCAGGTCGAGGATGCGCTGCAATGGAATCCGTCTCCGACGACGGATCACGATCGGGAACTGGTCGAACGGTTCGAACGCTGGGACGACAACATCGTCGATCTGCCGGGTGTGTACTACGTGCAGGTTGCGGACTGGATCTTCCGCCAGAACCGTATCGCGGAAGGGCGCTTCGTCGCGCTCGGCCAGCCGATCGACTTGAGACAATTGAAGGTGCCGACGTTCCTGCTTGCCGGCATGGAGGACAGGGTTGTGCCGCCGGAGCAGGCGCTGGCGACAGCACGACTGCTGGGCACGCCGCCCGCGCACCTGCAAATGGCGACGGAGCACAGTGGGCACCTCGGCCTGTTTATGGGGCGGAAGACGCTAAAAGCCTCCTGGCGGCGGATCGCCGACTGGCTCGCAGCCGACTTGACGGAAGATGCCACGCCTGCGGCCGAAACAGAGCGCAACAGGCTAGCGGTCCGATTCTGACGCATCAAATCGGGCTTGAAAGCCCGCGAAATCGAATGCGCGGAAAAGCGAATTTCGCGAGCTGGTTCAAGCTGATTTGGGGTGTCCAGTCGTAGCACAAAAAATATTTCGCTATGCCGGTCGGGCAAATCATCTTTACAAGCCTGCACCGTTCCGCGCCTCTTCCGAGGGGCGCTTCGCCATCGTCACGAAACGTTGGGTGCGGGATGCGATGGACGCTGGTGCCGCCAGACGAGCGATATCAAAGCGGACGGCAAAGTCGTGTGGGCCTTATTTCCCTGAAACAACGAAAACCCTGTAAAACAAGCACCTTTGTCTACAGTGTCTCGGGCTGTTTCAGCGGGGTTCGCCAACTCTAGGGCCGGGCCTAGAGGCAACCCAACCACTGGAGCCGACATGACTACCAACGTCACCACCAGCACCACCACGCGGAAGCGCAACGCCGCCGTGATCCTCACCGACCGGATGTGCGAGAAGCGCGTCAGCAAGCGCGTCAAGATTTACGACCGCAAGTGCCGCGGCTTCTACGTCAGCATCATTCCGGCTGGTGTCGCAACCTTCGCGTTCAAGTTCACCGACCCTGCGGCCAGCAAGCAGCGCACGATCACGCTCGGCGTCTACAACCCGGAAACCTTCCGGTCGAGGACGCCCGCAGCAAGGCCTATGCGCTGAAGGGCAAGGGCGCCGCAACGCTGGTCGCGAAGATGCACCAGAACCAGGTCGGCAAGGGCAAGCACGGCAAGACCGTCGCCGAGATCATCGAACTGCGGATCGACTGGATGCAGTAGCCCGAGGAGAAGAAGGACGGCGAAATGCGTCCCCGCATCGAAAGCTGGCAGAACGTCGCCAGCCATCTTCGGCGCTTCGTCAAGCCGAGCCTCGGCAAGATGATCGCCAGCGACGCCACCCGGCACGACATCGCCGCGCTGTCGAACGACATCCTCGACGGCAAGTACGGCGTGGCCTCGGTCAGCAACGCTCGCCACATGCGCCGTGCCGTGTCCGGCATTATAGCTGGGCGGCGGAAGCGGGCCGCGACTTCGTCCCGGAGACCTGCCGCCTGGTTCAACTTGCCGCAGCTGCCCGTCGAGCATGCGCGCGAGCGAGTGCTGAACGCGGAGGAGATCAGGAAGTTCTGGCACGGACTCGACCGCGACGACCTGCCGTATGATCGCAAGACCCTGCTGGCGCTGAAGTTCGCGCCGGTCTCCATACTGCGCCCGGCTGAATTGCTGGGAGCCCGCCGCGACCTCGCCGACCCACCGCCCGCCGTTTCGATGTGGCGGCAAAGCGGGTGAAAAAGCGGCGGGTGATCCAGCAGCCTCTGAGCGAACTCGCGGCCGAGATCATCAACGAGGCAATGGAAGACGGTAGGCAGTTCGTCTTCTCCAGCCCGGTCGGCGATCAGCCACTGCACCGCCAAGCCATGGCGACGGCGTTGCGCGGACCCCCCGACAATGACGCGCCCGGTCTCTGCGAACTGCTCCGACCTCTGCCCATTGCGAGGTCGATGCCAGAAAATTGCTATTAGCCCCACGGCGATGCACTCACCAACGACGCCAATGCACGGAGTGCAGCCCTCCGTTTCGTGAGGCGAACAAAAAAATGTTTCAGCTTGGCCGTAACGACGCGCGTGCATGCCTTGCATAAAAACGCTTGGCCAAGCAATTGAATTTTCTGGAAAAATTATCCGCAATTGCGGGGCGGGCCAAACCCCGCCGGGCGTGGGTTCAATTGACGCCCTTTGATCTGAGTCAATGTCGAAGGCGCGTCGAGGTGCCTCCCCTTCGGAGCATTGGCACCAATGGCTCGATGTATTCAGATCTTAGGCCGCGGCCTGACCTCGCCGCGGGTGAACGAAACGAGGTGCTGCCGCGGGGGATTACGCGGCCGAAAGGGTTCAGCCATGTTCCGCAATCTCCCCTTGGCGGAAATAAAGCACGCTCGACTTGTCCCCGCGCTCGTCGTCAGTTTGTTTTTGACCGCCACAGCAAGCGCCGAGCCGACGCAGATCCAGCGCGGTGAGTATCTGGCTCGAGCCGGTGACTGCGTCTCGTGCCATACGGCGAAGCAAGGCGAACCGTTTTCCGGAGGCGATCGGCTCAACACGCCGTTTGGCTACATGCTCGCGCCTAACATCACGTCTGATCCCGACACCGGCATCGGCCGTTGGTCCGCCGACGATTTCTACCGTAGCTTACACGACGGCGTGAACAGGCGCGGGCAGGATATGTATCCGACGATGCCTTACGACTTTTACACCAACGTAACGCGGGGCGATCTACGCATATCTCAGAACGCTCAAGCCCGTGAAGAACGCAATCGACGTTAATCATCTCCGCTTCCCCTTCGACCTGCGCTGGTCAATGGCAGTGTGGAGAGAACTGTATTTCGCGGCGGGCACCTATAGACCCGATGCGGCCAAGTCCGTGGCTTGGAATCGCGGTGCCTACCTCGTCGAGGGTCTGGGGCATTGCGCCGATTGTCATTCGCCGCGCAACCTTTTAGGCGGCATAGAAAAGAGCAAGGACTTCGCTGGAGGCCCGGTCGACGGCTGGTTTGCGCCAGACCTTACGTCCGACATTGTCACTGGCCTCAGAGACTGGACCGTCGATGAAATTGCGACTTTTCTCAAGACGGGCGCCATCAAAGGCAAGACGCCGGCCGCCTTCGGGCCGATGGCCGAAGTGGTGCAAAACAGCACGAGCTACCTCACCGATGCGGACCTGAATGCAATGGCGGAATATCTAAAATCGATCCCGCCGGAATCCCGCCTGCGTACCGGCCTCAAGACGCCCGATCCGACGCGCCAGGAGGGTGTCAAGCTTTACTTGGAATACTGCCGAGACTGTCACCAAGCCAAGGGACGCGGGTTGTCCGGAATAATCCCGCCGCTTGCCGATAACGGCACCGTCAATGCGTCTGATCCGGTCGACATCATCAAGATCGTGCTCTCGGGCACGCAACGTGGTGATAATCTGCGGATACCGATGCCTTCGTTCGAGACGTACTTGAACGATCAGCAAATCGCCGACATTGTAAACTACGTGCGCACCAGTTGGGGCAATAAAGCCGTGCCTGACGTGACCACCTCGATGGTAGCCAAGCTCAGACAGACCTCTTCTGGGGGCGCCCGCTAAGAGCGTGGAGTAGTGCCGTTTCAAATTTTGTCAAAGTACTTTTGCGGCATCGGTCTCAAATTCTCCGAGCCCTAGGTGCGACGATTGAATAATGATGTGTCGCAAGAAACCTTGACCCTACCTCCTTTCTCTGCCGCCCGCATGTAAACCACCGTCTTCAAGACCTCGTCGTGCACGCTCAAGACCGTGGCAATATCAATTGCGCCAGCCAGCTCGCGGGCGACCGCGTCAAGGCGAGCGTCGAAAGATGGTCCGCCGTCGCTCATCAGCCGCCCGCGAGGAGCTGCGTTTGAACTTCGCGCGGGGAAGGCCGGACTGATCCGGTTGAACCTGTGGTGACGATGCTGGTGTGCTTTCATCTTTTCGCACGCCAGGCTGCGGGTGCGGCGGGCATCCGGCTTTCTCTGCGCCCTCGTTGTTTTGAGGGACATTGCTTTGAAATACTCGGACGCGTCGCGCCGCCAGAATGCGAGGCTGGGCGTGGACCCTTACCCGGCCCATCGTTCGCTCCGCTCACGATGTGCCATCCCAAAGCTCAGCAATGTCAGGCCACCAGCAACCGTATCACCAGCACAAAACCGGTCAGATAAGTCAAAAGCGCACCAAGAAATCTCGCCGGGTTCGGCTTGTCGAGCGATGGCCCCCACAACAGGCCACCGACCAGCAGGAAACGCGCGATGGTCGCGACCACGATGGCCACGGTGACCCAGGCTGGTCCGAGGTGTGCGGCGAACCAAAGAAACAATATCGCAAAGAACGGACCATATTCGGCGGTGTTGCCGTGCGCTCGCACCGCGCGATGCAAGGGATCGGTGGGGCTTGGATCGTAACCGATGCTGCGGCGGGTGCGTTGTCGAAGCAACGAAACATGGAGTCCAAGCGCAAACAGCAGCAGGCCGAGCAGGGCCGTGCAGACAATACCGGCATTCATGCCATTCCCTCCCTTGCGTTGGTCCGGCAAAGGATATCAGGATTCAGGCTGAGCCAACCAGCATTTCGGGCGAACCAGCAACTCCGTTGAGGTTATCCACCATGCCCCTGTTCACCTGCGTGCAATGTGGCGCGCAATTTCCAGAAAGCTCCTCGCCACCGCCAGGCTGCCCGATCTGCGAGGACGAACGGCAGTTCGTGAACTGGAAGGGACAAGCGTGGCTGACCCGCGAAGCGCTGTCACGCACTCACACGCTTGTCTGGCGCGACGATCTCGGCATTCCCGGTATCGGCGTCGAGCCGGGCTTTGCCATCGGCCAGCGCGCGCTCTTGTTGCCGCTTGGCGAGGGTTGCATGATGTGGGATTGCGTTCCACTGGCGACGCCGGAGGCGGTCGCGTACGTCCGCTCGCTGGGTGGCCTGAAGGCGATCGCGGTCTCGCATCCCCACTACTACGGTGCGGTCGTGGACTGGAGCGAGGCGTTCGGCGGCGTGCCCGTGCTCCTGCATGGCGACGACCGCCAGTGGGTCACGCGGCCGCATCCGGCAATCGTGCCGTGGCGGGGTGAAGAGTATCGGATTTCCGACGATATCCTGCTGTTGCGAGCCGGCGGGCATTTTGCCGGCGCGACCGTGCTGCACTGGCGCGCGGGCGCGGAGGGCAAGGGCGCGTTGCTGACGGGGGACGTTGCAACCGTCGCGATGGACCGCCGCTCGGTGAGCTTCATGTACAGCTATCCGAACTACATTCCCCTCAATGCGGCCGCGGTCCAGCGCATCGCAAATGTCGTTGCACCGCTTGCCTTCGATCGCATCTACGGCGCCTGGTGGGATCGCAACATCGCTGACAACGCAAAGACCCTGTTCGATGCTTCCGTGCGACGCTATCTTGCCGCGATCGCCTGAGATTCTCTCAGGCCTCCGCGCCCAGCGCCGGCCGGCGATCCTGCAGCCGCGACCAGGACACGTAGTAGGCGATCATCGCCATCACCGCGATGCCGCCGGCGCTGACCATCGCCTGCATCGCCAGCGAATTGGGCCCCGTGATCAGCACGACGTGTGCGGCAAGGGAGAGAAATACCCCGGCGCAGAAGGCCGCAAGCCAGTCCTCGCCGCATTTGAGAACCGGCTGCAACGCCTTCCAGCGAAAACCCCGCCAGTCGTGCGGCACCAGCCAGGTGAACAGGAACGCCAGTGCGAGAAAATGAAGCAGGCGGTGCGGTGCGAGGGTCTCCTTGTTGATGGGCGCAAACAGTTCAAGCAGCACATCGGGCATCAGGCCATCGAGTTGCGGGATCCCTGCTGCGACCTTGGTTGCGAGCGCAAACACCAGATAGGCCAGCGCAAGCTGGCGCAGGATCGGAATTTCGCGCAAGGCCCGCACTTGTTCGCCGCCGTGCAGGGCGGACCAGACGCCGAGCATGAACAGCAGCTGCCAGCAGAACGGATTGTAAGACCAGCGTCCCTCGGGGAATGCCGACAGATAGAGATCGAATTGGCGGGCGGCGAGATAGAGCGCGGCCGATCCCAGCAGCGTCAATCCCGGAAAACGCAACATCGCTGCAAGCGCGAGCGGAAAGATCGCCAACAGCACGATGAACAGCTGCAACCCGTCGAGGTGCAACGGCATCGATTGCAACATGAGGCCGTGCAGCAAAGTACGCGTGGGGTCGTCGACGATTCCAATCACCTTGTATTCGTCGATGATGCCGGGCGCCGCAAAGTGCGCCGCCACCGAGCCAATCACATCGATATACATGACGAACGAGACGATATAGGCCGCGTAGAGTTGCCAAACCCGCCCGAAAATGCGCGTCGTTGCGACGACGAAGCCGCGCTCCAGCATCATGCCGCCGTAGATGATTGCCGCGGCATAGCCGGCGACAAACACGAACAGATCCGTGGCGCCGCTGAAGCCGAAATTGCGCAGCGTCAGAAGGCTGATCGCGTTGTTCGGGATATGGTCAACGAAGATCGACCAGTTCGCGATTCCGAGCACCAGCGAGATGCGAAGGCCGCCACCATGTTCAGTCGGGATGGTTTTGCTCGATGGATTCATCTTGAAACTGATTTCGCATTGGACCGCGCGCTCGAAGCGATTCAAGCACGGGCCGTACGTAGCCGGAATTGAGCCCCTGTGAAGATAGGTTTGCGCATGGCACGCATTGAGGCGACGCCGGACTCGGCGCCATCACAATCTCGAAAACGGCACGTGATCGAAAACAGTGCGTAAACTATCGATTCCTGAAGCGCCTGGAGGCGTGAAAAATTTTTGCCTCCGATGTCGGATACGGCGGGCGCCGTTCGTCTTGAAGGACGAGACGAAAGGGAGAGAAGCATGACGTCCTCCTATCGCTGGGTGATCGTGGCTTGTGGCGCGCTGATGACCTGCGTCGGCATCGGTGCGATGTTTTCGCTCGCCGTATACTTGCAGCCGATGTCGGTGGACACCGGCTGGTCACGCACCGGTATTTCGAGTGCGATGACGTTGGACTTTCTTGTCATGGGCGCCGCAGGCTTCGGCTGGGGCGCGCTTTCCGATCGCATCGGTCCGCGTCTGGTGGTGTTGGCCGGCGCGGCGCTGCTCGGGCTCGGACTGGTGCTGGCAAGCGGAGCGACCTCGCTCCTGCAGTTCCAGCTCACTTACGGCTTGATGGTCGGCTTTGCATCAGGAGCCTTTGTCGCGCCGATGATCGCGGCTGTCACAGGCTGGTTCGAGCAAAACCGCAGCCTCGCGGTCTCGCTGGTCGGGGCAGGGATGGGTGTTGCGCCGATGACGATCTCGCCGTTCGCGCGCTGGCTAATCTCGACCTATGACTGGCGGACGGCGATGATGACGATCGGCATCGGTGCCTGGCTGCTGCTCATTCCCACCGCGCTCCTGGTTCGGCGCGCTCCAGCCGCGACAGGCACTGGAGGGCGACCAGCGGCCGGCGCGGAACCAAAGATCTCCGCCGTCGAAGCGTTCCGCTCACCGCAATTCATCGTCCTGGCGCTCACTTTTTTCAGCTGCTGCGCTGCGCATTCCGGTCCGATCTTCCACATGGTGAGCTACGCGATCGGTTGCGGCATCGCGCCGCTCGCCGCGGTCTCGATTTACAGTCTGGAGGGGCTGTCGGGACTCGGCGGACGGCTCCTGCTCGGCCTGCTCGCCGACAAATACGGCGCCAAGCCCGTCCTGATCGCGGGTCTTGTGGTCCAGGCCTTCGCGATTGCAAGCTATCTGATGGTCAGCCGCCTCGGTGAATTTTACGCGCTCGCCGTCGTCTTCGGCACGGCCTATGGCGGCGTCATGCCGCTCTATGCGGTGTTGGCGCGCGAGTCCTTTGGCCAGCGTGTGATGGGCACCGTGTTCGGCGCCATGACCATGGTCTCCTCCATCGGCATGGCCTTCGGTCCCTGGGCGGGCGGACGGATCTTCGATGCCTTCAACAGCTATACCTGGCTTTATATCGGCGCCTCAACGGTCGCGATTGGTGCAGTCGCGGTTGCCGCCACCTTCCCGCGCCGGCCGGTCGCGCAGCAGCTGCAATTGGCATGAACGGTATGTGGCCGATCGGGTCGGGTCGCAACCTGAGGGCAATCTTGCGGAGCGCGGCAGCTTTGCTATATCGGATTCCTCCCCTCTATCTATCGACCCGCCTAGTGCCGCCTATTTGAAGTTCCTGCACCACAAGCGGCGAACTCTGTTCAGGAACTTCAAATACAAAAGCGGCACTAGAATCATAATTTGCTAGTGCCCATAACTTTCCGAAGTTCGTGAAAGGTGGGCGCTGAGAGGTGACACGAACTTCGGAAAGTGGGCACTAGCCGCATGATGACGACCGCGACCGATACCACCCCCGATTCTCACCCATTCCAGGCCGAGGTTTCCCAACTGCTGCATCTGATGGTGCATTCGGTTTACTCGGAAACCGACATTTTCCTGCGCGAGCTGATTTCCAATGCATCGGATGCCTGCGACAAGCTGCGTTACGAGGCGATCGCAAGACCCGAGCTGATCGGTGACGACGGCACACCCAGGATACGGATCCTGCCAAACAAGAAGGCCAACACTCTGACGGTTGCCGATACCGGCATCGGCATGGACCGGGCCGAGCTGATCGACCACCTCGGCACCATTGCCCGATCCGGCACCAAAGCCTTTGTGGCAAAGCTCGCCGAGGCCAGGGACGGCGCAGGCCTCATCGGTCAGTTCGGCGTCGGTTTCTATTCCGCCTTCATGGTGGCTGAGCGCATCGTCGTCATCAGCCGCCGTGCCGGCACAAGCGAGGTCTGGAACTGGTCCTCCTCCGGCGGGTCGGGTTTCAAGATTGCGCCGGCGGGCGATGATGATGCGAGACGCCTCAAGCGCGGCACCGAGATCGTCGTTCACCTGAAAGCGGATGCCGCGAAGTATCTCGAGGCTTACGAGATCGAGCGTATCGTCGGCGCCTATTCCGACAACATCCAGTTCGCGATCGAACTCGTTCCCGAAGAGGGCGAGCCGCGCCAGATCAATTCGGCGAGCGCGCTCTGGCAGCGCCCGAAATCCGAATTGACGGCGGAGGACTACAAGCAGGCCTACAAATCGATCGCAAACGCCTTCGACGAGCCCGCGATGACACTGCATTACCGCGCGGAAGGTCGTTATTCCTATGCGGTGCTGTTGTTTGCGCCCTCGACGAAGCCCTTCGACCTGTTCGAGCCGGCGCGTAAGGGCAAAGTCAAACTCTATGTCCGGCGTGTCTTCATAACGGACGATGCCGATCTCCTGCCGGCCTATTTGCGCTTCATTCGCGGCGTGATCGACAGCGAGGATCTGCCGCTCAACATCTCCCGCGAGATGCTGCAGAACAATCCCCAGCTCGTCCAGATCAGGAAAGCGGTGACGACCCGCGTGATCGGCGAGATGGAATCGCTCAGCGAGAAGGAACCGCAGAGCTTCGAGAAAATATGGGATGCCTTCGGCGCCGTGATCAAGGAGGGCATCTATGAGGACTTCGAGCGACGCGAAAAATTGCTGGCCTTGTCGCGCTTCTCCACGACCTCGGGCGAAATGCGCTCGCTCAAGCAGTATGTCGCGGACCTCAAGCCGAACCAGACCGAAATTTATTTTCTCGTCGGCGACAGCGTCGACCGCTTGAAGTCCAATCCGCGGCTGGAAGCAGCCGGGGCCCGCGGCATTGAGGTGCTGTTGTTGACCGACGCGGTCGATGCGTTCTGGACCTCGGCTCCGCTCGACTATGAAGGCAAGCCGCTGAAGTCGCTGAGCCAGGGCGACATCAATTTCGACCTCATTCCGCTGCTTGAGGAAAGCAAGGACAAAACCGAGCCGGCAGCAGATGAGGCCGCGACCATCGCGATCATCAAGGCAAGCCTTGGCGATCGGGTCAGCGACGTGAAGGCATCGACGCGGCTGACGACCAGCGCCTCCTGCCTGGTCGCGGGCAGTCAGGGGCCGGACCGCGAGCTTGAAAGGATTCTTATGCACCAGGCGCGCGCGGCCCGCACCAGGCCGATCCTCGAGATCAACCTGCGCCATCCGCTGGTCGTGGCCCTCGCCGGCGTCGGAAGCGATGCGGCAAAGGCCGATGACCTGTCGCTTCTGCTATTGGAGCAAGCACAAATCCTCGACGGCGAACTGCCCGAAGACCCCGCGGCGTTTGCCGCGCGGCTCAACCGGCTGGTGCTGCAGGGATTGGCCTGATGATGGCCTGCCGCAGCCAAGCGCGCTTATTCGGCGGCGTGCTTGAGGTCCTCGATATCCGTCGAGGTTTGCGCCGACTTGCCGCTGCTGGTCCAGCGCGAAATCGCGTTGGAGAAGCGGTCGAGATAGAGATAGACCACCGGCGTCGTGAACAGCGTCAGCGCCTGACTGACGAGAAGGCCGCCGACCATCGCATAGCCGAGCGGCTGGCGGACCTCCGATCCCGTTCCGGTGCCGAGCATCAGCGGCACCCCGCCGAGCAGTGCCGCCATCGTCGTCATCATGATCGGACGAAATCGCAGGATCGCAGCCTTGCGGATCGATTCCAGCGGCGAGAGATGCTCGTCGCGCTCGGCCACGATCGCGAAATCGACCATCATGATGCCGTTCTTCTTCACGATGCCGATCAATAGAATGATGCCGATCAGGGCAATCAGGCTGAAATCGAAACCGAATGCCATCAGGATCGCGAGCGCGCCGACGCCGGCCGAGGGCAGGGTCGAGAGGATCGTGAGCGGATGGATGTAGCTCTCGTAGAGCACGCCGAGGATCAGGTAGACCACGACAAGCGCAGCCAGAATCAGCAGCGGCACCGTGCCGAGCGATTGCTGGAACGCCTGCGCGGTTCCCTGGAAGCTCGAGCTCAGCGTCGCCGGCGCGCCCATCGTGGCCATCAGATTCGAAACGGCATCGGTTGCCTGTCCGAGAGCCACGCCCTCGCCGAGATTGAAACTTATGGTGACCGCCGGAAACTGACCCTGGTGGGCGATTGCAAGCGGGCGCACCGGTATGGTCGTCCATTTGCAGAACACCGACAGCGGCACCTGATTGCCGGTGGTCGGCGACTTTATGTAGAGCTTGTCGAGCGTGTCGAGCCTGCCCTGCAGTTCGGGAAGGATTTCCAGGATCACGTGATAGCTGTTCAGCTGGGTGAAATACTGCGTGACCTGGCGCTGGCCGAACGCATCATAGAGCGTGTCGTCGATCAGTTGCGGCTCGATGCCGTATCGCGATGCGGTGTCGCGGTCGATGGTCAAATCCAGGGTCGTCCCCTGGGTCTGCTGGTCGGTCGCGACATCCCGCAGTTCGGGCAGCGTCTGCATCTTCGCCAGGATCCGCGGCGCCCATTCGTTAAGCTCGGCAAGATTGGCGTCCTGCAACGTAAACTCGAACTGCGTCCGCGTCGCGCGGCCGCCGAGCCGCACGTCCTGCGAAGCCTGCATGTAGAGTTTCGCGCCCTCGACCTTTTCCAGCTTCGGGCGCAGCCGCGAGATGATCTGCTGGGCGGTGGCACGGCGTTCGTCGTGCGGCTTCAGCGTAATGTACATGCGTCCCGAATTGAGCGCGGTACCGCCGCCGCCGATGAACATCGCGATGCTGTCGACGGCGGGATCGGCCTGCACAATTTCGCTCAGCTGTTCCTGATGCCGTTTCATGTCGGCAAAGGAAATATCCTGCGAGGTTTCCGACACCGCGGTCAAAAAACCGTTGTCCTGTTGCGGGAAGAACCCTTTCGGGATGATCACGAACAAATAAACCGACAGTGCGATCGTCGCAAAGAAGATCACAAGCGTCGTCTTGCTCCAGCCGAGCGCAAGATCGAGACCGCGCTCGTAGGAATGCAGCATGCGGTCGAAGGCGCGCTCGCTCCACTGGTAGAACCGCCCGTGCCTGATTTCGCCATGGGCGCGCAGGAAGCGCGATGCCATCATCGGCGTCAGCGACAGCGACACCATCATGGAAACGAAGATCGCCATTGCG
>Ga0306921_10004566_pt1 | contig 14245 bp, 17 predicted proteins | sample sta12Cox44000080_FD_203760 | JGI IMG/M metagenome (GOLD analysis project Ga0306921, IMG submission 203760) | Lab enrichment of tropical soil microbial communities from Luquillo Experimental Forest, Puerto Rico - statoxic.12C.oxic.44.000.080 (v2)... | ecosystem: Environmental > Terrestrial >... | reverse complement strand
CCCTCGCCTGCGCTGCTCAGGACGCACCGTGATATCACGTCGGCGCTTTCTCACGGGCGCCGCCATCACGTTGGCCCCGATGGGCGCCGCAGCCCACGCGCAGGAGTATAAGGCGCAGCAGGCCGGCAAGGTGTATCGCATTGGCCTCTTGCTCTATACCGCGGCGTGTGATCGCGCCTTCGTGATGGCCCCATTCCGCGACGGGTTGCGTGCAGCGGGCTACGTCGAGGGGCAGAACATCGTGATCGACTGCCGTGGTGGGGTGCAGGCGCGCGACCGGCTCGACGACCTCGGCGCCGAGCTGGCGCGGCTCAAAGTGGACGTCCTCATCGCTGAGGGCACCATCGGGACCCTGGCGGCGAAGCGGGCGACGTCGGCGATCCCGATCGTCATGGTCTATGTGGCCGACCCAGTCGGAAGCGGGCTCGTTGCGAGCCTTGCGCGTCCCGGGGGCAACGTGACTGGCTTATCCGTCCTCTTCCCTGGCGTAGTCCAAAAAACTCTCCAGATCCTCAAGGAGATCGCCCCCAGGGTTTCTCGGATGGCCGTATGGATGGACGCGACCAATCCCGGGCAGACCCACCTCGACGCGGAGCTGGATGCCGCCGCCAAGCTCCTGGGGATCACGCTGCAACGCACCGACATACGAAGTGCGGCGGGTCTTGATTGGGCGTCCACAGCTGCTCTGGCGTAACGCGTACAGGCGTTGTTCGTGTATCCGCTGCCCATCGGGATTCCTGACAGGCAGAGGATCGCAGAGTTCGGGATCAAGAACCGGCTGCCGACGGTGGGGATCACGCCGCCCTATATCGAAGCTGGCATGCTGGTGGCCTACGGGGTGAGCCCCCCGGATCAGTACCGACGCTTGGGTGCCTTCATTGACAAGATTCTTCGCGGCGCCAAGCCTGCGGATATTCCTGTGGAGCAGCCCACCAAGTTTGAGCTGGTGGTGAACCTCAAGACCGCCAAAGCCCTCGGGCTCACGATCCCGCCGTCGCTGCTTGCACGAGCCGATCAGGTGATCGAGTAGTGAAGCGGCGAGAGTTCATTGCCGCTGTTGGCGCGGGCCTCCTCGCCGCGCCGCTCGTCGCCGGGGCGCAGCAGGCGGGGCGGGTCCACCGGATAGGTTATCTCACGGGCGGCTTGTCCACCGACCGCCCACATCTCATTGAGGCGTTTCGGCAAGGGTTGCGCGAGCTCGGGTGGGTTGAGGGCCAGAACATCGTCATCGAGTATCGATATGCGGAGGGTCGATTCGACCGGCTGCCCGACCTCGCGGCCGAGCTGGTCCGCCTCAAGGTGGACATCATCGTCGCGGTGGCGACGCCAGCATCAGCGGCAGCCAAGAACGCCACTGGGACGATCCCCATCGTCGGGATTTCTCTCGGCGATCCCGTTGGGACCGGGCTCATCGCGAGCCTCGCGCGCCCGGGCGGGAACATCACAGGGGTGTCCTACAGCGTCGGCGTGGAAACTATCGGCAAAGGGCTGGAGCTGCTCAATGAGATCGTCCCCAACGTCCGCTGGGTGGCGATCCTCTCGAACCCGGGCAATCCGCTCCATGCGCCCGCGGTAAGAGACCTGAAGGTCGCCGCCCGGTCGTTAGGAGAGCAGCTTCAGCTCCTGGATGCCCGAGGCCCCACCGAGTTCGACGGCGCGTTCGCGGCGATGGCCAAGGAGCGCGTGGGGGGACTTTTCGTCGTGGCAGACACGATGTTTAATCTCCACCGCGCACGGCTCGTAGAGCTCGCAGCCAAGAGCCGCCTGCCCGCAGCATACGGAACTAGGGACGCTGTGGAGTCCGGGGGCCTCATGTCTTACGGGCCGAGCCTGCCCGATCTCTTTGAGCGCGGCGCTACCTATGTGGACAAGATCCTGAAGGGCGCCAAGCCCGCCGACCTGCCCGTCGAGCAGCCGACGAAGTTCGAGCTCGTCATCAACCTCAAGACCGCCAAGGCGCTCGGCCTCACCATCCCGCCGTCGCTCCTGGCGCGGGCGGATGAGATCGTAGAATGAGAACCGGCTCCATGCGATAAGCATTATGGTCGAGACCGCCGCCCCACCAGTAGAAGAGGAGGTGTATCGATGGCCAAAGTCGCCCAGCTTACCCTCAGCCTCAGGTCCCGCCCCGGCGTCCTCGCTGCGCTCGCGCGCACGTTGGCCGACGCTCGTGTCAACATTTCGGCGCTCAGTGCCGAGACTAACGTCCGGACGCGAAAGATCCGCGTCGTGGTCAAAAACCTCGGTCAGGCCAAGCGTGCGCTGCGCCACGCCAAGTACCGCGCGACAGAGGAGCCGGCGTTCGTCGTGCGCATGCGCAACAAGCCGGGAGCGCTCGCGCGCGTCGCCGCGCGGCTGGCGAAGGCGGGCGTCAACATCAAGTCGGTCTACGCGACCACGGCGGGTCGCAGCGCTACCGTCGTGTTCACGGTCGGGAGCGTCGCCAAGGGGCGCAAGATTCTGGGCTAGCGTCGAATCCCGGATCGAAAAGGGGTCCCATTCGGAGCGAAAACATCTGGGGGTAGACTCCCGCCCGTTCGAGTGTTTTCTTGAGAGAGATCGGGACCGGCCCGGGCCGGGAACACCACGGAGCCATCGATAGCCAGCCGCTCGGGTTGATCGTCCACGCGACGGGAGGCGGCGCGAGTGCCGTCCTCGTGCACCTCGGTCGGCTGGAGAGCACGCCAGCTCAGTTTTGGGAGGAGGTCTTGAGGAGCGGAATCGTGTCCACACGATTGGAAGGGACACATGCGCAGCTGCCGAAGGGGTACCGCGGGTCCGTCGATGAGGTGATTCGGCAGCTACGTGCCCGAGAGGACAGCAAGACTTCTTCTTCGTAGGCCCGCCGTCGGCGCGATGCTTGTACGCGATCATGCGCCAGCTGTCGACCCTCTCCTCGTACACCCACCCGAGCCGATTCGTCTGATACCCCTTGACCTGGAGGGTGTCCCGCACCAGCTTCAGGTTCTTGGGATTGTCCTCGACGATCAGAATCAGCTCATTTGCCATGACCGACCGGTAGCGTGAACGTGAACGTCGACCCTTCCCCTGACTGGCTCTTGACCCAGATCCGTCCGCCATGTAGCTCAATGAACTTGCGTGACAGGGCCAACCCGAGCCCGGTCCCCTCGACCTTCTTGTCCGCCGTGCCCACCTGCCGGAACTCCTCGAAGATCGCCTCCTGATCCTCGGGTGCGATACCGACGCCCGTGTCGGCGACGGAGATCTCGGCCATGCCGTCGTTCATCGCGGCGCGTACATCGATCCTGCCGCCCTCTGGCGTGAACTTGAGGGCGTTGGAGAGGAGGTTCAATAAGACCTGCTTCACTTTGCGCTCGTCGCCCCGGATCATGCCCACGCGGTCGTCGATGGCCTGCCCCAGCCTGATCCCGCGGCGGCTCGCTCGTTCACGCACGAGGATCAGCGCGTTGTCGATCGCGGCGGGCAAATCGAAGTCGCTCACCTCCAGCTCCATCCGGCCCGCTTCGACCTTGGACAGATCGAGGATGTCGTTGATCGGGACAGCAAGTGCTGGCCGGAGGCGTAGATATCCTTCAGGTACTCGTCCTGCTTCTCGTTCAGCTCGCCAAACATCCGCTCGTTCAGCACCTCGGAGAACCCGATGATGGCGTTGAGGGGGGTCCGGAGCTCGTGCGACATGTTGGCGAGGAACTCGGACTTGTGACGGCTGGCGGCCTCAAGCTGGGCGCCCTTGTCCGCGATCTCCCGGAAGAGCCGGGCGTTCTGAATGGCGAGGGCTGACTAGGTGGCAAAGGTCTTCAGGACCTCGATGACTTCCAGCGGAAACTCGCCGGGTGACTTCCGGGTCAAGGACAGGCTGCCGATGATCTGCTCCTCCTGGAGCAGGGGTACAGACAGGACCGCCCGGAACCCGGCCCCGATGAGCACGTCGCGGAGGGCATAGCGGCTCTCATCGTGGGAGACGGCGAAGCGGCTCTGGTACGCCCCGGGCACTGCGATGTCCGCGATCTGGGCGGGCTCGCGCGTCTCGGCCGCCCGGCCCACCGCCCCTTCCCCCTTGCGGAGCGGCATCGCCCGGAGCGTCCCGATCAGCGCCGCGTCGATCCCGTGCGTAGCCCGCACGTGAAAGACCTCAGTGGCGTCGTCATACTCGGAGATCGCGCAGCCGTCCGCGCCTGCGAGCTGAGTGGCACGGGCGACAATCGTGTCCAGCACCGTCTCGACGTCTAGGGTTGAGCTGACGGCCCTGGCTGACCTCGCCCAGCGCCGTCAGCTTCTCGACCGATTGAGTCAGCTCGGCGGTCCGCGCCTGCAGCTCTTTGAACAGGCGGACGTTTTCGACGGCGATGACCGCTTGGTCGGCAAAGGTCTTCAGCAGCTCGACCGCGTTGTCGGAGAACGGCCCGGCCTTGGCGCGCCCCACCACGATGACACCGATGGGTGCCCCTTCCCGGAGTATGGGTACGAAGAGGCCGCTTCGCCAGCCGATCGCGCGGCGCAGGGCTTGTTGCTGGTACTTGGGTTCGACCTCGACATCGGGTACCCACCATAGAAAGTCTGGGGGGCGGTGTCTGAGAATGGCAGATTACGTCAGGGGAGCGGACGCTCACGCACGGGACCGACCGCCGCGGCAGGGGGCTAAATGTTGACTGTCCTCGACTACGTGGCGGTCGAGCGTGCGAGGGTGCGGGGCTGAACGCCGTCCAAGGCTTCATCGCGTCACCTCCGCTTCCGCCTGGCTCACCGCGCCGTGGAACGCCCGCCAGGACACCACCACGGCAGAGGCGGCGATGAACACGCCACCGAGCAGCGTCACGCGGGACGGGACGATGTCGTAGGCTGCCCAGTCGACGAGCGCTGACAGCACGATCGACAGGTAGAGGAAAGGACCCAGGTTCGCCGGGTTACGGATGTTCCGGTAGGCAACGCTGCGTGCGTACTGGTTCACCACGCCGCACGCGCTGAGCGCGACGAACGAGGCGAGGATCGCGCTCTCGCCCAGCCGATGCACCCCGATCGTCAGGTCGGCCGGACGGAACAGCAGCGCGACGAGGGAGGCTGCGGCGCAGAGCGTGAAGAACTGGAACAGGTTGTCGGTCTCGCTGAGCGCCACGCCGCCCTTGCCACCCGCATAGAGCGAGAGCTGCGAGCACGAGTTGAAGAACCCTGACGCGAGCCCGACCAGTAGCATGCCGTCGAGCGCGCTCCGCGTCGGGTCAAGAACGAGCGCTACACCGACGAAGCCGAGGACGATACTCACGATCCCCGTCGCCCGGATCGTCTTCCGCCAGAGCATCCAGGCGAGAAGCGGGGTGAACAGCGGTCCGGTGTTGTAGAGCAGCATGCCGTTCAGCAAGGTGCCTTCGGCGAGGTACACGAACAGGGCAGACTGCGAGCACATCACGAAGCCGACGCGCAGCCACTGCACGGTCGGAATCGTGCGGAGGCTGCGCAGCCGCTCGAGCGGCGCCATCACCAGCAGGATCAGCGCAGCCAGCGCGAACCGTACGAACAGGCTGAAGACGATCGAGGTCTCGCGGATGCCGAGCTGCGCGAACGCACCCGTGCCCGTGAGCGCCACCGCCGACACGGTGATCCAGGCGAAAGCCTTCTTCCGCTTCAGCGGTGGCATCGGAGCGTCGGCAACATTAGCACGCTCTGGCGGCGATCGCCCCGCGGATAGCCCCCCTGACGCAAGCTGCCAGACTCGGACACCGCCCCCCCAGGAGCCCTCAGGAGCCGATGCCACAGCCATTCGCTGCATCCTCGCGCTTCGAGCAGCCGGAAGCACGCGACGGCCCAGTGCCCCCGCTCGCTGTGCCTCAACCGCGCGAGAACCAGCCCGGCTCCCTTCGCGCTTCCGTCGTGATAGCGCCGGCCCGTCGGCCCGCGCGGTTGTCTGCCCGTAGCCCGCGTCGTGCCATAGCGTCCGGGGCGCCCGGCCCGCCGGCCGGTGCCGTTTGACCACGCCTGCGGACTCTGGCAGGATCGCCCCACGATGGTAGGGGCGTTGTCCGCGCCGTGCCATACGGGGAAGAAATCGGCGGGGACTGAGAGGGGGCTTGATGTCACCTACAATCTGCGGGCCGTGGTGACCGTGACCAAGAGCCTCAACATGGACGTGACGGCGGAAGGCATCGAGACCGACCAGCAGCGCATCGAGCTGAAGACGCTGGGCTGCGACCAGGGCCAGGGCTTCCTCTTCGCGCGGCCGTCGGCACCCGAGCACCTGCGTCCGTTCCTCGCGATCTCGGTGAACGGCGCGCTCGTCAACGCCTAGCTCGCGTCTGCTCGGCGCGCGCGACCCGTTCCCTCACGGCATGGATCCGATCCCCGCGGTCTGGCGCATCGACATCGAGCCTGACGAGTTCGAGGTTGGGCCCGGTCAGCCGCCGTGGACTGGATTCGTGACCATGGCCTCGCTGGTTCAACGCCTGCGCGGCCGCCTGGAGGACCTCGGGGGCATGCCTCTGTGCCTCTCCTGGTTCCCGCGCTTCGACCCCGAGATCGGCCGATCGTACGGGCAGGTCGATTTCGTCTTTGACCGGTACAGGGCGCTCTTCGATGAGCTTCTGGAAGCCCGGGACGTGTTCGGGACCCACATCCACTACTACCGATGGGACTTGCGGCGCGAAGCCACGTACTCGGATCACGCCGATCTCGAATGGGTAACCCACTGCCTCGACGTGTCGGCGAATAGCTTCAAGCGGTGCTTCGGAGAGCCTGTCCGCCGGGCCAGCCAGGGTGGATTTTTTCTTCATGATGCGGTGGTAAAGCACTCCGTGGCTCTCGGAATAGAGGTGGACGTGACCGTTGAGCCCGGACTGGGCGCGCTCGCTGAGACCGTATCCTTCGGGGCATACGCCACCCAGCCGTCCCCTGACTTCCGGGACTTTCCCCGTCGACCATACTATCCGTCCCGCACGGCGCTCAATGTGCCCGCCAATTCTCTGGATGGGGCTCACCCAATGATGCTGGTACCGCTCACAGCCTATGACTACGAGGGAGCCCTCGCGCCGTGGGTCCGGCGAATCGCAAGGAAAATGTTCCCTCGACTTGGAAAACACAGTCCATTGAATCCTTGGAAGGAGTGGCCTGACGCGTGCGCGTACTGGGATTTCATGGAGCTTGCGGCCGACGAAGGACCTGCGCGATACATCGCCTTCGCCGTCAGGACAGACCCCCCGTCCTCACGCGCGTTCCGTCAAGCTCAAGTCCTCTTCGAATATCTACCTCGCCACCCCATCGCCCGGCGCCTGCGCTTTGTGGATCCGCTGTCGCCGGAGATCCGCGCGCTGGCTAGAGTGGGCATGGGCCCGGGGACCACGAGCTAGCACCCTTCCTCAGCCGTGCACGAGCACGTCGGAGCCACTGCTACTCAATGCCTTTCCTGAACGTTCCGATCAACGCGACGACACCGGCGAGAACGAGAAGAAGGCTCAACGTGGATGGCTCGGGCGTCAAGATTGGCGGCTGGGTGAATGTCGTATTTGGTTGCAGCACGAGTGTGAACTGCCGTGCCAGACCACTGACTTCAAAGTCGTGCACACCGATGAGTCCCGTGTCAAAGACGCCCGTCGGGCCTACCGTGCCGTCATTCCCGAAGTTCACGAACCCCATGCCCCTTGTTTCCGTCATCGCTCCCGCTCACGAAGTTGAACGGCGTCGGTGTACCTTTGCCGTGAAAATGGGGGAAAGATGGGTGGAGGCCCTGGTTGTCCAGTGAGGTGTTATCAAACGTGGGCTGAACGTTCGGATCCACCAACTTCATGGCGAAACTTCCCCAGCCGGTTGTCGGGTCTTGATTATTGTTCACCGAATCAAGCTGGAACCGAAGCCCTAAGCCAGGGGCGCGTGGCGTCGGATTTGGATTATTCTTCGTCCCCGCCGCAACCTGTTGGAAGCCGATGCTGATCGGGTTCGTATCCGGAAAGTTCGCCGTGATGGTCATGGTTCCTTCAATAGATGCTGAACCTCCTGAGGCAGGATTATAGGTCCCGGTGGCGGGCACCCAATCCACGGTGACGTTCGCGGGGAACGTCACGGTCCAGCCGATCGTGTCGGTACGTTCGGCGTTTTGGTTGGTCCATGTGGCGGGGGAGGCGAGCGTGTCGGTACCGGAGACGATCAGGTCAGCCTCTGTGGGGTTCGGAAAAAGGAACCAACCCACCAAGGCGAAGGACACTGCACAGATGACCGTTCGGAACCATTCAGGCGAGTACGAAAACGAGCGAGGTCGGATCATGGGTGTCCCTCCTCACACAAGTTCCGGCTGCTTGCCGAATTGACCGTCAACTAGCTGGCATTTGCCCTCCTATGTGCGAGTGGATGTTCCGCATCTTTTGCAGTGAGTCGCGTGCTGCCTTACAGTGAAGTGTCGCAGCGCGACATCCGGCCGCTGCATCGACGCTGGGACGTTTCACTACTTGGGTCGAATCGACATCGCGTCTGAGCACTCCTCCGACGCCAAAGATACCCTTCTAGAAACGGAAAGTGTGTGAATAAGCTGTGACACCGTCGCTCGATCACACCGCGGCCACCGGGTAACCCCCCGCCGGCCCGGGCCTCTCAGAGCATCTCCCGATCAATGACGGCGCCAGCCGCCAGGGCAGTCGTCTAGCCTCGCTCACGCGCCCCTTGACTAGGTCCCTGTCGCAAGAGCACCGTCACCTGGGAGGGATCAAAATCGCGCGGTGGCCGGCGATCAGCCAAGGGGAAGCTGGGATTCCCGGGGCCCCCCGGCAGGCCGCCGCAGGGCGGCGCAGTGGCCGCAGTGGCTTCAATGTTTCCTACGCGCTGACGAGGGGGATGGCCCCACGTCTAGCCGGGAGCCGCAGCTGCGAGTGCCATCGCGACCGCGATGAGCCCCACAGAGCAAGCCCTCTTCATGTTGTGATCATGGACAACGGAGGGATGTGAGGGCGAGCCATGCTGGCCGGATCGCCAGGCGCGGACGATTGAGGCATGCGGGACCGCTGGCGAAAAAGTGGGCGTGACCCAGACACTGGTTCAAGTCTTTCACATCCTGGCGATCCGAGCGGCCGCCTCAGGGCTGCCGGATGAGGGAGAGTGGGTGCGGATAGTGCCGATCATCGCGCGCACCAACTCGTGAAGCGGGCCACGCGATATACCTCAGTAGTTTGGACTCTCGATAGCGACATCCCTGGCTTAGATTAGTTAGGTCTGGCGGTATCTGTCCGCAAGGCGCTCGGGGGCTGGCGAAGATGTTCTCGCCGCGCTCGACGATGTACAGGCGCGTGGCGAACTCCGGGACGTGGAGGATCTTGGACTCGGCGAGCAGGATCGAATGCCTGCGTCGGCTGATCTCGGCGAGTCCGTCGGTGACTAGGTCGTCACGCGGGATCATGCTATTCGGCCAGCCAAACGGTGTCGAGCTGATTGTTGAGGTAATGGCTGGGCGTGATCGTCCAGCCGCGCACGCGGGAGCTGTGCGGCACGATCCGGTGCCATTGGAGCGTGTAGATGTAGTGGGCCTCCTCGTCGAGCAGGCGCTTCTCGAAGGCTTGGATGAATCGTCGGCGTTGCTCGGGATCCACGGTGCGACTCTGCCGGACGTAGAGGTCGTCAAGCACGGGATCGGTGTACCGGCCGTAGTTGGCATCGCTCCGACTCGAGGACTGGAACTTGTAAAGATCCAGGTCGGGATCGACCACGTAGCCGCACTGGAAGTCGGTGCTGAGCTCGAAATTCCCGGCCCGGAGATCCTTGAAGTACTGGGCTGAGTCCTCGATCTCGTGGTGCACCGTCAACCCGATCTGGCGCCACTCGTCCACGAGCCATGTGCCGATGTGTTGGTAAGGCATTGGGATGTCGCGGTTCTTGAGTACGACCGAGAATCCCTCGGGAACACCTGCCTCGGCCAGCAATCGGCGCGCGTCTGACCGCGACTGGCGAATGTCCCGCCAGTACCCGGCGAGCTTCATGAGCTCCGCCGGCGGGGTGGCGAGCGGCGACCCGGGCACCTGCACCCCCGCGACTTCCCGGACGATCGCAGTCTTCGACAGCACGCCGGCAGCCCGGTGGCGATCGAGTGCGAGCGAGAGGGCGCGGCGGACGCGCCGATCGTTAAACGGCTCTTTCTCGTGGTTGATGGCGACCAGAAGGCCGCAGTTCCACGGGCTCTCCTGCACAGTGATCTTCTCGCCGAGTGCATGGACGAGGTCGTCTCGCTGCGCCGGGGAGAAGCCGCGGAACTGTATGTCGGCGCGCCCGGAGCGGATGGCGGCCGCCTGCGCGGCGTCATCGCGGACGAAGAGGGCCTGGTAGCCGTCGAGATATGGCTTGCCGCGGTCCCAGTATTCGGGGTTCCGGCGGCCGACCCAGCGCGTGCCTTTGACGTGCTCGACGAAGACGAACGGCCCTGTCCCCATGATGTGCGTCTCGTACCAACGGACATCGCGCTCGAGGATGTCGGCCTTGTAGATCCAGTTCCATGGCGACGCCAGCGAGTGAATGAATGAGGGCGATGGCCACTTGAGCTTGAACGCGACGATGTACGGCTCCGGCGCCTGGACGGTCTCGATTTGCAGGTACTCACCTGATGTGACCGGCGATTTTTGTACCAGGGGGAATGAGAGAATCCACCCTGGGAAGGGAGGCTGGTCATGGCAAAGAAGCGGATGAAGCCCGAGCAGGTGGTCACGCTGTTACGGCAGATCGAGGTGGCCGTCGCCAACGGCAAGACGACCCCGCAAGCATGTAAAGAGGCGGAAGTCACGGAGCAGACCTATTACCGCTGGCGGAAGGAGTACGGGGGGTTGAAGCTGGACCAGGCCCGACGTCTGAAGGAGCTGGAGAAGGAGAATGCGCGTCTCAAGCGGGTGGTGGCGGACCTGGCGTTGGAGAAGCAGGTGCTGCGGGATGTCGCCCAGGGAAACTTCTAAGCCCCGAGCGGCGGCGGGGCGCGGTGGCATACGCTCGGGGACAGTACGGGCTGTCGGAACGGCACGCCTGCCGGCTGCTGGGTCAGTGGCGCGGCAGCCAGCGCTACACGCCGATCCACCGAACCGATGAGGATGCCTTGACGCGGGCCATTGTCGCGCTGGCCGGCCAATATGGGCGCTACGGGTACCGACGAATCACGGCGCTGCTCTGGAACGCCGGGTGGCGCGTGGGGAAGGATCGGGTGCAGTGTATCTGGCGGCGCGAGGGGCTGAAAGTGCCAACCAAGCAGATCCCTCGAGGTCGGCTGTGGCAGCACGATGGGTCATGCGTGCGGCTCCGACCGGAGCGGCCCAAGCACGTCTGGAGCTACGATTTCGTCAGCGCGACGACGCACGACGGGCGGACGCTTCGCCTGCTGACGTTGATTGATGAATACACGCGCGAATGTCTCGCGATCCGGGTCGCGCGGCGTCTGGGCAGCCACGAGGTCCTCGAGACCTTGGCGGACGTGATGCTGGTGCGCGGGATCCCGGAGCATCTTCGGTCTGACCATGGCCCCGAGTTTATCGCCACGGAGCTGCGACAGTGGCTGGCGACGCTCGGGGCCCGGACGCTGTACATCGCCCCGGGCAGTCCGTGGGAGAACGGCTACTGCGAGAGCTTCAACGGCAAGCTGCGGGACGAGTGCTTGAACGGAGAACTGTTCTATTCCCTGAAGGAGGCGCAGATCGTGATCGAACAGTGGCGGGTACAGTACAACACCCGGAGGCCGCATTCCTCGTTGGGCTACCGGCCCCCGGCGCCGGAAGCCTATGACCCCGTCATCACGATGAACGTCATTTCACGGTCGCTGGCTGTGATGTAGACTCTCACTCTGCCTGGTACAAAACCTCGGTCAGGTCAGTCGGCGCCGTCGCGATTGTTCTCCCCGTTGGCCTCGTTGTGCTTGCTGTTGTAGGACACCAGGTCGTTGAGGGTGAAGCCGTCGTGGCAAGTCACGAAGTTGATGCTGTTGCAGGGCATGCGGTGCTGCCACTGGTACATGTCGGCGCTGCCGCCGAGGCGCCGGGCGAGCTCGCCGGTCAGCCCGGCATCGCCCTTGACGAAGCGGCGGACGGTGTCGCGATAGCGGCCGTTCCACTCCGACCAGCGGAAGCCGGGAAACTCGCCGACCTGGTACTGTCCCAGGTCCCACGCCTCCGCGATCATCTTGGTCTCGACCAGCGGCTCTAGCAGGGTGATGCCGTAAACGATGGGCGGCTGGCTCAGATTCACGCCGCTCTCGCCGCGAGTCAGGATGCTAGCGAGGTCGAAGCGGAAGCCGTCCACGTGCAGCTCCACGACCCAGTAAATCAGGCAGTCGAGAATAAAGCGCATGACCATCGGGTTGTTGCAGCGCAGGGTGTTGCCGCAGCCGGTGTAGTCCATGTAGTACTGCCGGTCACCAGGGACGAGGTAGTAGTAGACCTCGTTGGCGTAGCCCTTGAAGCTGAAGGTCGGGCCGTTCTCGTTGCCCCTCGTCGGTGTGGTTGAAGACGACGTCGAGGATGACCTCGATGCCGGCCTGGTGCAAAGCCTTGACCATGTCGCGAAACTCGGCGATCTGCCGGCCCGCATCGGGCGCGACGCAGTAGCCGTCCTCCGGCGCGAAGAAGCCGAGCGTGCTGTAGCCCCAGTAGTTGCGCAGCGACTCGCCGCCCGGCCCCAGCCGCATGACCTGCTTGTCGTCGAAGCTCATCACCGGCATCAACTCCACCGCCGTGACGCCCAGCTCCTTCAGGTAGGGCACCTTCTCGGCCACGCCGGCGAAGGTGCCGGGGTGCTTCACGCCGGAGGACGGGTGCCGGGTGAAACCGCCGACGTGCAGCTCATAGATAATCCCATCTTGCGGCGATCGGTTCAGGGGGTGGTCCCCCTCCCACTCGTAGTCGCCCGTGTCGATGACCACGCTGCGCATGGAGGTGGCCAGATTGTCGTCGGGGCCGGTGGCATCGCCGCGCTTCCACAGGGCCGTCGTGTTGCCGCGCGCGTACGGATCGATGAGGACCTTGTTCTTGTTGTAGCGGTAGCCCGCGCCGTGCAGGTCCTGCGGCCCGTCTACGCGGTAGGCGTAGTGCGCCCCCGGCCGCAGCCCTTTCACGTAGACGTGCCAGATGAAATAGGTCTTGTTCAGCGCGGGATCCAGGTCGATCACTTGCGCCGGCTGCGAGGCGTCGGCCCGGTCGAAGAGAAGCAGCTGCACGGCGGTGGCGTTGCGGCAGAAGACCGCGAAGTTCACGCCGCCGCGGTCGGGGATGGCGCCCAGGGGATGGAAGAGCCCGGAGGAGGTCGCATAGCACTGCGTCATTGTCGTCTCCCTTTCGTGATGGGGAGGGGCCGAGTGCCGCGAGCATAGATGACATAGAGCCTGATTTCACGCTAACAATTGCGCGTCGAGTTTGGACAGCATCCCCTTGAGTTGATGGACCGACTCGATGGTGGTGTGTTCTCCGATCACAACCATTTCATCGGCGCGCGTGAGCTCCGAGATGTCAAACGACGTGACATCGCGTGCGACGACAAAGTCCGCCGGCTGGACCCCCATCGCGTTCATGCAGCAGCTTTGGATCATGTTTTGCCGCATGATGACTTGGATCGTCGCAGTGAACTTACCCACGCCGCGGGACCCCTTGCTGCGAATGCCCATGAAATCTTTTTCCACCTTGGCCGTTATCATTGAGGCAATGCGGGCGCGTCCTGCTCTTCACGGTGCATAGGAAACATTGAAGCCACTGCGCCGCCCTGCGGCGGCCTGCCGGGGCCCCGGGAAGCCCAGCTTCCCCTTGGGTGAGCGTCGGCCACCGCGCGATTTTGATCGCCCTCCCAGTTGAGGGTGCTCCTGCGACAGGGACGTCGTCGAGGGGCGCGTGAGCGAGGCAGACGGCTGCCCTAGCGGCCGGGCCACGATTTCATCGTCGGCTGGCGTATCTACAGGCATGACGAAGCGTTTCGGAGTACACTCTCCGAACACTTGGCGTCGACTGGATTCTCGACACGCGCCTCGAGTTCTCCCGATGATTATTGAGGTGCTGATGCCCTATGCCCAGAGGTCCCCCTGCCTCATGCGCACCGGCTCAGCGCGCGAGTCACCCCTTCCCAACTTGTAGTGGGCCGGGGAAAAAAACCCTTGCTCCACGCTGCGCCGTTCGGCAGCAAAGATGCACAATCGCCGGACGACGTCGGACCAGGCGCCAAAGGGGTGATCAGTAGGGGAGCGCTGGCCCGGCAGCCCACCGCACGACACTCCGAGCCCGGAGCGACGGCGGGATCTTCAGCCGACGGAGGTCCAAAAAGGAGGAAGAGAGCAATGAGGGTACGA
>Ga0306921_10004564_pt1 | contig 14252 bp, 14 predicted proteins | sample sta12Cox44000080_FD_203760 | JGI IMG/M metagenome (GOLD analysis project Ga0306921, IMG submission 203760) | Lab enrichment of tropical soil microbial communities from Luquillo Experimental Forest, Puerto Rico - statoxic.12C.oxic.44.000.080 (v2)... | ecosystem: Environmental > Terrestrial >... | reverse complement strand
ATAAACTGACCGAACGTCCGCCGGACCCAACCATCTGCGATGAAGGCCGGGTTGGCGTCCAGCAGCTCCGTGAGCGCCCACCGCTCGCCGCGGCTGAGCCGGGCGCGGCAGATCTTCAGCATTTCTTCTGCCTCCCGCTCGGCTCGCTCTGCCGTGCACTGTAACGTGCGAGCCCCTGCGATCGAGAAGTCGCCCCCCATTCGGAGCTGGTCGACAGGAAGGGGATCGTCGCTCAGGCGTGGGATCAGCGGCAGACTCATTCTGTACGGGGTCATCTCGTAAGTTCTCGGTTTCACGGCGTCTTCCCGCCTTATTTGTCCCCACAGCGTTGTTTGATTGCCTGTGGCCTCCTCAAGAGCGCCATGGGTAAGCTCGCGATCCTCCGGTACCTGGCCCAGGTTCCTGATGCCTCGGCATTGGAAATGGCCGACGCGCTGGCCGCCTCACTCCCCGCGGCAGGAATGGGCCTGTTGCGCTTGGTGCGATCTGGCCTCGCCTCCCGCGCGCTCGACGCCACTCAGAGCATCTACTACTACAGCATTACAGCGAAGGGACGCGCCCGCGTCCAGTACCTTTCTTCGAGAGGTCGCTGATGTCGCGGCGACCTCGGATCCGAGATTCTCACGGCGGACGCATATCGACACCAGAAGATGACCGTCGACATGCTTGGCTGTCGCAGAGGAAAGAGTGGGCGATTGAGCAGCTGCCGGAGTCCGCTTCAGCAACCACGCGGAGTCGGGTCCGGGCCGAGGTCGAACGCGCCCTAGTACGGTTTGGTCCCCAGGATCCGGAGAACGAGATCCGGGATCTGGTGCAAGCCACGCTCGACTCCATCTTGCTCGAGCTGGCCGGTCGCGACGCCGAGGCCACCCATGCGCGGCGAAGGGAAGAATACCTCGAGCAGTCCGAGATTTATCTGGAGGTTGCGCTCCTCCTCATGGCCGGCGAGCGCACCACCGCCATGCTCGGTCGGCCGGAGTACGCAAAGCCCGCGCTGACCGAGCGGCTCCGGCGGAGGCTGCGGCGCATGCTTACGGGCCGTGAATCACCTCCGGAGGTGCTCGAGCACACCGTCGAGTTCGTCGGTCGCTGCCTGGCGAAGCAACCACCCCCGCCGCGCCAGTGGGGCAGGCGTGTCGCCACCGGGACGTTCGTCACCACGATGGTTGCCGGGAAGTTGCTCGAGCAGATTCCCGAGCTTCGGGAGCTCGTCAACATGGGCCTGGCCGCCGGGGGAATGAAGCTCGGTGCCCTCCTCGCCCGGCTGGCGGCCGCACGGAAGACGCCCCATCATGAGGCGTAAGCTCGACCGTCTCGGCTCGTCGCTTCGTGTCGATGATGGTCCGGGATCGGGGGCTTCACTTGCGGACGCCTCGACGCCCGTCGATAATCCCGTCGACAAGACTCGACATAGAAATAAGCGCAGGACGGCGACATTGAAGCGCCGGAAACTGACCAGCTCTCCGCTAGGCATCCTGAGTCAGGATGGCGACAAGACCCTGGATTTGACTGCCGTTCACGATGCTGTCGCGATCTTGCTCATGCGGTACCACCAGAGAGTCCGATCTCAGAGGGCGACCGGAGACCTGACATGATCCCAGCCTATGCTCTCTACCGGCGCTCTCGGGCGCATCAGGATCTCTCCGTTGAGGAGCAGCGGGAGGAGATCGGTCGCTGGGCGCGGGAGCAAGGATACGAGATCGTCCAGGAGTTTACCGACAACCGCAGCGGCCTCGACACTTCGCGTCGCCGCGGTTTCCTCGCCCTCTTGGACCTTTGCTCGGACCCCAATCGCCGCGTCGCTGACACCGTCCTCGTCTACGATGTCAGCAGATTCTCGCGCCTCGAGGCAGACGAGGCAGCGTTCCACGAGTTCTCGCTCAAGCGGGCGGGTGTCCGCGTGATCTACACCCACGAACCCGGCGCGAACGACGCGGGCATTACTGGGCAGCTCATGAAGAGCCTCAAGCGAGTGATGGCGCATGACTACAGTGTGAAGCTGAGCCAGGTTGTCACCCGTGGACTTAGGGCTCATGCGCAGCGCGGCCTCTGGGTGGGCGGGCAACCCGTGTATGGGTTGCGGCGCGCCGTTCGCCAACCTGACGGGTCCGTCCGAGTTCTTCCCGCAGGCCGGTGGAAGGCAAAGGGCGAGGTAGTCGTGCTCGCCCAAGATCCATTCGAGGCTGGGATTCTTCTAGAGATTTATCAATGCTACGTCAGCGACAAGGGCGTGGGGGCCATCGCCGCAATGCTCACTGCGCGGAGAGTTCCTGCACCGCGCGGCGGTGCGGCGTGGACGAAGGGAACTGTTTGGGCGATCTTGCGCAACCCGATCTACAAGGGCACCGTCGTCTATGGCAAGGCGCGCTACAGCGAGATCGGCAAACGGGGAGGGAAGGCCCGCCGACCGGAAGCCGACCGGATCGTGGTTGAACACGCCGCCCCGGTAATCATCCCCGTGGAGCTCTGGGAGGCAGCCCAAGCCAAGCATGGGACCCGGAAGTTCGGCGTAGGGCGCCCGTGGCACCGGCCGTACCTGCTCAGCGGAATGGTGATCTGCGACCAGTGCGGCAAGCGGTTCAGGGCACATAAGCAAACCCGTGGAGCCACACCAGCCTACTTCGTGTGCGGGAGCTATCTGTCCTCCGGCGCTGCCGTCTGCGACGGGCTTCGGGTTCCTACGCCCTTCTTGGACGACGCGGTTTTGGACGGCATCAGCAGGCGTATTGAGAGGGTGTTGGACCGGAAGGTCCTCACCAGCCGGCTACAGGAAGTGCTGGGCGCCGAAGAAGGCCACGGACCGTCCAGGGAAGGTCTGGAAGCTCGACTGGTAGAGACCGGTCTGAAGATTGACCGACTGGTTGACGCTCTAGCCTCCGGTGCCGATAACCTCCCCAGCGTCCGGACACGACTGGCCGAACTGGAGCGCGAGCGAGGATCACTGGAGGCTGAGCTCGCTCAGGCGCGATGCCGGACCGCGAGCAGCACCCCGAACGAGCTGAAGACGACCGTGGATACCCTCATAGACGCGCTGCAGCGCTTCCCAGAGGTACTGGCTGCTGGCGAACTTGAGGAACGCAAGGCGGTGGTTCGAGCCTTCCTTCAGGAAATCAGGATTGAAAAGACAACGAGGCAGGCGATCCTGCGTTGGCACCGCCTGCCCCGTGTCCCTGAATCTCTAATGTTGGTGGAGCTGAGGGGGCTCGAACCCCTGACCCCAAGACTGCCAGCCTTGTGCTCTCCCAACTGAGCTACAGCCCCACGAGGATTGCAGAATATCGCCCGCGGCCAAAGTTGTCAAGGTTGACCGACACTTGCGTCTCGCCTGCCTTGCTTGACGGCACTCGTTCGCGCTGCTAGCGTGGCGCCCTCGGATCGGCATCATCCGTACTCCGCAGTCTCTACCCTCGACGAGGAGGACAACCGATGAGAGCGAGAATCCTGCTCCTGACGGCGCTCTTCACCATCGCCACCGCCGTCGCCGCCTTCGCCCAGAGCCTGCCCAGCGCCAAGCCAGAACAGGTCGGATTTTCGGCGGAGCGCCTGCAGCGGGTGATAGACGTGATAAAGGCGGACGTGGACAAGCGGATCATTCCCGGGGCGGTGGTGGTGGTCGCCCGTCACGGCAAGATCGCCCTCTTCGAGACGGTAGGCGCGCGCGATCCCGCTACCAAGGTGCCGATGACGAAGGACACCATCTTCCGCATCTACTCCATGAGCAAGCCCATCACGTCGGTGGCGGCCATGGTGCTGTGGGAGGACGGCAAGTTCAATCTCGCCGAGCCGGTCTCCAAGTACATCCCCCAGATGGGCGGGCTCAAGGTGGGTGTGGAGAAGAAGGACGAGAACGGCAAGCCGACGCTCGACCTCGTGCCCGCCACTCGGGACATGACCATCCATGACCTGTTTCGCCACACCTCGGGGCTGACCTATGGTTTCTTCGGCCCGGGGCTGGTGAAGAAGATGTACGTCGAGGCCAAGGTCTGGAACGACTATCCGTCCAACGCCGAGCTCGTGGATCGGCTCGGCAAGTTGCCGCTCGCCTATCAACCGGGAACGACCTGGGACTACAGCCATTCCACCGACGTGCTGGGCCGGCTCGTCGAAGTGATCTCGCGCCAGTCGCTCTATCAGTTCGAGAAGGAGCGGCTGCTCGATCCCCTGGGCATGAATGACACGAGCTTCTACGTCACCGACAAAGTGAAGCAGAGTCGCATCGCCGAGCCCTTCCCCGACGACCGCAGCATCGGCGTCGACGCGCAGTTCAACGACCCGCGGGTGGTCCAGGCCGCGGAGTCGGGCGGGGGTGGCATGGTGGGCACGGCCATGGACTATGCCCGCTTCTGCCAGCTGCTGCTGAACGGCGGCACCCTCGACGGCAAGCGGATCCTGGGTCCCAAGACCGTCGCCTACATGACGGTGGATCACCTGGGCACGGTGGTGGCGCCGGGCCCTCTGTATCTTCCAGGCGCGGGCTTCGGCTTCGGCTTGGGCTTCGCTGTGCGCAAGGACGCGGGGGTGTCGCCCTTCGCGGGCTCGGTGGGAGAGTACAACTGGGGCGGCGCCGGAGGCACGTACTTCTGGGTCGATCCCAAGGAAGATATGTTCGTGGTGTTCATGATGCAGTCGCCCAAGCAGCGCGTGGCCTATCGCTATCTCCTGAAAGACATGATCTACTCGGCGATCATCAAGCCGGCCAAGTAGGCGGCGCGATGGCCTGGATCCACGTGACGAATGAGGAAGGCGCGGAAGGACTTCTCAAGGAGGCCTACGAGCGCATCAAGCGAGGGCTGGGTCGGGTCATTCCCTACTATCGCGCCTACAGCGTGAGCCCACGCCTGCTGCACGCACATCTCGATTTCTACGGCGCGGTGGGGACGCCCGGGGCGCTCTCCAAGCTGCGCAAGGAGATGATCGCCACCGCGGTGAGCGCGGACAACGGCTGCCGCCACTGCACCGAGCTCCATGGCGGCTTTCTCGGCAGGCTCACGACCGACCGGGCGCTCGTACGCGCCCTCATGACGGCGCCGGACACCGCCGAGCTCGAAGGCGCCGATCGCGCGCTCCTCGCCTATGCCCTCAAGCTCACGCGGACACCCCGTGAGGTGTGCCAGACCGACGTGGAGACGCTGCGCGCGGCCGGTTTCTCGGAGGCGGAGATCTTTGAGGCGGCCTTTGTCACCGCCTACTTCAATTACACCAATCGTGTGGCGGAGGGGCTGGGGGTCGAGCCCGAGGGTTGACCGGAGCTTGCGCCCTCCGCTGGCGCGCCGCTACACTGTCGGGCAGCCCACCCAGGCCGGGATGGCGGAACTGGCAGACGCGAAGGTCTCAAAAACCTTTGAGCGCAAGCTCGTGAGGGTTCGACCCCCTCTCCCGGCACCATTCAAATCAGGTATTTGCTCAACAGACCCAGTTCGCCCGTGGTGTTTCTGGTCCAAAATTGTGCCAGAAATGTGCTAACGCGATTCTGGGAACGGAATGGGAATGGGACGCCGGTATTCGACGAGGTCGAGCACGTACCCCTGCAATTGCTGGAAGTGCTCCTTCGGCTCACCAAAACCGGACTTTTCGTAGAAGCGTCGGCCCAGGCGATTGTCTCGTTCGACCGACACGGTCAGGCGGGTGAGGCCTTCCGCGGCACATTGCGCCAGCCCGGCGCCGAGCAGCCTGGTTCCGATCCCGCCGCGTTGGCTTGCCGGCAGCACGTAGATTCGGGTCAGCTCCGCCGACTCCGGCGATCGCCGAACGAACTCGGCAAACCCAACCACATCGCCGTCCGACTCGGCGACGAAAAGACTCGAGCCCTCGGCCGCGAGCGCGCGATTCAGGCTCTGCGGCGCGTACCAGCTGTCGAGCAACCGGCGCCGTACTTCATTCGGAATGATGCCAGCATAGGCGCCCAGCCACGTCGCCCGGGCGACGCGTTCCACCGTCGCGAGATCCGTTGCTTCGGCTCGCCGGATGACCACACGCTCATGGTACAGGTCTGCGCGGTCACCCGCATCACTCCGCCAGCAAGACCACGACGATGACATGCGAGCAGGTGTAACGGGACCAGAGGACGAAGAGAGTCACGCTTGGACCATCGCATAGGCTCACAGCCGGGGGCAAGAGCGGCGAGGGTGAGCGAAGCAGCTTGGGCGCGGGCCTGGGGGCCCCCGGAATCAGACCGCTTTCCGCAACTGATTGAGGATCAGACGACGCAAGCTAACCTCGCGTCACCCGGGACCTCGACCAGCAGCCAGCTCGCTCGACTCCGGAGGAGACCGCTGATGTGCCCTGTGGCAGCGGCTCCTGAAGCGGTCCGTGTCCGAGTTTGGCAGATTACGTCAGGCGATCGAAGGCCACCGGCGGGGCGACCGCCGCGTGCTAATGTTGCCTCGATCCGACGCGGGTTCGAAGCGTCTCGTCCATCAGCGCGCTGAGAGGCCGCGCGAGATGGAAGACCTCGGTTATCAGCTTCTGGACCTCGACGTCGACGCCGGCCAGGGCGTACAGCGCCGCAAGGTATTGGCTGCGCTCGGGAGACAGGCCCGAGCGATCTCCGACCGTTTGCGGATAGGCTAGGTCCAGGCTCGCCGCGAGCGTCCAGGGCGTCGCGATCACCTGGGCCGCCCGGGAAGAAGGCCGAGGCGAGACCGTCGAGGGTGCCCGATCCGGCCCGGCACTCGCGGAGGATGTCCTGGAGGATCTGGACCTGGAGGGCGGCTGCGCTCATGCCCTGACCGTAAATGGGATTGAAGCTGCAGATGGCATCTCCCAGCACCAGGAAGCCGGGGGGAAAATGACGGCACTTACTCGTAGTGGCGCTGGATGCTGGTCGGGAACCGGTAGCCGACGATGTCGGCGACGCGCTCGGCGTCCTTGATGATCTCGTGCAGTCGCGGGGTGTGAAGCGAAGCGGCGAAGGCCAGGAAGCCCGGCTCGTCGGTCGGCGGGTAGTCGCCGAAGCGTCCCGCTAGACTCACGTGCCACATGCCATCCTCGATGGCACCTAAGTACGCCCCGTTCGGATACTGTGGCGCCGGACCGAAGAAGCCGAGCAGACTCTCGCGGAGCTCGTGGTCGCTGTGCAGGCGATACTTGGTGCTCGCGTACGCGAAATCCACCCCGATCGTCGTCTCGGGCGGACGGGCGACGCCCATCTCTTCCAGCCAGCGGGGCCCCTGCGAACCGCGCCCTCCGGTGTCCACCACCAGATCTGCCTTCAACGTGGCGGGGCGCCAGCGGGGCCCTCCCAGCGCACGCCGCCCACGCGGCCGTGCTGATGGACGAGTCCCTGCACCGTGCAGCCGGTCTGCAGGCGGACGCCGGGCACAGCCAGCGCACGCTGTCGTACGCAGTGCTCGATCAGCCCTCGGCTCTGGCTGTGAGCGTCGAAGCCCAGGTCACGCGGCTCCTTCACCGAGCCCGACATCGTGTACGCCTTGCCGCCGGGCAGGAAGAACGCGATCTCTGTGCCCAGCCGAAACCGGACGGCTCCGAGCCCGTGCAGCTCGTCGGTGAAGCCGTCGAAGAGCGACGACAGCACCTCTTGACCGCCCAGCAGCAGGGCGTGGTAGTGATGCCCATGCGGGATCGACCGGTGGAGCGACGGGCGATCCTCGATCGCGTCGCGCTCCAACACCGTCACCGACTCGAAGTGATCGGCGAGGACCCGGGCTGTCATCAGTCCGGCCACGCTTCCCCCGATGACGACAGCCTGTTGCCCGAGGCGCTGGTCCATGTCGGGATCATAGCGCTCGTCGTTGGCCCGGGGATAGCCGTCCAAATGTTGCTCCAGCGTGCCGGGATTGCTTGGCCGATTACGTCAGTGGGCCAGCGGCCACCGCCGGAGGTGGGTAGTGTTGGCTACGCCCTTAAGAGCATAAACATCTACACTCGAGGTCAATGAGCGAGCCACCGACAAAGTTCCACTTCTCTAGTTCGGAGCGTTCGTCGAGAGGGTTTTCTGGTAAAGAGGAGGGTGTGGTGAAGCCGATACGGCCAACGAACTGACATTCCCGGAAGCCCTGCAGCTTCCGCAGGAGTAAGTAGGCGGGTTGGCTCGGACTTGTGGTCGACAGTGATGGCGAGAGTGCCGTCGCTCGCTCGTTTATTTGGCTGGCGAGCAGTATAGTCGGAGGCCTTCGAGTTGCCCAACCTGCCACAAGTACGACTGCCGCAACGACAAGGGTATGTGGCTCGACTTCGAGAAGATGCTTCCCGCGCCGATCCCCGACGTGAGTTCGAACGCGCTGGTGGCGATGGCCGAGGTAGCGCTGAAACACTCGATGAGGCGAAAGAAGAATGATCACGACGTCGTAGAGCTCTTTGCGGAGCAACACAGGAGCAAGCGATTTCGGTGCATCAAGCCGACAATGGTAAACAATCCCAGCACGATGCTCGCGTGCAGCATACCGCCGAGCCAACGCTTCAGAGCGTCGTGCCAGCCGCCGAACAGGTCGGTACGCGCATGCTTCAACACGCCGAGGCTAATCCAGCCACAGCCACGCCCGCTGCCATTCTCGAGTTCCAACGCACGGTTGGCAATCGCGCGGTGCAGCGCTTGCTGGCAAGAATAGACCGACGGGAGTCATCCACGCCAACGCGGCCGCTCACACGTTCAGCCTACCAAGCATCGCTCGTTCAGCGCGATACGAAGCCTGATCCTACCAAGGCAGGTGCGATTGGTTGGTCGGATGCTTCGAAGCAAAGGGCGCAGACGTCGCAGCCTGATGTCAAACCGCTCAAGGACACGAGTTGGAACGCGGGTGAAAGGCAAATCGGTTCGATCAAGCGTATCGCGATCGAGGGTCTTACACAGGGGAATCAAGCCAAAGCCGAGAACCTGAGGCGTCGGGGTTTCACTCCAGAGTCGGCGATTGGAAGGGCAATCGTTCTCGTGCCCAACGACTTCGAGCCGAAGAACCCGACGACCGTGCTGTTGCATCTGCATGGGTTCGGCTCCGGCTATCGACAGCTTGATGAGCCAGTGGATCTCAAGGAGCAACTGAAGAAACTGATCGAGGAGAAGACCGCTCTCGAGAAAGAGCGTGACGCTGCCTCAAAAGGGGCGGAAAAGGCCAAGGCTCGTGCAAATCTAAAGCGGAAGGAAGACGAAATCAAGAAGACGGAAATGCAAATTAAGCAGGCACCCGACTACGGCGGTGTGCTGCAGCCGGGCCAAGTTCGAGACGTCGAGCTATACCGGATGGAGCAACAATTAAACACGCTGCACCAAGAGCAACAGCAGCAGAAGAAGAAAGCAGGCAAGAAGAGCGGGCCGCAGGTAATGGCGGTCCTGCCTCAAGGGACATCCAGTAGCGAGTTTGGTGAGATCGGCGCCAAGCCCACCGAATACCTTGATGAAGTATTGGGAAAATTGAAGGATAAGCCCACGGAGTTCCACGTCGTACTGTCGGGACACAGCGGGGGCGGACCGACGGTCATGAAGATAGCTACGACGCTAGCGGGGAAGGAAAAAGCCGGCAAGAAACCGCCGCGAGTTGACGAGATAATCCTGTTTGACGCAATTAATGGGAGCAGCGAAAGTACCACTGTTACAACATGGCTCAATGAACACATCGCAGCCGACAAAAGAGCGCTTGCGAAAATAAAGACGGAAGCAGACGTGGATAGCTATTTCAGGACCAGAGCCCGATTTCGTGGCTACTTCTCTTCCGGCTACAAGAGCTTATACGAAGACGTTAAGAGCATCACGGACGAACTAAGCAAGAAGGAAAAGAGGAAAGCGACCCTCTCATTACCAGAATACAAGCAAAATAAATTAGCAGATCAGTACCGGGTCTTCGGGCCTATCGGAGATAAACCGGCAGGCGCTGGTGATTATAGACCACATGAAAAGCTCATAGGCGCGGTGCGCGCCGAGGAAGAGGGTAAGCCTGCCCCATCCAAGACCGGAATCCTTCACGAGGCACTCAGCGCGCTGGATTGATTTCTGAGCAGCGCATCCCTGCGCCGCTCGCAAAGGCGATGGGGAACGCACCTCCGGCAATAGCCGAGGACCCGCTGCGAAAACTCTGTTCCGTCCACAGATTTGGTAACTTGAGTCGCTCTCGCGTTCATTTCGTCCGCCATTTCGTCATTGCGTCTGGCTCGGCTGTGGCGGCGGCTCCTGAAACGGCCGGTGTCCGAGTCTGGCGCTTTATATCACGAGGACGGGGCCCATGGATGAGGCGTGACGGTAACAGGGCTTGGTGCCAGTCTCCCATTCAGCCGGGTGGTATAAACGGCTTCGGCATTTTTGGCGGATCTCTAAGAGGAGATATAGCATGAGCCCTATGGATCTTTCTGAACCCGAGCATCTGGGGAAGCGTTTCGACCCGTTCGACCACTCCTACCTCGCCGACCCCTATCCGTTCTTCGCCGAGGCCCGGCTGGTCACTCCGGTCTTCTACAGTTCCAGCCTCAATTACTGGGTCGTCACCCGCTACCGCGACATACGTCACATTTTCGAGACGCCGAAGCTGTTCTCAGCTGCCAATGCGCTCGCGCCACTCCAGCCGATGTGCCCGGAAGCACAGCGAATCCTTGCCGAAGGGGGTCACCGCCCCGTGGCGGTCAATGTCAACTTAGATCCACCCGGCCATACGCGCGTGCGGCGAGTTTCAAATGTCGCCTTCACGCCACGGCGGGTCGCCGCCATGGGGCCGTTCGTGCGCGAACTCGCCGCACGCTTCATCGATCAGCATGCGGCCGCCGGGCGCGCTGACCTCGTGCGAGAGCTCGCCTGGGAGCTCCCCGTGCTCGTCATCTTCCGTGTCCTCGGCATCCCTGACGAGGATGTTCCCCGGATCAAGACTGGCTCGCAGAGCCGCAACATTCTCTTGTGGGGACACCCGCCTGCGGGGGAGCAGATTCGCCTCGCGCACGGCATGGCTGCGTTCTGGAAATATGCGGAGGAATTGACCGCGGCACGTACCACAGAGCCTCGCGATGACTTCACGAGCGACCTGCTTCTCGCACACGACGGCGACCAGCCAGCGTTGGCCACCCAGGAGGTAGTGTCCATCGTCAATGCCCTGCTCTCTGCGGCGCATGAAACGACCACCGGCCTGCTCGGCAACGCATTCCGGTGGCTCCTCACCGAGCGCCAGGCATGGGAGGAAATCTGTCACGATCCTGCACTGATCCCGAATGCCATCGAGGAAGTATTGCGTTTCGATTCATCGACCATCACCTGGCGTCGGAAGGCCATACAGACAGTCGAGATTGGTGGCGTGTCGGTGCCAGCCGAGGCCAACCTGCTCTTGCTGATTGGCTCTGCAAACCGCGATCCAGACGTATTCACCGACCCCGACCGCTTCGACATTCACCGGTCAAACGCGGATGCGCACCTTGCCTTCGGGCTAGGCATACATTACTGCCTGGGCGCGCCGCTCGCCCGCCTTGAGGCGCGCGTCGTCCTCGAAGAGCTGAGCACCCGTCTCCCGAGCCTGCGCCTTGTGCCGGGCCAGATGTTCCAGTTCCGGCCCGTGATCGCTCATCGCGGACCGCTCTCTCTCCTTGTGGAGTGGGACACCTGAGTGAAATCGAACGCGCATGAGATGCTTTGAGCGATGGGCGCCAGCTGACACCTAGCGTTGGTCGACGTAGTCGATCGATCGGTTTTGCAGGACCGAAGACCATGACGACCAGATCAGAAAGCTGCGGCCCCCCAAACGCAGCGCGGGACGTTGCGAATCTCGGCCTCGTCCGCCCGCCGCTTGTGTATCTGACCTCGCTCGTCTCAGGGGCGGTGATCCAACTCGCCAGGCCCTTACCGTTCCTTCCCGGAAGGCTCGCTATGCCGCTCGGAGTGCCTCTCGTTGTGATCGCCGTAGCCCTATTCGCCTACTCGGTCTCGACATTCCGGGCAGCCGGGACGCCCGTGCCCGCCCGAAAGCCGACTACCATCATCGTCCGCACGGGTCCCTATCGCTTCAGCCGAAACCCGATCTATCTGGCGTTTTCGCTGGTGCAACTTGGTATCGCGATTTGGGCCAATAGCGTGTGGCTGTTGGCAACACTCGGCGGGGCAGTGGTTCTCATCCACTGCGTCGTCATACCGAGAGAAGAGCAGTACCTGGAGCGAAAATTCGGTGCGCAGTACCTGGCCTATAAGGCGTCCGTGCGACGCTGGCTGTAAGCCGCCCAACCAGCGGCTGGAGCGGACCGGCCCATGAAGCGTGGGCCACTACGCCGCACATCGTGGTGCGCCGGCCGCTCAGCCAAGCGTTATGCAGCACTGTGCTGACCGTCAGGACGAACGCTGAGTTCATGCCTTCACCCATAAGTGGAGATCCCGTCACAGTATCCGGTCTACGATTGCCCACACGTGAATACTGATCCTGTCGGCCGGACGTCGGACATCCGCGACTCTGAGATCAGGTTGTGGATCTACCATCACTTCGTCGAAACCGGCCGCGCGCCGAGCCCGGTCGAGATTGCCGCGCGTTTCCAGCTCACACCCAGCGAGGTCGAGAATCGACTCCGCCGCCTCCAGGACGAGGCCGATGCCCTCGTGCTGCTTCCCGGTAGCCCCTACATTTGGATGGCTGAGCCCTTCTCCGCTGTGCCGACATCGTTCATTGTGCGCTCCGGCACTCGCGCGTGGTGGGCCAACTGCATTTGGGATGCGCTCGCCATTCTGACGCTGGTCGGCACCGACGGCTCGGTGTCAACCGCGTGCCCTCACTCGGGTCAACCGCTGGTCGTCTCGGCGACGAGGCGCGGCCTCGAAGAGGCCCAAGGGATCGTCCACTTCGCCGTCCCCGCTCGTGAATGGTGGCGCAGTATCGGCTTCACCTGATCGACCATGCTTCTCTTCCGGTCGGAAGAGGACATCGAAGCCTGGTGCGCACAACGCCAGATCACGCCCGGTGCCGTGTTCGACTTGGCGCGGCTCTGGAGCCTTGCGACTGCGTGGTACGACGATCGTTTCAATTCAGCCTGGCGCCGCCGCACAATCCCGGAACGACAAGCCATTCTCGACGCCGCGGGGTTTACCGGTTCCTTCTGGTCCCTCACTGCTTCATGAAAGGCAACGGAGTGATCGCGTTGATCACGAATCGAGTTCGCATAACATGCCGTTGCACCTGGCGGCGATTTCGAGCCCTTCGGTCGCTCGGTTTGCCGCAGGTGAAGGGCAGCGTTCTACGGACGCAGTGAAGGAACCATCTCAATGACGTACGCCACGAAGGAGCTCACCCCTGTGACGTGGGCCGACTTCGAGCGCCTGTTCGCGCCCGGGAGAGGTTGGTCGTTCTGCGCCTGCATGCTGTACCAGCGCGGGTGCCACCTCGACGCCAAGAGGTTCCCAAATCGAGCGTCGTCCCTGGCCCAGAACCAGGCCGAAAAGCGCGCGCTCGTCGACGCCGGGCGGGCACACGGCATTCTCGTCTACGACGACAGCGAGCCCATCGGGTGGTGCCAATTCGGCCCGCCCGAGGAGCTGCCACTGCCCGGCGCCACTCGCCTGGACCGACGCATCCCGCCCTTGAGTGCCGGTGTACGCTGGCGCATCACCTGCTTCGTTACCGTCGTCCGTCGGCGCCAGCGCGGTGTCGCAAGTATCGCGCTTCGCAGCGCGCTCAAGGCGATCCGCGAGCGTGGCGGCGGGCTGGTCGAGGCGTACCCGACGCTGACGCCGCGTGACGCGAACTGGGCTCATGCCGGCACCGTGTCGCTGTTCGAGCGCGAGGGGTTCGGCATCGTTGGTTGGCCGAGCGAGAAGTATGTCGTGATGCAGCGTGAGGGTTGACCCGTTCGTACATCTCAACGTTGCATCCGGCGTCGCCGCAGAACTCGGTGCTGCACCTGACGACGCGGCGCCGTTACGTCGAACAGAAGGTCAGGCCTTGTTGAGGGCGCCTCGTCGCGGGTGAGCGCCAGGGTCGTTAGGCCGACCGGTCGTGAAGGCCGGCAGGCGCACAATAGGTTGTCAGGAGAGGTTCGAGCATGGGGCGTGTCGTCAGTATTCACGAATATGAGCTCAAGCCGGGAACCAACATCGAGCAATTCGAGCAAGTGCTCCGTGACGCCGAAGCCCGTGGCTTGCTGCAACTCCCAGGACTTGTTGCGCATTACTTTCTAAAGGGCGCCAAGGGTGTCCGTCGTGGTGGCTACGCTGCCGTGTGGATTTACGAAAGCCGCGAGGCCTGGGAACACATTTGGGGCACCCCTGAGCATCCGCGGATCCCTCAGGAGTATCCGGATACTTGGAGGGTCTGGGAGCAAGAACTTCTCGCCCCCTTCCTGAAGGACCA
>Ga0306921_10004562_pt1 | contig 14257 bp, 10 predicted proteins | sample sta12Cox44000080_FD_203760 | JGI IMG/M metagenome (GOLD analysis project Ga0306921, IMG submission 203760) | Lab enrichment of tropical soil microbial communities from Luquillo Experimental Forest, Puerto Rico - statoxic.12C.oxic.44.000.080 (v2)... | ecosystem: Environmental > Terrestrial >... | reverse complement strand
GATCGCCGTACACCCGATAGGGGTTGATCGGCTTCTCGTCGGAGTTCATGACCTGCCGGTATCTGGCAAGCCCCTGGTCGCGTGCCGCCTTCACTTCCGCCGCCACATCACCCGCCGTCCGTCCGGCGCCGCCCGTGGCACCAGACGTGCGGCCAGACACTTCCTGGCGGAGCGCCTGCAGGGTCAAGCGCGCATCGCCGATCACCGCGTGCGCCGTGGGATACATCTTGTTGATGTGCAGCTCGTCGACATTGCAGTGGATGATGGTCTTCTTCGCCGGATCGGGAATGCCGTGGCTGAAGCGGCCCGGCGACAGGCTCGAGCCTATGGCGAGGATTAGGTCGCTTTTGTTCAGATAGTGTGCCACCTGGTCGCCACGCACGCCGACGAACAGCGGATGGTTCTCCGGGAACGCCCCTTTGGCCTTGAGGGTCGTGATCACCGGCACATTCACGAGCTCCGCCAGCGCCTTCAGGTCTTCCGAGGCGCAAGCGTAAATGACCCCCTCGCCGGCGTAGATTAGCGGGTTACGGGCGCCCAGGAGCTGGTCGACTGCAGCGCGCACATCCGCCGGGTCCGGCGCCGATTTCCAGCCCTTCACGGGACGGTAGGGGTCGGCGGTCTCGTCGTATGTGGCCGTGGCATTGGGAATGGCCAGGATCACGGGGCCCGGTCTGCCGCTGCGCAGCATTGTGAAGGCGCGGCGCATCAGCTCAGGCGTGCGCTCGGGCCTGTCGAGATAGCCGAACCACTTCGACACGGTCTTCATGGCCGATGCGACATCGTACTGGCTGTTGCCCGAGGCGCCGGCCGGCACGCCATCGGTGATGCACAAAACGGGCGAGCCATCCTCATAGGCCTGCGCCATCCCGGCATAGGCGTACTGCATGCCGGCGGCGTTGACGCCCCCTTGGAAGGTGGCGACCCCGATCCGTGAGCCCGCGGTGATGCGCGAGAACGCGTCGGCGACCGCGACGGCGTAGCGGTCGTCGCGCATCATCAGCATCGGCACCCCTTCCCGGCCGAGCGCATTGTTCACCCGGCAGACAGGGAAGGTCGAAACCCAACCCACACCCTCCTGCTTGAGAATGCGGCTAATGCCGGTCGCTACATCGATCGTCATGGATGTGGTCTCCTTTGCCTGGAGCCGAGCCGTCAGCCTCGGTGTGGGCGCACTGAAGCATACCTCGAGGCGGCTGGCCACGGCGACGACGAGCAAGGACGCTGTTCCGGCCGATCCGCAACAACCGCACCGATAAGGCGCTCGTCGCTGAAGGCCGGCATCGTGGCGGAAGTCGTCGGGTCTGGTTTACGTCTCTTCGCCCGCCGCATAGCGCAGACCCGATAGATAGAGCTCGCGTTGCTCCAGGTTCCGCCAATGCGCGGCGGTGGGTACGACCAACGGGGTGATCGCGCGCAAATGTTCAACGATCTCGCGTGCCTCCTCCAGCCGACCCATCTGTACGCAGCAGGCGGCGAGAAACCGGTAATTCGGCACCCAGCCTGGACGATGTTGCAGGGATCGGAGCAGCATTGCTCTGGCTTCGTCGAAGCGGTGCGCAAAAAAATGACCGATCCCCATCCCCAGCAGAACCCTTGCCGGTCTTTCATGGGGACTGAGGCGTGATGAAGCCGCGAAATGGTCGATCGCCAGATCAGCCTGCCCAGCCCACAGCCTGATCCACCCGCTATAGTACCAACCGAGCGCGAAGCTCGGGTTCATTTCGACCGAACGGTCTACCAATGCGATAGCCGCATCGATGTCCTCGCCCAAATTCCCGAACACATAGGCTGCTCTGGCGAGAACACCCGGGTCGTCGCCGGCGGCACGGAGCGCCCTCCGAGCGAGCTCGACACCCTCCCGGCGGTTCGTTTCAGGGTCATCTGCCCAATCGTTCACATACAAGTCAGCATGGTAAGTCGCTGCTAAAGCAAGGGCGGCGCCGTAGCGCGGATCCAGCGTAGCTGCCAGTTCCAAAGCCCTCAGCGCCTCGACGGTCCCCTCGCGGTCCGCCGATTGGTTGTACTGAACGGCGCGCAAATAAAGGTCGTAGGCAGTGAGGTCATCGGTCGGTCGCCTGGAGGAACGCCGGATCTCGGCAGCTTGCAACGCCGGCTCAATGACGCCGGCTACGGCGATCGCCACCCGATCCTGAAGCTCGAAAACGTCTTCGAGCGGCCCGTCGAACCGATCGGCCCAGAGATGCACGTCGGTCTCTGCCTCGATGAGTTGGGCAGTAATGCGCACGCGGCCGCCCGCCTTGCGCACCGAGCCTTCCAGGACGTAACGGACGCCGAGCTCGCGCCCCACCTGCTTCACGTCAACCGTTTGCCCCTTGTAAGTGAAGCTCGAATTGCGGGCGATTACGAACAGCCAGCGGATGCGAGAGAGAGCGGTGGTGATCTCCTCGACCATGCCGTCGGCGAAGTATTCCTGCTCCGGGTCGCCGCTCATGTTTTGGAACGGCAGCACCGCAATGGACGGCTTGACCGGCAGCGGCAGCGGTACAGGGCCCGCCGCGGCTTTGGCCTCTCGCCCAATCGTGACTCCATACACCCGCACCGGGCGTGCAATGTTCTTCAGTGCCCGCTCACCCATGTCCGCGAAAGCTAGGTCGAGCTTCCCGGCGGCATCTTCCTGCACGCGCGCGGAGACGCATATCCCGCCCGGCTCGGCGAGCCCTTCGAGCCGGGCCGCGACATTCACGCCGTCGCCGTAAATATCCTCGCCCTCGGCGATCACATCGCCGAGGTTGATGCCGATGCGGAACTCGATCCGCTCTTCCGGTCGTATAGCGGTGTTGCGCTCGGCCATCCCTCGCTGCACCTCCACCGCGCAGCGCACCGCGCCGACCACGCTCGGGAACTCAGCGAGAAAGCCGTCACCGGTGTTCTTGACGATGCGGCCGTGATGTTCGGCGATTTTGGGGTCGACCAGTACCCGGAGATGCGCTTTCAGCCGTTCGTGCGTCCCCTCCTCATCCGCCCCCATTAAACGCGAGTACCCCGCCACGTCGGCGGCGAGGATCGCGGTGAGGCGGCGGACAGGGGGCATGGCTCGCCCGAGGCAAGGTGCGCTTTACCAAGTCTACCCTGAAACCCGCTGAGACCCTAGCGTCGCGATTGCTTGGTGGGCCCTTCAGCCCCCGAGGCAACCGCTCCCGCAACGATCAAGGATAACAATTTCGAGCCAGTTCGCATTATGCTGAGACCTCAGATCGTCGCCTTAACTGCGCCCCCATCGCTTTCTCGATGCGTCCTGCGGCTTTGGCACGGCACTATCGCCCGACTGTGACCCTTGTGGGGCATCGTCGATTTGCGATGCGCCAGCTCGTCGCCCCGCCGTTGACTGGGCGATGGCTGGTTGGTTCCACTTTGCGGCTAACTGCCTTGCGCTCCTGATCCTGGCGATTGCTGTGGCTGGCCTTGTTGGGATCATTGTTGCTGCGCTTCGCGATCGATGATGGCAAACACCTGTTCCCCGCCGATCGCGATCCGCTATCGCCGCGTATCCAGACCTTGCGCGGCATGCTCGCGAAATTCGGCCCGAGCGCACCGTCGCCACCGCCACCAGCTAGCCCACCTACTCCTGAGGAGCGTGACCCGAGCAGACGGCCGCGGGGGCGATCACGGCGGCGTTAGGTGATCGGCTCCGGCGCGAGCAGCTGATGGATCAACCGGGCTCGCATTTCCAGCCGGCGCTTTTCTTCTGGTCGCGCAGTCGGCAGTTCGCCTTCGATCCTCACCAGCATCCGCGGCAGTGCGACGGTGATGGGCAGCAACGGCAAGTCGAGATATGGGGAATGGTTCATTGCGGTTCCTATGCTTGTGGCTTGTCAGGCCGGTTAGCGCTCGGGGTTGACAACGTTGGCATAGGTCAACGCGGAGTTATTCGAGCCGCGGCGAGCGGCCTTATGTCCTCGCACCCCGAACGACACGATGATAATCGCTCTCAGGGCGAACCGCCTACGCTTGGCGTAGTCAGCGCCGTTGCCGATCATGCCGCGGGTTGGCGGCTTAGACAAGGAAAGACGGGGTTAACGGCGACGCGTGCCGGAGAGGAACCGCGGGTCATTGGGCATCGTTCAGGAGGATAGGGCGATCATCTTCCCCCTCCCCCCAAGGGGGATAGCGCCCTCGGAAACCCCGGCGTCCCCCCGACCGGGGTTTCTTCTCTGTCGGGCCGACGACTGAATTTCGCTCCGACGTGAGCTAACTCACACCAATTCGGGCCAGACCTTGGCTATTTTTAATACTGGTAGATGGACGAGATTGCTCATCGAAAGCGTTCTCCGTCAGTTCAGGATTAGGCTGCAAAGGCGATTTTGAAAAAATGCGCCCCTAAGAATGGAGATTGAAAATGGTCAACTGGCCTGAAATGCTGCGTCACGCTGAGGACTGGGCCAAAGGCTTCTGGACCGGAGCCGCCGCTGCTTCAGTGATAGGGATCGTCGCGGCCGCGGCAGCGCTGATCAGTCGCACCATTTGAGCCCCGGCAGTACGTGTTTGCTCCAACTAACGAACCGAGCAGCGATCTCGGCGGGATCGGGCTCGACCAAGTGGCCGCACGCTCGGTCTCACCGTTAGGGCGTCGGAGGAGTGGCAGGGCCTTTCCCCAAACCGTCGTGGCCTAGCCGTAGCAGCCGTCAGCGGTTGCTGTGGAAGCCGGATAACTTTAGCTGATCGGGTGCCACGACCCCCCGGCGCTGGGCAAGGGCCGCCCGGCTAGAATCGCAAGTCCCGATCGGGCCGGCGAAATACCAGAGCCTATCAGCGCCAACGTCCAGGGTGATCCCGCTACTCAACAAGCGTAATAGTACTGGTAATAGGGGCTCCAACAACGCCTCGCGGGCGGATAATACGCCGCCGGCGGATAGTAAGCCGAGACGGGTGGGTAGTAGCCGTAGGGGTAGTAATACGGATTATAGTAAGGGTTTACGAGGACGGAGCCGAGGGCAAACGCTCCAAGCCCGATCCCGACGGCGGCACCAGGGCTGATCCCGCCCCCACCCCAACCCCCGCCGGCATCTGCGGGCTGAGGCACTGTTGTCAAGCCGATGGCGGTAAGGATCGCCACGGCGACCGCCAGCCCCCGGCCAGTTTTTCCAAAGAACCAGCGAACGGTCAATATACCCTCCTTGGCTCGGCGCAGCCGTGCAGGCTGGCTCGGGAACCTCCGATATAAGAACGAGCGAGCGAGCTGCCAGTTTTCACATCGTGCCGCGACGCCACCGTAGTGTGTCATTTTTGGTACCACCGCGCGCAAAGGCTGTCAAAGGTATCCAGTTTGCCGCGAATTGGGTGAACCCGTCGCCACGAGCGCGGGTAAAATCACCCTCGCAATCTCGACATCCTGTGCATTCGGTGAGTTACCGCAGGAGGACTAAGAGGCAGCCTTTTGGCGCGGTCTTTCACCCGAATGTCCTCGCCCCTGACCCCTTCAACACGACCGGGGAGGTAGACGAGCAGTGCGCGGGAATCGGCGTGCGATTTCTAGTCTAGCAATCTAGAGCGGTTTCCGACCGGGTTGCACCCCCTCACCCAGCTCCGGGTACGGCTCGGCTTCGCCTCGCCAACCCTTCTCAACCCTCTCCCCCCATCGGGGGGAGAGGGAAGGGTGAGGGGGGCCGCTCGTATCGATGCCATTCGATCGAAAACCGCGCCAATCAACTCCTCAGAGGAAATGCACCCGAGACCGCCCGCGGTGGTCGCTGTGCAAAATTGGCCGGTCAGTAATCACCGCCATGCCATGTCATCGGCAACAACATAGGCCACCACCCGCGAGCGAACGACGCGTGACTTTTTCTCAAAGGCGCGGCCGACTTGCGGTGGGCGTGCCATTTTCTCACTTGACGTCCTGTACCTCGGACCGTGATCCGGCTGGCCGGCGCAGACGTCACTTGCACCTGACCCGATTGAGCATCAGTGAGGCTGACCGGGGGTCCGGGGACGATCGGGCGCGCGACGGGAGGCGGTGGGACTATCTGGGTTGCAACAGCGGGCTTATCTGCTCGCAATGGCTCGTCCGGAGGGGTCGAATAGAGCAAAGCCGATGCCGCCAGCGATGTGAGCGCTAAGCCGTTGGCCAGCGCCATCCGGCGAGCCTGTCGCACAGCGAAGCCGATGCGGCCAAGAAGCTGGACACGTGATGTGGGCCGGGGGGGCGACGGTGGCGGCGGCGCCTCGCCGTGCCATAGCCATAAGCCCGACTCTTGGCTCTCAATGCTCATTGGCGCTGAATCAGATCACCGCAGCAATTGCTCTCTAAGCTCGCGCATTTGCGTACGTATTTAGAGCCGTGCATCCCAGCGAAGTCAGCGGGAGCTCGGCCCCAGCCACAGGAACGACCCCCCGCTCAGTAACCAGAGGGCGAGTTTGCCGAGGCGGTCGTCACGGTGCTTCCCGCGGGGTGCTGTCTTGGCGAATTGTAGCTCGCGTAGTGTCGGTGATTGTAGTAGCCGTAACGCCGGTGATTATAATAGCTATGATAAGCAGGCGGGGGTGGGGTTGTGATAAGGCCGGTCACCGCCCCTACAGCTCCGCCGACCGCGGCGCCGAGCGCCGCACCGTGGCCGCCGGCAGCGGCTGCCCCGATTGCAGCCCCACTCCCTGCGCCGATCAGACCGCCGCCGACAAAACGCTGCACAGGATCGTAGGGATTGGTGCAGGCCGACAGACCCAGCATCAGGCCGCCGGCGACCGCGCAGTGGATAATCCGTGATCTTCTCATCTCGGTATCTCCAGGGGTCCGCTTGGCTGGCCGCTCGAGACCTGCGAGGACCGAATATGAAACGCTCCACCGCGAACCCGTGTTCCGATGACTGACACATTGCGACGCACTATTGTGTGTCATTTTTGGAACCTGAGCGTGTAGCTGCTATCAGAAGCACCCAATTACCGCGAATTGGGCCGAACTCATCGTTACGAGAGCGGGCGAACTCCACCCTAGTAATATAGACATCCCGCGTTTCGGCGATTAGCGGAGCGGAATGCGAACACCGGACCCGGTCTCCGCCATGGACTTATGTTAGGCAGCCCGCACACAAGCTGAGCGCCTTTTTCGAACGCGGCACGAAAGGCAGCGTAAAGCCGCCAGAAATAACCGCGAAAGCTCGCGAGAAGGCGGCCGACGCGGGCGTCCCGCGTTGTCGCCCTTCAAACAGATTTACCGGATTTCGGCAGGTTGGCGGGTCGGCCCCCGCCGAAACCCCCGCCCCCGGCCCGCCTCGTCCGGCGTGCCAAGTTGTCGTTGATGTGAGGTAACGTTCCGACTCGACGAGACGACCCGGACCGCGAACTCCGCTTGCACCTGGGACTGGCGAGGTGACGGTTGAGGGTCGGACCGGCTGGCGGCTGGCGGACGTAAAGATCAAAAACCGCCCGGGTGTTTTGATGCTGTCGCTTGACCTCCGCAGAACCAATTGCCGATTGTCCGTGAGGATATTAAGCCGAGCAATTAACCCACATTTGAGCCATGCTTTAACAGTCGAATAACGGCCTTCTGGCATTCCGTGCGTATGCCAGACAAACACTCCGAAAAATTGCATCAAGTTGAACTGCACCCCGCTCCTAGAGCCGAGCATTACCGCGATCTTCCAAGTCAGCTCCGCGAATTCTCGCGCCGCTGTTGGGCATTTAATTCGGGCTTAATAAATGACGATCAAACTCAACTCTGCCTGGTAGAGACGCACGAGAGTGTGCCAGGGACTGTATCCGACGAGCTTGGAAAAGCACGCGATCGCCGGCGCCGGAGTACTGTACGTTACTGCCGATCCTTGAGGAGCGAGCGCTCCCGCCGAGACCTAGGCGTCGACCTGATCGCTCGGCATTGCACTGAAGGCGCTTCGCAAAATGCGGCCTATGCAGCGACGGCTGTTCGCAATCGCGTGCCTCGGCCACCCGGATGCCGGTCGAGAAAATTTTCGATTTGGTCGGATGATGGAGGCGCGGTCGCCGTCATCTTCGCGCTTGCTGCTACTGTGCTCGTTGCCATCCTCGGTCTCGGTGTCGATGTAGGTTTTGGTATCGCACAGAGCGCGATATGCAAAATGCGGCAGACGCGGCTGCCATTGCCGCCGCCCGCAACGGGACGAGCTCGTACCAGTCGGAGGCGCAGGCCGTCGCGGCACAATATGGGTTCGTCGCCGGAACCAGTGGCGTTACGGTTACACCCTTAGACAATCAAACTTGTCCCAATGCTCAGACGAACTGCTTCCTGGTCACGATAGCGATGACCTCGGCGCCGCAGTTTTTTTCCCAAGTCGTCGGTTTTCCTGCGCCTGCTCTCTCCGCCGCATCGATGGCCGGTGGCGGGCAAAACGATTCTTATTGTTTGCTGGCGCTGGCGAGCAGCGGGACGGATCCCGCGATCACGACGAATGGCGCGCCAAAGGCCAACCTCGCTGGCTGCAGCATCATGTCCAACACCGGGGCGAACTGTCACGGTCACAACCTGCAAGCCGATAACGGCGATGCCCACAAGACGGATAATGGCTGCGGCATCGTCCAGAACAGTAATGTGCCGCCCGTTGCCGATCCCTACAAATCGCTTGCCAGCAACATACCCGCAAATACCTGTGGAGGCTCGTACCCTCAGGAGCCGTCAAAGAAGAGTAGAACGCCTCTGCCAACATCAAACCAGTGGTCGGGCACTAAGGTGCTGGGGGCGACGACGATCGTTTGCGGTGATCTCCAGCTCACCGGAAACACGATGCTCACGACCGCATCGCCAGGTTCAGTTCTGGTGATAGAGAACGGCCAACTCGACACTAACGGTTATACGCTGCAAACGGGGACGGGCTCTGCGTTGACGATCATCTTTTCGGGAACCTCGGGGAGTTATACCCATGCCCCGACTGGCGGAGGCACGTTAAATTTCAACGCGCCCACCTCCGGGCCCTGGTCGGGCGTGGCGATCTATCAGGATCCCTCACTGACCACGGGATTGGACATCTCCGCCGCGGGCAACTCGCCGACCTGGGACATCACCGGCCTGGTCTATCTGCCTCATTCGAGCGTGACGTGGAGCGGCGCCGTCGGCAAGTCGAACAACGGCGCCTCCTGCTTCGCACTCGTTGTCGACAACATTACGATAAACTGCACCGCCGACATGCTGGCGAAGGGCGGCTGCGCTGCGGCAGGCCTCAACCTTCCAACAAATACCGTCGGCACGGTGAGCCTTGTCAGGTGAGAGGACCTTTCGTCTCGCTGCCGCGAGGCTCGCACATAAGTGGCGCATGGGAATGAGGTTCCACTGGCTCGCCAGCGAAGCGGGCAACGCGCTGATCGAGTTTGCCCTTGTCGCTCCTATTCTGGCATTGCTGCTCCTCAACCTCTTCGATTTCAGCTCGCTGATTTGGGCCACCATGGAGACCGATTATTCGGCTCAGGTGGGCGCCCAGGCGGCCGTCAAGGCCTGTGCCGGCGGGTCCCTGCCGGCGGTAAGCAACTGCGCCGGCTTAACCACCGCGGTCACCAATGCGATCCATGGCACTTCGCTCGGCAGCGCCGTCAGTCTGGCCAGCGGTTATCCGACCGAGACCTACTATTGCGTATCGGGAACTACACTGCAGTCGGTCGGCGCCTATTCTTCGCCACCAAGCCCGTTCGATTGCTCAACGACCGGGAACTCCGCTGTCATCCCAGGCGACTACGTCATCGTGCGCGTGAACTACTCGTATACGCCGACGTTCATCGGCTTGAGCCTCGCATCGAGCCAGACTCTGACAAGCACTGCGCTGGAAAGGCTGCAGTAGATTGAAGGGGAACCTCAGCCTTGTCTCGAGTGAGCGCGGCGCATCCGTCGTTGAGTTTGCGTTCAGCGTACCCGCTTTCCTTATGCTCATGTTCGGGGTTGTCAATATTGCGCGGGTGCGTGGATCGTCGGCAGCCTGCATTTTGCCGCCGAGACCGCGGCGCGTTGTGCATCTGCCAACACGACAACCTGCAACTCCGCCAGCGCTACCCAGAGCTATGCGCTCAGTCAATATCACGGAGAGAATCTCGGCGCGACAAACCCGTTTACCTACTCGGCTACGGGATGTGGTAACACAGTAACCGCATCTTATACCTACTCTCTGGTGATCCCTCTTGCCGGCACCTATTCTCTTCCGCTGTCGGCGGCAGCTTGCTTCCCATAGCGCTCCACACTTTTTCGGCGCCGAATCGCGAGACCAGAGGAGTCGGCCGATGAGGTGAAGGGCGCTCCTTCGTCTACTCTAGCGCGTAAGACGGCTTGTTGTCGCCACGCGAGCGGGCGTCAGCACGCACATCACGAGAAGATTGATGATAGCCGACGTTTCGTCGGCACGGCTCACTCGGCAAGGTAGACGGTTTTGACGATCGGCAGGTTGTTGAGGCCAAGGCTTCCACACCCCGACGTAGCGAAACCAGGATTTCCCTGCATCGAGAATGTATTGGTGACGAGCACGAGGCATTGCGGGCCCGCGGCGGTCGGCGTGCCTTGGAAGGTCACGGCCGCCTGAGGGAAATAGACGAGACCGCTCAGCGTCTCGGAGCCGTTCGCCTGCGCGTTGAAATCATCGGGGTTGGGCAAATGGTCCGCGGCCGGCAGGCCGTTCGAGTCCTGGATCAGCACCATGCCGGCGAACGGCCCGGTATTTGGCGCGTTGAGGTTGAGATTCGCGTTGGTGCCCAAACTCACCGTGCCGACCGTGCCGCCGCCCGGCGGCGCCGTCAGGATGATCGTGACGCCGGCGCCGCCATTGCTGCAGGTCGTGCATTCGAGGGTGGCGCCGCTGCCGTTCTGCAGATTGAGATCACCAGTCAGCCAATAAGTGCCCGGCGACAGGTTGACCGTGCTGTTTTTGATACTCAGCCCACCGGCGATCACGCAACCGGGTTTGTAACCGCCGGGGTTCGAGTAAGTCGTGATGCTGCCCGACGTCGACGATGTGCAAGGCGATGCCGTCGAGAGGCCGTTGGTCAGAAAGTTTGTATGGGTCAAAGTGCTTGCATAGGGGTCGGGGACGAAGTTCGCGCCGGTCTGCGCCGGATAACTCAAATTGATCGTATAAGCCGCGCCGGTGTGCGAAATCTGCCCCGGCGTGATCAACGTCGCCGCGTTGATCGTGGCGCTGCCCTGCAAATGAAACGCGCTCGAACTGTCCGAATCCGACACGATCGTGCAGGTCGGCGCGTTGATCGTCGGATTGCCCGCCAGATTGACGGCGTCGTTGGCCGTCGGGTTCAAGGCCAGCATGCAGACAGGCGGCAGCGAATTGACGGCGGCGACCGCCGCGTTCGCGATCGTGAAGGCCGAGAAAGCAGGGAACCACGACGAGAACCACGCATTCTGGGTCTGCGACAGCGTGACCCTCACCCCGCCGGTGACGATGGCGTCGCTGTAGGGATAGGTGACGACAGGGGTGGTCCCGCCATAGTTGTTTCGGGTTGCGGCTTGGCTCGCCGCCGGCGTCAGGTTGGTGGCCACATTCGTGTTGCTGGCTATCACCTCATAGGCGGCCGACAGCGCAGCGGCATCGGCGGCCGACTGGTTTTGCCGCTTGATTGTGTACCAAAGGCCGGTATCGATGCCGAGCCCGGCGACCCCGAACAAGACCGGAAGTGAAACCGCCACCGTGACGGCGCTCAGACCGCGCTTGTCGTGGAATAGCCGCCGCAGCAATGACGCTGGTTCACGCATTGCGGTGGATCCCCACGGCTTCGCGAACTCGATGCGGCCTTGGTAATCCGTCGCGAGCAATCATCGGGTACCTATTCTGAAGTGCCACAAATAGTCGGCATCAAGGTCACGGGCATGCTCTGTAAGCTTGTCAGCCTCGTCCGGCGTACCAAGTTGTCGCTGATGCAGCCAAACGACAGGTTCCACATCACCTTTAGAGAGTGCTTTTGCACTACTGATGTTTTAATTATCGATGAAGGAAAATATCTCAAAATTTCTTTGGTAAATTTTCGTTAACCTTGCAGTCGAACCCGTCACGGGCCCCCTCGCGCGCTTTCCCTCGCCTCGCGAGCGACGGCACCGGTCAACACCCCTTTCTGCCCCCAGACGAAACGCGGCCGGCGGTCCGCCCCTTGCGTTTCTGCGCGGAGGCGGCAGGGGCTAGGGATTGTGCGGCTTTCGGCGCCGCCGGAACCTCGCCAAAAACCCTTCCGAAATGAGTGAGGAACTTCAAAAGAGGGCGCCGGCTGGGAGACCCGGCGCCGGAGTGGGATGGCCTTACTCCTCCGGCATTCCGGCCTTGCGCAGGCCGGCAAAAAAAGTGGCTTCGAACAGGGCGTGGTTCTGCGACACCCCGAAAAATCCCTTCCGCAGGCGGGCGATGCTGGAATAAGAGCCTTCGCCCTGCAGCCGACGGGCCTCGGCTAGTTCGGCGACAGCTCGCTCGGGCTCGCCGTTTAGGCCATACGCAGCGGCGAGAAAAACGTGAATGAACGAATATTCCGGATTGGCGCTGCGGGCCTTTTCGAGCCAGGGAATTGCCTCATCGACACGCGATTGCAGCAGATCTATTTCGCCAATCCGGTAATACATCAAGCCGATATTGGGATCGCGCGGGTTGAGGCGGATCGCCCGCTCAACGAGCGGGATTACTTGCTCTATAAGCCCGGTGCTCAGCTTGCAGTGGGCGAGAGCGAACAGCGCCCATGAGCTGTTTCGATCTATCGCGAGCACGGTCTCGAATTCGGGAATGGCCTCACTAAAGCGGCCCTGTGCGCGCAGGATTTCGCCCTTGGCAAAATGGACCAGCGGGCTGTTGGGCGATGCCGCCAGGGCTTCCCCGATCAGTTCTTCTGCGCGCGCGAGATCGGCGGTTCGCGAATCAGACATTCCGTCGAGCGCACGGCGCGCGAGCACCTCGGCCAACCGGCTCTGCCCCTCGACGGACCTCGGGTCGAGCGCCAAAGCGCGCTCGTAAAGCGCGATCATTTCAGCAAAGATGCTGCGCGAATTCGGTTTGAACCCGAGGGCGCGCGCTCGGAAGATATAGTCCAACGCATCGGGATGATCTGCCGGCCGCGCCGCCGCCGCGGTGATCAGCGCTATATCGAGCGCTCGCGCGATCCGACTAGTGATCTCGTCCTGTACGGCAAAGAGGTCGCTCAGTTCACGGTCGAACCGCTCGGCCCAGAGATGCGTGTCGGCCTCGGCATCGACGAGTTGCGCGTTGATCCGTACCTGGTCGCCCGACCGTTGGACGCTCCCTTCCAGCAAATAGCGCACGCCCAGTTCGCGGCCGATATCCTTTGCGTTGACTGGCTTGTCCTTATAGGTGAAGGCGCTGTCGCGCGAGATCACAAGCATGTTCGAGAGCCGCGACAGGTCGGTCGTCAAATCATCGGTGATGCCGTCGGCAAAATATTGCTGCCTGGGATCGTCGCTGCGATTGGCGAACGGCAGCACCGCGATCGACCGGCGCGGGGCGATGAGAGGCCGTGTGTTGGGGGTGGCGGCAGCCACTGCCGTCGCTGATCGGGTGGAAGCGGTTCTCATCGGGGCCCAACCCCACCAGGCGCCGACGGCGATGACGAGCCCAATAGAGGCGACCCCGGCCACTACGGCGATGGCACCGCTGCGCCGCCACGGCGCGGCGATTGGCGCGTGAGATGCCGGTAGATCGGCCGCGGCCTCGGGGCGCCATGCATAGACTCTCACTGGCCGGGCTATGTTCTTAACTTGCTGCTCGCCCAAATCCTCGAAATTGTAGTCGAGCCTGTCGCGCACTTGGTCCCGAACGACCCCGCTGACGCAGATCCCCCCAGGCTCGGCCAGCGCTTCCAGCCGCGCCGCGACATTCACACCGTCGCCGAAGATATCGTGCTCTTCAGCAATTACATCGCCGAGGTTGATCCCGACCCTGAAAGTGATGCGCTTGTCCGCGGGCGCCGCGGCGTTGCGATCAGCCACCCCTCGTTGCATTTCGACACCGCAGCGGACGGCGTCCACAACACTTGCAAATTCCGCCAAGAAGCCGTCGCCCGTATTCTTTACGATGCGACCCCGGTGCTCGGCGATTTTGGGGTCGACCAGTTCCCGGAGGTGCGCTTTCAGCCTTTCGTATGTCCCCTCCTCATCCGCGCCCATCAGCCGCGAGTACCCCGCAACATCGGCAGCGAGGATCGCGGTGAGGCGGCGGACAGGAGGCATGGCGTGCCCGGCGGAAAACGAGCTTAACTGTATTAGCTGAGACTTGATCGGACAGACGGTGCTGGCTGTGTGAACCGATTATGCTGTGGACCGTGGTCATGCCGCCATGAGTTTTTCCTTTGCCAG
>Ga0306921_10004560_pt1 | contig 14259 bp, 13 predicted proteins | sample sta12Cox44000080_FD_203760 | JGI IMG/M metagenome (GOLD analysis project Ga0306921, IMG submission 203760) | Lab enrichment of tropical soil microbial communities from Luquillo Experimental Forest, Puerto Rico - statoxic.12C.oxic.44.000.080 (v2)... | ecosystem: Environmental > Terrestrial >... | reverse complement strand
CTCCTGCTGCATCACCCCTATGACTGCTACGACTCCGTGGTGCATTTTCTGCAAACGGCGGCCCGCGATCCCCGGGTGCTTTCCCTGAAGCAGACGCTGTACCGCACGAATTCGGATTCACCGGTGGCCCGCGCGTTGCTGGAAGCGGCCGGCAAGAAAGAAGTGACCGTGGTGGTGGAACTGAAGGCCAGCTTCGACGAGGAGTCCAACATCCGGTGGGCGCGAAGTTTCGAAGATGCCGGAGTGCAGGTGTTCCATGGATTGGTGGGCCTGAAAACGCACGCCAAGCTGGCGCTGATCGTGCGGCAGGATCCGGACGGGAAAATCCGCCGCTACGTCCATTTGGGAACGGGGAATTACAATCCTTCGACAGCACGGTTTTATACCGATTTCAGCTTCTTTAGCGGCGACGAGAGGATCACCTCGTCGGTCCACGACGTCTTCAACTACCTCACGGCTTATGCGGACAAGCCGAACTATAAGCCACTTCTGGTGGCGCCCAAAGACCTCGCGAAAAACTTCATTGCCATGATCGAGCGCGAGACGCGGCACGCGCGGCGCAACCGTCCGGCGCGAATTATCGCCAAGTGCAACGCGGTGGTGGATCCGCCGGTGATCCGGGCCCTCTACCGGGCGTCACAAGCCGGAGTCGAAATCGATTTGATCGTGCGCGGACAATGCACGCTGCTGCCGGGTTTGCGGGGAATCAGCAGCCGTATCCGGGTGCGCAGCATCGTGGGGCGTTTTCTGGAGCACAGCCGCATCTATTATTTCGCCAATGGCGGGGAGCCGGAACTATTCCTGGGCAGCGCGGACTGGATGCCGCGCAATTTGTACGAGCGGGTGGAAGTGGTTTTCCCGGTCAAGGACGAGCTTTTGCGGAAACGCCTGGTGGAGGAGATTCTTCCGTCGTACCTGGCGGACACACGCAAGGCCCGTGTGCTGGGGCCGGCCGGCCAGTACCGCCAGTTGCGCAAGGAGCGTGGGTTGAAGAGTTTCTCGGTGCAACAGCACTTCATGGAGATGGCGCAGGTGCGGGTGAACGGAGCAGCGCCGCACCGGGCGCCTATGTATCTGAATAGCGAACCGGCGCCGGCCGCCATGGTCCCCACCGAGACACTCGAAGCGGAAGTCCAGGACGCGACCAATGCAACCGTATGATCTGGTGGTCATCGGCTCCGGTCCGGGCGGGCAGCGAGCCGCGATTCAAGCCGCAAAAGTAGGAAGGCGTGTTGCCGTGGTGGAGAAGCAGGCCACCGTGGGCGGCGTGTGCATCAACACCGGAACCATTCCGAGCAAAACCATGCGCGAAGCGGTGCTGCACCTTTCCGGCTTCTACGATCAGGCGTTCTACGGCGCGAATTACCACGTGAAAGAAAACATCACCATGAGTGACCTGAGTTTTCGGGTCACGCACGTCATCGAGGGCGAAACCGCGGTGCTCCAGGATCAATTGAAACGCAACGGTGTGGACCTGTATCACGGGACGGGATCGTTCATGGACGGTCGCCACATCCGGGTGCAGAACAACACCGGCTACAGCGAACTGGAGAGCGAATTCGTGGTGCTTGCCGTAGGAACCAAGCCGGCCAGCAATCCCAAGGTGCCGATCAATGGGCGAACCATTGTGAACAGCGACCAGATTTTGAGCATGCCGGCGATTCCCAAAACCCTGATCGTGGTAGGCGGCGGCGTCATCGGAGTGGAATACGCGTGCATGTTTTCGACGCTCGGCGTGCGCGTAATCATCGTCGAGAAGCGCCCACGATTATTGGAATTTGCGGACGCGGAAATGGTCGAAGCGTTGAGTTATCACATGCGCGACCGCCGGGCGACCATGCGTCTCAGTGAAGAGGTGGAAAGCGTCGAGGAACTTCCCGACGGCAAAGTGGCCGCGAACCTGGTGAGCAAAAAGCGCATCGTCGCCGATGCCCTGCTCTATGCCGTGGGCCGCCAGGGGAATATCGACAAATTGAATCTGCAGGCGGCCGGTGTGGAGTCGGACGATCGCGGGCGCGTGAAAGTAGATCGTGAATACCGCACCACACAACCGACGATTTTTGCCGTGGGCGACGTGATCGGATTTCCGAGCCTGGCCTCGGTGTCCATGGAGCAGGGCCGGCTGGCGGCCGCCAAAGCGTTCGGCTTGCATGTGGAATCCGATCCGGCCGGCTATCCGTACGGGATTTACACCATTCCGCAGATTTCCTTTATCGGGAAAACCGAGGAGCAGCTCACCGAAGAAGATGTGCCCTACGAAGTAGGTGTGGCGTATTACCGGGAGATCGCGCGTGGGCAGATTTCCGGGCACATCGACGGACGGCTGAAGCTGTTATTCCATCGCGAGAGCCTCGACCTGCTGGGGGTGCATATCTTCGGGGAGAACGCGGCGGAGTTGTTGCACATCGGGCAGGCGGTGCTGCTGCTCAGGGGCAAGATCACCTATTTTATCAACACCGTTTTCAATTATCCGACGCTCGCGGAATGCTACAAGGCGGCAGCATTCAACGGACTAAACCGGCTCGGGTGAGTCGGGCTACGACGGGTTGGGCTTGCGGGCCACAAAGAGACCGTAGACAAATGCGCCCTTCGTAAGTGCTGCGTGCACGGCGCGAAACGCCTTGAGATAGGTAAGGAACTCCGGCCCCCACTGAAGAGCCAGCGCCCAGAAGGCTTTTTCCTTGATGATGTCAAGACCGAGATCCCAGGTCTTGGCGCAACTCGAGGTCATGTCCTCGCGGAACAGGATCTGGAGTCCGCTGGATGCCAGGTGGCGGGCGTAATCATCCATGGTCTGCAGTTCGACGAACATGCCCTTGTCGATGGGAGCGATGAGTTCGTCGTACTCTGCGGGCGAGAGATTTTCTCTCTTAAACCAGTCGGTCAGCGCAAACGTGCCGCCGGATTTCAGATAGTGGGACGCGGAGCGGAAGAACTGCGCAATATCCTGATAATGGGAGATGGATTCGACCGACCACAGCAAATCGAATTGCTTGTCGAAGCGGAGATCTTCCGCGTCCATCAAAAGAAAAGTGGCGCGCGCTCCGGCGGCCGCAGCCGCACGATTGGCCATCTGGACCTGGACCGGAGAAATGGTGATGCCGGTGGCGGTGGCGGCGTACTTTTTCGCCAGGTACAGACTGCTGGCGCCAAAACCGCAGCCGATGTCGAGTATCTCCGAACCCGGCCGTACCCCAGCGGAAACCGCGAGGTGCTCGACGAGCTGCTGTTGCGCGGTTTCCTTGGACTCGTCTCCGCGGATCCAATAGCCATGGTGCAGGTGTTCGCCCCATAGCGAATGGTAATACGGGCTGACGCGGTCGTAATGATCGATGATCTTTGCCTTGTCGTTGGTCCGAAGCATCCCGGTTCCTCGCCAGCAGCGGTTGGGTAAAGTGCGAAGGGGCTATTGTACTCAGCAGAGAAGGGATGTCCACAGGGGGAAACGCGGCATCGGGGAACCCCTTACAGGGTTTCCTCAAATACTTATGATAGACAAAGAGTAAAGTAATGCTATAGCATGCACTTCCGCATCGGCTCTTCCGAACCCCAGACTTCGCGACGAAGTTCGTTTGCCGGGTGCTGCGAGTCACGTTAAACTAAAAGCAGTCGATTAGGAGGACGTTTTAGTGTTAACGATTCGATTAGCCAGAATTGGCAAGAAAAAGAAGCCCTATTACCGCGTCGTGGTAATCGAGAGGACGCGTGCGCGCGATGGGCGCGTGCGGGACGCGGTCGGCACCTATGATCCGCTGAAAAAGCCGGCGGAGATCAAGTTGGATTCTGAGCGCATTAAGTACTGGCTCGGCGTAGGGGCACAACCGAGCGACACGGTCCGAAGCTTCATCAAACAGCAGAAGATCGCGTAAACCTCAGATACAAGCGCATGCTCTAGCTCGTACGCAATCGGGAACCAGGCTCCCGGTGGCGGAGATTTGGCGGCGGGTCCTCAACGAGGGAAGGGCCGCGGCCCGATTCGCGGATGGTCGACCGGTTTCACAGGGGGCCCGATGAAGGAACTTGTGGAGGAGATCGCGCGAGCGCTTGTGGATCGCCCGGAGGGAGTCCAAGTCAAAGCCGTGGAGGGTACCCAAGTGACGGTCCTGGAGCTCCGCGTTCATCCCGAAGACCTGGGCAAGGTGATTGGGCGGCAAGGCCGCACCGCGAAAGCGATCCGGACGTTGCTGGGTGCTGCCGGGATGAAACTCCATAAGCGTTTTACGCTCGAGATTCTGGAAGATTGAGCGAACCGCGTGAATCCAGGCAATGGCTCGAGGTTGCCCATGTCCTTAGGCCGCGGGGCAACAAAGGCGAGGTTATAGCTCGGCTGTCCACGGACTTCCCTGCACGTTTTTCCCACCTCAAGCAAATGTATCTCCGAAGAGACCAGGAGCCGCCCGAGGCCCGGGGGTTGCGCAATTTTTGGCTCGACCGCAATCACCCGGGCACAGGGGTATTTCATTTTGCCGGATGCTCGTCCATTCCGGAGGCTGAAACGCTGCGCGGGTACGACGTGTTGCTTCCGTTCGAGGAGCGTGTGACGTTGCCGGCGGGCCAATATTTTGTAACCGATTTGATCGGGTGCACCGTATTCACCTGCGGCGGCGAAGAAACCAGGTTGTCCTCTCCGGCTTGTGAGATGGAGGTAGCTCCCCGGGTCGTCGGAACGGTGCAGGACGTGTTTTTCCCCGGGGCCGGTGTGCCGGGCACGCCGCTGCTGCAAGTCGACACGGTGCGCGGCGAATTGCTGGTGCCGCTCGCGGAAGATATTTGCAAGGTCATTGACGTGTCCGCGCGGCGGATCGAGGTGAGGCTTCCCGAGGGGCTGGACGACTTGAACGCCTAGGAGCATTGCCGGTGTTCTGGCGAATGGTCAAAACGCTGGTGTTCACGATCGTGGTGCCCGGTACCGTGGGTGGCTATGTTCCGCAAACGCTCAAGGGCCACGGCGGAAGGTTACCGGTTCCCTTCGTTTGGATTGGCATCTCGTTGCTATTGTGCGGCGCGGCGATTTATCTGTGGTGTGCGTGGGATTTTGCGGTCAAGGGATTGGGGACGCCGGCGCCAATCGACGCCCCGCGGGTGCTGGTCGTGAACGGGTTGTACCGGTTTACGCGGAATCCGATGTACCTTGGAGTTTTCTCGGCCATCGGAGGACAAGCGCTGTATTACCACGCGATGCACATCGCGGTTTACGGCTGCATCATGCTCACGATCGCGTACGTGTTTGTGGTTCTGTACGAAGAGCCGCATCTTCGAAAGCGGTTCGGAGCGCAATACGAGGGCTATTGCCGTCGGGTGCCGCGGTGGCTGGTGCGGCGGTAGGGAATAAGAGACCCTGCGCCGCGCAGACTCCCACAGCGAACCGTCCGGCGCAGCGAATCATCCTACAGGGAGTGAGGAGGATGCGATGATTCTGATTACCGGGGCCACCGGCAATGTCGGCACGGAGCTTGTGAAGAGGCTGGCGCGCCGCGGCGAAAAGGTGCGCGCGTTTGTGCGGCGCGGGAGCACCAGGGGAGCAATTCCCGTTCGTGGCGTGGAGTTCGTCGAGGGAGACTTCAACGAGCCGGCCTCGTTCTTGCCGGCATTGGCCGGAATCGACCGGCTATTCTTGCTGATTCCTTCTGGGGAGCACGTGGAGCGGCAGCAAAAGGAATTTGTCGACGCTGCCAAGCAGAGCGGAGTGCGGCAAATCGCGAAGCTGTCGCAACTCGGCGCGAATGAAAAGGCTCGAGCGCGGTTCCCAAAGTATCACGGCGCGGTTGAGAGTTACATTGTGAAATCGGGAATCGGGTATACGTTTCTGCGGCCGAACCTGTTTATGCAGGCACTGCTGAATTTTCGGTCAGCGATCGTGTCGCAAGGGGTTTTGTACGCGCCCGCCGGGAACGGCCGGGTCAGCATCGTGGATGTACGGGATATCGCGGCGGTTGCCGAACGGGTCCTTACGGAGCCGGGGCACGAGGGTAAGGTTTACGACATTACCGGACCGGAGGGCCTCACACACGGCGAAATGGCGGCGACCCTGTCGCACCGCCTGGGACGAACGATTAAACACGTGGACGTCGCTCCGACGGCGTTCCGCGAAGCCCTGCTGAGCTTTGGCCTGCCGCATTGGCAAGTGGAAGGCGTGGTCGAAGATTATGAGCAGTATCGCAATGGCGAAGCTTCCGCGATTCGTTCGACCGTGCGCGACGTCACCGGCGAGGGGGCCCGCGCGTTTGGCCAATTTGCCGAGGAATACGCGATGAAGTTCCTGGGACAGGCTGCGAACGCTCCATGATGGTGACAGTCCTACCCGCGTTCAGTACACTCGGAAGAACGGACCGCCTCGCCTGCGTGGGCCGGCCCTCTGAGGCCGCGGCAAGCCGACGGCGCTCCCTGCGTGATGCGATTCGACCTGATCACCATTTTCCCGGAATTTTTTGTGGGGGTGCTGGAGCACGGCATCGTGCGCCGCGCGAAGGAAGCGGGCATCGTACAGATTCACGTGCAGGATCTGCGGGAATTCACCACAGACCGGCACCGCACGGTGGACGACCGGCCGTTTGGCGGGGGCGAGGGGATGGTGCTGAAGCCGGAGCCCCTGTTCGGCGCGGTGGAAAGGCTGCTTGGGCATGGAGTCGGGAATGCCGCGGGGCGCACCGCGCTCGCGCCGGGTACGGCCATCTTGCTGATGTCGGCGGCGGGGAAGTTGTTTACGCAGGAAACCGCGCGGCGTTATGCGGGTTTCGAGCGGGTCATCCTGATTTGCGGGCGGTATGAAGGCGTGGACGAGCGCGTCGCGGAGCACCTGGCGACCGAGGAAGTGTGCATTGGGGATTATGTGTTGAGCGGAGGCGAACTGCCGGCAGCCATCGTGGTGGATGCGGTGACCCGGCTGCTGCCCGGGGCGGTGGGGAACCTGGCCTCGACGCAGAATGAGTCCTTTTCCGCTGCTCACGAAGTTCGGAATCGTGCCGAAAATGGCGAACCGCGAGTGGCGGGGGGCGAGTGCGGTCGAGTTCTGCTGGACTATCCGCATTACACGCGGCCGGCGGAGTATCGCGGGTGGAAAGTGCCGGAAGTGCTGATCGGCGGCAATCATGCCGACGTAGCCAAATGGCGGCGGGAAAAGGCCATTGAGAAAACCAGGCGGAATCGGCCGGAGTTCATTGAGAAGCCATAAGCGCGGGCTGTTTTGGGTCGCCTTGGGTGGGTGCCGTTTTGGATGGGAGGGCCTGACGCCAGAACGAAGCGCCGCCCATCGCAATCCTTAGCTAGGCAATGCTACGAAATCTGCGTATAATTGACTTTTGTCTTGAAGTGCTGGCCCCGCCTGAGTGGGTCTGCAGGGAATAACGACAATGAATCCGGTAATCCGTAAGTTGCATGATGCGCAATTGCGCAAAGACCTCCCCGAGTTTCGGCCGGGCGATACCGTGCGCGTGAATGTGCGTTTGCTCGAAGGCGAGGGCGAGAAGGTTAAAGAACGCATCCAGGCATTCGAGGGCGTGGTGATTTCGAAGAAGGGTCGGGCCAGCAGCGCCAGCTTTACGGTGCGCCGCGTAAGCTTCGGTACGGGCGTGGAACGGATTTTCCCGCTGCACTCGCCATCGATAGCCTCGATTGACGTGGTCAGCAAGGGCAGCGTGCGCCGTGCGCGGCTGTACTATCTGCGCGATTTGAGGGGCAAGGCCGCTCGCATCAAGCGCGCCAGCCGAGAAGATACCACGCAAGAGACCGCCACAACCGCGAACGCGTAAGCGTCAGCTGGTTTCGATTTTCCGAGGGACAGGCAGAAATGCTTGTCCCTATTTTTTTCTGTCGTGGCGGTTCCCCGGGGTGACTTAGAATCAAACTGGCAGTGAGTTTGTGATTCCTGGCGGAGATCATCGATGTTCAGGATTGCCGCAGTGCTGCTGCTTGTGTGTCTCGGAGTTGGCGTCGAGATTTTTGGGCCAGCAGGCACGGAGACTCCGGAAACGATCGTCGCCGCGACGCCTCCGATGGGCTGGGACAGCTGGGACGCCTTCGGCGAAAGCGTGAAGGAGAGCGATATCCGCGCTGCCGCAGACTGGATGGCCAGGAACCTCGAATCGTACGGCTGGCAATACGTGGTGGTCGATTCGGGTTGGTACGTCAAGAACCATGCGGCCGGTTACAACGCCGAGACCGCCGAGTTCAGCCTCGATGAGTTCGGGCGCTACACTCCGTCTACGAACACCATTCCGTCCGCGGCCAATGGAGCGGGCTTCCGGCCGCTGGCGGATTACGTACATTCGCTGGGGTTGAAATTCGGACTGCATATTCTGCGCGGTATTCCGAAAGAGGCGGTAGGGAAGAATCTGCCGATCCAGGGTTCTCGGTTTCATGCGCCAGACGCCGCGAACACGGCCGACCTCTGTCCGTGGAATCCGTTCAACTACGGCCTGGACACCAGCAAGCCCGCAGCGCAGGCGTACTACGATTCACTGGCGCGGCAGTTCGCGGACTGGCAGGTCGATTACGTGAAGGTCGACTGCATCGCGAGCCACCCGTACAAAGGGGAGGAGATTTCCTTGCTTAGCCAAGCGCTGCGCAAGACCGGACGGCCGATGGTTTTGAGTCTGTCTCCCGGACCGGCGCCGTTCGACAAAGCCGAGGAAATGGGGCAGTACGCCAATATGTGGCGCATTTCGGATGACGAGTGGGACGTCTGGCAAAGCAATGGAGATTTTCCGCAGGGCATCAACAACCAATTCGAGCGGGCGGCACGGTGGGCTGCGTATGCGAAGCCGGGAAACTGGCCGGATGCGGACATGTTGGCAATTGGACGGCTGGAACCGGCGCCCGGCTGGGGGGCGCCGAGGGTTTCGCGATTGACGCACGACGAGCAACGGACGCTGCTGACGCTTTGGTCCATTTTTCGGTCCCCGCTGATCATGGGTGGCAACTTGCTTCTCTCGGACGAGTGGACGAAATCCCTGCTGAGCAACGAAGAAGTGATCCAGGTGGACCAGCACTCGCGTGGCAATCATGCCGTGGCGACGAGCAGTACGGCCGCGGTGTGGGTCGCGGAGCCGGAAAGCGCGCCCGGTCGATATGTGGCGGTGTTCAATCGCGCGGACGAGGCACAGACACTGCGCTACGGCTGGAAGCAAATGGGCCTTGAGGAGCAGACATTTATGCTGCGGGACCTCTGGGAACATAAAGAACTGGGACGCGCGGATAAGCTGGAGGTTCGCTTGGCGCCACACGCATCGGCACTGTACAAAATCCTGCCGGCCGGAACGCACTGAGACAAATCGGCGTGCTAGAATTGCCCCGGGCAGACTTGCTAAATTTTTTCTAGCTCATGGGCCGACTCTGCTGCACACGTTACGAGCGAGCGGCGCGCAAACTCGGTTGGACCCGCATTGCGGGTCTCGACGAAGCCGGGCGTGGCGCGCTGTTCGGCCCGGTTGTCGCCGCCGCGGTGATCCTGAATCCGAGACGAAGAATTGTCGGGCTGGACGATTCGAAGAAACTGACCCCCGACCGGCGCTCGGAGCTGGCTCCGCGGATCAAGGAATACGCACTGGCGTGGGCGGTGGCGGAAATCGATGCGCAGCGGATCGATGCCTGGAACATCTATCAGGCCAGCCTGCAGGCGATGCTGGCGGCCCTCGCGCAATTATCGGTCGAACCGGATTATCTGCTGCTGGATGCCGTGGAACTGGATGTGATGATCGAACAGAAGGCGATTATCAAGGGTGACGCGAAGAGTGTGTCGATTGCGGCCGCGTCGATCCTGGCGAAAACGCACCGCGACGCACGCATGGCGGAATGGGACGCGGTGTACCCGGAATATGGCTTGGCGCAACATAAGGGTTACGCCACCGCGGAGCATTTAGAGGCGCTGCGCGTGCACGGACCGACACCGCTGCATCGACATTCGTTTGCTCCGGTACGCGTGGCAGGTTGTTGGGGCGCGAGTGCGGTGCAGGAACCGTTGCCGCTCCAGGAAATCTGGCCGCGCGGGGAATGAACGCCTGAAAAAACCGCTGCGGCGAAGCGAATCCTACGGCTGAATGCCTAATTCGGCGTCGAGTTCCGAGGGCTTGTAGACAACACCATTCTTGACGACCAGCGCAGGTTTGCGAACATCGCTGATGTTCGCCGCGGGATTGCCATCGATCAAGACGAGGTCCGCGAGCTTCCCCGGCGCGATCGAACCGAGTTCCCCATTCTGCTTCATGATGCGAGCAGCGCCCAAGGTGGCCAGTTGCAGGACTTCCGCCGGCGGAATTCCCGCCTGGACGTCCAATTCCAGTTCACGATCGAGCGCCAAACCCGCCAAGGAATCGGTCCCGGCTTCGACGGGCACTCCGGAGTGGTACAGGTCTCCCACCAGGCTGACCATTTTCGCGAAGGACGCGCGGTATTGCGCGTCCATACCCTCGGGCACCTGGAGACCGCCATTCAGCATGCCGCGCCGCACTTGTACGGGGAGCCGTTTGAACACGGCGACATAGCCGGGAGAGATCGCACCGGGCCTGCCGGTGTACTGGCCTTCGAAAATGCTCATGGTCGGATCGATGGTCGTGTGGCGCTCCTTGAGCAGTTGTACGAAGGCTTGTACCTCCGGGGAGGCCAGATTTAGGCTGGCGCCGAGTTTGGCGGGCTCGGTGATACGCAGGCGCGTTTGCGTTTCCTTTACGTCCGGAAAGAAATTCAGGATCAAGAAATTCACGTGTTGAATTTCGTCGTAGCCGAGTTGCACACACTCGGAGGCGGTCATGGAGGCGGGAATGTGGCCGCTGACGCGAAGACCCGCCTTGTGCGCTTCATCGATGATGGGCGGGACCAGTTCCGGTCGGACAGAACTGTAGATCTTAATCTGCTGATAGCCGAGCTTGACGTAGTTGTCGACGGCTTGGCGGGCCTCTGTTTCCGTCGAAACGAGAACTCGGGTAGGCCCCTGGTAGGGCCCCGGCCCGTCGATGAGTCCGGCGAGGACGATGCGGGTACCGATCTCGGCGCCATCGTCGATGCGCTTGCGGCGCGCCAGCAATTCGTCGATGGAGTTGCCGAGATCGCGAACGGTGGTCACCCCAGCGGCAAGGTTGAGCAGGCCGTCGCCTTCCTGAACATGGGCGTGCATGTCCCACAAGCCGGGGATGAGGGTCTTGCCGGTGGCATCGAGGATCAGGGCGTCCGCTCGGGGAGGCGCTGGAGCGGACCCGACGCTGGCGATCCGGTTTCCCGCGGTGACCACGGTTTGATCGGGGACGACTTTGCCGCTTTCGGCGTCGAAAACATTGGCGTGCCGAAATACGATGCCCCCCGCGTACGGATGCGCCAATTTCTTGGCCAATTCCGCGGAGCGCGCAGCGGCGACGCCATCTTGCGCATGCAGAAGAGTTTCTTGAGTCCCTTCCCAGCCTTCACGGAGGACCATGAACCAGCGTTCGCCCGCGGCGAAGAGATCTTGTGCCTCGTCGAGCCAGAGGTACATTGGCTCGAAGTCGAGTCCGGTTATGGCGTAGAGGCTGATGTGTTTCTTGTCGCCGTGCGATTCCACGTCGAGTTGGGAGATTCGTTGGACGCGAGCCTCTCCCTCGGGAAGCAGAGCCATCTTTCCTCCGTTTGCCAGAGCCGCTCGAACCAGCAAAGCATTCTCTTCCGGCGGGCCATTCAAGGAGACGTAAAAGGCATTTCCGCCGACTTTTTGGCCGCCCTGTTCTGCGCGGTTTTTCCACCTCGCGTTTTCCTTGTCGATGGAGAACCGTTCGTCCACGTCCGTTTTCAGATAGTCGTTGCCGGTGATGATTTCCGCCGTGGGGTTCAGACTTCCCTGCGGCCCTAAGGTCAAAACGGTCGTGGTCTTCGGACCGCGGCCGCGATCGTTGAACTGGAAAAACACGTGGAGTTTGCCATCCGGAGTTTTCCAGGTCGCTTGTTGACCGGCCAGAGCTCCGCTCATCAACACGGAGGAAAGGCGCGCGTCCGGTGGAATGTCGGAGGGCAGCGGCGGGACGTTGCCGGGGGGAGCCTGTCGTGCAACGAAGGGTGGCGCGGCAAGCGCAACGCCGATCCACAGAAGAGCCTGTGCCAACGGTCTGGGAGTCATGACCTGCCTCCAAAGCAGGCACATCATAGTCGTTATTTCCCCCGGGTCAACGGCTACGGTGCCACCGCTCGGTGCTATACTCTTCGGCCAAAACAGGTCCCGCGGCAAAAAGAGGCGGGAGGCTGGTTCACCGGATGATGCCGCAGCCGCATGCAAACGAGGATATCTCGCTGGACGTGCTGATCGTGGGCGCGGGATTTTCCGGGTTGTGCATGGGCATCAAGCTGCTCGAAGTCGGGCGCAAGGACTTTCTGATCATCGAGAAGAGCGGCGAGGTTGGCGGCACGTGGTGGGAGAACCGTTATCCCGGTTGTGCCTGCGATGTTCCATCGCATCTGTATTCGTTCTCGTTCGAACGCAATCCCGAGTGGACGCGCATGTTCGCGAGCGCGCCGGAAATCCACGAATATTTGAAATCGTGCGTCGAACGTTATGGACTTGCGCCCTACCTTCGTCTGAAAACGCGCTTCGAGGAAGCGGCTTGGAACGAAGAGGAGAGCGTGTGGCAGGTTCGCGCGGGCGAGAACCTGCGAATCCGCGCACGAGTGCTCGTTTCGGGCGTCGGTGCGCTGCACGTGCCGCGATACCCGGCGATTCCGGGCGTCGAGCAATTCGCGGGGCCGGCGTTTCATTCCGCGACGTGGAGGCCGGAGGTGGATCTCGCGGGGAAGACCATCGCGGTGATTGGCACGGGTGCCAGCGCGGTGCAATTCGTTCCGCAAATTGTGCCGCGCGCGGGAAAGCTGTACCTGTTCCAACGCACTCCTCCGTGGATCATTCCGCGGCGCGACTTTGCGATTCCCGCAAAGTGGCGGAAGCGCTTTCGAAACCTGCCCGGATTCACGTGGGTCTTCCGGCAATTTCTGTTCTGGAGCCTGGAATGGCGGGTGCTCGCGTTTTTGGGCAATGTGCGCGTGAGGAAAATTTTCGAGCGTCTTGCGCTGGGTCATCTGCAACGCTACGTTCAGGATCCGAAGTTGCGAGCCGCGTTGACGCCGGATTACGAGATCGGCTGCAAGCGCATCTTGCTCTCGGACGATTTTTATCCGGCCCTGAATCAGCGGCACGTGGAACTGGTGACCGGGAAGATCGAGGAAATTCGGAGCAATAGCGTGGTGACCGCGGACGGGGTCGAGCGGCCGGTGGATGTGCTGATTTTCGGCACGGGTTTCCAGGTGACCGAACCCTTCATCGGCATGCGGTTGTTTGGCCGGGGAGGTGTGGAAATCCACGACGCCTGGCGCAACGGAATGAGCGCGTATCTGGGGGTGACGGTCAACGGATTCCCGAATTTCTTTATTTTGCTCGGGCCGAATACCGGATTGGGACACAATTCGGTGGTCCTGATGATCGAGGCGCAAGTGCAGTACGTGATGAAGTGCCTCGAGCTCATGCGCGAGCGAAATCGTAAAAGCATGGAAATTCGCCCGGAAACACAAAAACGCTTTGCGTCGCGTACGCGCGAACGGTTGCGCCGCACGGTCTGGCAAGCAGGCGGCTGCCGCAGTTGGTATCAGGACACGCAAACGGGAGAGAACACCGCGCTGTGGCCGGGCTCGGTAATCGGGTACCAGCGAAGAATGCGATCGGTAGCGGCGAACGAGTATGACCTCGGCACTCCGAAGCCTTCCGCCGGGGCTTCCCGCTGAAGCTGACTCCCTGACCTTGGGCCCCGGAACCCACTGTCCGGTCTTGCCACGGGTCGTCCCAGAAGCGGTCAGTGTGCCACGCGATTATTGCCCGGGCAGAATCTTTCCCCTTTAATTTCAGGGTGTTACAGCCTGTTGTCGGTTGGCAACCGGCATGCGACCTTTCAAGGCATGTGCACCAGCACCCTGCCACCGGAGACGCAGTTCCGCGGAATCGAGATTTCACTGGCGGCCGCACGACGCGGGGATCCGGACGCGTTTGCCAGCCTGGTAACGCCGCACACGCCCAACTTGCAGCGGTTGGCTCGCCGCATGACGCGAAGCCTCGAAGACGCCGAAGATGTCTGCCAGGAGTCACTGCTGAAAGCGTTCACCAAAATCGATCAGTTCGACGGCACAAAGATTGAAATCGGGGAATTCCGCGCTTGGCTGATGCGCATCACGGCAAATTGCGCAATCGATTTCCTGCGCCGAAAAAAGGCCAGCCGGGCCGTAGCGCTGGACGATTTCGAACGCGGGGCGGAGACCCTGGCG
>Ga0306921_10004559_pt1 | contig 14260 bp, 10 predicted proteins | sample sta12Cox44000080_FD_203760 | JGI IMG/M metagenome (GOLD analysis project Ga0306921, IMG submission 203760) | Lab enrichment of tropical soil microbial communities from Luquillo Experimental Forest, Puerto Rico - statoxic.12C.oxic.44.000.080 (v2)... | ecosystem: Environmental > Terrestrial >... | reverse complement strand
AGCGAGTAGGCCACGAGGTCCGAGGAACCGTGCGCGGCCATGGCGAGCGCTGCCGCCATGCCCTTCTTAGTCGCCATGAATTCCACGCCGGCCTGCAACCAGCGGCGCAGCGCCTCGACTGGAGCCGTCTCTGCCGCGAGATGCTTGGCCAGTTCGACAAGCTGCTCGACCTCGTGCCGGTAGACCGCCTCATATAGATCCTCCCTGGTCGGGAAGTGCCGATACAATGTCCCGATCCCGACGCCGGCCTGCCTCGCAACGGCCTCCAGGCTCGCCTCCGGGCCGCCTTGGCTGAACACTGCTTTTGCGGCTTCCAGCACTCGCTCACGATTGCGGATCGCGTCCGCGCGCTGCTTCCGTTTTCCGATGGCCGGTCGATGCGTCATTGCGTCCGCGCTTGAATTTTGCCCCTTGTAAATGGAGGTACCCTCCATATCCTTTAAGCGGAGGTATCCTCCATATTTCGGGGCGCCGCATGAGCCTGTCAATCACCCTCACGATCAACGGTATGCAACGCGCAATCGAGCTGGAGGACCCAAGGGTCACCCTTCTCGACCTACTGCGCGAGCGCCTGCACCTGACCGGCACCAAGAAAGGGTGCGACCGGGGCCAGTGCGGCGCCTGCACAGTTCGGGTCGATGGTCGCCGAATTAATTCCTGCCTGGCATTGGCGGCGAGCCAGGACGGCGCGGAGGTGCTGACCATCGAGGGGCTGGCGCAGGGCGAAACCTTGCATCCGGTGCAGGCGGCCTTCATCGGCCATGACGCCTTCCAATGCGGCTTTTGCACACCTGGGCAGATCATGAGTGCAGTGGGCCTGATTGAAGAGGGCCATGCCGGAGACGATCCCGAGCGGGTGCGCGAAGGCATGAGCGGCAATCTCTGCCGCTGCGGCGCCTATCGCGGCATCACCGAAGCGGTGTTGGAGGCACAGCGGAGCGTTTGCCAGGCCGGGCGAAAGGAGGCAGCGTGAACCGCTTCGACTATGTCCGGCCGGCGACGGTGTCGGAGGCTGTTGCGGCTGCCGCGGTCCCCGGCAGCACCTATCTCGCGGGCGGCACCAACCTGCTCGACCTGATGAAGGGCGGTATCGTCAGTCCAAAGCGGCTGGTCGATGTCAGCCGCCTTGCCGGTCTCGACCAGATCGAGCCGCTGCCGGATGGCGGGGTCCGCATCGGCGCGCGCGTGCGCAACGCCGACCTCGCCTACAACCCGACCATCAGCAAGCGCTTCCCAGCGGTCTCCGAAGCACTGCTCTCCGGCGCCTCCGCCCAGCTGCGCAATGCCGCAACCGTAGGCGGCAATCTGCTGCAGCGTACACGCTGCGCCTATTTCTACGACCCGTCGAGCGCCTGCAACAAACGGCAGCCGGGGGCCGGATGCGAGGCGCGCGGCGGCGAGAACCGCCTGCACGCGGTGCTCGGCTGGAGCCAATCCTGCATCGCCACGCACCCATCCGATTTCTGCGTGCCGCTCGCGGCGCTGGACGCCGTGGTCCAAATCGAGGGGCAGGCCGGCCGGCGCGAGGTGGCCCTAGAAAAATTTCACCTGCTGCCCGGCACCACGCCTGAGCGCGAGAGCGTGCTGGCGCCGGGCGAGCTCGTCGTGGCCGTTCGCTTGCCTGGGGCAGCGATGCGGTTCGCGGCGCATGCCCGCTACTTGAAGCTCCGCGAGCGCACCTCCTACGCCTTCGCCGTAGTCTCCGCCGCAGCCTGCCTGCGCATCGAGGACGGGGTCATCGCGGAGGCGCGGCTGGCGCTAGGCGGCGTGGCGGCAAAGCCGTGGCGTGCCCGAGCCGCGGAGGCGGCGCTGGCCGGTGTTCACTCGAATTCGGAATACTTTCGCCGCGCCGCGGAGGCGGCGCTGGCGGAGGCGCGTCCCTCCGGCGACAACGCCTTCAAGATCGAGCTCGCCTGGCGGATCGTGGTGCGTGCGCTGGCCCTGGCAGCGGCCGGGACACCCGAGCGCGTGCCCGCTCTCCCTGCCTCTCCGTTCGCACCCATTCCCGGAGGCGCCGTCCATGGCTGAGACCTTACCAGCAGCAACCTTTTCGCAACGCCGGCACGGCGCCAGCATCGGCCAGCCCCTGACCCGCCGTGACGGCGTCTTGAAGGTCACCGGCCGGGCCCGCTACGCGGCGGACAACCACCCGCCCGGCATGCTGCACGCCGCTCTCTCGGTCAGCAGCATTGCCCGTGGCCGCGTGACCTTCCTCGATGTGGCGGCGGCAAAGACGCATCCCGGCGTAGTCGAGGTGATGACCCCGGCGAACCGCCCGCCGCTGGCGCTGGATCCGGACGCAAAGTTGGACCCGTTCATGTTCCGCCTCGACCTGCTGCAAAACGACAGGGTGCGCTACGCAGGTCAGCCGATCGCCGTGGTGATCGCCGACACTCTGGAGGCGGCGACGGAAGGCGCAGCGCTGTTGGCGCCGCGCTATGAGGCAGAGCCGCCGCGGATCGGGCTGGACGGCAACGACAGCGTCGTGCCGCCTGCGATTGGCGTCGGCACGCCGCCCGAGGTCAGTCGTGGCGACGTCGAGGCTGGGCTGGCGGCAGCGGAACACCGCATCGAAGCGGTTTACGAGACCCCCGCCCAGTACCACAATGCAATGGAACCGCATGCCATTGTGGCCGCCTGGGACGGTGACCGCCTCTCGGTGGACACGCCGAGCCAGGGTCTGGCCTGCGCGCAGGCGCGGATCGCGGGGCTGTTCGGGATCCCGCTGGAGAACATCCTGATCCGCAGCCCGTTTCTGGGCGGTGGGTTCGGATCCAAGGGCATGATTTCCGGACCGCAAGTCCTCGGCATCCTGGCTGCCCGTTTGGTCGGGCGGCCGGTGAAGCTGGTGCTGCGCCGCGAACAGATGTACGGCCCGGTAGGCCATCGGGCGCCGACGCGCCAGACGCTCCGGCTGGGCGCCGACCGCCAGGGGCCGCTGACGGCAATCCACCACCATGTGCTGACAGCCACGAGCAGCTTCGACGATTTCTTCGAGCCCGCTGTCCAGGTTAGCCACACGCTCTACGCCAGCCCGGCCATCGCGACGAGCGCCGAGGCGGTGCGGCTGGACACCGGAACCCCGCTCTTCATGCGCGCCCCTGGAGAGGCGAGCGGCAGCATCGCCCTGGAAAGCGCAATCGATGAGATGGCTCAGGCGGTCGGCATCGACCCGCTGGAATTCCGCCTAAGGAATTACGCCGAGGTCGAGCCGATCTCCGGCAAGCCGTTCTCCTCCAAGGCGTTGCGCGAGTGCTACGCGCAGGGTGCGGCGAGTTTTGGCTGGGCTGGGCGTCCGCTGGCGCCGCGACAGATGCGCGACGAGAACGGGCTGCTGGTCGGCTGGGGCCTCGGTACCGCGACCTTCCCGGCCATCATGTTCCAGGGCCAGGCCAGGGCCGTCCTGCGGCGCGACGGGACCGGGTTGGTCGAGCTCGGCGCGCAGGACATGGGCCAGGGCGCCTGGACTGCGCTCGCGCAGATCGCCGCGGACAGTCTCGGCCTCGAGCTCGAGCAACTGGAGTTCCGCGCCGGCAGCTCCGACCTGCCGGATGCCGGCATTGCCGGCGGTTCCTCGCACACCGCGACTGCCGGCATGGCGATTCACGGCGCCGGCGCCGAGGTGATCGCCAAACTGGCGGAATTGGCGATGGGCGACGAGCGCTCGCCGCTGTTCGCTGCCAACAATGCCGGTGTGCTGGTGCGTGGCGGGCGCCTCTACCGGCGCGACGACGAAAACCGTAGCGAGAGCTATGCCGATATCCTGAGCCGCGCCGGCCTTGCCGAGATCGAGGGACACGGCAGCGCCGGCGGAGATCCGTTCGCGGAGAAGCCCTATGCCATGTACGCGCACGGTGCCGTGTTCGCCGAGGTGAAGGTGGACCCGGAGCTGGGACAGATCCGGGCGACGCGTCTGGTCGGCGCCTTCGCCGCCGGCACCATCATCAACCCGCGGCTCGTGCGCAGCCAGTACTACGGCGGCATGATCTGGGGTGTCTCCTTCGCGCTCCATGAAGCGGCCTTGCTGGATCCGCGGTCAGGGCGGGTCATGAACGCGAACCTGGCCGAGTACCACATTCCAGTGAATGCCGACGTGCCATCGCTCGAGGCCATCCTGGTCGAAGAGCACGACCCGCATGTGAACGCGCTCGGCATTAAGGGGGTGGGCGAGATCGGAATCACCGGCTCGGCCGGCGCAGTCGCCAACGCGGTGTGGCACGCGACCGGGGTTCGCGTTCGTCGATTTCCGATCACCATCGAGCAGCTGGTCGGAGCCGGAACAGCATAGGAAAATGCGATCTTGGAGCCACACACCCACAGCCGGGGTCAGCGTCGCGGATCAGGGCTCGGGCCCATCGTGCAGTTGCTGCTCCAGTCTGCCTGCATATTCTTGGTTGCAGGGCGCGCCGTCCGCGAACTCTGAAAACTGCCTCTTAGGCTAAGGCGATGGGCTGGCGGTGATATGGCTGCGAAAGCTCAGCGGATCGCCGATATTGCGCATCGGCTCGAGGCTGCCGCCGGTGCGGCACACGATCACCGTGCCATAGCCGAAGATGCGGCCGAGCAGCGATTGTCGACATCGACGCTTTCGACCTTGTCGCGGTTCATCTCGATCGTGTGCCGGGAGAGCAGGCCGGATTTGTAGATGACGCGGTGATTGGTCACCGCGAGCTCGGTGGTCGTGCGCCGGATAAATGTCCGCAGCCCGGCCGACAATGCCAGCAGCGCGAAGATAACCGTCGCAATCTTCAAGGCCAGGCTGAGATTCTGATTGTCGCTGGTAGAAACCGCGGCGCCGGCGAGAATAATGCACGCAATCAGCAGCAAAATCGCATGTATATAGATCAGCCAATGAAGTTTTGTGGCATAGACGATCGTCTCGCCCGGCTGCAGTACCCGTCTGACACAGCGCATCGCCGGTGCCCCGCGAGGCGGTACCGTAATGCCGAGCCGCGAGGGCGGCCTTGTAGGCGCGCCCCGTTGCAGCAAACCCGATCACCAGCGCGTCGGCGGTCAGCTCGTGGCCGATTGAGGCTTCGGCGAAGCCGGGCAAAGCGGCTGTCAACGCGGGCAGATTGTCGAGGTTCAGATCGTGGCCGATATTGACGACCAGGCCGAGCTCGGCGGCGCGCACGGCGGTCGCGGCGCAGGCCTGCACTAGCGCCTGCGGGTGGCCGGCGCGAAAGGCCGCGGCGTAGGAGCCCGTGTAGATTTCGATCCCGTCCGCGCCGGTGTTGTGCACCGGTGCAACCGCGGCCGGGTCGGGGTCGATGAACGGGATGACGCGGCAGCCGAGCGGCTTCAGCTCGTTGAGGGCACCGTCCGCGCTAGCGAAGATCCGTCCAATCTCAGGTTCATTCCCCCGCGATCGGCTCGATGAGGCTCGGGTCATTGTTTTTGATGTTGCCACCCGAATGCTGTGTCGGGGCCCTCGTTAACTTTTCATTAAAGCTTCGGGCCGCAGCCTACTCCAGGTGCGGCATTGACTGTCACTTTGACGGGTATGTCGTCTGATGGCCACGACAGATGGCATTTTGGAATACGCCTGCTGGATCGAGGAGATCGCTCCCGGCTTTATCGCCATGATCATCTTGGCTGAAAAAGGCGAAGACTATCGAGACCGAGACTTGCTCGACCAAGTGGCCTGTCTCATCGAGATCTTTGGCGTCGCCGGAGCGGCACAGATCGTCGGATGCCCTTAATTGCCCTCGGCACGAAGCTCGGCGGCGGCCGATGCGGCGGAATCGAGAAGACAAGCTCGATCTCGCTTACGTCGGGGGAGAGGCGGACGCGGCCACACATAGGGCGGAAGATGGGGTCACCGATGAGGAGGCCCAAGCGGTCACTCGATGACCTCGGCGACGCGGGCAAGGACTAAGGGTGGGATCGTAAGGCCGAGCGCTTTTGCAGTCTTGAGGTTAACGACCAGCTCGAAGGTCGTTGGCTGCACAACCGGGAGATCAGCGGGGTTTGTGCCGGCGAGGATGCGGCCAACGTAGAGGCCGGCTTGACGATACAAGTCATCGAGCTGGCCTGCATAGCTCATCAGCTCGCCCCACGGTAAACTCTCGGAATTCATAGATGGCGGGGACTGCAAAACGTGCCGCCAACTCGACGAGTTGATTGCGCCGGATGTAGAAGAAGGGGTCACCCGCAACGAGAAGTGGTTGCCCCGACGGCTCAGCGAGGCCCAGGGCGGCGTCGGGATGTTCTCTCCCAACTCGGCGCCACTCCTTCCCCGCAGACCTCCCTTCCCGTCCCACGCAAACCCCCCGCCCGCAGGCCAGATTACCGCTCGGAAAGCGAAGCGGCCTGGGTCGAAGTCGGAGCCGTGAGGCAAGCGCGTGCTAGTGACATCCTATCGACCCGAAACGCGTATAAGATCCGGCCGGGCTGGGCAGTGCCGGGCCGAGCCTGGGAGCGGCGTCGGAGATGTTCCCCCGAACCCGGCACCGCTTCTTCTCCGGCTTCGTCACGCCACTGGAGGCGTTGCGGCTGCTATGGCGGATCGTGCTACGCAGGGGCGGCCCAAGAACCCCGCGAAATCGAGACTGTTGCAGTGTTGCGCGTCTAACCGGAGCAGAGGGGGGCGCCAGCTCCGCCGCTCCGGGGCTCCGGGCAGTCCGCGTGACTTGGACGTCGTAGCCGAAATCTGCCGTTTCCCGCCAATTTTTCGAGGTCAGCATCGCCGCGTCGAGCTATCTGGGCAATGACCAATCGCGTTCCGCAGGGCCGATGGCAGCCGTATGCTCCACGCCGTAAGCCAAACGCGGCGACCCGTAGCTATTCCCATAACCGATCTCGGCGAGTCTCGCAGGTTGCCGCGCGACCCGGCGAAGGTCCGTTGACTGAACCGACACCGGCCATTCGTCCTCGGCCGCGGGAACGCGTCTTGATGCCCCTTAGCCGCCATTAAAGGCGCGACAGAGCAAGGGCAAAGCGGTTCCCGTCGACGACCAGTACCGCGCGGATCCGGTACTTCAGCAGTAGGCCCACGACCTCACGGACAGGGGTATCTTCCGAAATTGGAATGACGTTTACTGTCATGCGTCCTTATCCTGCATGGACGCTTCCTCCACTTCTTCGATCCCACGTGGCGACGCTAGCGGGTCGACCTGATATGACCTTCGATCGAGCGTCGATTGATCTGGATCAGCTGCCACCGACCTTCACATTCTCGATTCGAGAGACAATGCGTATCCCGGCCGTCTAAGGCCAGCGCACCGAGTCGGGGCGGGTTTCGCACTGTCGATCTCGACCCGACCGCCGGGGTGACATCACTGAAGCCGGAAGTTTGCCCGTGGCTGGCGACACGACTGGGTGCAATCGCTGGTCAGGCCCCGGCACGGACCACTCACCGCCCCATAGTGCAGGCTGATGAGCGCGGTAACATGATTGAGAATTTCTATGAGCCGTGCGACGCCGTTACGACCGCAGATGTATCGGGCCGAGGCTCATACGCGCACACCGTTTCAGTAAAACCGCGAAGCTGGATCGTAGCGATCCAGCGTAACAAATCCGGGGGACAGCGCGAAGCTGTTTCTGGGCCGATGCAGATCGTTGACCCGAGCTCTTTGTTGGCGGCTTCGAGGCGCGCGGCGGAATTTACCGCATCACCGTACGCTGTGTAGTCGAGCTTGGCCCTGATGCCGACGTCACCGACGATCACGTCACCGGTCTCTATGCCGATGCGTGTGCGCCCGAGGCCAAGTGCTGCGGCTCGCGGTGTCTGGCGATAGGCATCGGTCCATCCCCGAATGGCGATGGCGCAGTGCACCGCCCTCACCGGGTGGTCGGCGAGATCGAGTGGCGTGTTGAAGAGGGCATGTACACCATCGCCAACAAGCTTGTCGATCATCCCGCCATGATCGATGACGATCTGTGCCACGCCCTCGAAATACTCGTCGAGCAAAGCCACCAGCGCTTCTGGATGTGCGCGATGCGTCATCGCAGTGAACCCTTCGATATCAGTAAAGAGAGCGGTGATTTGACGACGTTCGCCATTCAATTTGAGCACCGATGGGCGGGCAACAATGCGTTCCACCACCGCGGGCGCCAGATGTTGAGCGAAACGTTGCCGGAGCCGCGCCTCCCGGAGCTGGGTCTGTGCTGCCCTCGCCAGCGACGCGGCCGCGAAGGACGTCGCCGCGACTATCATGGGCGCTAGCGGGTCGAACATCCGGTCGCCAATGGCGGCTATAAACCCGGCGCCAGCCATCAGAATGACGAGGCAGGCAACCGCGAGTGCGCCGTGCACCGGGCGGAGTAGCAACGCCGCCAGCAAACCCACGATTGTCCCCAGCAGGGCGAGTACCCCGGAAAGTATGTGCTCACGCTGCATCGCCAACGGCAATCGTCCGCGCAACAGTTGGTCGACTGCCTTAGCGTGCAACATGACCGATGGCATCAGCGGGTCATCAGGCGTTGGGCGCAGGCCACCGAGTTCAGGCGCGGAGCTGCCGATCAGCACGATCGCCCGGCGGAGCCGAGGCTCAGCCCGATTTTGCCTGAGAAGGTCGGAGGCCGAAATCGTCGTACCGACTGTCCCGAAGGGGTGACCCGGTATCAGCCGAAGCATGCCGTCCGGCGGTAGTCGCACTCTCACGCCACCGATGCCGAGAATTTCCTCGGTTCCGTCGAGCTGATAAGCCGATGCGTCCTGGGCAAGCCGCACGGCCTCCGTGACAAGCCCTGGATGCACCTGGCTGCCAACACCAACCAACATCGGCACCCGGCGGACCATGCCGTCCTCATCGCCAGGGAGTGACAAGGCGCCCAGGCCTGCAGCATGGTCGCGCAGTCCGGCGAGCGGCGCGATCCCGCCCGGAGCCCGCCAGAGCTGTGGCAAGACGACAGCGCCGCGAGTGAGGAACGGCACGCCAGGCAGCTTCGCGGTACCAATTGGATCGAGCGCAAAGCCGAGGATGACCGGAACGGATGCCAGCGCCTCACCCAACCGCCGGTCGCCATCGGGCAGCGTATCGGCCCAGGCAATGATGTCCGAGCGGCCGATTTCGGTGCCGAGGCGGCGAGCCAGAGCAGCCGGAGATTTCGCATCCGGACCCTCGAACAGGATGTCGATGGCCACCGCGGCAGCCCCAGCCCGCCCGATCGCCTCCACCAGATCAGCGATCCGCGACCGTGGCCATGGCCAGCCGCCATAGGCGGCAAGGCTTTTGGCATCGATATCCACCACTACGATCTGCTGGGCAGGAACCGAACCCGGATGTAGCGGGGCGGCCAGGGCCAGGAGCGTGTCAAAGGTGCGCTCACGCAGGGCAGTCCGCGACGCCGCCGGCAGAGCCATAGTCCCGATCGCAACCAGCCCGGCCGCCACGATACCGGCAATGGGCGCGGATGCGCTGCGGGGTGTCGCCCAGCTTATCGGCATGCCTCAATCCACGCTCGCGAGCGCCGCCCGGATTCGCCCTTCGCCCCACGGGTGGGGCTCCGTCGGAGGGGCCCCCAGAGCGGCTATGTCGGTGCCTTGGCCGGTCTGTATCACGACGCTATGGCCTCCCGAGGTGACATCGACCAGGCCATGCACGACAAAGACGCCGATCACGCCATTGCTGGGTCCGACAAAGACCCGGGTGCCGCGAATGGTTATTAGCCCGAACGAACCGCGGACCTGCAGCGCGCCTGGTGTGTCGGACTCCTTGTCGAGCAACAAGGGCCCGGCCTCCAACGTCAGGAAACCACCCGCGTTGACGACGAAGCGATCGATTATAACGCGCGCATTGGCCCCAAGGCGCAGCGAGGTGTCATGCCCGAGTTGTAGCGCGGCATGTGAACGGTCGCCGGACGTCACCTCATCTCCAAGAAAGACGTCCCCATGCGGGACAAGGATGCGGCGTTGTGCTGCCAACGCTGCGGTCACCTGACCGCGGACCTCTTCGACGTATCCTGCGATTGCTGCCGTAGCACTGAGGGAGCGAGAAAGAAGCGTCGGAGTGCCAAATAGCACGATCCAGCCGAGCGCATTTCGCCGGGTGAGAGTGCGCGGCTTACAGCTTGGCGAGTAGTCCATCGGCGTTTCCCCTATTCAGTCTAGCTGTTTACCCGCTCAGAATGCCGCTCGTGTGTCGCAATAGTGCGGCCTTCCAGAATTATCTGGCGTATCGCGGCGCCAACCGTAAGGATCTGCCGAGGCACGCGAAACTCAAGTCGTAGCGCTCGCCGTCGATGCCCGTTCAAGATCACCTGGCGCGGAGGGCGGTCGCGGCATTCAATGTGACCGCGCTGATTAGCGGGGGCATCCGCACGCGACTTCCGTCAGGGCCACGGACCGCAGCAAAAGTCGAACCCGGCGGTTCGGTCGCCACCCCTCCAACGGCCCCTTTCGGCGCATCTTCCTCGTTGCCGCGTCTTCCAGCGAAGGTCTCCTAACCGAGCCCACAGCCGTCGGTCCGCCTCGGCGTCAGGAACCGCTCTTTATGCCCCAAAGCCGACCCCTAACCCGAGCTCCGGACACGGTTTGAAGCGGCCATTCGAGATAACGCTAAGCCTTTTACACTCCGGGGCGCTGGGCAGGCGGCCGGAACTCTTCTCTGACGCCGAAGTCCGGCTTCCCCGTTCGCACGATCGTCGTTAAGCTTCTGCGGGAGGGAGGCAAAACCGTGGACATTGCCGAGTGGCTGCGGGGTCTCGGCCTCGGGCAGTACGTGCCGGCCTTCGCGGAAAACGCGATCAATTGGGACGTGCTGCCGGAGCTGACCGCAGACGATCTGAAAGAGATCGGCGTCGCGGCGGTCGGTGATCGGCGCCGGCTGCTGGCGGCGATCGCTGCGCTGCGCGGCATTGCGGCTCCGGCTTCACCGGCGGCCGCGGTACCGCGGGATGTGCCCGGCGCGGCGGAGCGGCGCCAGCTGACCCTGATGTTCTGCGATCTGGTCGGCTCGACTCCGTTGTCAGCGCGCTTCGATCCCGAGGATCTGCGCGAGATCATTGGCGCGTATCATCGCTGCGTCGCCGACACGGTCGCCCGCTTTGCCGGCTTTGTCGCCAAATACATGGGCGACGGGGTGCTGGTTTATTTCGGATATCCCGAAGCCCATGAGGACGACGCCGAGCGGGCGGTGCGCGCCGGGCTCGCCGTCATCGAGGCGGTCGGCAGCCTGACCACGCCGGAACGTCTGACCGCGCGGCTCGGCATCGCCAGCGGCCTCGTCGTGGTCGGCGATCTGGTGGGCGAAGGCGAGGCGCAGGAGCGCGGAGTGGTCGGCGAAACCCCGAATCTCGCCGCACGGTTGCAGGCGCTGGCCACGCCGGGTACGCTCGTCATTGCTGAGAGCACCCGACGGCAGATCGGAGCGCTGTTCGAGATCGAAGATCTCGGGTCGCAGTTGCTCGCCGGCTTCGCCGACCCGCGACACGCCTGGCGCGTCATCGGCGAAAGCAGCGTCGTCAGCCGCTTCGAGGCCTTGCGCTCGGAGGCAACGCCGCTGGTCGGGCGCGACGAGGAGCTCGACCTGCTATTGCGGCGCTGGCGCCAGGCGAAAGCCGGCGAAGGTCGGGTGGTGCTGCTCTCGGGGGAGCCCGGGATCGGCAAGTCGCGCCTGACCGCGGCGCTCTCGGAGCGCATCGAGCGCGATCCGCACACGCGGCTGCGCTATTTCTGTTCGCCCTACCACCAGGATAGCGCGCTCTACCCATTCATCACCCAACTCGAACGCGCTGCCGGGTTTGTGCGCGACGATGCAGTCGAACAGAAGCTCGGCAAGCTGCGAGAATTGCTCGCGCCCGGTGCGCGCGGCGGTGACGAAATCGAGTTGCTGGCCGAGCTGCTGTCGTTGCCGAGCACCGCTGCCGGCCTCAACCTCAGCCCGCAGCGCAAGCGCCAGATGCTGTTCGAGGCATTGCTGCACCAGCTCGACGCCCTCGCGCGCACGCGATCCGTTGTGATGGTTTTCGAGGACGCGCATTGGATCGACCCGACCTCGCGCGAGTTGCTCGACCTGATCATCGATCGGGTGCGACGCCTGCCGGTCCTGCTCGTCGTCACCTTCCGCCCCGAGTTCCAGCAGGGCTGGGGAGGCCAGCCGCACGTGACGGTGCTGGCGCTGAACCGGCTCGGCGAGCGCGACGTCACCGCGCTCGTCCGCGGGGTTGCCGGGAACGCGCCATTGGGCGGCGAAATCGTCGAGGAGATCGTCGAGCGCACGGACGGCGTGCCATTGTTCGTCGAGGAATTGACCAAAGCTGTGCTCGAACGCGCAGGTGAGGACCGACGGGTGACGGCGGTGCTGTCGGCGGGCCCGCTGGCAGCCCTGGCGGTGCCCTCGACCTTGCACGCCTCGCTGATCGCGCGGCTCGACGGCATCGGCGGCGCGGCCAAGGAGGTCGCGCAGATTGGCGCGGTGCTGGGCCGCGAATTCTCCTACGAGCTGATTCAGCCCGTGGCCCAACGCAACGATGCCGAACTGCAAGCGGCGCTTGCGCGGCTGACCGAGGCCGGTCTCTTGTTCTGCCGAGGCGCGCCGCCGCACGCCTCCTACCTGTTTAAGCACGCGCTAGTGCAGGACGCCGCCTACGGCACCTTATTACGCATCCGCCGCCAGGAATTGCACTCCCGCGTCGCGGCGGCGCTGGAAAAATATTTCGCCGACCTCGTCGAGCGCCAACCCGAACTCTTGGCGCATCATCTGACCGCCGCCGGTGATACCGAGCGCGCAGTCGATCAATGGCTGAAGACTGGGCGACATGCCGCCGAGCGCTCGGCGCACAAGGAAGCGATTATTCATTTCGAGCGTGGCCTGGCGTTGCTGAGCGACCTGTCGGACAGGTCGAAGCGTGAGCAATACGAAATTGAGCTGCAGTTAGCGAGGGGGGTTTCTCTCATCACCTCAAGAGGCTTTGCTTCGACGGACGCGGCGGAAGCGTACGAGCGTGCCCGAAATCTCTGCGAAGAGCGAGGCGACACTCAGAAGCTTGTTATTGCATTGTTTGGCTTATGGAGTTTCGCGCGCACATCGAACTTCGATGCAGCCCGTGACTACTCAAACAAGATGCTGGCACTGACGGCCAACCACGATGACGTCGGCTTGCGGTTGCAGGCTCATCACTCGGCCTGGACAACAGATTTTTTTCGCGGCGACATCGCTGCCGGGCACGGGCAATGCGAAGTTGGCCGCCGGCTCTATGACTTCGAGCGCCACCGATCCCACGCTTTTCTCTATGGCGGCCACGATCCGGGGGTCTGCGCTCGAATGATCGGCGGTCTGACCGGCTGGCTACTCGGCTACCCGGAGCAGTCGCAGGCAAGCGTCGACGCTGCGCTAGCCCTCGCCCGGCGCCTGCAGCACCCGTTCAGCCTGGGTGTGGCTCTCCTGCAGGCAAGCCTGTTCCACCAGCTGCGCCGCGGGCCCGGCAGTTCCTTCGAACTCCTCCGTGCCGCAGAGATCGTGGCAGCCGAGCAGCGTCTTGCCTTACACATCGACTTTCGCGTTCTGCGCGGCAGCATGCTTGTCGCCGAAGGCGCGCTTGGGGATGCCATCATCACGATCCGTGACGGTCTTGCCGAACAGCAGCAGCCCGGCGCCAAACTCTATAGACCGTTTTCCCTGTCAATACTCGCCGAGGCGCTGTGGCGCGCTGGCGACCTGGCGGGCGCCCTTGGAGTGCTGGCGGAAGCAATCGCGACCGCGTCGGCAACCGGTGAATCCTGGTGGGTCCCAGAGATCTATCGACTCAAAGGGGTCGCGCTCCTTGCCGGCAATGAGATCACGCAAAGCCAAGAAGCTTTTGCACAGGCGTTGCTGCTGGCTCGGCGGCAACAGGCGAAATCGCTTGAACTGCGCGCCGCGACGAGCCTCGCCCGGCTGTGGGGCGAGCAAGGGCGGCGCGCTGAAGCGCACGAGCTGCTGGCGCCGATTTACGGCTGGTTCACCGAGGGCTTCGATACCGCCGATCTCAAAGACGCGAAAGCGCTACTCGACTCGTTGGCGTGAGCTCGTCATCGGCATATCCGCCAGCCGGCGCGGATGGCCGCTTCCTGACCAACCCGATGATCAGCTGGTCCGGCGAGGAATGTCTCTTGAGAGGAGAACCTCACGGTTCCCCCAGGGGTCCGGCAAATGCCCGTTTACGGCGCTCGCCTGCCGCTACTCCGGCGACCATCGAATGGGGAAGATTGCCCCAAAGGCGTCATTGAGAGGGCGCCCAGCGGGAGCGCATAGCGGCCATTTGGTTAAGCACTCGGCGCCTTCTGCGTGTTGCGAAACCTTGAATTTCGCAACGGGTGGCGCGTGAGCGAGCGGGG
>Ga0306921_10004558_pt1 | contig 14261 bp, 9 predicted proteins | sample sta12Cox44000080_FD_203760 | JGI IMG/M metagenome (GOLD analysis project Ga0306921, IMG submission 203760) | Lab enrichment of tropical soil microbial communities from Luquillo Experimental Forest, Puerto Rico - statoxic.12C.oxic.44.000.080 (v2)... | ecosystem: Environmental > Terrestrial > Soil... | reverse complement strand
TCGCGCCCCGTGTCACCACCGCGATGCTGCCCTGCGGCGCCGGCACGATCACCCCGCTCATGCCCGCCTCGTGGAAGGTGCGCCGCCCGCTCACGTGCTGGCTGCGCAGGATGATCACCGTCACCGGCCCCTCTGCGGTCTGTACCACCAGGTGCGGCACGTAGTGATCGCGAAACCAGCAGCTTTGCGCGTAGCTGATGCGGTCGGAGGTGATGTCGAGCTTGACGCCGGCGCCGCGCAGCGCGGTGTCGATGCTCTGCGCGTCCACGTGTTGCTGCGCCAGCCAGCTCTCGGGCTCTTGCTGCACGTGCGCCACGACCTCGCGCGCCAGCGTATCGCTCGGGCGCAGCAGCCACACCGCGAGCACCGTCAGCATGGCGAGCAGCACGCTCGCCGCCAGCGCCCACGGCCGCCAGCTCGCCGTGAATCGCGGCGTAGCTGACTCCGGGGGTCGTTCCAGGGCGCGGCGGATGTGCGCATCGAGGGTACGCGTCTCTGCGCGGAACTGCCGGCAGGGCTCGCACTCCTGCAGGTGCTGCTCGAGTTCCGCTGAGCGGCCTTCGGGATCGGCGCCGATCTGCAACCGCGAGTGCTCGCAGCTCACGGCGCCGCCTCGCTCGTGGACACATCCGGCGCGGGCGACATGCCGCAGAACGCACGCAGCTTGTTACGCGCACGGAACAGTCGGGTCAGCACGGCGGTCGAGGACAATGCCAGCTCGCGGGCGATCTCCTCGGTGGAGAAGCCGCCGAGAACCTGCAGGAGGAGCGGCTCGCGGTACTCAATCGGTAGTCTCATGATGGCATGGCGCAGAGTGAACAGGTCGCCCTCGGGGTCAGCGGCTTTGGCGGGCACCTGGCTCTCGAGCGCATCATCGAGGGATACCAGCTCGAGACGCTTGCGCTCGTAGAGCCGCGCGTGCTCGCGCCGCACAATGGTGAGCAGCCATGCGCGCGCGGCACCCCGGTCTTTCAGGGTGTCGCGGGATCGCCAGGCCCGCAACAGCGACTCCTGCACGATGTCCTCCGCGAGCGAGCGGTCCCGTGCCAGCCAGTGGGCAAACCGCAGCAGATCCGGGCGCATCGATTCGAACAGCTCTGTGATCGATGTCTGCGGGTCCGCTCCGGACAGCCGCTCACTGATGGAGGTGACCGGGGATTCGGGCTGAGAATTGCGCATGGTAGCCTGGCGTACCGAGGCGGTAATTATACGCGTGGCCCGCCCGCGTCCCCGGCAATAACGCGTCGAGCTGCCCGGTCTTTTCGGCCAACCGTTGCCACCGTGGATTAAGAGAAATCAGGAGTGCCCGTGAGACTTCTCGTGCAATGGCTCATCGACTGGCCCCGGCGCGTTGCCGGGTATCTCACCTGGCTCGCGCCCCTTTTCGCGCGCATCACCGTCGGCTACGTGTTCCTGTGGAGTGGTTGGGGGAAGCTTCACAACCTGGCGCAGGTCACCGAGAATTTCATCGGCTGGGGCATCCCGCACCCGCGTGCGCTCACGCCGTTCGTATCGGGAGTTGAATTCTTCGGCGGCCTGTTCCTGCTGCTCGGGTTCCTGACACGCGTTTCCGCCGGCGCACTCGGCATCGTCATGATCGTTGCCATCCGCGCCGCGAAGTGGGCCGATGTCGATTCGCTCGAGACGCTGCTCGGCTTCGATGAGTTCGAGTATCTGGCGCTGTTCCTGTGGCTGGCGATCGCCGGCCCGGGTGTCGTGTCGGTCGATGCCTGGCTGCAGCGCTGGTACGACCGCGACAGTGGACGGACCGGCGTAGCGGCGCGGACCGGCAACGCGGTCGTTTGAGGCCTCTGCTGGCTGCTCTACGGCGGCACGCCGTCGAAGAAATCGACCACACCGGTCTCGAGCGAGTACTCGGCACCCACGACCAGCAACCCGTCGCTCTGGATGAGCTGCTCGAGCAGCTCCGAGCCATGGCGCAGGTGGTCGGCCGACATGCGGATGTTGGCCCGCACCGCCTGCTGCTCGAGAGTCTGTCGGTCGCGAGGCGGAGCCTGATCGAGCAGGCCTTCGACGGCGGGGCGGATGCGGTCGACGATGGAGCGCAGGTTGCGCGACTGCTCGCGCCAGGGACGCGCGAGCTGCTCGAGCGTCGCGTGGATGGCGCCGCAGCTGGAATGGCCGAGTACCACGACGAGGCGCGTGCCGAAGGCCGCTGCGGCGAACTCGACGCTGCCGATCTGCGAGGGGGCGACGATATTGCCGGCGACGCGGATCACGAACAGATCGCCGAGCCCCTGATCGAAGACGATCTCCGCGGGCACGCGCGCATCCGAGCAGCCCAGCACGATGGCGACCGGCTCCTGAACTCCGGGCAGCTCACGCCGGCGCGCACGCGCGGCGCCCGCCTCGAGGCCGGGATCGCTCTCAAGCCCAAGCTTGCCGACGAAACGCCGATTGCCTTCGCGGAGCGCGTCCAGTGCAGCACGCGCCGGGATCATCGCCATGGAGACACCCCCTGAACGTGAGCGCGGAAATATACCCGACGAAGGAATCGGCTGGCGGTCAACACGCGGGGCCCTCTAGCGCGGGCGGCGCGTGCCGCGGGTCGGCTGAGCCTCGAGCGGATTCTCCGGCCAGTAGTGCTTGGGATAACGGCCGCGCAGGTCCTTGCGCACCTCGGCGTAGCCTTCGCGCCAGAAGCTCTGCAGATCGCGCGTCACCTGCACCGGCCGCTGCGCCGGCGACAGCAGGCGGAAGGTGACGGGCACGCGGTTAGGCCCGAGCAGCGGCGTGGCGGTGAGGCCAAACACCTCCTGCAGCCGCACCGCCACGAGTGGCGCGCTCTCATCGACATAATCGACGCGCACCCGCACGCCGCCGGGCAGCTCGAGGTGTGTGGGAGCCCACTCGGCGAGCTGACGCTGCTGTGCAAAGCTCAGCTGCGCTTGCAGCGCATCTGCGAGGGGCACCGCATCGAGACGCGCGCGGCGCGTGATGCCCTCGAGCCACGGACCGAGCCACTCATCGAGTGACTCGAGCAGAGCAGCATCAGACACCGCCGGCCAGGCGGCGGCCTCCGCGGTGCCAGCGAGTGCGCGGCGCACGAACTCGATGCGCGCCTGCAGCGTGCGTGCCTCACGATCCCAGGGGAGCGCCGCGATACCGAGCTCGCGCACGCCGGCGAGCATCGCCGCGTGCGCCGCATCCGCGGGCAGCGTAGCGAGCGGCTTGTCCTCCAGCACGAGTCCATCGAGCTCGAGCGTGCGGCGCGCGAGCACCGCCTGATCGCGTGAGCTCCATTCGACCCGCTCGTGCCGACGGAGGCGATCGGCAAAATGCTCGAGCAGCTGCTGCCGCTCGAGGGGTGCGGCGAGCAGGATGCGTGCGTCGCGCTCGCGATCATCGAGGTCCACGGCGACTATGAATTCCTGCCGCGCAAGTGCCTGCGCCTCGGCGAACGCCGCGCCGCGGCCATTCGTGAGGGTGTAGCGGCCTTCGCCTCCTGGCCGCCGGCGACCGATGCGATCCGGGTACGCGAAGGCGAGCAGCAGCCCTGCATCGACGACTGTGGCGCTGCGCTTTTCGTCTGCCGGCCGGCGCGCGAGCGAGCGCTCCAGCTCGCGGGCCGACCGCCGCACACGCTCGAGCGAAGAGCGCACCGCACCCTCGGGCGGCTCGGCGCCGCTCAGGATCTCGAGCCGCGTGCGCACATCCGCATCGTGTGCGCCACTCGCGCCGCGCAGGAGGTCGCGCTCGGAGAGGAGTGCGGCGAGTTGCGCGGCGAGCGGGACCGCCTCGAGCTGCTGCGCCCGCAGCACCATGTGCGCGAGCCGCGGGTGCACCGCAAGGCGCGCCATCGCGCGTCCGTGGGAACTGATGCCGCCTTCACGCTCGAGCGCTCCGAGCCGCTGCAGCAGGTCGCGTGCGCTCGCGAGCGTCGCCGGCGGCGGCTCGTCCAGCCACGCGAGCTGCCGTGCCTCGCGCGTCCCCCAGCGGGCGAGCTCGAGCGCGAGCGGTGTCAGATCGGCATCCAGAATCTCCGGCGGAGTGGCGGCGGCGAGCGCGGCCTGTGCGCCCTCGCCCCAGGCGCGGTAGCAGACGCCGGGCTCGGTGCGGGCGGCACGGCCCTGGCGCTGCTCGGCGGAGGCGCGCGAGATACGCTGCGTCGTCAGAAGGCTCATGCCGGTGACTGGATCGAAGCGCGCACGCCGCACCAGCCCCGAGTCGACCACCACGCGCACGCCGGGAATGGTGAGACTCGTTTCGGCGATGTTGGTCGCGAGCACCAGCTTGCGCATGCCGCGGGCAGCCGGCGCGAGCGCGGCGTCCTGCGCCGCGGAGCTCAGCTCGCCGTAGAAGGGCAGCACGGCGACGTCAGAGAGCTCTGCCCCATCGAGCAACGACTGCACCCGGCGGATCTCGCGCGCGCCGGGCAGAAACACCAGTACGTCCCCGTGCTCCTCGCGCAGCGCCCGCAGCGCGAGCTGCGCGATGAGCTTCTCGGGCGACTGCGCCGCGCGCCCGCCAGCAGCTGCCGGCAGGAGCGGCGGCCCCTTGCCGGCGTAGCGTGTTTCGACCGTGAAGACGCGGCCGGCAGCGCTCACCCGCGGCGCATCGCCGAGGAGGCGCGCCACGGCCGCGCCATCGAGCGTCGCGGACATCACGAGCACGCGCAGCTCGGGTGAGAGCGCCGCGCGCGCATCGAGACACAGCGCGAGCCCCAGATCTGCCTGCAGGCTGCGCTCGTGGAACTCATCGAAGATTACCGCGGCCACGCCTTCGAGCGCGGGATCCTCCTGCAGCAGCCGCGTGAGTACGCCCTCGGTGACGACCTCGATGCGCGTGGCGCGCGAGACGCGCGTCTCGAGCCGCATGCGATAGCCGATGGTGGCGCCGGGACTCTCACCGCGGGTGTACGCCATGCGCGCCGCCACCGCGCGGGCCGCGACCCGGCGCGGCTCGAGCAACAGCAGCCGCTTGCCCTGCGCCCACGGCTCCTCGAGCAGCGCGAGCGGGACGACCGTGCTCTTACCCGCGCCCGGGGGCGCTTCGAGCACCGCGGCAGCGTGCGTCCTCAGGGCATCGAGCAACGCCGGCAGCGCGGCATCGATCGGCAGCCCCGATCTCACCAGATGCGCACGCGCTCATCCGGCGGCAGATAGAGCTTCTCTCCGGGGTGCACGTCGAATGCGGTGTACCAGCGGTCGATGTTGCGTACCACGCCGTCGATGCGGAACTGCCCCGGACTGTGCGGGTCGCTCGTGACCTGCGAGCGCAGGTTTTCATCGCGCTGCTTCTCGCGCCACACCTGTGCCCAGGAGAGAAAGAAGCGCTGGTCGCCGGTGAGGGCGGCGAGAACCGGCGCCGGCTTGCCGTGCAGCGAGCGATGGTACGCATCGCTCGCCACCGACAGACCGCCCAGGTCGCCGATGTTCTCACCGAGCGTCAGGCGGCCGTTGACATTGAGGCCGGGAAGCACCGTGTAGGTGTCGTACTGGGCAACGAGCCGATCGACGCGCGCGTGGAAAGCATCGGTATCCTGTTGCTGCCACCAGGTATGCAGCACCCCGCGTGCATCGGACTTCGAGCCCTGGTCGTCGAACCCGTGGCCCATCTCGTGGCCGATGACCCCACCGACCGCGCCGTAGTTGACGGCGGGATCCGCGTGCGGATCGAAGAAGGGCGGCTGCAGGATGGCGGCCGGGAAGACCACTTCGTTGAAAGTCGCGTTGTAGTAGGCGTTGATGGTCTGCGGCGTCATGCCCCACTCACCGCGGTCGGTCGGACCGCCGAGCTGCTTGAGCTGGCGCTGCCACTCGAAGCTCTCGCCGCGCGCGGCGTTGCCGAAGGCATCGCCGGGCCGGATCTCGAGTGCCGAGTAGTCGCGCCACCTATCGGGGTAGCCGATCTTCGGGTGAAAGGCGGCAAGCTTCTCCAGCGCGACCTTCTTGGTGGCAGCAGTCATCCACGGCAGGTTCTCGATATGCTGCCGGTAGGCTGCGCGCAGGTTCTCCACCAGCTCGAGCATCTGAGCCTTGGAGGACGGCGGGAAGTAACGCTGCACGTAGAGCTCCCCGGCCGCTTCCCCGAGTGCACTGTCGACGGCGCTGACCCCCCGCTTCCAGCGGGCCTGTTGCTGCTCCTGTCCATGCAGCGTGCGGCGATAGAAGTCGAACACCTCGTCATCGAAGGCTTTCGGCAGCACATCGGCGTTGCCGGCGAGGTAGTGATAGGTGAGATACGCCTGCCAGCGCTCCACCGGGGTTTTCTCGAACAGCGCCGCGAGCGACTGCACGGCGTCGGGCTCGCGCAGGATGAAGCGCGGCTGAGTCTCGAGTCCTGCCCCGGTGAGCAGCGCCGGCCACGGCAGGCCCGGTGCAAACGCCGGCAGCTCCTCACGCGTGTGCGGGTTGTAGGTCAGATCGCGCTCGCGGCGCTTGGCGCGCGGCCAGTGCGCCGTGGCGATCTGGGTCTCGAGATCGAGGATGGATTTCGCCGCTGCGGCGGCATCGGCGCGGCCCGCAAGTTTCAACAGCCGCTCGATGTGTGCGGCGTACTTGGCACGCAGTGTGGTGTAGACCGGCTCGTCCTTCAGGTAGTAATCGCGATCGGGCATGCCGAGCCCGCTCTGCACGATCAGTACCATGTAGTGGTCGGGATCCTTCTCATCGGGCGCGATGCCGAACGCAACCGGTGTCGTGAGCCGAAGGTCTGCACGGCCCATGAGCCGTGCCAGATCTTCGTGCGACTTCGCCGCGGCGATGGCCTCGAGTCCGGCGCGCGCCGGCGCCAGTCCCGCCCGATCGATTGTCTCGGTATCCAGATAGGCACGATAGAAGTCGCCGAGCTTCTGCTGGTTGCTGCCGGCGGGACTGTCCTTCGGCAGTGCCTCGAGGATCTCGCGCACCTGCTGCAGGGAGCGCTCGCGCAGTATGGCGAAGCTGCCCCAGGAGGCACGGTCTGGCGGAATCTGCGCCGTGTCCAGCCAATGGCCGTTGGCATAGCGCGCGAAATCGTCGCCGGGCTTCACGCTCGGATCGCCGCCGGCGAGATCGAGGCCGAAGCTGCCGATCTGCGCATGACCGGAGGCGGCGGACGAGGGCCGCAGGCTCGAGGGGGTGGCAGCCATGACGAGGGCACCTGTGCAGCCGGCGAGCAGCGCGGCAGTGAACGTTCGACTCAACATGTAGTCCACTCCGACTCCGTGTGGGGGTCTCAGGTTCCGCCGCGCCACACGCCCCAGGCGAACAGCAGCCAGGCGACGATCCAGGCGAGCCCGCCGAGCGGCGTGAGTACGCCGAGCGGGCGCGGCGCGCCGAGGGCGAGCGCATAAAGGCTCCCCGAGAAGAGGATGACGCCGCTCACGATCAGCGCCGCCGCCACCCGCAGCGCTGCGGCCGCGCGCGATACCCCGGCGCCGCCCTCGAGAGCGCGCAGCGTCAGCCCGACGCCGAGCAGTCCGAGCGCCTGGAAAAAGTGGTAACGGACGGCCGTCTCCCACAGCTGCAGCCGCTCGGCGGTGAGCTGGCCCTTGAGGGTGTGGGCACCGAAGGCACCCAATGCCGTGGCGAGCGCCAGGAGCACACCGGCGGCTGCGAGCGCCCGAGCGCTACTCACCGCGCGGGCCGAGGAGCGGCTTGATCAGGTCGAGCGGCAGCGGAAAGATGACGAGCTGCGTGCGCTCGTGCGCGATGTCGGCCAGGGTCTGCAGATAGCGCAGCTGCATCGCAGTGGGCTGGGTTGCGAGCTGCCGTGCCGCCTCGACCAGCGTGTCGGCCGCCTGCTTCTCGCCCTCGGCGTTGATGATCTTGGCACGGCGGGTGCGCTCGGCCTCGGCCTGCTTGGCCATGGCACGGACCATGGTCTCATCGAGGTCGACGTCCTTGATCTCGACGGTAGACACCTTGATGCCCCAGGCCTCGGTGCTCTGATCGAGGATGCGTTGCAGGTCGACATTGAGCTTGTCCCGCTGCGCCAGCAGGTCGTCCATCTCGTGCTGGCCGACTACCGAGCGCAGCGTCGTCTGTGCCACCTGGCTCGTAGCATCGAACGCGTTGGCCACCTGGATGATGGCCTTGCCGGGATCGACGATGCGGAAGTAGACGACGGCGTTCACCTTGACGGAGACATTGTCACGCGTGATCACGTCCTGCTTCGGCACACTCAGCACGATGACCCGCAGGTCCACCTTGCGCATGCGCTGCACGACTGGATAGATGAGCACCAGGCCTGGTCCCTTGATGCCGGTGAAGCGCCCCAGCGTGAATACGACGGCGCGCTCGTACTCGTTCAGCACGTTGATGGCGGTGAACAGCAGCACGATGATGAGGATGGCGACAGCGATCACGAACGGCATGTGGGACTCCGGGGTGGCAGCGCGTTTTACTGCGGCTCAACCCACAATGTTAGACCTTCTACCTTGACGATGCGCGCCGCATCGCCTGCGCGTAGCGGACGGTCGCTGCGCGCGTTCCACAGCTCACCGCCGTAGCGCACCTTGCCCTTGCCGGTGAAGTCCGCCACCACTTCGGCGCTGGCGCCGATCATGCCCTGCGTCCCGGTCGTGACGGGATGGCGCATGGCGCGTGTCGCCATGTAGACGATGAAGGCGACCATGAGCGCGCCCACCGTGGCGATTGCGGCGATGAGCGGCCGCCCGACACTCAGGCCCGGGACGTCGGTGTCGAAGAGGATGAGCGAGCCGACCACGAACGCGATGATCCCGCCGATGCCGAGCGAGCCGTAGGTTGGAAAGAAGAACTCGGCGATGATCATGGCGGTGCCGACCGCCACCAGTGCCAGTCCGGCGTAGTTCACCGACAGGATCTGGAACGCGAACAGCGCGATGAGCAGACAGATGGACCCCACTACACCGGGCAGCACGGCACCGGGGTTGTAGCCTTCGAGCAGCAGCCCCCAGATGCCGATGATCATCAGCCCGTACGCCACGGTCGGGTTGGTGATGACCGCCAGCAACTGCGTGCGCCAGTCCGGCTTCACCCGCACCACCCTCAGATCGCGCGTGGCGAGCTTCTCGGTGCGGTTGTCGATGTGCTGCACCTCGCGTCCATCGATACGCACGAGCAGATCGGGGACATCGCGCGCGATCAGGTCGATGACCTTCTTCTCGAGCGCTGCGTTCGCCGACAGGCTCGCGGCGCCACGCACGGCCTGCTCGGCCCAGTCGGCATTGCGTCCGCGGAGCTCGGCGAGACCGCGGATGTAGGCGACGGCATCGTTCACCACCTTGCGCTCCATGGCGCTATGCGGTGCCGGCTCGCCCTCCTCGGCACCTCCGCCCGAGGGCGGCTTGGCCGTACCGGGATTGCCCTTGTCACTACCCGGGTTACTGCCGCTGCCACCGGAATCGGGCTTTTCCCCGGGGCGTGCCCCCCCGCCCGGCAGTGGCACGGAACCCGGCTCCGGCTCCCCACCGATCGGCACCGGAGTCGCCGCGCCGAGGTTGGTCGCCGGCGCCATCGCGGCGATGTGGCAGGCGTAGAGGATGTAGGTGCCGGCGCTCGCGGCGCGCGCTCCCGGCGGGCTGACATAGCCGACCACCGGCACCGAGGAGGCGAGGATCGCGCGGATGATGTCGCGCGTCGCGCTGTCGAGCCCGCCCGGGGTATCGATCTCGAGCACGACGAGCCGGCTGCCGCTCTTCTGTGCCGCTTCGAGCCCGTGCACGATGTAGTGCGAGGTCGCAGGCCCGATCGCGCCGTTGATCTCGAGAACCGCTGCCGTGCCGGCCGTCGCAGCCGTCGTCGTCTGCGCAGCGGCAACGATGTGATGGAGCGCAGAGGTGACGAGCAGAAGCGCTGCGACGAGAAGCGGGTGGCGTGCGCCGCGCGGGATCTTCATGAAGCGCACCCTACTCTCGGGCCGGCGGCATCCGCAATCGCGGTGGGGTGAGAGTGGCCCCGCCAGGAACTTGCAACCGGATGCCCCGGCGGGGCCGCTTAGTCACCGCGCGGGGGCGCCTAATGCGCGGTGGCGGACGCGATTCCAGCACATGGCGGCCGCACGGTTCGTGTGCCGTTTCACGATTATCACTACGAGTCCGCTGCCACCTCGAGCTGGTAGTGTCGCAGTCTCATGAGGTTTTTACGGCGGTGCGGCGCGCTCTCACAGCGGGTGTGCGTGGCAGCCCCGTGTGCTGGGTGCGGAAGGGCCGGTCACCGCCCGGCTTGCCCTCGGGGGCTCCTCCCGTGCCGCGCGGCTGGTAGGCCGGCACGAGGTGCCGGCGGCCGTTGCCGATGAGATCCGCCCGTCCCATGCGGCGCAACGCCTCGCGCAGCAGGGGCCAGTTGTTGGGGTCGTGGTAGCGCAGGAATGCCTTGTGCAGACGACGCACCTTCAGGCCCTTGGGTATCAACACTTCCTCGCTCGCGCGCGTGATGCGCTTCAGCGGGTTCTTGCCGGAGTGGTACATGGCCGTAGCGGTCGCCATGGGGCCGGGCAGGAAGGCCTGCACCTGATCGGCGCGGAAGCCGTTCTTCTTCAGCCACAACGCCAGCTCCAGCATGTCCTGATCGGAGGTCCCGGGGTGTGCGGCAATGAAGTAAGGAATGAGGTACTGCTCCTTGCCGGCTTCCTTCGAGTAGCGCTCGAACAGCGCCTTGAAGCGATCGTAAGCGGCAACTCCCGGCTTCATCATCTTCGACAGTGGCCCCGGAGCCAGTGCCTCGGGCGCGATCTTGAGATAGCCGCCGGTGTGGTGCTGGGCGAGCTCCTTGACGTATGCGGGCGACTCGCTGGCGAGGTCGTAGCGCACGCCCGAGGCGATCAGCACCTTGCGGATGCCGGGTAAGGTGCGCGCGCGCCGGTAGAGCTGGATGAGCGGCGCGTGATCGGTGTTGAGATTCGGGCAGATGCCGGGGTACACGCACGAGGGACGCCGGCAGGCGCTCTCGATCTCGCGGCTCTTGCAGGCGAGGCGGTACATGTTGGCGGTCGGTCCGCCGAGATCCGAGATGACGCCGGTGAATCCCGGCACGGTGTCGCGTACCGTCTCGATCTCGCGCAGCACGGAATCCTCGGAGCGGCTCTGGATGATGCGGCCCTCGTGCTCGGTGATCGAGCAGAACGTGCACCCGCCGAAGCAGCCGCGCTGGATCGCGACCGAGAAGCGGATCATCTTGTAGGCGGGGATGTTGGCCTTGCCATAGAGCGGATGCGGCGCACGCGCGTAGGGTCGCTCGTACACCCAGTCCATCTCCTTCGTGGTGAGCGGGATCGGCGGCGGGTTCAGCCACACCTCCGTATCCCCGTGGCGCTGCACGAGCGCTCGGGCGTTACCCGGGTTCGACTCCAGGTGCAGGATGCGCGAGGCGTGCGCGTACAGCACCGGATCCGCGGCCACCGCCTCCCAGGAGGGCATGCGGATCACGCTGTGCGAGCGCTCCGCGTTCTTCACGCGGCGCACGAAGCGCACGACTTTCTCGCCGCTCGCCGTCGGCGCGGCGCGCGCGGTTGTGCCCGCGGTCATGGCATAAGGATCGACGGGTGGATCGAGCGGCCCCGGGGCATCGAGATGGGTCGAATCGATCTCGATCCAACCCTCCGGCACGGCCCTGCGGGCGAACACCGTGCCGCGCACGTCGGTGATGTCGTGGATCGATTCCCCGCCTGCGAGACGGTGAGCGAGCTCGCAGATCTGGCGCTCGCCGTTACCGTACACCAGCACATCCGCCTTGGCATCGAGGAGCACCGAGCGGCGCACCTTCTCCGACCAGTAGTCGAAGTGCGCGATGCGGCGGAGCGAGGCCTCGATGCCACCGATCACGATCGGTACATCGCGGAACGCCTCGCGCGCTCGCTGAGCGTAGACGATCACCGAGCGATCCGGCCGCCGCCCACCCAGGCCGCCCGCCGTGTAGGCGTCATCGCTGCGCAGGCGGCGATCGGCCGTGTAGCGGTTCACCATCGAGTCCATGTTGCCGGCCGTGATGCCGAAGAACAGCTTCGGCCGGCCGAGCGCGGCGAAGGCATCCGCGCCGTGCCAGTCCGGCTGGGCGATGATGCCGACGCGAAAGCCCTGCGCCTCGAGCACGCGCCCGATGATGGCCATGCCGAAGCTCGGGTGATCGACATAGGCGTCACCGGTGACGATGATGACATCGCAGCTGTCCCAGCCGAGCAGCTCCATTTCCGCGCGCGACATGGGCAGGAAGGGCGCGGTGCCGAAGCGCGCCGCCCAGTGCTTGCGGTAGCCGGTGATGTCGGGTGCGGTCTGCATGCAACCGCGTATTAAAGCAGAACGCTGGCGGCGCGGTCACGCAGCCATCTTGGGCTTGGCGGCCTCGGGCCCGCCGCGACGCAGGCAGCGCATGCCCGCCAGCACTGCGAGCTCGAGCAGGCCCACGGCACCGCCTCCCCCGTGGCCGCCGCCGCTGCTGCTGCCACCTGAACTGCTCGCGCCACCTGAACTCATGACCGTCACCGTGACCTGTTGGGGAGCGGTCTCTTCGTTGTTGCGCTGGCACGTAATGGCGTATGTAAAGGTGCCCGCCGTAGTCGCAGATTGAGTGACGGTGCCCGAGGTGGCCAGGGATCCAGACCATGGCATGCCGTTGGCGCCGCCACCGCTTGCGGTGCAGCCGCTGGCGCCGGTGGAGGACCAGCCGAGCGTGAATGAACTGCCCTCACTCACCGATGGCGCGCTCGCTGTGAGCGCCGCGGTGAGATCGACGACCGTCACGGTCAGTTGCTGCGACGTCGGGGCAGTGTTCGCATCGATGCTCTGACAGGTGACACCAACTGTATAGGTGCCGGCCGACGCGGTGTACGCGTTCACCTGTCCCGAAGGCGGTTGAACCCCGCCCCATTGGTTGAATCCGGGGAGCGTCCCGGTCTGCGTGCAATTCTGAGCATTGGTGGAAGTCCAGCTGAGCGTAAACGGTTCCGCGACGACCACCGTGTTGCCGGGGCTTATCGACAGAGCAGCCGTCGGAGCGGCCGGTGGCAGCACGGTGAGCGTCAGCGGCGTGGCGTAGACGCTGAGCGCTGCTCCGCTGGCATCGACGCCGTCGCATTTGAGCCCCAACTGGTAGGTTCCGGACTCCCCAGGGGCGAGTGCCAGAACAACCTGAGCACCTCCGATCACCGACAGCACGCCACTGTCAGTCGCAGCAATAGCGGGATTGGAAATGAAGGCGCAGGTCGTCAGATTCGAGTTGTAGGTCAGCGTGACGTAGTCAGCCGGTGAGTCGCTGAAGGTCACCGTCGCCTCGTTCAGCGACATGGTGGCGTATGGGGCGTTCTTTTCAAACGTTACTGTCAGGCTCTGCTGCAGTGAGACGGGGCCGGACGAGCAAGTCAGCGTGTAGGTGTAAGTGCCCACCGTCGTGACCCGCGGACTGAACTCTTCGATACTGCCAGGACCAAACGAAGTGCTCGCCCAGCCGTCGTTGGGAGCTCCACCCGAGGGCGTGCACGGATTGTTGGTATTCCATTGCAGGGTGAGCGGATTGCCGAGCAAGCGGTCTGTGCCGTTGGAGTAGAGATCCAGGCTGGCGGGGACCCACTGCACGAGCGACGCGATTGTGACGGTGTTGTCGGCGGGACCGCAGCTAAGCATGTAGTTGACGTCACCGGGTGTCGTCTGGGTCGTCGCTGTGCTGCCGGATGTCGCCAGATCGTTCAGCGACAGACCACCGCCGCTGATCGCGCAGGGCGCGACGTTGGAATTCCAGATGAGAGTGACGGGAGCGGTCACCCAGGCCACGCTCTGCGAAGCGGTGAATGACAGGTCCGGAGTCGGCCCGACCCAGTCGAGCTCAACAGAGGCAGTTGCAGTGCGTCCGCCGGGATAGGTGCAGCTGAGGGTATAAGTCACCGTTGCCGCCGACGTCTCGGTCACCGGTTGTGTGCCGGTACTCGGCAGTGTTCCGGACCAGCCGTCGCCGGCAATTCCGCCGCCGGCGATGCAGCGCGTCGCGTTGGCTGCATTCCACGTGAGCTGTGCACTCTGGTTGAACTGCAGATACCCGCCGGTCCCCGCGAACGTCAGCACCGCCGCCGGCTGGCTTTGAACCACCCGCGTGCCGGTATTGCGGGGATCGAGCACCGACTTGAGAGTCACGCCGCCGGTGCTGCTCGTTTTATCAGCGGTCGAGGTCCAGACCGACGCGAGTGCGGTGAAATCGGCTGCGCCGTTTGAGCCATTGGGAGCCGGCGGATTGGTGACTGGACACGCCCCGTATCCGGAGGGATCGCTCGTCGTGCGACCGAGGCTGAGCGAGCCGACCAGGTGATTTTTCTGATCGAACAGCCCGCTGCCCGAAGCACCTGGTCCG
>Ga0306921_10004557_pt1 | contig 14262 bp, 14 predicted proteins | sample sta12Cox44000080_FD_203760 | JGI IMG/M metagenome (GOLD analysis project Ga0306921, IMG submission 203760) | Lab enrichment of tropical soil microbial communities from Luquillo Experimental Forest, Puerto Rico - statoxic.12C.oxic.44.000.080 (v2)... | ecosystem: Environmental > Terrestrial >... | reverse complement strand
ATCCAGAAGGAAGCCGCGGTGGACTAACAACCGCGGCTTTTTCACGCTGCGCGGCGCCGGGACAGCTCTCGTTACCGCGAGCTAGCGCGCCGGCTCCGGCGTGACATTGACCAACATATCCGGCCGTAGGTTCCAGGTCTCGACGCTCATTTTCGTGACTAAGGTGTTCACCTTGTCAGGAAGCGCCTGATCAGCGTGCTCGTCGAGAATGCTGGCCAAGTTTGCGCGCGGGCGAAGGCGGATGTAACGCGGCGCATTTCCTCCTTCGACAAGGCGATACCAGAGCGTTTCGCCTTGCAGCTTGGATTGCTCACCAGCAAGTGCGGCCTCGAAGACCTTTCCCTCCCCGTAGTTGAGTTCTACTGTCGTGTACTCTGCCAGCCGGGTCGGAGTGGGCATGCCATTGCCGCGCGACAGCCCCGGCAAGAACTCGTAAATCGCATTTCCCTTGAATTCGACGTGCGGCAGTAAGGTAATGCTCGCGTCCCGCCAGTCTTCGGCCGGCGATATCGGATTGCTCAGTTCCGTAGCCGTGTGCCCGAAGGTCGCGTAAATGATCCACCGCTGCCGTTCAGTAGTTGCCGAGACTGAATAGCTGTACCAGTCGAATGGATCCCTGACCTGCCGGTGCCACTCCAGGTGGCGGACATACCCGGCCTCCAAGTCAACGCTATGACGCTCGTCGACAGCGCGCATCATCCCAATGACTGCGTACGGACCCGCTGCCTGAGGGCTCGGCGTTGTTTGCGAAGTGAGCAAGTGCGGAGACACAGTGCCGATGAGAAGTGCAGTGCCGACGATTCCGAACCAACGATTCTTCATGAACTTTCCTTTCCTCACGAGAGTGGTCGGCAAGCTGGACAGCCTACCTGCTTCGTTTCGCTGACAAGATCCGCTCAATCTGCTGGAGGTGGTTGATATCATGCCCGGCGTAGATGAGAACAATATCCTCAATCGTTTCTCGCCCTCGCTCCGAATGCATCCCATGCTGTTTCCACTGCGCGGGGGTCAGCGATTTGAGCAAAGCGAGATTGGCTTCGCGGAACACACGAAAGTGCTCAATCGACTTGCCGGGATCGCGCTTCTCATAGTGGCCGCTGCTCACCCAAGAATCCTGATCGACCGCGGTAATGGGAGACCCAGGCACGGCCAGGATCATTCGCATACGAAAACCGAGGACAATTTCCGAATCGGCGAGATGTGCGAGGATCTCGTTGATCGACCATCTGTCAGGAGCTGGCCGCTTGTGCAGTTTGGCCTTGGGCAAGCCCCTGATCATCCGCTCGAGTCTCCTTGCGGTGGCAGCCTGAACTGCCAAAGGATGCTTTCCCTCGACGTGGGCCGTCATCCGCTGAATATGTTGCTGTGCTGTTCCGTTCATATATCTATTTCCCTGGCCAAGCCTCCGCTACCCTGGTGTATTGCGATGCCACCGCTTGCCAAGCAAATTCTAATGAAGCAAAACGGGCGATTTGCGACACAGATGCGTCGAAATCCGCCATCCCATTTGTTCGACCTTGCTAACGCTTCAAGCAGGCAGCATAGTGACTGAACGCATGGCCGCATTCAAGAAATCTGCTACGCCTAGGCGCCCGTCATCGAGCCGTCGGATCGTGGTCGTCGTGGTGCCGCCAGTGGATGAACTCGATTTGGTTGGACCTCTCCAGGTGTTCAACTCAGTCAATCGGCTTGCTGGCCGGAATATTTACGGCATTGAGATCGTCACGAATGCAGACCGACTGACTGTCGAGGGCGAGGGCGGTGTCTTGACCTTCATGGCAAAACATCACTTCAGCAAAGTCGAAGGCACTTGTGACTCCGTCCTGGTCGTTTGCGGACTAGACACTCGATCGGAACGCGATGCCGCTCTCTCCGCCTGGCTGAAGAAGATGGCGGCCAAAGTGCGTAGGCTCGGTGCAGTATGTGTCGGTGCCTTTCTGCTCGCCGAGGCTGGGTTGCTGAATGGCCGCACTGCGACTACGCATTGGCGGTTCGGCCAGGAAATGGCAGGCCGATTTCCGCGGGTCCGTGTCGAGCACGATCCGCTTTGGGTCAGAGACGGAAATATCTACACCTCGGCTGGCATTTCGGCAGGCATCGATCTGGCTCTGGCTTGGGTGGACGAGGATTGCGGCGCCGGTCTCGCGCATGAAGCAGCGCGTGAACTGGTGCTGTTTCTGCGGCGCCCCGGTGGACAGTCACAGTTGAGCATCTCGCTCGCCTCGCAGGCTTCGGAGATGATGTCAATTCGTGAACTCCAGATCTGGATTGTGGAGCATCTTCAGACAAAACTCTTGGTGGATGATCTGGCCGACCGCATGTCAATGAGCGTGCGGAACTTCGAGCGCGTTTTTACGCGGGAGGTGGGCACGACGCCATCGCAATATGTGCTTCAGATGCGAGTCGAGGCGGCACGGCGTGAACTCGAACGCACACAGAAAGGCCTGAAGCAAGTGGCCTCGGCTGCGGGCTTCGGTAACGTCGACGTGATGAGGCGCGCCTTCGTTCGGCTTCTGGGGCTCACACCCCGCCGTTATCGAGAGGCGGCGACGCGGCCGATCAGTGCGTGAGCATGCAACGACTTCTCGCAGACTTGCTCGCCCCATTTTCTTGCCATAACGAGCGCTCACAACGCCGCAACCGGGTCCGGTCAGATGGGACTACGCTTCCGCCTTCCGGCGATGCCCTATCTCGCTGATTTCCGGTGACTTATAGGATGCCTCCCAGGAGCAAGAACTCCCCAATCTCTGATAATCTCTGCTTACCATGTCGTCCCCGGTCCGTCCAAAGTATTGCAAGCCTGAGTACTTGAAACCGAATCAGGCTTCTCGAGGACGACGATTCCATGCCGGCCGAAACGTGGGTTGTACCAATGACGGTTGGCGAACGCTCTTTCCCCGGGGCGCACAGCCACCGGGCGGGTCGCACTAGCGAGAGGCAAGACCCCTCATCCCGGGGCCAGATGGCTGCGCAAGGAAGCCGCATCGACGATACGCTCCTCATCCGCGAGGCTCAGCACGGAAACCGCGCTGCCTTCGAGGAACTCGTCCGCCAGTACGATCAAGCGGTTTTGCGGCTGGCACTTCATCTGACCGGATCCGAGAGCGACGCCCAGGACATCTTCCAGGACGCCTTCCTGAAGGCTTACAAAAACGTCGGCAGCTTCCGCTTCGAGTGTTCGTTCTACACCTGGATCTACCGCATCGTCACCAATCTCTGCCTCGACCATCTCCGCAAGCGCCAGGTTCGCAAAGAAGACGCGCACGTCGCCACCGATTCCTCCGGCGAAGAGTACGATTTGCTCGATCGCGTTGCCGACGGCCGTGCCGGAGCGAACCCGGAACGCGACCTGATGCGCCGAGAGTTAGGTAAACGAATTAATCACGCGTTGGATCGCCTGACCCCGCGCGAGCGCATGGTTTTCGAATTGAAGCACTACCACGGTCTGAAGCTTCGCACCGTGGGCGAGATCCTGAACACAACGGAAGAGACCGCCAAGAACACGCTCTTCCGGGCCACGCAAAAGTTGCGCGGCTCGCTGGCGGACATGCGGTGAAGCGCACCGTGAATTTTTGTATGAGGTGATACCCCGGAAGGGGGTGCAATTATGAAGTGCGAATGGGTTAAAAACAACATTGTGCTGTACGTCTACCAGGAACTGGAAGACGACGCGCGCCACGAGTTTGAACAGCACGTCTTCCGCTGCACCGATTGCGCCACGGAATTGAAGTCGATGCGAGCTTTTCACAGCGACGTGTCGCAGGTGCGCGTCGACGATCCAACGCCGAATCTGCTGGCCGCGTCTCGAATGCGCCTGCAAGAGGCGCTAGAGACCACGCAGCAGGGCGGGCTGCTCAATCGCGTAACCTTCGATCCGTTCCACTGGCTGCGCCAGATTCGTTTTTCGCCGGCGCTGGCGGCCGCCATCTTCATGGTTGGCTTTGGCGGCGGGATCGGCGCCACCTACCCGTTCCTCCACAATCCAGCGACTGGCGTAGCGATCAACCAGACTCCAACTCCCATCCCCCAGCAAGCTTCCATCAGCGGCATCCGCTCCGTAGTGCAGGAACCCGGAACGAATCAAGTCACTATCAAGTACGACACCGTCGCGACCCAGGAAACTCAGGGCTCGCTGAACGACCAGCGCATCCAGCAACTCCTTCTGTTCGCGGCTCGCAATAACGTCAACGCGGGTGTCCGCATGGATTCCGTCGACCTGTTGACCCAAACGCCCGACGATTCCAAGGTTCGGGAGCAGCTGATTTTCTCTCTGCGTTACGATTCCAACCCCGGCGTGCGCCTAAAGGCCATTGACAGCCTCGGTCCTTTTGTAAAAGATGACGTGCACGTGCGCGACGCTGTACTGGCCGCGCTGGTGAACGATGCGAACCAGGGTGTTCGTACCGAGGCGCTCCGGCTACTCGGCCCGGTCAAAGCCGACAGCAGCGTGCGCGCCATCATGCAGCACTTGGCCGACGCCGACCAGAACCAGTACATCCGTTCGCAGGCGCGCACCGTGATCGCGCAATTACCGGAGATCGACTAAGGCCATGTTCAACAAAGAATCCGAGGCTTCTGCCTCACAAAACCGAAAGGAGATATAGACCGCACTCCAAGGGAACCGCCAGCCCCACGAAGTACGCCTCAAAACCAACATGACTAACCGAATTACAAAAATCGCCGCGATGTGCGCCATCAGCGCATCGCTGGCTTCCATTTCATTCGCCCAACAAAGCCGGGCTAGTTCGGATTCATCCTCCCAGCAGAGCCGTGTTTATTCCGAGGGAGGCGCGTGGGTCCAGGAGATCAGCGGCTCGCTCTCCGGTGCCCGCAATCTCCACGTGAAAGTCGACATGGGCTCTGTTCGCGTGCAGGGCAGCTCACAAGCTGAAATCACTTACGTCATTCGCAATCGTTCTTACAGCGGAAGTGAGCAAACGTCCCGGCGCGAGTTTGATGCTTACAAGATCAGCGCCTCCACCCGCGGCGACTCCGCATGGGTAGCAGGGAACTGGCAAGGCGGTCGGCACAAGATCTGCTCCAGTGAATTCGTGATTAACGTCCCCCAGAGCCTCGATTTTGCGAGGCTCGAAACTTCTGGTGGCGGCGTGACCGTGAATGGAATCGCTGGCCGTGTAGAAGCCGAGAGCGGAGGTGGAAGAGTGAAGCTTGACGACATCGGCGGGTCAGTACGCGTCGAGACCGGTGGGGACAACATTGAGATCGGCACGGTGGGCGGCGAACTGCACCTCGAAACTGGCGGCGGCAAGATCACCATCAACAACGCCAAAGGCAAGGTGAATGCGAGCACCGGCGGCGGCAACATTCTGCTCGTTTCTTCCGCGCAGGGCGCGATCCTTGAAGCTGGTGGCGGCAACATCGAAGTTCGGCAGTGTGGTGGTGGGCTGAAAGTATCGACCGGTGGCGGCAACATCGACCTCGGCGATATCGCTGGCCCAGTGGAGATTGAAACCGGTGGCGGCAGCATTCGCCTCGCCTCCGCCAAAGGTGCCGTGCGCGCGCAAACAGGCGCGGGTCGCATTGAACTCAGCGGAGTCTCGACGGCGCGCGCCGAAACCGGCGCAGGCGGAATCACTGCGCGGTTCGTTCGCGCCAGCGGCTCCCAGCCCGACTCATCGCTCGAAACTTCGGCAGGCGACATCGTCATCTATCTCGCCCAGGATGTTTCGCTGTCGGTCCGCGCGAGCATCGATCTCGCCAACGGGCACGCGATTCATTCCGACTTTAACGACATTCACGTGAGATCCGAAGGCGGCGACTGGCCCGGACCCCGGACCATGACCGCAGAGGGCAACTTGAACGGCGGCGGCCCCACGCTGAAAGTGCGCACCGCTACCGGTAACATTCAGATTTTGCGCGCCAGCCGCTAGGGCACGCGCATTTTCGATCGTCGAGGAGGTATCTCCATGCGTTTCTCGATGCCGCTGCTCGCCGCTATCGCATTCCTGCCCGCGCTGTCTACTCAAGCTGCCCAGGGCGCTGCGCTCGAAGACCGTCCCAACCCGATCGTCTACGGCTATCCGATGGGCGACGAAGAGAACACCGGCGCTTATCTCGGCGTCGACATCGCCGACGTCACTCCCGAGCGCTTGTCCGCGCTCAAGCTCAAAGACGAGCATGGCGTGGAGGTTACCATCGTCGACCAGGATGCCCCCGCCGGAAAAGCTGGTATCAAAGAGCACGACGTCATCCTCACCATGAACGGCACCACCATTGACAGTGGCGCTCAGTTGCGCCGGATGATTCGCGAGACGCCCGCCGGCCGCGTAGTAACGTTCGGCATCAGCCGTGACGGCCAACCGGTCGCGGTGAAAGTGCAACTCGGCGACCGCCGCAAAAACAGTATGGCCCACTCCAAAGATTTCAAGTTCGAGATGCCGCCGATGCCCGCAATGCCAGACATCGACGTGCCCATTTCGGTCGTCGTCGTGCACTCCTCGCTACGCAGCGGCCTGATGGTCGAGAACATCACCCCGCAGCTGGGCGATTTCTTCGGTGCGAAGAACGGCAAGGGTGTGCTGGTGCGCTCGGTTGAGAAAGGCAGCCGCGCGGACAAGGCTGGCTTCCGCGCCGGCGACATCGTCATCAAAGTCAACGATCAGGCTGTGCAGGACACCAGCGATTTTGCCCATGCCCTGCGCTCGCATGTCGGCGCCAACGCGGCCTTCGTTGTCATTCGAGATAAGAAGGAGCAAACGATTAGCATGCCGGTGCCCGAGCAGAAAGAATCCGGCGGCTTCTTCGAGGAGAGCTTTGACCTTCCCGAATTCAACGCGGACACCGACGTGCGCTTGAGCGCAGTTCGTGACCAGATGGCCAAGTTGCAGCCACAGATCGAGCTGGCCATGCGGCAGGCCAAGCAGGAGATGGAGAAGGCCCGCCCGCAAATCGAGAAGGCTCAGAAATTCGCTGCGGAGGAAATGCAGAAAATCCAGCCCGAGATCGATCGCAGCATTGCAGAAGCCATGGCCGCCGCTGCCAAAGTTCAGGCTGAATACTGTGATCGCCAGAAAGAAATGCGGGACCAGGTCAAGAAATCGCAGGACGAGATGCGCCGGGAGATGGACAAACTCAAGCGCAATCAGCTGCGTGAAAATCGCCGCCAGATGGAACGCTGGCAGCACGAATTCAAGGGCGACTGGCTGGAGATCTAAAGCAAAACACCGAAGGAGCGCGGCTTATTACGATCCGCTGCTCTGCGCCGACGACCTGTAACACTGCGGCCCAAGGAGCACTCGGTTGCGGCCGCTCTGCTTCGCCGCATACAGCCCTGCATCGGCCGCTTTTACTAGCTCATCGCGCGAAGTTCCGTGGCTCGGATAGTTGGCCACCCCCGCACTGATCGTCACCGAACGCGGCACGCCAGGGAACGGCCAGTTCTCCACCAGCCGCCGCAACTTCTCCGCCACTCCCAATGCGTGCTGCGGGTTCGTCTGCGAAAGCAGGATGGCAAACTCTTCCCCGCCAAACCGGCACACCACATCGATCTTCCGCAACTGCTGGTGAAAAATCGAGGACGCCTGCCGCAATACTTCGTCGCCCAGTAAATGCCCAAATTCATCATTGAGCCGCTTGAACTGGTCAATATCGACCATGACCACGGCCATTCCCGAACTGAAGCGCCTCGCGCGATCGATCTCTTCCACAATCCTCAACTCGAAAAAACGCCGGTTGAAAATCCCCGTCAACCCGTCCAGATATGCGAGCTGCTTTACGCGCTCCACATAGTGCGCGTTCTGAATCGCGGTCGCGCAGATGTCAGCCACCGCCTCGAGCGATTGACTGTCGGCTTCTTCGAAGTGTCCCGGCTCTGCGCTCTCTAGAACCAGCACGCCCTGCGTCTGCCCGAACGAAACCAGCGGAATACTCATGCACGAGCGTGCCTCGGGCGACAAAGCCGTGCTTTCGCCTTCACCCGTCACATTGTTTTCGATGAGCGCCCGCGCCTCGGCCAGACTCCGCCCCCACATCCCGGTTCCGCCCGGCAACCGCATGCCGGGAGCGCTGGTCCCCTTGAAGCGCCCGTGGCTCGATCGCAGCACCAGTTCGTCTTCCTCGCGCAGCAACACCGACACCTGTCCCAATTGAAACGACTGCTGGATCAGCCCACATACCTTCGCCAGCAATGCCTCTTGATCGAGTACCGCGGTGGCCTGCTGTGCGATCGCGTTGATGACTTCCAGCTGCTTGGCGCGCTGCCGCTCCAGCGAATACAGGCGTGCGTTCTGCAGCGCCATCGAGGCCTGCGTGGAGAAAAGCGTCAGAAGGTCGATCGTGTCGCGATCGAAGTAATCCAGTTCCGCGCTCTGCAAATCGAGCACGCCGACAACCTCGTCTCGCACCATCAATGGAATCGCCAGCTCCGACCGTGTTGCCGCACACGAAGAAATGTAGCGTGGATCCTTCGTAACATCCGCCACGTAAATCGGCCGCTTCTGCTCGGCAGCCCGTCCGGTCAGCCCGCAGCCCAACGCAATCCGGATGTCGTCGTATCCGGGATCCCAACCTGCCATCGCCCGCGGATAAAGGTCTTGTTTCTCCCGATCCTTCAACAGGATGGCAACGTTGCTCAGATGAAAATAGTCGCGCGCAATGGTGAGGATATGCTGCAGAACCTCGTCCAGTTCGAACGTGGCCAACACCGCCTGGCTGGCGTCATAAAGAATCGCGATCTTGTTGGCGATCTGCTCCATTGCCCGGGACGATTGTAGCTTTATGCAGGAGGTGACCGTAGTTCCGAAAGTAACCTGCCCTTTCGCCGCCCCCTTGTCTTCTTAGGTAGAGGCGCGCCTGCCCAAAATCCGGCTTGAGGCAGCTTTTTCCGCGGACCTTTCACCAGGCCGCAAGCCCTCACCGCTCGCGCCGGTGCCGCCACCATTGCGCCGTCTTGATCAGCCCAAACGCCGCCATGCAAAACCAGAAGTCGATGACCAGCCCCAAGTCCACCGCAAACAGATGATGACGCGCGGCCGGAGGCAGCGATGGCATCAGCACAAAGTAAGCAGCATTGCCCAGCAGAACAGCCATCAGCGATTGGATGAGATTCCAGCCCACCATCGCTTTAGACACCAACAAACCTCTGGGGGATGTCTATAAACAACCCCTACAAAACTTCTTATGAAGCCCGGCACTCCTGCGAGAGACTCTTAGAAGCCCCTCGCTTTGTCATCCCGAGCGCAGCGAGGGACCCCATACCCGCAAGCAGTCCCCGAAGCCCCTATTGGAGTTTCTACCTCGGCGCCTTTTCCGACGACCGTTGTGCTGTATCAGGCCGTGTCGTCAAACTCTCTTGTCCAGCAGCCTTACCCAGCGCCTGTTACCATTTTTCTTCGCTCCTTATAGTTTTCCGATTGCATGCACGAACTCTCCACTCCGGTGCAATACGTAAAAGGCATTGGCCCGCGCCTTGCCGAGATTCTCGCGGCCAAAGAGGTTCGCACCGTCGGCGAACTACTGAATTATCTGCCATTCCGCTATGAAGACCGGCTGAACCCGCGCCGGATTACTGAACTCCGCCCCGGCGAGATGGCCACCGTGATTGCGGAAGTTCGCAACTCGGGCCTGTTCCGCACTCGTCGCATGCCGATCTTCCAAATGACCGCCGGCCAGGGACGAGCCAAAATAAAGTGCCTCTGGTTCAATGGGGCTTACCTGATGGGCCGCTTCCAACCGGGGCAACTGGTCGCGCTCAACGGCAAGGTTGAGGAAGATCGCGGACAACTGCAAATCATGCAGCCTCAATTCGAGATTCTGGGCGACCCCCCGACCGAAGGGGAGCCCGATTCGACTGGCGAACAACTCGCCGCCTCGCTCGAAGTTGGGCGCATCGTTCCGATTTACGAGTCGGCGGGACAAGGCAAGCTTACGGCGAGATGGTTTCGCCGCATCATCCGGTCGGCGCTCGAAGATCTCACTCCCGATCTGCCTGAGAGCATCCCCGCCATCGTGCGTTCGCGTATGGCATTGATCCCGTTGCAGCAGGCGCTTTGGAAAGTGCACTGGCCCGATGCCGAAGAAGATTTCGCGGCCCTGCAAGCCGCCCGCACGCCCGCCCATCTGCGGCTGATCTTCGAGGAACTCTTCTTTCTAGAGCTCGGCCTCGAATTCAAGCGTCGCCAGATGCGCGCCGAAACCGGCATTGCGTTCCGGTTGGACGAGCGAGCCCGCGAGGTTATCAAGAAAATTCTGCCTTTCCATCCCACCAAGGCCCAGAAAAAGGTTCTCGCCGAAATTGCGTCGGACATGGAAAAGCCTTATCCCATGCGTCGCTTGCTCCAGGGCGACGTCGGCTCCGGAAAAACGATCGTGGCCTTCGAAGCTGCCATCATCGCCATCGAAAACGGCTATCAGGTCGCATTGATGGCTCCGACCGAGATCCTCGCCCAGCAACATTTTTTCTCCGCGCGCAACGTGCTTGAAAATGCCGGATACCGCATTGTGCTTCTCACCGGCTCACTCGAGCAGGATCGCAAGCGCGAGACTCGCCGTCACATAGCGCAAGGCAATGCTCACTTGGTAATCGGCACGCACGCTCTGCTCGAAGAAAAAGTCGAATTCCACAATCTGGGCCTGGTGATCGTCGACGAACAGCACCGCTTTGGCGTGATGCAGCGCCTGAAATTAATGAAGAAACAAGACGTAGTAGGTGAGCAGACCGTGAAACCGGCGAACGCAGTCGCAGAGCCCGACGTTCTGGTTATGACCGCTACTCCAATCCCCCGCACGCTCGCCCTTACTCTCTACGGCGACCTCGACCTCAGCGTGCTCGACGAACTTCCTCCCGGCCGTACGCCGATCGTCACCCGGCGTGTCTCGGATGAGCGCTCCTCCGAAGTTTGGGACTTTGTGCGCAAACACGTCGCTGCCGGACATCAGGCCTACGTCGTCTACCCGGTCATTCACGAAAACGAAGAGAACGAGATCAAGGCCGCTGTCAAGATGTACCGCGAGCTGAGCAACCGCATCTTCCCCGAGCTCAAAGTCGGCCTGCTCCATGGCAGGCTCGACACCGACTTGAAAGAGCACGTGATGCGGCTCTTTCAGAAAAACGAATTGCAGATTCTGGTTGCGACCACCGTGATTGAAGTGGGCGTCGATGTTCCCAATGCCACCATCATGGTCATCGAACACGCGGAGCGCTTCGGCCTCTCGCAACTCCACCAGCTTCGTGGGCGCATCGGCCGCGGCGCAGCGAAGTCTTTCTGCGTTCTTATGACAGGCGGGAAGATCACTGAAGAAGGCGAGCGCCGTCTCGACGCCATGGTCCGCACCAGCGACGGCTTCCAGATCGCAGAACTTGATCTCGAACTGCGCGGGCCAGGAGAATTCTTTGGCACCCGCCAGGCGGGCATGCCCAGCTTCTCGGTCGCGAACCTCATTCGCGATCGAGATATCCTCGAAGTCGCCAAGCGGGAAGCAGCCTCAATCATGGCCGGACCAAACTCCGAAATCTCACGCCAGGAGATTGACCGGGCCGTCCGCCAAATGCGCGCCCGCTGGCAAAATACCTACGGACTCGTCGAAGTCGGGTAAAATCGTCCCTCGTTCCCCGAGAATAGGAACGCTCGACTCGGTCTTGTAACTACGAATCGCGATCACGTCCGTTTCAGGAGACACATGCACGGCTTCGCAGAAAGTATTGAAGGCGGCTTTGTCATTGTCGCGAGTTCTACCGCATTGGCGATGTCTATGCTCCTCCTGCTGCACAAATTCTGGCCGCCACAACTGCGCATGGCGCACAACGATATGGTGGGGCCGAGCCTGGGCGTGATCGGCACAACTTATGCCGTCATCATTGCGTTCATGTTGTCGGGCGTTTGGAGCCAATTCCAGACTGCCGAGGTGAATGCCGAGCAAGAGGCGAATTGCCTCGTGAACATTTACCGCTTTGCGGAGAGTTTTCCGCCTGCGGAGGGGCCGAAGGTTCAGCAACTCGCGGTGGAATACTCCAAGGTGATGATTTCGGATGAATGGCAGGCCATGGAGCATGAAGCCTCCAGTGAACATGCTCACACTCTCATGCGGGCGCTTTGGCGCGCCTTGCCCTCAATCGATGGGCAAAACATCGCTCAACATACAGCGGTCGACCACGCGATCACCGAACTTAGCAGCATGACCGAACATCGCCGCATCCGGCTCCTCGAAAGCCATCAGAAGTTGCCGGGCATTCTTTGGTCCGTGCTGATTATTGGCGGCATCATCACGGTCGGGTCGACGTGCCTGTTTGGCGTGGAGAACTTCAGCCTGCATCTGGTGCAGGTGTTCGCCATCACGCTGTTACTGTCGGTTATGCTGGTCGCAATCGCTGAGATTGATCAGCCCTTTCAAGGCGACGTTCGGGTCGCGCCGGATGGCTTCCGCTACGCACTCGACAGTTTTGATAAGTGGTCAGGAGAGAAAAAGTAGGATGGATGGCTAAGCGCGTCTGCTCATAAAATCTGCGTTACTTCTTATCCAACGGCAAAGTCGCGTCGAGACTCAACTCTGACCCGACGGTAATCGTGATTTCTTTCGTCCAGGCCTTGTAGCCTGTCTTCTCGCAGCGGAAGCTGTGCTTGCCGGGCGGAAGTCGCAGCTTGGCGGGCGTGTACCCCATGCTCTCTCCATCCACAAAAACTTCCGCCAGAAACGGCACTGAGCTGACACTCACGCTGCCCGTGGTTGGCTCAGCAGGTGGAGGGGGCGCTTGCACGACTGCCGGAGCCTGCGCAGCGGGCGCGGCCGCCTTGGCAGTGGGTACATCAAAGCCCACCATGGAATCCGGCTCTTGAGTTGGCGCCAGCGAAGCCTTCAAAGCATCGCTTTCTTCCGGCGTCCACGGGCGAACAGACGGCGCAGGCTTGGTCTTCGAGATTCGCGCACGCACTTCATCCGTCGGCGAAGAACGCAAGTAGACATAGTCGCCCACAATCTGTGCTTGCACAGGATGATCCTTTGTCCAGTCGCCAGGCGGCCCGGGTTGTGCTTGCCCAGGAGTGAAGGAACCGGTCACGATTTTGTCGCGCACGTGCACGGTGATCACATACACCGTTTCTTCCTGGGTCACCGGCGTGTTCACCACCCAGACTGTGGACTTCGTCTCAGTGGACTGGCTCACGCTCACGATCCGCGCAGCTTGCCAACCGAGATTCGCCGCAAAGAGCGACACCGCCAGGAGGAACCAAATCAGTCCGGACCATACGACTTTTTTCATAGAGATTTAAACGCGCTCGCGAGAAAGCGGGCGGTGATTCGCGCCTCTAGTTCAGTGTATCGGCGCGGCGAGAATGGGGTCAATCCGCTGTGCTATTGAGTAGCAGCCGGGCGGCTGAGCAGCTGTTCGCGCAGGCGCCGCGACAAGCCCACTGCCAGCGAGCGGTAGAAACGCGAACCCAGATGCGGAAACAGCTCAAACAGATCTTTGAGCGCCGACCATTCGATCGAGTACGCTTCGACGTCCTCAACCGCGACGACCGATGCGCTCGCCACACCCGCTTCCAGGAAAGCCATCTCGCCGCAGATTTCTCCGGCTCCCAGGGTCGCGATCACAACCTTGGGCGTCGCCTGCACGTGTACCTTCCCGCTGCACAACAAATAAATAACTTTGTTCGAACGGTTCTGATGGATCAGAACGTCGTCCTTTTTGAAGTAAAACCTTTTGGCCCGGTCGACGATCAGCATCCAGTCGTTCTGAGTCAGAAACTCGAGCCGGTTTTTAGCGGTCTGCAACACCAGCAGTAACGCTTCGCTGGCCGCGTCTTTCTTTTGCATGAGTAGCACGCCCATATCTCGACTCTCTAACACGATCCTTCGTCGAGCAAGCTGTTGCTGGAGGATAGCAGAATCCGGGTACCTTCGCAGATAACCAAAGTGCGTCGAAAAATGAAAATGCTATGAGCTCATTCGAAACCTATTCGCTTTCGAATAAGGCCTGTTGCAGTTTGCGTCGAAGCGCGAATGTCTGAGAGAGTAGAGTACGCGAACGCGAGGACCGGAGCCTAACGAATGACGACGACACGGGAATACAAGTGCGAGATCTGTGGAACCACCACCGAGAATCCAGTGCACTGGTTCATCATCGAGTGCGCCGACCTCACTCTGTCCGTCCACAAATGGAGCACCGAAGGCGCCGACCGCGACTCCGCCCGGCACTTCTGCGGCGAGCGCCACGCCCAGGTCTACATCAGCCGCTGGTTCGACTCGGTCTGCGTCCCGCTGAGGAAGGCCCAATAGCTCCGGTGGCCCATGCAAGCCGTCTTTTTG
>Ga0306921_10004556_pt1 | contig 14263 bp, 13 predicted proteins | sample sta12Cox44000080_FD_203760 | JGI IMG/M metagenome (GOLD analysis project Ga0306921, IMG submission 203760) | Lab enrichment of tropical soil microbial communities from Luquillo Experimental Forest, Puerto Rico - statoxic.12C.oxic.44.000.080 (v2)... | ecosystem: Environmental > Terrestrial >... | reverse complement strand
GCGTGTCGCTATCGCGGTCACTTTGGGGATCTAACGGACATCGGTCGGGACGCCCAAAACGTCGCTTTTGACCCATCTCGGAAGTCGCGCAACCGAATTTGCTATGATGCACAGTCAAATGGCTCATTCGAGATTGTGATAGATTGAACGCGTCAGCCGCTCGAGGGGAAACACGCGTGAAGGCTATCGTATTGCGCGAGTTTGGGCCGCCGCAGGTGCTGCGCGTTGAGGAGGTTTCAACGCCCGCGCCCGGCCTCGGGGAAGTGCTTGTGAAAGTCCACGCCGTCTCGGTGAATCGTACTCTCGATCTCGCGGTACGAGCCGGGAAATATGCGCGGCGGCCCGAACTCCCCCATGTGCTGGGTGCCGATCCATGTGGAATGGTCGTTGCGGTAGGACCCGAAGTAACCACCCGCAAGGTGGGCGACCGTGTTGCCTGCGGGCCATTTGTCGGTCGGGAGCAGAGTGGATTGCCGATCTTACTTGGCGTGAACAGATGGGGTGGCTATGCCGAGTATGTGAGACTCCCGGCGCAGGCGACGCAACTTATCCCCAATGGTCTTGATTTCATGACTGCCACGGTGGTGGCACGGCACGCCCCGCTCGCGTTCACACAGCTGCGCGACCGCGCGAATGTTAAGCCAGGCGAATGGGTGCTGATCATGGGAGCCGCCGGCGGGCTCGGCAGTATTGCTGTCCAGGCTGCGAAACTTCTCGGCGCCTGTGTGATCGCTGCCGCTGGCTCAGATGCGGGAGTGAACGCCACGAAGCAACTCGGCGCGGACGAAGGTGTAAATTATCGCACCCATGACTTAAACACCGAAGTGCGTCGCATCACGAAAGGCACGGGCGTCGATGTGGTGCTCGAAAACGTCGGTGATCCGGATTTATTTCCAAAGGCGTTTACTGCGTTGGCAGTCGGTGGACGGCTTGTGACCGCCGGCGGTCACGGCGGCGGTATTGTGCCGCTCGACGTCAAGCATCTCTATCTGAACCGCATAACAATCTTTGGTAATCCATTCGATACTCCGGAAAATTTTAAGCTCGGAATGATGTTTGCGGCGGAAGGCCAGCTCAAAGCATTAATCAATCGAGTGCTTCCGCTATCGGAGGCCGCTGGTGCGCACGAGCTTGCGGAAAGGCGTGACGGAATTGGCAAGATTCTACTTGACGCGAACCTCGCAAACTCATCAACGCGGTGATCGAATGATACGGTCTGGGTGCGGAGTGTCGTAAGCCATGCGGATTAAGCTTTCCGAAAACTTTCGCGCAGTGTTCTATGCGCCTTTCTACGCCACACACGCGCTTGGATTCTACGCGAGCGAGGGCGTCACGATCGACCTGCTCCCCACTTCGACCCCGGGTGCGGCCATCGCGGGTCTGCTAGACCGGTCAATTGACCTTTCGTGGGGCGGACCCATGCGCGTGATGAAAGCGCGGGATCTCGATCCCGCCTCGTCACTCGTTTGTTTTTGTGAAGTCGTTGCACGCGACCCGTTCTTCTTGGTTGGCCGAGTTGATCGCTCAAGCTTTCAGTTGGCAGACCTATTGAAGCTAAGGACTGGCACCGTATCGGAAGTGCCGACCCCATGGTTGTGCTTGCAGCACGATCTGCGGGAGCATGGCGTCGATCCTGGGCGAATTAATCGTATCGCGAATGGGACCATGGCGGAGCACCTCATCGCGCTGGGCAAAGGCGAGCTCGATGTGGCACAGATGTTCGAGCCATACGCCTCGTTGGCCTTGCGGCCGGGCACCTGCGACATCCTTTATGCAGCAAGCAAGCGCGGCCCGACGACCTACACCACGTTTCTAACAACGCGTGATAACATTCGTCGGAACCGTGCGGCATTTGGTGCCGTGGTCCGCGCCACACGCCGCACGCTGCGGTGGATTGCAGAACGAGGCACCGAAGAATTGGCGGACGCGGTCACGTCATTCTACCCAGACATTCCGCGCGATATATTGACGAGTTCGCTTCGGCGCTATCACGATGCGGGTCTTTGGGTAAGCACGCCAGAGGTGTCACATCGGGGATTCGGCCGATTGGCGGAGAGCCTCAAATCGGGTGGATTCATTTCTCGCATGCACAATTACGAGGATTGCGTTGAACAAACGCTGTGAGGAACCATCGATCATGCGATCAGATGCGCACTGCACCATCTCCGGGACGCTACCTGTGGCGTAAACATCGCTGACTTGAAAAAGATACTCATTTGCGACATGGCAAGTCGTTCATGATTTTGACCGTTGACGGGACCCTCAATCCCGTAGCGCTACCCTAGTGGCGAGGGGTCGATCTGAGGTCTCACTTCTGCGCTCCTGCCTTCAGGATTGGCGTCAACCGCGCAATTTCGCTTTTGACCAGCACGCTGAGCGGCGCAGGACCACGCCGGCCCTTCTCGGCGATCGCGGCGCCGAGTTCGGCGAGCCGCCCGCTCGCCGCCGGATCGTCGAGCGTTTGGTCGAGGGCCACGGCAAGCACGTCGACGACTGACTGCGGAGTGCCTTTGGGGGCGAATAGTGCGAAGAACGGCGCGATGTTGAACTGCGGCAGGCCCTCCTCAGCCGCTGTCGGCACGTCTGCCAGCAACGGATGGCGCGCCGCAGCCGCGATCGCGAGCGCGCGCACGTTGCCGCCGCGGATCTGGGCCAACTGGCCTATGACGGGATCGCAGAAGTAGTCGACTTGGCCCGCCACCAGCGCATTCGTCGCCGGCGCGCTACCCGTGAACGGCACAAGGGTCGGCTTGATGCCGATCGCCGTGTTTAGGAGAAGACAGCCGACATAGGACACCGAGCCGACGCCGGCATGCGCCATGTTGAGCTTCGACTGGTTAGCCATTGCATAGGCGACGAAATCCTTCAGCGTTACGGCCGGAATGTCCTTGCGCGTTACCAACACCTCGGGAAACTCAGCGACAAGGCCGATCGGCGCGAAGTCCTCGGCGGGATCGTAGGCGAGGTCGGGATAAAGCGCTGGCGCCGCTGCATGCGTGCCCATGTGGCCGATGATCAGCGTGTAACCATCAGGCGTCGCGCGCGCGGCGCGCGTCGCTCCGATCGTGCCGCCGGCGCCGTTGACGTTCTCAATTATGAACTGTTGGCCGAGCCGCTTGGCAAGCTGCTCGCCGACGATTCGAGCCGTGATATCGGCAGGCCCGCCGGCCGCAAACGGAACGATGATAGTGACGGGACGCGTCGGAAAACCGAACGCTAGCGCCGCGGATGAGACTGACGCAGATGCGGCGGCCCCGAGGGTAAGATGCAGGAAGTCGCGACGGGCAAATACCATGGTGACAGCTCCGGCGGTTAAACGGGTGCCGCGAACCAATAAGATCGGCCGATCCGTATTAATGGTCCGGCCTCGTATCGATGCCGCTCTTACCCCGAAAGCGTCCGGAATAGCGTCGCGCCAGCTGGTCGCTAAGTGCCCCTGAGCAATCGCGACAAGATGAGCTCTACTCGATGACCTCGTCAGCAAGCGCCACAAAATTCGGCGGCAAATCGATGCTGGTGGCCTTCGCGGTCTTAAGATTGACCACTAACGGATACCGCGTCGGCTCCTCGAAAGGCAGTTCGGCCGGCCGCGCGCCGGCGAGGATCTTGGCGACGAGTTCGCCAGCCCGCTCCATGGACTCTTTGAGGTCAGCGCCGTAGGACATCAGACCTCCATCGCGAACGAAGGGGTCATATTCGTAAAGCGCCGGAATTTGGTGCGCACCAGCGTAATCGAAGACGCGTTTGCGGTTAAGAAGGGTGAGCGAGTCGGCGACCATGAAAATGGCATCCGGCCGGTCGCGATCCATAGCCTCAAACACGCCATTGAAATCATCGGGCTCGCGCACGCCCAATGGCTGTACGGTCACGCCGATCGACTTCGCGGCGTCAGCAGACGACTGATAGCGCATGCTCATACCGAGGTCGTCACGGTTCCACAGCATGGCGACGCGTCGAACATTCGGCACCGCTTTTCTGATCAAGTCGAGGCGCTTGCTGGAAAGTGTCGTGGCATTGTCCGAAATCCCGGTGAGGTTGCCGCCCGGCCGGGTCAAGCTGTCGATGAGATGCGTGGCGATCGGATCGCCGGCACCCACATAGACAACGGTCGGTACATTCGCGACCTTGCAGGCGAGCGTCACCGGGAAACCGCTGGTCACGAAGGCATCGACCTGATTGGCTTTCATCTCCCGGATAATGTCGCCAAGCTTGCCGAGTTGGCCGGCGGCTCCCCGCGGTTCGAGGACGAGGTTCTTGCCAAGTACATATCCACGCTGTTCCAAAACTTTAAGCAACGTTGCGCCGCCCGGTGACTTTTCATCCAGAGGGAGCCCGGCCGTAAGCGTGCCGACGCGATAAGTCTTGGATGCCGATTGAGCGCGCGCAGGAAGCGGCGCGACGATGGCCGCGGATGCAACAAGCGAAATGAAGTCGCGGCGGCGCATGGTAGCCTCCTTCACGAAGTCCCCCCGCCTTATGAACCGCCCCCACCCGGTAAGCAACCATTGACGGCTGCGTTGTGCACCGCAGCAAATGATCCGCCCAAAGTGTCGCGATGGATCAAAAGCGGCGGTTTTGACTTGCCCGGCGATGTCCGCTCTCACCACCGAAGCGACCGTGATAGCGACTTACCGGAAGGTCGCTGGGTGCCATTGGCGAGCGAAGTGCATTGCAGCAAAATGCGGCCTATTCGATCACCTCGTCTGCAGGTACAATAATTGTGTTTGGCACGTTGAGGCCGAGTGCCTTGGTAGTCTTGAGGTTGATCGCCAGCTCGAATTTGGTCCGTCGGACAACCGGCAGGTAAGCCGGTTTGGCACCCCTAAGAATGCGACCGACGTAGTTGCCGGCTTGGCGAAACGTTTCAGTAAAGTGGCTCCATAACTTATAAGGCCACCGGCTGCGACGTACTCGCGAGATTATAGATCGTGGGCAATGAATAGCGCGCCGCCAGTCGGGCGAACCGGTCACGTTGGCTCTGGAAGAACGGGTCAGAAATCAATAACAGCGCATCGGTCTTTAGTTGGACCAGCGTGGAGAAGGCGTCATCAATTTCCTGATCGCCGCTGGCACTCGGAACATGGGTCTGTAATCCAAGCCCACGAGCCACTGCCTGTGCAGCCGTCGTGTCAGGGTCGGCATTCGGAACATTCGGATTAAGAAGCAACCCGACGACAACAGCTTTCGGCAGCGGTTCGTACAATAGCTAATGCGCTACACAGGGATTTCGTGAATGCTGTCACCCTCCATTCACCTCGGAATGAGATCGAAGGGCGAGTAATCTTATAAAATCGGGGTCCGTCAAAATATGACCGGGCCGCAGCTAAAGACCCATCATTCGCATTTAATCGGATGATGCACTACGCAGTCAGAAATTCTGAATTGGATGCTCGGTGAGTCTTTACCTCGTCTCAGAAACAAACGTAATCGAACGGACGTGTGTAGCTAGCGTTTATCTTATCCACTGAACTCACAGGCATCAAAGGTCCGGCTGAGCGGAAATCTAAAGCCCGGAAAATCCGCGCATAAATCGTATCGGACAAAGATTAGCCGCGGGTTCGCCAACGCAATTCTGAAAACCGGCATGATTAAGCCCTGACAAAGCCGCGCATCGCGTTCAGCCTCGTCGAAGGGCAGCACGGCGCAGTGCAATTAGACGGCCCAGACACGACCCGCACTGCGCCGTGCCGTCCTCCACGCGACGCACTAAGGGCCGCGAACCGGCGTTCATTCAGGAGACTTTTGAATGGCAAAACGTAAGCGTCGTGCGTGGACGGCATATCATGTTCGCACATTAAAGTCCCTCGCACGAAAGAAAACTCCCGCTTCGGTCATTGCCCGTAGCTTAGGGAGAACTGAGGGAGCGACGCGTCAAAAGGCGTTTAGTTTGGGTCTGTCACTCGACTCGCGCGCCCGATAAGTCTCCGAGAAAAAAGAGGAGTGATGATTATGACTAATCTAAAGCCGCGTGATCCGGCTCGTAGTGATAAGTCACCGGTCTCAAATATTAAAGATTTGCCGCCGCAACAACACGGCGTTTTTGGGCGACCATTCGACACGGGCGAACAAGCATCTTCTTTTATCGGTGGGGTTGCGCTTGAGTCAACGCGCCAGATTGATCAGTTGATTGACGATCTGAATAAGCTACGCCAAAGATTGGAGGACGAAGGTAATCGTCTTCAACGCGACTTCGCCGACCATTCGTCCTTTAGCAAATCGGTTATTCAACTGACACAAATTGTCTCAGACGGTATGGCGCATGTAAAAAGTAGTTCCAGCGCGGCGGGCCCTGTTACGGAAACGCACATTCCACCCGCTCAGTTCGAATCGGAGTCCTAAGCCAGCCGCTAACACAAAAGGTCCTGAAGCCGAGGCTTCAAAGCGCCTGGGATTCGGCGAAATCGGTGTGTGCCGGTCGGTGTGCAGCACAGCAAATCGGTCGTCGCCATGTCCGCTTTGGGTCAAAAGCGTCGTCAGGATAGCCGGACAATGTGCAAGATCTTAGGGCTGCAATCAGGTCTGCATTAATCTCGGCCAAGAAATTTGATTTGTGGGTACCCAGCGAGCGCGTGTACGAGTTACCTGATGCATCATTCCTTTGCGAATACTTCAGGTGTCTTGGAAGGCTTTTAGAAGATGGACATTTGGACAAAGCCAGCCGTGAGGCGCTCTCCTGGAAACCATTTCTCCATAGAGAAAAGCTGCCTTGAACGGACCCCGTTGGGCCGAAGAAGTGCCAAAGCTCCGATACACGAAGGCATGGTCCCGTTGGGCGACTGTAATGACACTCAAGACGCTCGGCGACGCCCGGTCGTTGCTCAGTCATCTGCCCAAGGACGTGCGGGCAAGATCGACGTGGCAGCATGTCGCCGCGGATTTGGACTGGGCAGCGGGTGGCGGCGATACCATGAACGTGTCCGTGCCGCTGCAGATGGTCTTGGGAATGGAGCGCGTTGAAAGGCGGAAGTGAGTCGGGTAGCCGACATAGGAACGTTCCAGATACAGCGCGTTTGCGACGTCGGCGAGCCCCGGCAAAACCCATGTCGGTGGCTCCGGGCGGGTATTGATGCCGTGGCTTCCCCGGGGCTCGCACCATTCCTTCATATGCGGCGCGTGGCCTGTGCTGGGAAATGGGTGCGGCCGGCTCTCGTCGGGGGACAAGAGGCCCGTGCTGCCAGAGGTCTCTGGGGCGCCCCGAACTCGAATGATAGATCGATTCACGATGACAAAATCCACTGAGGCAGCCCCGCGATGGGGGCACTCCTCCATTGTGACCCTCGCGGCAACGGTCGGGCCTTGCAATGCGCCGGCTTCCCGACGATGTCCATGCCGCGGGTCGCAAGGCTAGGGACGCCGGCTTCGGCTCCATTCATTCGGACGGGTGGGGTCTCAATATGGCTACCTGCCCCAGCGCGGCGGTCAGTTCCAAAGAGGTTGGTGGTAAAAAGGGGCTAACCGTGGACGCTTATGCACCCGAAGAGGACATCAGAGCGACGAGATCGAGTCCACTTTGTGCCATTAGCGATCAAAGTGCGGTGCGGCAAATGCGGCCATCAGCCCCTATCCGTCGTGGCGGCTGGAGCGCGCGGAAGAACGATTTTGATTTCGGTGAACTGGCCAGGCTCGGTATCGACCTCGATTGAACCGGCATGTTGCTTGACTACGATGTCGTGGCTGATTGAGAGGCCAAGCCCAGTACCTTCCCCTGTTGGCTTGGTCGTGAAGAAGGGATTGAACATCTTTTCCCTCACGTCGGGAGGGATGCCGGTGCCATTGTCGCGTATCCTGATCTCCACGCGGTCGCCGAGATTCCTGGTAGCTGCGGAAACAGTGGCTTCATAGGTATTGTCGGCGCCTGTCGCCCTTCGCTTCGTCGCCGCATAGAAACCATTAGAAATTAGGTTCAGAAGAACCCGCGTGATGTCTTGCGGAAAGACATCGGCCTCACCGGCGGCTGGATCAAAAGAGCGTTCAAATTTGATGGTAAAGCCCTGCTTCTCGGCTCGGGCACCGTGATAGGCGAGATTGAGGCTTTCCTCGACCAGGGCGTTGATGTCGACAGATCGATGCTCAACTGAACCCTCCCGGGAGTGCAGCAGCATGTTCTTGACGATGGAATCGGCGCGCCTACCGTGCTGTACGATTTTGTCGAGATTCTCACGTAGGGTATTGGAAACCTCATTGATCTCGGAGCGCGCCTTTTCCGTCAACGGTGCATCGCGAAGTGCATCTCGCAACTCGTCGATCAATTCAACCGAGACGCCAGAGAAGTTGTTCACGAAATTTAGTGGGTTTTTGATCTCGTGGGCGATGCCGGCCGTGAGCTGGCCGAGGGAGGCTAGCTTCTGAGTTTGGACCAGACGGTCCTGAGCAGTCCGCAAATCATCTAACGACTTTGTCAGTTCGCGGGTCCGCTGCTGTTCGGCTTCAAATAATCGTACGTTCTCAATGGCAATCACCGCTTGGTCGGCAAACGTGGCGGTAAGATCAATTTGTTGCTGAGTGAACGGCCGAACCGCTTTCCGCTGCAAAACGATGACCCCAATAGGATTTCCTTCGCGCAGCAGCGGTAGTCCTAGGATGGTTCGAGCGCCGCCGACTCTCGCCGCTTCTTTCAATTCCCAGGTGTATTCAGAATCAGCGAGCACGTCGGCGACTTGGACACTGCGTCGATCTTGCAAAATACGGCCGACAATTGACCCGCGCCCGACGGGGATAGGATGCTGCTCCATGAACGCTTGATATTCGGGCGAAAAGCCATAAAAAGCATTTTGCTGGAACGTCCCACCATGCGGCTGAGCAATGCCGACCATATCGGCCTCACATAGTCGCGCAGCCGATTCAACCAGAGTATTGAGTACGCCTTGCAAATCGAACGTTGAGCGGCTGATAATCTTGAGCACATCAGCGGTGGCGGTCTGCTGCTGCAGGGACTGGCGCAGTTCGTTGAGTAGCCGCGTATTCTCGATGGCTATGACTGCTTGGGCGGCGAAGTTTTTGACAAGGTCGACCTGTTTGTCGCTGAATGGTCGCACTTCTTCGCGATATATTAAGATCCAGCCAATCAACGCGTCATCCTTCATCATTGGCACGCACAGAGAAGATCGTGCGCCACCGAGCGTAGCTGCATTGCCCGGAAAAGGCTCGGCAGCATAGTCAGCGGTGTGGATCACTTGTTTTGTCCGCAATGCGCGGTCCAGCAGGGCGCCTGGTGTTGGTTGGAATGGCCCGCGACGGAATTGAAATTCGGCATATGCCGGCGGCGCCCCCACCTGCGTCGCATAATGAAACGCGCTACCATCGAAGCGGATCAGCGTGCCAAACTTGGCCTCGCAAATCCGTACTGCGTTTTTCAGCATCGCCTGGAATACGGGTTCCAGTTCGGCGGGCGAAGAACTGATGACCTTGAGTACTTCCGATGTCGCAGTTTGCTGCTCCAACGACTCCGTCAGATCGCTGGTACGCTGCCGCAATTCGTTGAGCAGCCGCGCATTTTCGATAGCGATGACTGCTTGGTTGGCAAAATTCCGTAGCAGCGCAATCTGCTTGTCAGTGAATGGGCGAACTTCCTGGCGATATAGGAGAATGGCGCCGATGAGGTCGTCTTCTTTAAGCATCGGCACGCCCAGCATCGTCCGGACACCGCCGAGTTCGACGGCAGCCACGACAACCGGATCGCGATCTAGATAGCCTCGTGATGCTGCGAGGTCGTCGATATGAACCAGCTGCTTGGTTGTGGCGATGCGCGTCACGACAGTTTCTGATCCTGGCCGCTTATATCCGTGCTGCTGCAGGTATTCAGTATAGGCCGGCACTGCGCCATGCACTGCTATGATCTTCCAGGTGTCGTTTTCATATCGATTCATAAATCCAAATTTGGCCGTGCAGATCTGCACCGCATTATCCAACATCGACTGAAAAACGGGCTCAAGACGACCAGGCGAACTGGAAATCACGCTTAGTACTTCTGACGTCGCCGTCTGCTGTTGCAAAGACTCCCGCAATTCATTGAGGAGTCGTGCGTTCTCAATGGCGATGACCGCCTGGGCCGCGAAGTTCTCAACAAGCTCGATCTGTTTGTCCTCAAATGGGCGTACCTCCTGCCGGTAGACAAAGATGGCACCGACCAGTACGCCGTCCTTGAGGATCGGTACGCCAAGACTGGATCGTGCGCCTCCAAACTTGGCACCAGCGGTCGCGGGGACTTCGGTGGTGAGGTCGGAAATATGGGCAACCAACTTTGTTCGGAGCACACGTTCAAAAAGGCCCCCAGGTGTCGGTTGAAATGGACCTCGCTGCCTCTGGAACTCGGCAAACTCGGACGGCGTGTCAACTTCCGCCTCAAAGCTAAATGCGGTGCCGTCGAAGCGATAGACTGCGGCAAATTTGGCCTCGCAGATGCGCACCGCGTTCGCCAAGATTGCCTCGAAGACAGGCTGCAATTCGCCCGGCGATGCGCTGATGACACGCAACACCGCCGCAGTCGCTTTCTCCCGCGCCAACGCCTCATCGCGCTCCCGGACAAAACGCGCGTGACCGGTCGTTGCCGAATGACGACCGGCTACGGCTTTGGGTGGATTGGAGCGCTTTAGCGAAGCCGCCTTACGGCGTCCCGCCTTCACCGCTTTGCTGAGTGCTTTTGAGTTCCGCTTCATGGCCTCGCCCTTGGCCAAGGAGGCGGCATCGTAGCCGGTGAGACCAGCTTACCGGAAGTGGCCTTGTCGCGGTGCAGCAAACGCGAGGAACCGATGTCGGCTATAGGTCAAAAGGGTTATTTTCGACGCCTTCCAGCCGATGTCCGCCATTCCTCCGATAGCGACCGCAAAAGCGAACATCGGCTCCATAGCGGCGACGTGCCGGCCTTCAGCCGGCAAAGCCTCTCCAATCCATTGAGATTGCCGGAAGCACGTGGCGTTGGCATCCCATATTTCCTAGAATATGAACTCTGCGATTGGGATGGGGGCCAGCATGCCGTTGCTTCCAACAAGCGTCGAGGCCGGAGGTGCTCGGAAGCGCTTTCGCGTTGTGCTCGTGAAGCCATCCCATTACGACGATGACGGGTATGTCATCCGCTGGTACCGTTCGCCGATGCCAGCAAACTCGCTGGCCACCGTCTACGGCCTGATCGACGATTGCGCCCAGCGCAAAGTGCTCGGACCTGGCGTCGACCTTGACATTGTTGCCATCGACGAGACCAACACTCGGGTGCGGGTAGATCGCATCATCAAAGAGATGCGTGCCAACGATAATTTCGGCTTCGTCGGATTGGTCGGTGTGCAGTCGAACCAATATCCGCGGTCGCTGCATATCGCGAAGCCGTTACGCGAGGCGGGCATTGCCGTAATCATCGGCGGCTTCCACGTGTCCGGCATGCTGGCGATGTTCCCAAGCCTAATGGGGGACCTGCAGCAGGCACTCGACATGGGTGTCACACTTTTTGCCGGCGAGGCCGAGGGCCGCATGGACGAAGTCATGCGCGACGCCGCAGCCGGCACGCTGAAGCCGATCTACAACTACATCAACGATCTCCCAGCGCTGGAAGGTTCGGTGACACCGTTTTTGCCTGGCAATTCGGTGCGCAAGACCATCGGCAACGTCACAACCTTCGACGCAGGCCGCGGCTGTCCGTTCCAGTGCTCGTTCTGCACCATCATCAACGTGCAGGGACGCAAGTCGCGACGCCGCAGCCCAGACGACGTCGAGTGCATCCTGCGCAAGAACTTCGAACACGGCATCGACCGCTTCTTCATCACCGACGACAATTTCGCTCGCAACAAGGACTGGGAACCGATCTTCGACCGCATCATCAAGCTGCGCGAGCAAGACGGCATGGACGTGCGCTTCCTCATCCAAGTTGACACGCTGTGCCACAAGATCCCGAACTTCGTTGCCAAAGCGAAGCGAGCTGGGGTCACCCGCATCTTCATCGGACTTGAGAACATCAACCCGGACAATCTTCTCGCCGCCAAAAAACGGCAGAACAAGATCACTGAATATCGCAACATGCTGCTGGCGTGGAAGGAGGCCGGCATCTGGACATATGCTGGATACATCCTTGGCTTCCCCAACGATACGCCGGAATCGGCGCGTCGCGACATCGAGATCATCAAGAAGGAGATGCCGCTCGATGTGTTAGAGTTCTTCTTTCTTACGCCGCTGCCCGGCTCCGAGGATCACAAGGTGCTGTGGTCGAAAGGTGCGCCGCTCGATCCCGATCTCAACAAGTACGATCTCGAGCACGCGCTCACCCCACACACCAACATGAGCAAGGCGGAGTGGGAGAAGCTCTATCGCGACGCCTGGTCGATCTACTACACGCCTGAACACATCGAGACGATTTTGCGCCGCGCACAAACCTACGGCATCAACATTTTGCGGCTGGCCCAGATCATCCTCTGGTTTGCGCAGTCTTTGAGGATTGAAAGGGTGCATCCGCTGCAAGGTGGCTTTGTCCGGCTGAAAACCCGACATGAGCGGCGTCCGGAATTACCGCTCGAGCCGGCCTGGAAGTTCTATCCGGCGCTCATCTGGGAAATGCTGGTTAAGCACCTGCGCGTGGCGAAGGCGGCCTGGGGCATTTACGGCATTTACCGCAAGGTAGCCCGCTCCGCTGGGGTTGCGTACACCGACACGGCAATGCAGCCCGTGAGCGAGGCCGATACTTCTACCCTGGAACTCTTCACCCATAACCAGTCGGCGCGCGATGCGGTCGACCATGCCCGCAAGCTCAAGGCACTGACAAGCGCAGTCGCTTAGCCGCATTGTGCGACCACAGCAAATGATCCGGCTGGAATGTCGAAATGGGTCACAGCGACCTTTTCGGCCCCACTCGCCGATGTCCGCTTTACCCAAAGCGACCATTTGCTGCAACGCAGCGACGTGACGCTTTGTGCCAATAGCGACCAAAGTGCAATGCAGAAAAAAACAGTCTATTCAATCACCTCGTCAGCGCGGAGTAGCACCGATGTCGGCAGCTCGATGCCGAGGGTTTTCGCTGTCTTCCGGTTTACGACGAGTTGAAATTTGACTGGTCGCTCGATCGGTAGATCCGCTGGCTTTACGCCGTTGAGCACTTTAACGATCATCGCGGCCGCCTGCCGATAGCTTTGGGGGATGTCGACGCCGTAGGCCAGCAGTCCACCCGCGCGCGCAAAATCGGGGAACAACGTGATGGCTGGAAGGCGGTGCTTAAGGGTGAGTTGGGCGATGAACTTGGGATTATCACCGATCCCAATCGCTGCGCCGAGAGCAGCAGAACGGCGTCGGGGGCCAGCCGGCTTGCAGTAAGCAGTGCGCTATCCACGTCGGCCACGGTGTGGATCTCAAGCTGGTCAATCCTGACGTTGAGCAATTGGGCGGCAGACTGAACGCCCTTTAGCTGCGGCGATGGGCTCTCCGGGTGCACCACAACGACCACTTTGGATAGGTGTGGAAGAGTCTCCTTAAGCAACTCCATCCATTTCGTGCTGAAATCGGGAAAGTCAAAAAATACTCCGGTGACGTTGCCAGTCGGCTGCGCCAGGTTCGAGGCAATGCCAGCCGCAACCGGATCGGTTTCAAGATCGAAGACGACAATCGGAATGTCTTTCGTTGCTTTGCGAGCGGCATCGACCCCGAGGAAACTTACCGCCATTATCACGTCACATTTCAGATCGACGAATTCCTTGGCGAGCGCCGGGGCGCGTGAAGAATCTCCGTCGGCAAAGCGTTTGACGATTTCGACGCGATCGTCAGGCCAGCCATTTGCGCGTAAGACCTCGCGAAGCGTCTCGGCCCGTTCGTTCGCAGGGGCTTCCGGCCCCGGATATAGAAATCCGATCTTTGCGGCGCGCGCCTGTTGCGCCCAGGCGCTCCATGGCGCAGCCACAACCGTGCCGCCCATGAGTGCAAGGAAATTCCGACGTTCCATGTCCACCCCAAGCCCCCAACATGAGGCTATCGTAATGGCACAAAGGATGTGACGGAAGGCGCTGGTCGATGTCCGCCTCGGTTCAGGAGCAACATTTTCGGCCCACCTCGGCATGTCGGCTATTACCCGATAACGACCGAAGCCGACGACACGCCACGGGGCGAAAAGTGCAGCTTCCGGACTAAGTTCGCGAGCGGCTGGACTGGCTCCGCGTCAGTTGAATGATCTGGTCAAGCCGCCGGAGCAAACTACGTGTGGCCGCCGCACGACACGCAACTCGTGCCGGCCGACTGGGGGCGCAACTTGAGTGGAGAACGGGTCGAGCGCCGGCTCGCGGCCATCCTCGCGGGGGAT
>Ga0306921_10004551_pt1 | contig 14272 bp, 15 predicted proteins | sample sta12Cox44000080_FD_203760 | JGI IMG/M metagenome (GOLD analysis project Ga0306921, IMG submission 203760) | Lab enrichment of tropical soil microbial communities from Luquillo Experimental Forest, Puerto Rico - statoxic.12C.oxic.44.000.080 (v2)... | ecosystem: Environmental > Terrestrial >... | reverse complement strand
CGGCCAGTCGCCACGGCAGCGGGAGCTTGACGTCGTTCAGCTTCACAAGCTTGTTCTGGAAGAGACTCTGGGTATGTCGGAAGAAGACATCCGCAACCAGAAGCACCTGAAGTATGTGCGCGAGGCGCAGGAGGCGGACGACGAAGTTCGCTGCGGCGCCAACGTCGCCTTCTTGATGAACCCGGTGCGCATCGAACAGGTGCGCGACATCGCCTTCAGCGGCGAGGTGCTGCCGCAGAAGTCGACTGACTTTTTCCCCAAGCTGCTAAGCGGACTGACTATTTACTCGCTGGAAGACGTGCCTCAACCCGCCGTGACCGGGGGCCACTAGTTGTCGGTGCCTTCTCGCCAGACATTCGTCGTGGCGGCCGCGATAGCTTTGGCGCTCGGATGGGGCGCGGTTCGGTGGCTTACCCGTCCCACCGTGTTCGCGCAACCACCCGAGCAGCTCTCGGTTTATTCTGCCCAGTCCTCCTACGCTGTTCCCACAATCACCGCCAACGGTCAGCAGTATGTCGGACTCGTGGAGCTGCTGGAGCCGCTCGGCACTGTCAACGCCCGTCCGGACGGCAAGAAATACAAACTGCGTTTTACGGCCCCAGGATCCCGCGAACTGGAACTTCAATTTCACGACGGGAAGGAGAAAGGTAAGGTCGGAGGCAAAGACATCAAGCTTCCCGCCAATTTCGCCATTCAGAACAACCGCGGCTATGTTCCATTATCGGGTGTCAGCGAACTGCTGACGCGGATGCTCGGGACCGAGATCCGCTACAACCCGGCCGCGCGCCGGCTATTTATCGGCAATATTGAACAGCACTTCACGCTCGACCTGCGCCCCGGCGCGCCTTCGAAGCTCTTCATCAGCTTTGATTCGCCGGTGAACCCGACAATCTCAACAGAGCCAGGACACATTCGCTTCACCTTCCGGCGAGAACCTGTGCTTGCGGCGGTCGATCACGCCTCTTACACTGACCCCCTTATCACGGGAGCGAACTTTTCCGAGCGCGACGGAATTGGCGAGCTCGACATCACCGGCAATGCTGCGTTGATGGCCAACTTTGCCGATGGAGGTAAAACCATCATCGTCACCGCGGCTCCGGCTCCTCCGCCACCGGTTTTAACGCAACAGCCTCCGGCAGCGATACCACTGCCGCCGGCCGAGCACCCACAGACTCCGGCGCCCGCCCCGGCGGGACCGCGCTTCTTCGTGCTGATCGACCCTGCTCATGGCGGAAATGAAATCGGCGCGGCAATCAGTCCTACGTTGCCTGAGAAGGATGTGGTTTTAGGACTTGCGAGGAGGGTTCAGCGCGAATTGGCAAATCGCGGAATTAACGCCGCATTGTTGCGTAACTCCGACATCGCGATTTCGCTCGATCAGCGGGCCGTGTCAGCCAATGCAGCTCGTCCGGCGATTTATGTTGCTCTTCATGCCGCCAACACCGGACGAGGCGTGCACGTATTCACATCGTTGACCGACGCAGAGAACTACTCATCGCGCGATTTCCTGCCTTGGGACCAGGCGCAGGCGGCATTTCTGGAACCGAGTGCTGCGGTTGCCGGATCAGTATCGGCGGAACTGGAGGCACGCAAGCTGCCGAATTCAACCATGGCTGCGCCTCTGCGCCCCATGAACAACATCGCTGCTCCGGCGATTGCGATTGAGATCGCTGCGCCTGGCGACAACGTGTCGGAAATTGCAAGTAACGCCTACCAGGAACAGGTCGCGCAATCGATCGCGGCGGGTATCGCGGCGATGCGAGGCAAAATTGCTGAGGTGCGGCCGTGACCCGCCCCATTGTCATCATGTTTTTGGTCCTGCTGCTGATCGCCGCGGGCCTGGGCTACTACGCTTATCAGTTGAGGAACCGGGTAGCTATCGAGGAACAGCAGATGGCCCGGCGATCGCAAGTGGTCGTACCTCCGGCCAGCGGGCCAACGACCCCGGTTACGCTTTACGTCGCATCTGATGCCGACGGCAGCCTGCGGCGCTCGCAGGAAAACTTGGCATTGCCGCAAGAGAGGAGCGAGCGTGCACGCGCCGTCCTGCGTGCGCTGTTCGGCAAGTATTCGCAAGGTTCCTCGACCCATCCGATCGGCGCCGGTGCGGACGTGCGTGACGTTTTCTTACTGGCAGCCAACACGGCGATCGTTGATACTAGCCCGGCCTTTGCCGATTCCCACCCTTCCGGTGTGCTGGTCGAAGAACTCACGATCGCCTCCATCGTGAATACGCTGAATGCGAATGACCCCCAGATCACCAGGGTCAAAATTCTGGTGGACGGCAAAGAGCGCGACACCCTGGCGGGTCACGCTGATCTGCGACGCTTTTATTCGGCCGGAAGCATGGCCCCTGCTTTGAAGGAAACGCCATGACACTGCCCCGCATTGGTGTCTTCGACTCCGGTGTCGGAGGGCTTACGGTGCTCCGCGCGATTGCCAGCCGGATGCCAGCGCACTATCTCTACTTTGGCGACACCGCCCGGCTTCCTTACGGCACCAAGTCCGCTGAAACCGTGGCGCGCTATGCCATGGGCGCGACTCGCTATCTCGAGGCTCAGGGCATTGATCTTCTGGTCATCGCTTGTAATACCGCAACCGCCCTCGCCTTGCCGCAGATCAAGCAGGCGGCTCACACACCGGTAGTCGGGGTGGTTGAACCCGGCGCAGCCATGGCGGCAGAAGTGAGCCAGAGCCGGAGCGCCATCGCGATCGCGACAGAGGCTACGGTCAGCAGCCATGCGTATCGCGACGCGCTGCGACATCACGGACTTGAGGCGTACGAGAAAGCCTGCCCGTTACTTGTTCCATTGGTTGAGGAGGGTTGGGTCGAACATCCAGTCACCGAGCAAGTCGCGCGCATTTATCTGGGCGAGGCGATGGCTGAGGCGTCGGAAAAAGCCGATGTTCTGGTGCTGGCGTGCACGCACTATCCCTTGCTGACTCCGCTACTGCGGCGCATTACACCGGAACACGTGAAGATTGTCGATTCTGCCGAGTCAACCGCACGAGTGGTAATGAAGATGCTGCCCGATGGCAGCGGCGACGTTGCTCGACACGATCACCGGACGTTTCGGTTCTGCGTGACAGATTCCACGGACAAGTTCAAGCGTCTGGCAACACGATTCCTTGGCCGCCAAGTCGACCGCGTGGATCATGTGGATCTCGGCGGCTGACACTTTTCGAACCACTTTGTCTTGCTATCCCTGAGATTATTCCAAAAGCACTTGCGAAATCCCGCGCCTTGGTTCCTCCGCCTCGAGCCCGCGGGGCGTTATTTGTTTGAACCGTGAGCGTAAGCCCGCCGACAACCGTTAGATCGCCCACGGCGAGCCGCGTAGCGGCCACATGCGTTAAACGAATTTCCTATATCCCGCCGGCAGGTCGAAAGAGTCTATGCTTATTTTTACGAGAAGAATCGGGGCCAACTTCGATCCAGTCGCGCAGCGACGGCAAGCTCTCTCGAGCCAGCCCGCGAGCCGCTGGTCTGCTTCCCGATATTCACTCCAGGCCGCGTGGCGGCAATTTTAGCCATTCTGCGCTGCTGGCTTCCTCAGCCACAAGGTTACAATCGCCACTGATGGTCTACCGCTCCGACAACCGCGCCCCTGACCAAATGCGTCCGGTCAACATCGTCCCCAACTATATCTCGACGGCCGAAGGTTCTTGCCTGATTGAACTTGGGAACACCAGGGTGGTCTCGACCGCCTCGATTGAGGACACGGTGCCTCAGTTCCTGCGAAATAGCGGCAAGGGCTGGGTAACCGCCGAGTACGGTATGCTTCCGCGTTCCACGCTGACCCGCACCCCGCGCGAGGTTACCAAAGGTCGGCCCAGCGGGCGTACGCATGAGATTCAGCGGCTGATTGGACGATCGCTGCGGGCGGTTACGGATATGGACAAGCTGGGAGAGCGCTCGATTCTCATCGACTGCGACGTGATCCAGGCCGACGGCGGCACGCGCACGGCTTCGATCACGGGTGCTTTCATTGCCCTGGGCCTGGCCGTATCCGCGATGGTTGAGAGCGGCGCACTTATGGTTTCTCCGATTCGCGACTACGTCGCCGCCACTAGCGCAGGGATCGTCGACGGCACCGTCCTGCTTGATCTTTGCTACGAAGAAGATTCCCGCGCCGATGTGGACATGAACGTAGTGATCACCGGCAGCGGAAAGATGGTCGAGGTCCAGGCGACCGCGGAACACCATCCCTTCGACGATGCCCAGTTGGAGCAAATGATGGCTTTGGCGCGCCGGGGGATAGGAGAACTAGTGGTAAGGCAACGAAACTTGTTACCCGGTTTAAAATTCGCCCAACCCGAACAGTGAGGTAGGTGGGCGTATCGAGCCGAGGCCATATTAGGCACTTCGCTTTCATTTCTATTACAACCCGCAGAAGTTATCCCCCGTTCAGAGACCCGCTGTTAAGACTCTACCGCCGGAAACGCAAAAACCCGGTCCGAATTGAGCTGCCGGGACGCACGGATCGTAGGTCAATTCATTTACAATGATGAGTCTCGCCAGCCTTCGCTGCGGGACCAGCCATCATCACTAGGGCAGGATCACAAAATTCATACCGGGCGCATCGCGCCTGAGGAGGTTCGCCGTGAAACTTACTCCTGGAAAACTTCAGGGAATGAAGAATGTCTCAAACCAGCGCGGCGTCATCGCCGCTGCCGCCATGGACCAGCGCGGCTCGCTCAAGAAGATGCTGGGCAGCCGGGCCAACGATGCCGGCTTGGAAGAGTTCAAGATCAATGTGACTGAGGTACTAACCCAGCACGCCAGCGCGATCCTGCTCGATCCCGAGTGGGGGCTGCCTGCGGCCAAGCGTCGTGCCGAAGGTTCAGGCTTGCTGCTCGCCTATGAGAAAACCGGTTACGACAAAACCCTGCCGGGACGCCTGCCCGACCTGCTTGATCTCTGGTCGGCTAAGCGTCTGAAGGAAGCCGGCGCGGATTGCGTAAAGATCCTGCTCTACTACACTCCGTACGACGAGCAGAAGATCAACGACCAAAAGCATGCCTGGATCGAGCGTATCGGCGACGAGTGCCGTGCGAATGACATTCCGTTCTTCCTCGAGTTGGTCGGATATAAGGAAGGACTCGATGAAAAAGGCCCGGAATACGCGAAGCTGAAGCCGGAAGTCGTCGCCAAGTCGATGGAGGAGTTCTCCAAAGACCGCTACGGCGTCGACGTGCTGAAGGTGGAAATTCCCGTCAATCTGCAATTCGTCGAAGGTGCAAAGTCGTTCAAGGGCACGAAAGCCTACTCGAAGTCGGAAGCATTGGCGCACTATCGCGCCGCTGCAATGGCGACCAACAAGCCTTTCATCTATCTGTCTGCGGGCGTCAGCAATGCCGAGTTCATCGAAGACCTCGAGTTCGCCGCCGAAGCAGGCGTTAAGTTCAACGGCGTGCTTTGTGGCCGCGCAACGTGGAAGGACGGAATTCCGATCTACGCTGAAAAGGGGGCGGCGGCCTTTCGCAAGTGGCTCGAGACCGACGGTGTCGCCAACATCGAGAACGTGAACCAGGCTCTGAAGGCTGCGACTCCGTGGTTCAGCATCTATGAGGTTCCGGAGCCGGCGTTGGCGGCAAAGTAAGAAGCCAGCTATCAACAAATAACTGCGCGCGCGGATGACCTGCGCGCGCTTCTATTTTTCTAGCGATCACTTCCGGCACTTCACGCAGTAACCGCCGATTTCAAACCGCGCAATAAGGATGTGAAACTGGCAGTCCCGCTCCACCTGTCCCTTCACCCGGTCGAAAAGGTCGCTCTCGAATTCCTGCACGCTCCCGCAACGCAGGCATGTCATATGCATGTGGTCGCGCTTCGGGCGACGCTCGTAGAAGTGCCCATCCCCCTTTACGTGAAGCAAGTCGAGTTCATCCACCAACCCCTGCCGTTTTAAAAGAGATAGGGTTCGATAAACCGTCACGCGATTGATAGCAGGGTCGATCTTGGCTGCCTTGCGCAGAATTTGCGCAGCATCCAGATGTTGTTTTGCGGTCTCAATGATTTCCAGAATGATTCGCCGTTGCCGGGTAAGTCGGATGCCGCGCGCCAGCAGCGCGGATTGTAGCGAGCCGGGTTGCGAAGTCTGGGGAAAGGGCATTGTCTTGCCTCCGGTTATTGCAGATTGTTGCAAGGGGAATGCAACACTATTTTTCACACCAGCTTGAATTATCGCCAGCAAGCCGTTCTAATAGATGTAGTGCAGTTGCAACTCAGTTGCAAACATAATTTTACCACCGTGAGCTGGCTATGGCGAAATTATTTCGAGACTTTGCTCGGATTTTTCTTGGGTGCTTTCTGCTGATTGCGCCGGTCTGCCATGCTAGCGACCGCCCGTACTTCGTGACCTACGATCAAACTATGGAGGAGCCTGGCAATCTTGAGATTGAGGCTAAAGGCTTGACGGCTTCCCCGCAGGACGGAAACGCCTTTCTGTCCGGCGTAACAGAATTCGAGTATGGCGCCAGAGGTTGGTGGACTACGGAGTTCTACCTGGACGGGCAAACAACCGCCAACGAAAGCACGCTCTTTACCGGCTTCCGCTGGGAAAACCGGTTCAGGATGCTAATGCACGAACATAAAATCAACCCGGTTTTGTACGTCGAGTATGAAGACCTTAGTGGCGCCGACAAGAGCCTGTTGGAAGTAGTCGGATTCGATTCACAAGATGATGCGCTGGTTCCCAACCGCGAAGCCAACAAAGAGCGTGAACACGAGATTGAGACGCGGCTGATTCTCTCGAGCAATCTCAACGGCTGGAATCTCTCGGAGAACTTCATCGCCGAAAAGAACCTGGCAGGCAAGCCCTGGGAATTCGGTTACGCAGTTGCTGTCAGCCGGCCGCTTTCGCTGCTTGCGTCCGCCGACGAATGCGTCTTTTGCCGCGAAAACTTTCAGGCCGGCGTGGAAGCCTACGGAGGCCTCGGCACAGCCGACAACTTCACCATACACAGCACGTCTCAGTATGTTGCTCCGATGATTTCCTGGCAGGTACACGACGCCGTCTTCAAGATCTCGCCGACATTTGGGTTAACCGACGCGAGCTATCGGGCGATGTTGCGCTTTGGGGTCTCATACGAGATCTCCGGTTTTAGTCGCATGCTGCGCAAGGCTTTTCACTGAGCTCCCCTTGTAAAATGACCAAGGGAGAGAATGCATTGATTTCATTGATCGTGAAGCCTTTAGGACGTGTCATTCTTGTTGGGGTTTGGGCATGGCTGGTGCTGGCTCCGTGTATCGTTGGCCAAAGCGCCAGCTTTCGCGGCGCGCCGAGTTCATCGGCACAGACAACAAATCCTTATTCGGGCAATGCTCAGGCGGCGGCCGGCGGCAAAAAACTGTATGCCCAGAATTGCTCACAGTGCCACGGAAATAACCTGCAAGGCATCGGCCCGGCCCCTTCCTTGACGACCGCCTCGGTGAAGAAGGCTGCGCCCGGTGAACTTTTCTGGTTCATCACAAACGGCGATTTGATCAAGGGCATGCCCAGCTGGTCACAGCTTCCGAAACAACAGCGTTGGCAGATTGTGACCTTCCTTGAATTGACGAGCGGCACAAAATAGGCCCTGTTTTGCCCGACCATAGCTTCGTCTGTGGAATCGTCACTGCAACGGAACGCGGAAATCCGCTATAACTGAGTGCGTGAGCACGAGCAATCCGTTCTACTCTCCCAAGACTGCATTGATTACAGGCGCCTCGAGCGGCATTGGCCTCGAGCTGGCACATCTTTTTGCTCGCGATGGCTACCGGCTTGTGCTGCTCGCGCGCAATCGCAATACCCTACGCCAGATCGGCGATGACCTGCAGGCGCGCTACAGCGTCACAGTTCGAATTGCTCCCAAGGACCTCGCCCACCCCGCCACTCCGGCCGAGCTCTACCAGGAATTGCAGGAAGCCGGGGTCGTCCTCGACGTCCTGGTGAATAATGCGGGGTTTGGTTTGTCCGGAGCGTTCCAGAGCACCGACTGGAACATTGAAAACGAGATGATGCAGGTCAACATTGTCGCCGCAACTCACCTGACGAAGCTCTTTCTGCCGCAGATTCGTGCTCGCGAAGGCAAGATCATGAACGTCGCCAGCACGGCGGCGTTTCAGCCCGGACCTTTCATGTCTGTCTATTACGCCAGTAAGGCCTACCTCCTTAGCTTCAGCGAGGCTTTGGCAGAAGAGCTGGAAGGATCAGGAGTGACGGTAACCTGCCTCTGCCCCGGGCCCGTGAAAACCAATTTCCAGCGCCGCGCCTATCTCGAAGGCACGGCGATGCTCAACAGCCCCTTATTAGTTGATGTGCGCGAAGTCGCACTCGTCGGGTATGAAGGCATGATGCGGGGCAAGCGCCTCGTCATCCCCGGCTGGAAAAATCGCGCTGGCGTGGAGTTACTGCGCCTCTCGCCGCGTGCCGTCGTGACCAAAGTCGTGCGCAGGCTACAAGAAAAGAAGAATGGTTAATCCCTGGCGCATTCCCCTCCACTAGAGGTTGAACAGCTCACGCAGCCGCTTGGTCTGCGCGCGGCTTACCGGAATCTCAGCCTGCTTCTTGTCGTCCATGCGAATCTGATAGGAACTCTTGAACCACGGAACCACTTCTTTGATCCGCTGGATGTTCACGAGATACGACCGATGGGCGCGCCAGAACAGGTTGGGATCGAGCGAATCAAGCAGCTCCTCTAACGTTCTGCAGTTTGACTGACCTTCCAAGTGGGTGGAAACGACAGTAATGATCCCATCTTCGATGGAGGCGTAGCAGATGTCTTTCTGATCTACCAGAAATAGCCGTCCCGCCGACTTGAGCAAGACTTTGGCTGCCTGCGGGCGCTGTTGCTGCTCCAGCATCTTGACCAGCGTACCGAGTTGTTCGTTCGATGATCCCGCTGATTCCAGCTTCCTCTTTGCCTTCTCGACTGCCTGTGCAACCCGTTTCTTGTCGAAAGGCTTGAGCAGATAATCGACCGCATTGACCTCGAAAGCTTTTACGGCGTACTGATCGAATGCCGTGGCGAACACGATCTGTGGCAGCGGAACTTTGCGGTCCAGCAGCTTCTTGATAACTCCAAACCCGTCGAGACCGGGCATTTGAACGTCTAGAAAAACGAGATCGGGCGAAAGCTCCTTGATAAAGTTCACCGCCTCGACGCCGTTCTTGCCCTGGGCTAGCACATCCACATCAACTTCTTTCAACAAGTAGGCTAATTCGTCGCGGGCCAGTTGCTCGTCATCAACAATTACCGCTGAGATGGACATTCGCGCTCCACTGAAACAGGTAGAGTGAGTATAAATCGAGGGCTCAACCAATGTAACTCGCCCCGCTTCGGCGACCTGCTTCGCCTCCCGAACCCATGGCGGCCCAATCTCCCGCTGACGCCTGTCGTAAACTGGAATGCGATGGTTGTCATCTTTGGAATCCATGCGGTCAGCGAGGCCCTTAAGTCTGGCGCGCGCAGCTTCGACTATGTGGGTGTATCGCGCGAACGTCATGACCAGCGGATTCAGCGAATTATCGAAACCTGTCGCGCCAGTGGAATTCAACTCCGCTTCCTTCCGCGAGAGGAGCTTGACCGAGCAGCCAAGACGCACACTCACCAGGGAGTCATTGCGGTCACAAGCACTAAGCAATACGCCGATGTCGATGTGTTGCTCGAAAATCGCAAGGGACCGTACAGCCTCGTCGTAGTGCTCGATGGCATCGAGGATCCCCACAATTTAGGTGCCCTGATCCGTACCGCCGATGCGGCTGGAGCGGATGGAGTAGTGATCCCGGAGCGGCGTGCAGTCGGTCTGACGGGTACCGTTGTGAAGGCGTCGGCCGGCGCAGCGGAGCACCTGCCGATCGCTCGCGTGACCAACATCGCGCGCACACTCGAAGAGTTGAAGGAGCGAGCGCTCTGGATCGTCGGACTCGACGAACGGGGCACGCAAAGCTACCACGAACTGGATTACAACATGAACTGTGCCGTCGTACTAGGAGCCGAGGGGAAGGGCTTACACGACCTGGTCCGCAAGCGGTGCGACTTCCTGGTTTCGATTCCGATGTACGGAAGCGTCCCATCGCTCAACGTATCCGTAGCAGGCGCGGTCGTAATGTATGAAGTCGCACGCCAGCGCCGAGCTGTCGAGAACATGGAGAAAGCTTCGCCGGCCCGATGAAGAACTTCCTCGCCGCAGGGCTTGTTAGTCTTGGACTCCTCTCTTCCTGTACAGCACTTGATCGGGAAGCTTTCACGGTAACGCGATACCAATTGGATGTGCAGATCGATCGCGCATCGCACGTCATGGCGGTCACCGGTCGCCTGACTTTACGCAATGACTCGAAACTTCCCCAAAAGAATGTAGCGCTTCAGGTTTCCTCTTCGTTGAGCTGGAACGGCATCGCCTATAACGCTAACCCGGTAGAGTGGATCGGCGACGACTATACCTCCGACATCGATCATACCGGGCACTTGTCCGAAGCGATTGCGACTCTTCCTAAGGACGCCGCGCCCGGCGCAACCCTTGAACTGGACGTGCAATACGGCGGCACGGTCACTCCGGACGCTACGCGGCTGACTCGCATCGGGGCACCGGAGGAGATGGCGCGGCGCAACGACTGGGACCAGATCAGCGAACGCTTTACAGCGATTCGCGGCTTGGGATACGTCGTTTGGTACCCGGTCTCGATCCCGGCCGTCAGCATGAGTGACGGCAATGCGGTATTTGCAGCCATTGGCGCGTGGAAGCAGCGGCAGCGTCAAACTGAGCTCGACGCACACATCAGCGTCATCGCCGGTGATGCCAAGCTCTGCCTGGCCGGAAGTGCGATGAGGTCAGCGTGCGGCGAGTTGAGCGAAACCTCCGATCCGCGCTCCGGCGATCGCACCGCACAGGTCAGCAATACGCTGCATTTAACCGGGATGTCACAGACGGTACCCGCGTTCGCGGTGGCTGGCTATACCAAACTCGATCGGCCCGGCATCGTACTGTTTCACACGCCCGAAAAAGTCTCGGTTGCTCGGGATTATGCCGCCGCCGCAGAAGCGAACGATCTGTTGCTGAATGAATGGTTGCCCGTGTTGCCCGCGTCGGCTACAGTCATCGAGCTGACCGACCCAAATGCCAATCCCTATCAGAGTGGTGGCGTGTTATTCACTCCTTTGCGCCAGGCACAGGAACAGACGCTCGGTTTGCTTTTGCTGCCCACTCAAGTCGCTGCTCGATTTACCTCCCCGCGCCCATGGATCGACAGTGGACTCGAGCGTTTTCTGCAAGCCGTCAGCGTGGAGCACCGGTCAGGAAGAAAGGAGGCGTTGCAGTTTCTGAATGAATACTTGCCGCCTTTAATCAAGGCTGAAGAAGGCGCGGACACTGAGTCCAGCGCGGACCCCAAGGCGAGCAGCCGTCAGGCTTTGAACAATTCTTTGTTGCATACTTCCGACGAGATACTTCTTCGCGGCAAGGGAAGCTTTGTCTTTTGGATGTTGCGGGACATGTTAGGTGATACCGTGTTGCAGAAAGCGATTGCTGCTTATCGTCCTGGCGCTGACCTAAGCCCGGCGTATTGGCAGAGTCTCGTCGAAGAGGGCCGCAAGCGTGATCTTGAATGGTTTTTCGACGACTGGGTGTATCGCGATCACGGATTGCCGGAATTCCGAATCGAGACGGTTTACTCGCGACCGCTGCTGGAGGATCCAAACAAACTGTCGCTGGTTACGGTTACGGTCGAAAATACTGGTGGGGCGGGCGCCGAGGTTCCGGTATTGATTCAGACGTCCTCCGGAGAGCGGACACTGCGCGTCTTCGTGAAAGCACACGAGAAGGCGTCGGGGAGATCGCAAGTTCCTGCCGTTCCCACGCGGGCCGTAGTCAACGACGGCAGCGTGCCGGAGAGCAACCCCAACAACAACACCTACGAAGTGCCCGCGAGTCCAGCCCCCTAAACTTGCCAAGTGAGGGTGCCGACGACTACAACCGTGAGGGATAACAGTCGCGCGATTTGCGCACGAATGAGGGCCGCTTGAGCTACATCCAGTTCCTGGGCGCTGCGGGAGTCGTCACCGGGTCGAAACACCTGATCAACACCGGTGACGAAAGTGGCAAGCGAGGCATTCAAGTTTTGGTGGACTGTGGGTTATTTCAGGGCCAGAAAGAATGGCGGGAGCGCAATTGGCAGGATCTGCCAATTCCGGCCCGCGAGATCGATGCCGTCATCCTCACCCACGCTCACCTTGACCATTCCGGTTGGATACCTCGACTGGTAAAGCAGAGCTTCCACGGTCCGATCTATGCGACACCCGCTACGATTGACCTCTGCGGTGTACTGCTTCCCGACTCGGGACACTTACAGGAAGAAGATGCGGCATTCAACAACAAATTCAAGACCTCGAAGCACGATCCGGCATTGCCGCTCTACACGATCGAAGAAGCCCAGCAGTGCCTCACGCTCTTCCAACCAGTGAATTACGGTGAGCCCAAGCAGCTATCAGACGAATTGACGTTCAAGTTCGTCCGTGCCGCTCACATCCTGGGATCATCCATGGCAGAGGTAACTCTGGACCCTCCCAATTCCTCAAAATTGCTTTTCACTGGAGACATCGGCCGCGTGCGCAATAGCGAAATCTCCCCTGGGCGCGTCTTGCGTTCCGGGCCAACCGAGAACGAAAGCTGCAACTATCTCGTGATGGAGAGCACATACGGCAACCGGGAGCATCCGCACGAGGATCCCAAACCGGAACTAGCGGGTTTCATACGTGCGACGGTCGAGCGTGGCGGCAGCGTGGTGATTCCGGCTTTTGCGGTCGAACGCACGCAAAAACTGCTTTTTATTCTCAAGGAACTGATGGAGTCGGACCAGATTCCCCGCGTGCCCGTTCACACGGACAGTCCGATGGCGATCAAGGCAGTGCAGATCTTCCTGAAATACGCGGACCAATTCAGCCCTGACACTGAGGCGTTGATCAAGGAGTACGGTTCGCCTTTGGAGTGGCCCAATTTCTTCTTCGACCTCACACCCGACGACTCGAAGAAGATCAATCAGTTGAGGTACCCGGCGATTATTGTTTCGTCGAGCGGCATGGCGACAGGAGGACGGGTGCTCCATCACTTGATTCAGCGCTTGCCCGACCCGCGGAACCTGATCCTGTTCATCGGATTTCAGGCGCCCGGAACACGAGGCTTTGACATTAAGAATGGCGCGAAGGAAATCAAGATATTCGGACAAGTCGTTCCGGTAAAGGCAGAGGTGGCGGCGCTTGAACAGTTCAGCGATCACGCCGATACACCTGAATTGTTGGAGTGGCTGCACACGTTCCAGTCACCGCCGCAGCAGACCTACCTGGTGCACGGCGAGCCTGAGGCCGCTAGCCAGCTACGAGACACGATGGTAAAGGATCTTGGCTGGAACGTGCAGGTCGCCGCATACAAACAAAAAGTCACAATCAACTAATCGAGGGGGAGCGGGATGGCCACCCTATGGCTTGATCGAGTATGCCGACGCAAGTCCGGAAGTTCGCGCCGTATACGACGACATCATGGCAACGCGCAAGGTTGATTGGATCAATAACTTCTGGAAGGCAATCGCTCGCGATCCGGTGTTGCTCAAGCGCACATGGGAAAGCATTAAGCAGATCATGGCACCGGGCGCGCTCGACCCGCTCTTCAAGGAAATGGTGTACGTAGCGGTGAGCGTCACCAACGGATGCGGTTACTGTATCGCTTCGCATACGACGTCGGCTCAGAAACACGGCATGACGCCCGACATGTTTCATGAGCTGATGTCTGTCGTCGGCATGGCGAACGAGACAAACCGGCTGGCCAACGGATATCAGGTGGAGATTGACGAAGCCTTTAAGATGCCGGCGCAGTAAGCCCCGCCATCCGGTACTGTAACAATCGGTATAATGTCACTTCCCGTATGAAAGCCTACGTTTACGTCTCGCTCAAGAAGACTGTACTCGATCCGCAAGGCAAGACCATTCATGGTGCGCTGAAGAAGATGGGCTACCAGGGTGTCAGCGATTTGCGTCAGGGCAAGTACTTTGAGATCGCACTCGACGACGCCCTTGGACGCGAAGCGGCCCAGGCCGAAGTCGAGAGGATCGCTCGCGAAGTCCTGACCAACCCTGTGATCGAGGAATATCGCTTCACTCTCGAAAGCTAGCTTTCGCATCCTGACAACCCCACTTCGGCCCTCCGGCTGTGCGTCTTCGCTGGTATCCACGCGTCGGGCCCCAGCCTCGAAAATCGGTTAAGATTTAGCAATGCGTTGCACCTCTGTAGGGCTGCGCG
>Ga0306921_10004548_pt1 | contig 14274 bp, 9 predicted proteins | sample sta12Cox44000080_FD_203760 | JGI IMG/M metagenome (GOLD analysis project Ga0306921, IMG submission 203760) | Lab enrichment of tropical soil microbial communities from Luquillo Experimental Forest, Puerto Rico - statoxic.12C.oxic.44.000.080 (v2)... | ecosystem: Environmental > Terrestrial > Soil... | reverse complement strand
TTGCTCCCGGGATGGACCGGCAAGCTCTGGGCGGTCGAACAGGGAATTCGCCGGGCGGAGAAGCTAAATCCCTCATTTCTGCTGTTGACCGATGCCGACATACGCCACGCGCCTGGCAATGTTGCCACCCTGGTGGCGATAGCCGAAGCAGGGAATTATGATCTGGCTTCATTCATGGTGAAGCTGCACTGCCGCAGCTTTGCCGAGCGTTTTCTCATTCCGCCGTTCGTTTTCTTCTTTTTCCTGTTGTATCCCCCCAACTGGATTCGCGATTCACAGCGCAAGACGGCCGGCGCTGCCGGAGGGTGCATGCTGGTTCGTCCGGCAGCATTGAAAAGGGCGGGTTGCCTCCAATCCATTCGCGGCGAGATCATCGACGACTGCGCCCTCGCCCGGGCGGTCAAGGGTTCCGGCGGCAAAGTCTGGCTGGGGGCAACAGCCGATACCTCGAGCGAGCGCGTCTATGGCAGCTTGGGAGAAATCGAGCACATGATTGCTCGCACCGCTTTTAATCAGTTGCAACATTCTGTCCTTCTTCTGTTGGGAGCAATGATTGGGTTATCACTGACTTATCTTGTTCCCATCGCCCTGGTTTTAACCCCAAACCACCGCCTTGCGGCTCTAGGAGTTCTCAGCTGGGGGCTGATGGCGCTGACCTATTGGCCGATGGTTCGCTTCTACCGCCTGCATCCCTTATGGTCGCTGATGCTGCCCTTTGCTGCCGGTTTCTTTATGCTGGCCACGGTGCACTCAGCATTTCGATTCTGGTGCGGTCACGGCGGCCAGTGGAAAGGCCGCAGCCAGGATGGGCGCGTCGCGACGGAGGTTTCGGGACGTTGAAGCAAACCACGCAGCGTGGATATCGCCGCCCAACGCCATGTCGGTCTTGCACGCCGGCTGTCAAAGCTGGGATTCTCTTCCCGCTCCCAAGCTTTCATCCTGGTTCGCTCGGGCCGTGTGGCGGTGAACGGAAGCGTTCGCCGGGATCCGGCGTGGCATGTGCTGGATGATGACGTTATCGAGGTGGACGGACGGGCGATCAAACCAGCTGCGAAGGTTTACTTGATGATGAACAAGCCACGCGGCCTGTTGACCACAGCGTCGGACGACAAGGGTCGCGCGACCGTCTATTCAGTCCTCCCTCGAAACCTGCCCTGGGTCGGTCCCGTGGGCCGTCTCGACCAGGCCAGCGAGGGACTGCTGCTGTTCACCAACGATTCGGAGTGGGCAGCCAGGATCACGGCGCCGCAATCCCAAATCGAAAAAGTCTATCGCGTGCAGATATCGTGTGTTGCCGGCCAAGATATGGCGGAAAAGCTCGAAAGTGGCATCGCGGTCGGGGGAGAATTCCTGCGGGCTTCGCGAGTATCGATCCTGAGAAGCGGCAAGAAGAACTCGTGGATCGAGGTCGGGCTGCACGAAGGGAGAAACCGGCAAGTTCGACGGATGCTGAATGCGCTCTGCATCGATGTCCTGCGGCTGCTGCGAACCCGAATCGGGCCGATCGTTCTCGGTGACCTCGCCAAAGGAAGAACCCGTCCATTGACCGCGGGCGAGAAAAGCGCCATCGACCGGCAGATTTCCGCCCGACTCTGAAAAGGTTCCCTAACCAAGAGTTCTTAGATGCTCAGGCCGCGGCGAATTTGCGCCACGATATCGGGCACAGCAGCATCGATGTCGACTACCAGCGCTTGCTCGGGTTCTTCCAGCACCTCGAGCTGGCTGGCGAGAAGCCCTGCGTCCATGTAGTGCCCGTGCCGCTCCGAGAGCCGGTGCGCGATCAGCTGGGGCGTGCCCCGGAGATAAACCAATCGCACCGCGGGACTGACCGTCAACTGCTGCCGATAGCTCCGCTTCAATGCGGAGCAGGCAAGGACCACATTTCTGTCCGCATCGAGCCATGCAAGGATGGCCTCATGCAGCGCCGCAAGCCATGGCGCCCGGTCAGAGTCGTCGAGAGCAACTCCCGCACGCATCTTGGCCACGTTTGCCGCCGGATGGTATCCGTCGGCATCCACGAACTTCCAATGAAGGGATTCCGCCAACGCCAGCCCAACGGTACTCTTGCCGACGCCCGTGACACCCATCAGGAGAACGACCATCGCTTAGCCGGCGGCGGAGCGTTGCTCGGCCGAAGCCAGCACGAAATGATCCATCGCGTAGGCGAATCCGTCCTCTTCGTTGGATCGCGTGACATAGGTTGCCTGGGCCTTGACATCGTCCAGGGCGTTGCCCATAGCGATGCTGGTGCCGCTTTTGTGAAACATAAGGGCATCGGTGCTCATGTCACCGATGGTGGCGATTTGATCTAGGGGAACGTTAAGCATCTGCGAAAGCGTGAGCACGACTTCGCCTTTGTTGGCTTCGCGATCCGTAACATCGAGGTAGTAAGGGCTGGAGCGCGTCGCCGAAATCGAGGCGCTCAAAGCGCTGACTTCCTGTTCGGCGCTGGCCAGGGCCTGCTGGTCGTCGCTCACCGCAACCAGCTTCAGGACATCGAACTTCGACAGGTCGCGAGTGGTCAGCGGTGTCGCCTTGCGGCCCATCTGCTGCTCGTGGTGCGAGACGTGCGGACCCGAAGGATTACTGACATACCAGTCGGTATCGGTCCATACCCATAGATCAAAGTTGTGCCGGAAGATGTCATCGGCTACCCGCTGCGCCTCGGCCGGAGACATGGTCAATTTGCGCAGAACGCTTTCGTTGGGACTGACGAACAAGGCGCCATTAAAGCAGGCGAAAGGCTCCCCCACCTTGAGTTCCCGCACCAGGTTGCGCGCCATGCGCGGAGGACGGGCACTGGCGATGGTGAATCGTATGCCGGCGCGATACAGCCGCTCGACCGCGCCTGGCGCTCCAGCCGTGAGCTGCTTGTTATCGTCCAACAGCGTGCCGTCAATGTCCGAGACCACAAGCGCAATCGGTTGCGGTCGCTTCAGCCCGCTTGTCATACGTTCCCGCCGTTCTTCCGCCGCAGCAGCCGCCAGCGATGGCGGTCGCAGCGAATCAGCGAGTCCGCATTAGCCGGCCCCTCACTGCCGGCGGGATAATTGGGAAACTGGGGCGGGGGGAGTTGTGACCAGGCCTCAAGAATCGGCGTGATGATGCGCCATTCTGCTTCGACTTCGTCGCGGCGGGTGAATAGCGTGGCGTCACCCCGCATGGCATCGAGTAGCAGCGTTTCATAGGCAACCGGGGTAGCCGTTCCAAAGGCGTCGCGGTAAGAGAAGTCCATGTTGACGCGGCTGGAGCGCATCTGGGTGCCGGGTGTCTTCGCCCCAAAATTCAACGCGATGCCTTCGTTGGGCTGGATGCGCATGGTGATCACGTTGTGGTGGACGTCCTCGGGATTGCGCGCGAACAGGGCTTGTGGCGTCCGCTTGAAGTGGATGGCGATTTCGGTAAGTTGGTTGGCCAGCCGCTTGCCGGCGCGGACATAGAAGGGAACCCCCGCCCAGCGCCAGTTGTCTACGTGAAACTCGACCGCCACGTAGGTCTCGGTCATGGAATTGGGACTTACGCCCGGTTCCTGGCGATAACCCGGCACCGGTTCGCCGTTGATCGTGCCCGGACCGTATTGTCCGCGAATCGTCCGCTTGGCGACTTCCTCGGGTGACATGGGATGAACGGCGCGCAGTACCTGTACCTTCTGTTCGCGCATCGAGTCGGCATCGAAGGCCACCGGCGGCTCCATGGCGCTCAGCGTCAACAGCTGCAGGAGGTGGTTCGCCACCATGTCACGAAGGGCGCCGGTTTCCTCGTAGAATGCCGCCCGGTTTTCCACGCCTAGAGTTTCAGCGGCGGTGATTTCAATGTAGTCGATGTAGTTGCGGTTCCAGATCGGCTCGAACATCGAGTTGCCAAAGCGGAACATGACGATGTTCTGAACGGTTTCCTTGCCTAGGTAATGATCGATGCGATAGACCGCATCCTCGGGAAACACGTGCGACACAATGGCGTTCAACTCCTCCGCGCTGTGCAGATCATGACCGAAAGGCTTTTCCAGAACAATGCGAGTCCAGCCATCGCCGCTCTTTGCCAGCCCTGATTCTCCCAGCCCTTCGACAATCGGCGGAGCCAGGGAAGCGGGGGTAGAAACGTAGAAAAGCACGTTGTTGCTGGCCCCGTGTTGCTGCAGTTCAGCGATTTTTGACTTCAGCTTGGGGTAAAAGTCGGCTTGATTGGCGTCACCCACCAGGTAATACAGCCGTTTGGCGAATTCGCTCCAATCGGCCTCGCTAAAGTTGCGTGCGTCCTTCGAGGTGGCGGTACCCTCGTGCATGCGGGCACGAAATTCGTCGTCCGACAGCGGTGTGCGGCCAATGCCGAGCACATCGAAGTTGGGATTGGTGCATCCCAGGCAGGCCAGGTCGTAGAGGGCGGGGATGAGCTTGCGCCGGGTCAAATCGCCTGTGCCGCCGAATATCACCAACAGGCATGAGCCAGCCTTGGGGAGTTGGGGCGCCACGATCTTGAGGTCTTGCGTTTGTACTGCGGTGCTCACTTCTTACCTCCTGCCGGCTTGGCCGGCTGCTGCGAGAGTTTAGACCAATCGGTGTGAACCAACCCGGCGTGCGGACGGTCAGACCGTTGATAGCTATGGGCGCCAAAGTAGTCGCGCTGAGCCTGAGTCAGGTTCTGCGGCAATTGCGCACTGCGGTAGCCGTCGAAATAGCAGAGTGACGCTGATAAAGCCGGAACCGGAATGCCCATCTGAACGGCGGTAGCGATCAGCCAGCGCCAGGCGCGCTCGCTTTGCTGGATCCCGTTCATGCAGTCGTAATCGAGCAGCAGGTTGGGAAGGTCAGGCTGCCGCTCGAAGGCGCCCATGATTGTGTCGAGAAAGCGGGCACGAATGATGCAGCCGCCCTTCCAGATGCGTGCCAGCTCCCTCAGGTTAATGTCCCATCCCCATTCTCGCGAAGCCGCCCGAATCAGGCTCATTCCCTGCGCATAGGAGCAGATCTTGGAGGCGTAAAGAGCGTCGTGTACCGCGCGGATAAACTCACGTTTGTCGCCGTTATAGACACCGGGAGCGGAAGAGCGCAGTAACTGGCTGGCAATCACCCGCTCGTCTTTGATGCTCGACAAAAAGCGCGCGTCGATAGCGGCGGTTATCGTGGGAACCAGCACCCCGAGGTCGAGCGCCACCTGCGCCGTCCATTTGCCGGTACCTTTCTGAGCGGCGCTGTCGAGAATCATGTCAACCAGGGGATTGCCGGTTTCAGGGTCAACCGCCGCGAGAATTCGGGCTGTGATTTCCAGGAGATACGACTCGAGCGGTCCGCGATCCCATTCCCAGAAGACGTCTGCCATTTCCCGGGCGCCGAGACCAAGTCCCCTGCTGAGGAGTTCGTAGGCTTCGGCGATCAACTGCATGTCGCCATACTCAATCCCGTTGTGCACCATTTTCACGAAGTGACCTGCGCCATCGGGGCCGACATACGTGACACAGGGGCCGGAGTCGCTCTTGGCGGCGATGGCTTGCAGAATGGGAGCCAGGTGCTCGTAAGCCGCGCGCGACCCCCCCGGCATCAGTGAAGGGCCCTGGCGCGCGCCTTCTTGTCCCCCGGATACCCCCATCCCGAAGAAGCTCACCATGGTCTGGCGGGCATTGCTCTCGCGGCGAATCGTGTCTTTGAAGTAGGAGCTTCCGCCATCGATGACGATGTCACCCGGAGCCAGGTAAGGCGAAAGCTTCTGCATGGTTTGGTCGATGGGATCGCCCGCCGTGATCATCATCAGGATGCGGCGGGGACGCTCCAGGGCGCGGCAGAATTCCTGCAGCGACTTTGCGCCCAGCAGTTGCTGCCCGGGGTTTTTTTGCACCAGGTGGTCAACCCACTCGCTCTCGAGGTTCCAGAGTGCTACCGAGTGCCCGTGGTCGGCAACATTCAAGGCCAGATTGGCGCCCATTACCCCGAGACCGATCACGCCGAACTGCGCAGTCTTGACGCCGGTAACTGGCATCACCCTCTCCCTCTAGAAGCAAACTGCCGCCTTGGCCAGTCTAGCGCTTCGCCTTGTCCATCGCGAGGCGGGCCTTTGCCATTACGTTGTCAACGGTGAAGCCGAAGTGGCTCATCACGTCCTTGAGTGGTGCCGAGGCGCCGAAGTCATCGCGGCCGACCACCTCGCCGTCCTCTCCGACATAGCGGCTCCAGCCCAGGGTTGCGCCCGCCTCGACGGCCACGCGCGCCCGTACCGCGGGAGGAAATACTTCGCGCTGATACTCGGCCGACTGCCTCTCGAACAACTCCCAGCACGGCATCGAGACCACCCGGGCTTGCACCCCTTCGGCAGCCAGTCTCTCGTAGGCGCCCAGGCAATGCTGAACTTCGGACCCCGTGCCCATCAGGATGACAGCGGGTGTGCCGCCGGAATCGGCGAGCACGTAGGCCCCTTTGGCCACCCCGGCGGCGGATCGATACTTGGACCGGTCGATGGTCGGCAAAGGCTGGCGGGTCAGAGCCAGCAGCGCGGGTTCGTGCTTCAGCGGCATGATATAGCGCCATGTCTCCGCCACCTCGTTGGCGTCAGCCGGGCGGAAGACCAGCAGTCGCGGCATGGCGCGCAACGACATCAGCTGTTCGATAGGCTGGTGCGTGGGGCCGTCTTCTCCGAGCCCAATCGAATCGTGGGTATAAATAAGGATGACCGGCAAGTCCATCAGCGCTGCCAGGCGAATCGCCGGGCGCATGTAGTCGGTAAAGATGAAGAACGTCGATCCGTAGGGACGCACCAGCGAGAGTGACATCCCGTTCACGATCGCCCCCATGGCGTGCTCCCGGATGCCAAAGTGGAAGTTGCGGCCGGCGTAATCGTTGCGCTCAAAGTCCCTAGCCTCCTTGATCAGGGTCTTGGTGGAGGGTGCCAGGTCGGCAGCGCCGCCGATGAGCCAGGGAACATTCTTTGCCACCGCGTTCAACACCTTGGAATCGGATTCACGCGTGGCCATGCCCTTGGGGTCGGCCGCGAAACTTGGAATGTCTTTATCCCAGCCCGCGGGCAGCTCGCGCTTTGTCATCAGTTCCCATTCCGCGGCGAAGTCGGGAAACACCTGCGCCCACGCTTTGTACCTGCTGTTCCATTCCTGCTCCCACTTGGCTCCGCGGTCCACAGCCCGGCCGAGGTAAGACCTCACTTCTTCCGGTACCAGGAACTGGGCATCGGGAGGCCAGCCGTAAACCAGCTTCGTGAGACGGACTTCCTCGGCGCCGAGCGGCTCGCCATGAGCTTCCGCCGAGTCCTGCTTGTGCGGCGAGCCGTAGCCAATGTGGCTGTTTACGATGACCAGCGAGGGCCGCACCGTTTCCTGTTGCGCGATGCGGATTGCCCGGTCCAGCGCCGCCAGGTCGTTGACGTCACTGACGTGCTGCACGTTCCAATGCCAGCCCAGGAAGCGGGTGCCGACGTCGTCGGAGAAAGCCAGCGATGTATTGCCTTCGATGGTGATGTGGTTGTTGTCATAAAACCAGATCAGGTTGGAAAGCCCGAGGTGCCCGGCAATGGATGCAGCTTCATTCGACACGCCTTCCATCAAGTCGCCGTCGCTACATATGGAGTAAATTCGGTAATCAAAGACATCATGGCCGTCGCGATTGTAGCGTTGGGCAAGCCAGCGCTGCGCGATCGCCATTCCCACCGAGTTGCCTACACCCTGGCCGAGCGGTCCGGTGGTGGTCTCAACCCCTGGGGTCAGGCCGTATTCCGGATGGCCAGGCGTTTTCGATCCCCATTGGCGGAAGTTCTTCAATTCGTCGAGGCTGAGATCATAGCCGGTCAGGAACAGCATGGCGTAGAGCAGCATGGAGGCGTGGCCACACGACAACACAAAGCGATCACGGCCGGGCCACTGGGGATCGCGCGGGTTATAGCGCATGCAACGGTCCCACAGCACGAAGGCCAGAGGGGCGAGCGCCATGGGAGTTCCGGGATGCCCGCTGTTGGCCTTTTGTACCGCGTCCATGGCCAGCGTACGAACCGTGTTAATGCACAACTGCTCGAGCCTCTTTTGCGCCTCCTTGTCCAGCTTTTCGTTGACTTGGGGAGCGACTTCGGTTTGGCTGCTCACTGTAGGTTACCTTTCTCCCGTGATGGGGGATATTCACGTGGTGATCTCGACCAGAAAGTCCGAGCCTTGCCACTGTGACCTCTCCGGCCAGTAAAAGGTAAATCGTATAGGAATAGTCTGAGTTTTTCCGACCTGGATGTCCACGTATTCAATCCCCACTGAGGTCGGGGTGGATGGCGTGTCTCGATTCGACACCCAATGATCGGCGCTCCAGTGCAAGGTGAACGGAGAAGACGCCAGCACTCGCAACAGGCATCCTGCCGGCACACACCTCACCTGGCGGTTCATCTTCCAGATTTCGATGCAGCGACGCGGCCTGTCGTTGCGATAACGCTCGGCAACCGGTTCGATCAGGTCGAAAATCCTTTGGTCCGCCATGGAGCGCAGGAGGCGCACGTAATCCGCATGGGCCCACATCAGAGGGTTTGCCGCACCGGTGGCCCGGCCAAAATACAGATGAGCCTCAGGCAAGTCGGGACGGTCCCAAACCTGCTCGGGAATCATGCCCACCCCGGTGGCGAAGTTTTCCACCGCCGACAAGTAGGCACGGATATCTCGTCCGGCAGCCAGTTCGTACATCGCGCGCTCGAGCGTCAGTAGCGGCCACAACCGGCCCACGCCCCAGCCCTCGAAGGGACCCCCATCGTCGCGCTCGCCGTAGCCGTCATGGTTGTACCTCCTCCAGCACGGTCCGAACGGCGTCTCCACCTTAAGCACGGCATCGATAACCTTCAGCGACTCTTCGATCAGCGGATCGCCGGGCTTGCGCACTCCTGTACGCACCAGCTCCAGGAATCCCGCGTCCACGATCTCGCGGGCGGGGTACTGACCGGCGCCGCCGGGACGCTGGTTCGCGAGCACCAGCATCCCCGTGTCAGGGTCTTCATCCCCGCAGGAACCGTGGGCGCTCACCGCCGGATTGATACGGATGTAATGACGCGTGATTCCGGGAACCAGGGTGCCCTGGTTGGTGACCGTCCACTTTTCGATATGGGACTCCAGAAAGTCCGCGTAGGTACGAACGAACTCGGCATCTTCGCGATCGCCCCGCGCCTCGATAAAGTCGGCAGCGCAAATCAGGCCGCCAATGTTGGACGCCAGCGTCGCGGGCGAATAACCGCCCGCTTCTTCCCATCGGTCCTGCGCCGTCGCCGGTCCCTCGCGGATGAGAAATCCGCAAGCCCTTCTTACCGTGACGTACGGGTCCAGCCTGCCCAGGGCACCGGCTTTCCACAGGCGCCAGGCGAGTATGATCGGGCAGGAAACTTCGTCAAGCTGCAAGCCCATCCAGTAGGGGTGTCCGTCGATCCAGAAATTTTGGTAGAAGCCGCCGTCTTCGCGCTGGGTCAAGGCGAGGTAAATCATGGAGCGCAGTGGTGTCGCGGTATCTCCCACTGCCAGGAGCGCCGAAGCGCAGTGCGCCATGTCGCGAGTCCATACCAGGTGATAGCCGCCCAGGTCGTCGTCCCCCTTGTCTTCGCCCCAGGGAATGCTGAGGCTGGCGATTATGGCGCCGGGATAGGTCTTGTCTTCGTGAGCAAGCAGGAGATTGACGCTGCGCTCAAAGAGGGTAAAGTCCTGCCCGGCGATCTTGCCGAGAAGCGAAAACCGCTTACCGGTGCGCTCCCATTGGGAGATGAAGTTCTCTAGCGTCGCCTCGAAGGGGATGGCCAATGCCTGGTAAAGCATTGCGCTGGCGTTGTGCTGGGTGTGTCCGAAGCCCAGCCCCAGCGTGAACTCCGTTCCCGTGGAGATATCGATCTGCCCGGTCAGGGCAATGTTGCCGTCGAGTGCGGAGTCGTAGGTCCAATCCATCTGGAAATTGTGGGCCAGGTCGGTCCAGCCGTCATTTACTCCCACATAGCCGCACGACAACCGCGAGAACGGTAGTCCAGCCGCGATGGTCAAATAAACATCATCGCGGTAGGCCATCAGGAACTGCCGTCCGCGCGCCTCCACCACCCGGCCATTGTTGTGCCAGCCGCCAATATCGAGATGAGGAGCACACAGCACATAGATACGCAAGCGTCCGTGCCACTCGGGTGCTACGTTGAATTGGGTGTGAACCAGCAGGCAGCACAGGTGCGGATCACCGATGATCTGCTTTTCGATGCTGTAACGGCCCTCCGGGTCAGTGTTGATGACCTTGAATCCCAGTGTCGTTGGTGACAAGCAATCGATATGGGTGCGCATGTGACGGCGCTCGTCGTGGAAGAAGGTCTCGCCATCAGTAACCAGGTATTGCAGGTCGCGGATTTGCGGCGTATCAATGGTGGGAAAATAGACTTCGGTGATGACCCCGTTCGCGATGGTGTACCAGACACGGCTGGAGACCGCATATGCCGTGCCTACCGCGTCCTTCGCACCAGGGGACCAGCGCGGGGTGATACCTGGACCGCCCGGCGCTGGATTGGACCCGACCATTGGGTGAGTTTATCCCCTCCCAGGAATTGGAGTTGGGTGACGTTGATGGCGCATTACAACGGCCCGAGGTCAGAACGGGCTTTAGTTTCGGAAGTGAACGAGTTGCTGTCTTACTTCTGCGGGCCGGCGGGCTTCATTGCTTTCGATTTGCCGGATGACGCATTGCTGCCCGCCAGCTCGTCGGCCAGCGCGTCGGCATGATAAATCTTGCGCAGAGCCTGCATGATTGCCCGCGAATCGCTGGCGATGGCGCGGCCCACAGCGTCGTCATAGACGAAGTTCCAGGCCAGGGATTGAATGTTGCCGTCGAAAATAATACCGACCACTTCAGCGTTCTGGTTGATCAACGGGCTGCCCGAGTTGCCGCCGATGATGTCGGGCGTAGAAACGGTGTTAAACGGAGTCTGCAAGTCGAGCGTGGGTTTGGCCCTAAGCCAGCTTTCGGGGAGCTGGTAAGGAGGCTTGCTGCCATGCTGGGCGGCATGATCGAACGCTCCCCCAACCGTCGTGTGCCACGGCACGGGCTTGCCGTTCAGCTCGTAACCCCTGACCGCACCGTAGCTGAGGCGAAGGGTGAACGTGGCATCCGGAGGTACGCTGAGGCCGCCCTGGGCGAAACGAAGCTTGGCGATGGCTCCCCCATTCTGGCGCAGGACTGACTGCACCTCGTCCTCGTCGCGCCCGTGAAGAGCACTGGCGGTAGGCTCAAGCTGGCGCATGAGCACGATGAGGGGATCGGTACTGGCATCCACTGCCGCCTTGCCGCCTTCATAAAGCTGCCGGCGCACAGCCACATCCTCCAGTCTAGTCCCGGCAATGAGTTCTCGAGCTCTCGCCTCGGGTGACTTGCCGGCCAACACCATCATCACGATCTGGTTGCTGGCGCCCAAGTAGTCCTGCATTTCTTCCAGGCTCTCGGCAAGCTGGAGCTGTTCGAGCGATTTGTAAACCGGCGCGGTGGAAAACAGGCGTTGCTCCACCGTGGGCAACGCCGAGTCCTGGAAGCCCCGGATGCGCTGGTTGTTGGCTTTCTGCTTCTCCGTTGTGGCGCGTACGATGGTGCGGGCGTAGCGGGCAAGCTCGCCGCGAAAGCCCGCCAGCATATCGACGTAGATGAAGGGTAGAAACATTTCCTTTTGGACAGCAACGGCCTTGTCGATGGCGCTCCAGGGATCGCCGAATTCCTGCTTCCGCCGGGGATCGGCCGCGAGGAAGTCACGCAGCGACTTTTCCTCTGCCGATTTCTTGGCCATCAGCTGATCGTCCAGCAGGCCGGCCTGGTAGCCGGTGACCGCTTTAAAGGTATTTTGTATGCCAAACAGCTCGCTTTCAGCCTGGCGTGCATTCTCCGGCAACTTGGCGCTGAACTCTTGCAACGTCGCAATCCGGCGATTCAGCGTTTTAAGCTGCCAGGGATACTGCACGTCGCGCAGAAATGCCAGCTGGTCCATGGTTAGCAGGCGGCCGGTCCGCCCGGGATGGCCGGAGACGAAAACCAGATCGCCTTCTTTGATTCCGGTGTCGGCCCACCTAAGGTAATTGCCGGTTTTTGCCGGCTTGTCGTTCTCATAGGCGCGGAAGAACGAGATATCGAGGTCGTAGCGGGGGTATTCAAAGTTATCGGCATCGCCGCCGAAGAATGCAATGTCGAATTCCGGCGCCATGACCAACCTGATATCGCTGTACCTCTTGTACTTGTAAAGATGGAAAAGCGCCCCGGAATAGAGGGTGACAACGTCGCAGCGCAGGCCGTTGACCGAGCAATCTTTTTCCAGCGATGACATCAATTCCAACTGCGCTCTTCCCGCGTCAGCCGAAGACATGCCCGGCTTGGAGGCCGCATTTAGCTTCGCCGTCACGTCCTCGATGCCTACGAGCACTACGAATTCCATTCCCGGGCACTTGGGCTCCTGGGCCCGGGCCGGCGCGTAAAAGCCGTCCTTCATATAATCCTTTCCGCCGGTGGAAAGATCGTGAATACAGCCCTGCGCGATGTGGTGGTTGGTGAAGATGAGGCCGTCGGGCGAAACGAACGAAGAGGAGCCGTTCGGCGCCCGGGCGGACGACAAGCGAACGTGGTCAAGCCACTCCTGCGACGGCTCGAAACCGTACTTTGCTTTCACCTTGTCCTTGGGAAAGGCGTTGAACAGCCACATTCCCTGGTCGGCGAAGGCGATGTTGGCCGTGCTAACGGCTAGAACTAAAAAGAGAAGGCAATTGCTGTTTCGTTTGGTCATGCGAACTCCGCAGGTGGCCGGGCCGCGAGTTGCCGGCTTGTGCCTGCACCCCGGCGGCAAGCAAGCTTTTCACTATACCTCCCGCACCGCGAGGCAGCAATCGAGGTAAGAGTAAACGTGGACGATTTGATTTTGCCGGAGTATAAAGTCTAGTCGCGAGAAGTTGCGCCGGGCCCCGCCGCGCAGCCTGCCTCACATCCTGGGAAATCGCAGCGTTACCCGGCGCGCGAGGGATTCATGTCGATAATCCATTCGCCCAAAGGCCTGGAAGGCGTTACTGCCGTCAACTCCAGTATTTGCTACATCGACGGCGATCGCGGAGTCCTTGCCTATCGCGGCATTGACATTCACGACCTGGCCGCGCATGCAAGCTTCGAGGAGTGCTGTTACCTGCTCTGGTTCGGTCGCCTGCCGAATCGTGCAGAGCTCGGGCAGCTCGCCCGGAAGCTCGTGCGCGAGCGCAAGCTCGATGCCGCCATCATCAGCCTGCTGCGGCAGGCGCCCAAGAATGCACTTCCCATGGACGTGCTGCGAACCGTCGTCTCTGCGCTATCGTTCTATGACCCGGAAGAAAAAATGAACGATGCCGAGGCCAACCTGCATAAGGCCGTTCGCCTGACCTCGCAGATTGCTTACGTGGTCGCAGCCTATGACCGGATCCGCAAGGGCAAACCTCTGGTGGAACCAGACCCCGCCTTGTCGCACGCTGCTAATTTCCTCTACCAGCTGAACGGGAAAGTGCCCGGCGACACGGCAGAACGGGCGCTGGACATTGCTCTTGTCCTGCATGCCGACCACGAGTTGAATGCTTCGACCTTTGCCGCGCGCGTGGTCGCAGCCACCTTGAGCGACATGCACTCCGCCGTTACCGCTGCTATCGGCGCGCTCAAGGGTCCTCTGCACGGCGGGGCAAACGAAGCGGTGTTCCGCGTCTTGGAGGCGGTCGACTCCTCAGGTTCCGACCCGGTGGCCTATGTAAAAGGAATCCTGGCGCGGAACCGGAAGATTCCCGGATTCGGCCATCGCGTCTATCGCACCGAGGATCCGCGCGCCACCCACCTGCGCCAGATGTCGCGCGAGCTGGGCAACTCCAGCGGCGTTCCCAAGTGGTTCGAAATGTCGCGCCGGATTGAAGACTATGTGGTCAGCGACCGCAAGCTCAATGCTAACGTGGACTTCTATTCGGCATCGACGTATCACATCCTGGGCATCGACGTCGATCTGTTCACTCCCCTGTTCGCGGTGTCGCGCATCTCGGGCTGGACGGCGCACGTGATGGAACAACTCCGCGACAACCGCTTGATCCGTCCTCGCGCCGAGTACCAGGGTCCCATCTATCCCCAAAAATACGTGCCCATCGAACAACGTTAAACCCCCCGTTGGGCGGCCGCGGGAGACGCGAGGATTCTTCCTCTGTCGAAAGCCTGTGGTCCGGAAATGGGCGCATCCTTTTCTTGCAATTCTGAATCTAACTAGCACGATATAATAGGTTTAGTGATGCGCACGGCCTACCTCGACAACAACGCCACCAGTCCGCTT
>Ga0306921_10004545_pt1 | contig 14277 bp, 16 predicted proteins | sample sta12Cox44000080_FD_203760 | JGI IMG/M metagenome (GOLD analysis project Ga0306921, IMG submission 203760) | Lab enrichment of tropical soil microbial communities from Luquillo Experimental Forest, Puerto Rico - statoxic.12C.oxic.44.000.080 (v2)... | ecosystem: Environmental > Terrestrial >... | reverse complement strand
TGCTGCACCAGCTCAACCCCACGGACACATTGCGCATCCCCCGCGCCGAGGTGCGCGAATGCCACCTCGTCGTCGGCGCCGATCAGGAAGGCTAAAGCAGCGGGGCACCTGTTCTTTCAGCGGGGTAGAGATATCTCGCGCGACCCGCTTTCCGGATGCCCGATCAACGCGCGAGAAACCGTTCTCGATAATCTGTGATTTTGATGTGAACAGCGCCTCGGCCACGGCGCATCCGCCGCCGCGCCGCGTCTGCGGCGTATGGCAAGTGGCGAGGTACACCGATGCTGGAGGACAAAGCCCAAAATGTGATCGCCGACATGAACGCGTTACTGCCGTTGATTGTCGTCAACGCGCTGAATGCTCTTGCGGCGATTCTGATACTGCTCGTCGGCTTGTGGCTATCGGGCAGGGCCAACCTGCTCGCAGTGACGATGTTGCGGCGAACGCCGCATATCGATCCGATGCTGCAAAGCTTCTTCGGCAGCCTCGCCCGCTACCTGGTCTTGACCGTCACGGTGCTCGCTGTACTGTCGGAGTTTGGTATCCAAACAACGAGCCTCGTTGCGATCCTTGGTGCCGCGAGCCTCGCGGTAGGCCTTGCCCTGCAGGGCACGCTTTCCAATCTCGCGGCGGGTGTGATGCTGTTGGTCTTCCGTCCCTTTCGGATCGGTCAAAAGGTGCAGATCGGCGGCAGCAGCGTCGGTATCGTCAAAGAGCTGTCGCTCTTCTGGACAGAGCTTGTCACCGACGACAAGGTGCAGGTGATCGTGCCGAACAGCGGCGTCTGGGGCCAGCCTTTGCGTAATTTCAGCATTTATCCTGCCCCGCCAAATGCCGGCGAGATACGCTTTCAGATTCCGGACGACACCGATCTCGATCCCGCAATTGAACAGGTGCGTAGTCTAGTGAGCGCCGATCCGCGCGTAATCGCGGACCCTGCCCCGACCGTGCTGCTCGACCGCCGCGCCGCTGACACGCTCGAAATCGTTGTCGGATTCTCCACCGTCGACTACGTGGCGGCGCTGGTGAAAAGCGATCTGATAAGGGGCGTCCACGCCGCGCTTGATAAGCATCCCGGCAGGCAGATTGCTCGCCCGGCATAGCGAGGGAGTTTGGAATTGCCGGCGGTTTTCTTCATAACCCACCCGGATGTGGCGATCGGCCCGAGCGTCCCGGTTCCCGATTGGCCGCTCAATGAGCGCGGCCGCGCCCGTTTGCGCGGGCTGCTAACCACTCCCTGGATGAGGGGGGTGCGCCAGATCTTTGCCAGCGACGAGCGCAAAGCACGAGAAGCGGCACAAATTCTCGCCGAGGGTCTCGGGATCGAGGGATACACCGTCGTCGATGGCCTCGGCGAGAATGATCGGTCGGCGACTGGCTACCTGCCGCAGCAGGAGTTCGAAGCGACCGTCGACGCGTTCTTTGCTCAGCCGCAAACCAGTGTGCGGGGCTGGGAGCCGGCTGCCGCGGCCCAGGCGCGGATCATTCGCGCCGTCGAGCAGATCGCCTCACAAGCCTTCGGCAATGGCGACTTGGCGGTTATCGGCCATGGCGGCACCGGGACATTGCTCTATTGCCATCTTGCCGGAGTGCCGATCGACCGGCGTTACGACCAGCCCGCGACAAATGGCGGAAACTGGTTCGCCTTCGATCAGGCAACACAAAAGCTGTTGTTTGACGGCTGGGGTTCTATCGACTCAGTCCCGCCACCACGTTGCTTGATTCCTTGATTTTCGCCCTGGCGGTGTCCGTTCTCTCTTCGCGGCAACCCGACGCGCCGCCGCCAGCGCTGCGCGCGCCCACGCGACTAGCTCATCGGGCTCGTCCAACCCTCTCCGGCGCGCGCCAAAAGGAGAGGTCTATGGTGCGGCCCTTCTTCTCATAGTTGAGCGGCGGAAAGGACTCGGCTTCCTTGAAGGCCGCCCGGTTGTCGTCATCAACCCGGAAATAGAGCGTGTCGTCCGTCACCATTCCGAGCATCAGTCCGTCGCAAAACACGCCGGTCTTGCCGAACATACGCCGCATTGTGACGCGACCGAGCGAAGCGAGCTGTTCGCGCAGGAACTCGGCAAAGGCGTCGCTGGCAACCTTCCTCCACCCTCAGTCCCAGCCCGACGGACTCAGCTCCCGCAGGATAGCCCAGACGATGCTCCCCACTAAATCATAGTCTGGCATCACAACAGGTCGGTCAGTGCTTCTGCAGACCACTGCGCGGGGCTCGCGGGCGTCGGCCTCATCCGTCAATTTCTCCGGCGGGTTCTATAGATGATAACGTCCTTTATCCATCCCATTGCTAGAGTGGCCCCGCTGGTCCACGAGGGAGAAAAATGAGTGACGTCGTTATTCGCCCTGCTGAGCCGACTGACCAGCCCGATCTGCGACTGGCCATGGTTGAGCTGCAGGAGCACGAGAGGCGGTTACACCCGACGACGCGACTGCTCTGGTGAACAAATCGGCGACGCCTATCTGACGCGGTTGCGGCGAGAAGTAGCTAAGAAGCGTGGCGCGATATTTGTGGCCGAGTGCGATGGCGTATTCGCCGGGTTTGCCGTCGGCTGGATCGTAGAGCGCGATCATATCCCCGAGAGCGCGGACTCAAACCGCTTCGGCTACCTCTCCGGTATCTGCGTCATGCCCGCTTATCGTAGACAGCGAGTCGCGCAGCGACTACTTGCAGCGCTTGAATGACACTTCGCGAGCGCCGGTATTACCCGCTTTCGCCTCTTCACTCTGGCACCGAATGCGGCGGCTCGCGCGGCCTACCAGAGCGCCGGCTTTGCAGCCTACGAGATACTTTATGAAAAGCTCGTTGGCAGGCAGAAAACCGCCCACCCATGAATCAGCTCGGTACGGCTCCCCGTGCTCGTCGCTGCCGCCGGCGAACTCCCGGCGCCGAGCCCCCGCTTCTTTGCCCGCCCAGAGGGTCGCGATGCCAGCGGCCTTTTTTGCCTCAGAAGATCATCGAACACGATCGAGAGTTCACCCCTCGGAGAAGCCGGTAAACTCGAACTCGAGTCAAGTATCGCGCGGTTGTGCGCCACGATCGATGCCGGGATCTCGCCCTGTGGCCGCGATGGCCAGCCGGCCCAGGTAATGCGCCCAACCCCGATCGTGGCCGGCGCACTGCGCCGCGTTCGGAAGACCGCTATGGGTCATGCGCAGCAGGGTGCCGCCGTCCCGGTCGATCAGATCGATCTCGACCAGGCTCGATCCGGGCGGCACCTCTTCATCTCCCTCCCAGCCGAAGCTATAGGCGAGACGGTGGACCGGCACCACCTCCCGAAACGCGCCGCACGCCGCACGGGCGCGGTTGCCGACGCCTTTGAGGAGATAGAGCCCGCCCGGATGCGCCTCGGTCGTCGCCTCGGTGCCCATCCAACAGAGGATCTTTTCCGGATCGGTCAGGAAGGCGAACACGGTGGCAGGCGGGGCTGCGATCTGGGTCTCGCGGCGGACGACGAGCGGTTCAGTCATCGATGCCTCCTGGGCCGATCTGCGGGTATGGGCACGCTATTTTGCCTGGCGCACCTGGCTGTGGTGCGCCGAGACCGGATCGTAATGCGCCGAGCTTGTAAGGCAAATTTTCCGGACACGATCGTTGCCGCCGCGCTGGCAGCAAAGAGCAGTGCTGAGACGCCAAGAAACGCTTGCGGGGCGGCTCGATGGGAAGCCATGCGTCGTCCGATCTCCAGTCCGCAGTTGCGCCGCGACAACCATGACTTCGCTCAGTCCTTGTACTCGTCGTGGCGGTGCCACCAGACGCCCGTCTCGTTGCGCCCCATGGGGGCGCGGTCGAGCCACTGGTACATGCCCCAGAGGCCGTCCAATCCGCGCGCATAGGTGGAATAGGTGTGGTAGACAACGCCGTCCTCGAGCGCGAACGCGCTCATGCCCGGCCGCTCGCGTCTGTACGTGGCCGGGTCGGTTCCGCATGTGGCCGCGAACTGGGCGACGGGCGGCGGGACCGGTGTCGCATCCATCGCCTGGCCGCTGCGCCGGTAGTTGTATTCGACGAGCCCCCCGCGCTGTTGCTCCTCGGTGATCGAGGCGTTGAAGTCGAAGTTGAAATCGCTGTCGAACGAGGACGCCCAGGGAAACGTCCACCCCATCCGCCGCTTGTATGCCTGCAGCTTGGCGAGCGGCGCCAGCGACACCGCCCACAGCATCACGTCATGGTTGGCCAGGTGGACGACAAAGCCGTTGAACCCGTCCGCGATCGCAGAGCATGACGGACACCCGGCCGTGTAGTCGGGCCCAAACATAAAGTGGTAGACGAGGAGCTGCGTGCGCCCTCTGAAGAGGTCTGCCAGCGAGGCGCTCCCTTCACCGGTCTCGAATCGATACGCCCTTTCGACCCGCACCCACGGCAGCTGCTGACGTCGCCGCATCAGCTCATCGCTGCGCCGCGTCAGCTCCTTCTCGGCCTCGAGCAGCTCGAGCCGCGCCTTGAGCCACTGCTCCCGCGTCCCGATTTCATGAGTCGTCATATCTGCCTCCTACAGCTTGTCGCGTTGTTCTCAGCCTCGCGGCAGTTTGTCGCTTGCGGCAGCGCCATTGCTGTCGGCCGGTCGCACCACTCCTAGCTCAGTGTGATCTCGCCCGTTTCGAGCAATGACTTCAGGTTGGAAAGGATACGCGGCCAACCACCGGATACGGCCTCGATCAGCTTCGAGTCGGCGCGCTCGATCGTATGGCTGATGGTCAGCTTCACTGCGCCGTCTTGCGGTTCGAGCTCGATGGAGCAGCGCGCATAACCTTCGGCCGTCAGCTCCGGCCGAAACTCGTTTCGCCACCTGAGTACGATCCGTCGCGGACGGTCGAACTCGACGATTTCGCCGATATCGGCGATTCGACCATCGGGGAACATCAGCTTCCAAGGCGACCCTACCTTCCAGTCGGTCTCGAAGTTCATTCCAAACCAGTACTTTTTCATGAACTCTGAGGTTGTGAGAGCAGCCCACAACTCTGCCGGCGTTGTTCGGATGTATGTCACGTAGACGAAACTGCTCTTTTCATTAGCCATGGTCTTTTCCTTCAAGGATTCTTTTGAGTTCAGAGAGTGCATTCAGGCGCGGCGCATCGAACTTGCTGATCCAGCGCTCGGCGATCTCGTTGATCGGCACGGGATTGATGAAGTGCAGTTTTTCACGACCGTGCCGCCTCCAGGACACGAGATTGGCCTCCTCAAGAATCGCCAAATGCTTCGCGACCGCTTGGCGGGTCATGTCCAGTCCTTGGCACAGCTCGCCAAGCGTCTGACCATTTCTGCCGTGCAGCCGATCCAGCAACTGCCGACGGTTTGCATCGGCCAAAGCGCGAAACACAGCGTCATCGTTCATGCCGGCAAACAGGGAACCGCTTGGTTGCCTAACATTAGGGAACCCATTGGTTGCCTGTCAACCAGAATCTGGCGCCCGTGCATCGGCGATACGCGCCTAGCTCTCCTGATCGGGAGGCGTGTCGGCGCCACGCCCGCATCGATTGAGGTCATGATCGCCGCGCGGCGGAGAGCGTGCGCCGCGGCACGCCGCCGGATGCAAAAAAGCCGGCGAGCATTGATGAGTTTCAGCCTCCACGCCGGTCATACAGAGGAGGCCAGCATTCATAAGCGGTTAAAGCGAGCCTACCTAGCGAACTACACCTTTGTTCATCCATTTCGTCCTCGTCGGCGCTGCCTACGAGCGGCAGAGTGTGCCATGCCGGCTTGAAGAGGCGGCGGAAGTGCGTTCAATATCTCGGCGAGAGGCCTGCGGCGAAATGAAGTTGCAGATCGCGGTGCTCGCCTGAGCCCTGGTGTCTCCCGCCCGAGCTTCAGAGGTCGACTCGTCGGAGGTTCGGCCGGTCAACCTGACATAATAAGGGCCACGGAAAGGAACGTGAAACGATGTCTGGTAATACGCGGCGATCCGCCAACAATAGTCTACGCTCCGGAGGATTGGTGAAGTGAATGTGGAATAGGGGATTGCAATGCGCTTTGTACCGGCGACAAGACGCGCTTGGCGTTGCGGCGTACTGGCGTCCTGCATTACGGCACTAGCGGGTATCGCCCCAGGTGTCCAGGCGGAAGCACAGACCGCCAGGGCAGCGACGCAGCCCGAGGCGGCGGTGACTGCCCCCATGACGCTGCACTACTTTGAGGGTCGCGCCACGCTGCCGCAGTTCCGCCAGCTCGGTACGGAATACGGGCGTTACAGACCAATTACGCTCTACCGGTGCGGCTCGACTTGGACTAACTCGCCGACTTGCGGACCACTGCGCTGAGGCCAAGCACCAGAGGGTCGTGATGCCGGCGGCCTTCTTGCCTCAGAAGATCATCGAACGAGATCGAGAGTTCACCGCTCGGAGAACCGGCAAGCCGAGCTCGAGTTAACTATCGTGCGGCGCTGGGCCACGATCGATGCCGGGATCTCGGCCGGTGGCCGCGATGGCGAGCCGGCCCAGGTAATGCGCCCAACCCCGATCGTGGCCGGCGCACTGCTCGGCGTTCGGAAGACCGCTATGGGTCATGCGCAGCAGGGTGCCGCCGTCCCGGTCGATCAGATCGATCTCGACCAAGCTCGATCCCGGCGGCACCACTTCGCTTCCTTCCCAACCGAAGCTGTAGGCGAGACGGTGGACCGGCACGACCTCGCGGAACGCTCCGCGCGCCACACGAGCGCGGTCGCCGCCGCAGCCTTTGAGGAGATAGAGCCCGCCCGGATGCGCCTCGGTCGTCGCCTCGGTGCCCATCCAGCTCAGGATCTTTTCCGGATCGGTCAGGAAGGCGAAAACGGTGGCGGGCGGAGCTGCGATCTGGGTCTCGCGCCGGACCACGAGCGGTTCAGTCATCGATGCCTCCTGGGCCAAGCTGCGAGGATGGCCGCGCTCAAGCCTGTCGCTAGAGATAGCTCGTGACAAGGGTGGTGCGTCGACCCCACGATCGCGCCATGCAGCTTTCGTCTACGCTCTGCTGGCTCGTCGATGCTGCCGCCGAGACCGCGGGCGCCGACCGACTGTTGGCGGAACTCGGCGCGCATCTGCTCGAGGATGGCCTGCCGCTCGCAGGCGGCGCCCTGACGCTTGAGGTTCCGCACCCGCTCATTGCCCGGCGCACCTGGCTGTGGCGCGCCGAAAGCGGGGAGGTTATCGAGGCCTTGGGGTTCGCGCCGGGTGGACCCGCGGCGGCCCAGGAGGCCAGCCCACCGTGCGACGCCGGCCGGCGCTGGCTCGCCGGACTCGCGGCCGGGCTCGTGCATCAGGACATGATCGGGCCGAGCCGAGATGGGCCTTCGCTCAGCTGGATCGGGCCGCGTCAGTTCACCCTTCGCGAGACCAATCAACTGCGCCAAGCTGCGCGCTTCGCCGCGGCACCTCTTGCTGTTCTCGCTGCGCGCGCCACGTTGACGGCGGCTCTGGAAGCCTACCTCGGCCGGCGTAGTGCCGCGCGGGTTCTGGCTGCTCCTTTGCGGCGCGGTATAGGCGAGACCATCCAGGCAGCGCTGCTTGTTGCCGACCTGCGCGGCTTCACCGCATTATCCGATAGCAATCCCCCCTCCCGGGTCATCTCGGCTCTTGACGCCTGGTTCGATCGCATTGCCGGCGCGGTTCACGCCTTTGGCGGCGAGGTGCTGAAGTTTATCGGCGATGGCGTATTGGCGATCTTTCCGGTCGTCGGAGGAGTGCCGCGCGGTGCTTGCGATGGTGCTCTGCGCGCAGTGTCCGCCGCTCGGCTCGGGATGGCGCATCTGGATAAAGAGAGACGCCAGCAAGGGCTGGCGCCGCTGCCCTTTGGCGCCGCCCTGCACCTCGGCGAGATGCTATGGGGCAATATCGGCGCCGCCGATCGCCTGGATTTCACGGCGATCGGTCCCGCCGTCAATCTGGTAAGCCGGTTGGAAGGTCTGTGCCGGCCGCTCGGGAAGGCGGTCCTGGTGTCAGGCGCGTTTGCCGCCGAGATCGAAGCACCATTGATCGCGCTTGGAACGCACACGCTCCGCGGCATCGCGTCTCCGTGCGCGGTCTTTACCTTGCCCGAGAATTGAACCGGGTCTCCAGCATCGAGGGCTCTCCGTCCGTGGTCGGTGACTGCGTATGTCGGGGCGACGGGTGGAACGGTGTCCCAAAAGCCCCCGCTTCGCCACCGGCGCTCGTGCCGCACACGGCAGCTTTGGGTAACCCCGACATAGCATGAGAATGATCACCTCACGGCGGCAAGCAATCTTCTGACGACGGCGGGGCAATTGTTTTGATAAAGACGAGCATCCGCTCAGAGTGAGTATCAGCGCCTCAGTGCCATGCCGATCGACATGCCGCCAACGCGGTTCGTGACAGCGGAACCGGGGATGTCGTGAAAGCCGAGGCGCTCGTAGAGGCGACGGGCGGGATTTTCGGACCGCACGCTGAGATCAAGGCCAAGCCCGCGGCGAGCGGCCTCGCCGATCAACGCGCGCATGAGCTTCTCGCCAACGCCTTGGCCGCGCGCATTCGGTTTCACGCCGATCGACACCTTCGGAGTCTCTTCGTCCCCGTAGGGGACCTTGAGCTCTTCGGCCGAAAAGCGCCGTGCCCAGGCTGCACCGATGATTTCGCCGTTCTATTCGGCGATGAACCCGAAATCCCCGGGTCGCTGCCAGCCGACGAGATATTTGGCTACTGACGGAACCGCCCTCGCCGCCTTTGCATCGGGTTCAAAGGCCGCCATCGCGAGAAAATCCCACAGTACCTCGAGGTCATCCTGGACAGCCGGATGGATCACAAGATCGGGCATCGGACCTGTTCGCTATTCATTTAATACACGCTAATATGGACGCACGGCTTCACATCATTTCCACTGATCCGATTGCGCATGAACCGAGTTCTGCAACCTGACCACGAAGCGGACACGCCTCAAAAAGCCGAGGAACGGTAAGTTGCTACAGGTCGGGATGCGAGCTATAAACCCTAATTCTTAGGCTGATGACCCTGACCGCAAGATTATCGGGGGCAACATGCCGGAACCGAACCAAAGGGGTAGCACTCGCAAGCCTCCCTCCGGTGCAGGGCAGGGATGGCTCGGCAATTCGGTCTGGCGAAGCCCCGAGGTAGAACTCTTAAGCATCAAAGCTTGGGCCTCCATTACGGCAGCGAGCTATCACCGGGGTAGCGGTGAATCCGTATGGCGAGGTGACCGCCACCGGCTCGTTCTGACACTGGATCAGGTCCCGCAATCGCTCGTCCAGGTAGAGCGAGGACACACTCGGGAATTGCCGCTCGCCCCGCCGGGCGCTTTGGGTTTCAGCCCTCCTGGCCTCACGATCCGGAGTGTTCACCCCGCAGGGAGGTTCGTGCATGCGGTCTGGGACACGGATTTGTATTCCGCTTTGCTGCCGGAACTCAAAACGGCAACATCCGGGTTTGAATACCTGTATCCGCTACAAGATCCCTTGCTGAGCCAAATCGTCACGGCCTTGGCCCAGGAGATGGAAGGTGGCTTCGCGGATCGGATCCTGATCGAAAGCCTGGGCACGGCCCTGTGCGTCGGCATTGCGCGGCATTTTGTCGGGCATCTCCCGCTGCCGACCACCAAGGGTCTTTCGTCGGCGCGGTTGCAGCGGGTGCGCGACTATGTCGAAGCGCATCTCGACGACGATCTCTCGCTCACCGTTTTGGCCGACATCGCCTGTCTGAGCCCTTATCACTTCAGCCGCTCGTTCAAGCAGGCCACCGGGGTTGGGCCGCAGCGCTATGTCATTCAGCGCCGTCTCGAGCGCGCAAAGCGTTTGCTTCGTCAGACCCAACAGCCCCTCGCCTGGATCGCGCAGGAGGCCGGGTTTGCCGACCAGAGCCATCTTACCCGGATTTTCCGGTGTGAGATGGGTGTGACCCCCGGCCGCTTCCGCGCTGCAATCGCGTAAGCTGATGCCGCAGATGAGCTTAAAGGGGCCTCAACGACGCCGGATGGGCCTTTGCTGAACTGGGTCCGGCCGCGTCCATTCACGGCGCTGTCCGAAAGCAATCCCCCTCCGTGGGCATCTCGGCTCTCGACGGCTCGGCGAGAACCCCCGACGGCTCATGTTTCCCCGCGTGACCAAAAGCGGTTCGAGGTCGTATGCACATACGACGAGCCTGATCCGCGTAATTGCTGAATTGACAAGAATACTCTTGAAGTGGTATCAAACGCGCAACTCGGATCGATTTCTAGGGAGGCGGAGGTTTGCAACGAGACACAGGAAGCATGAACGAAAACGGTACGGTAGATTTGGCAAAAGGAAACTCGCCGATGCCTGATAATCTCCTGCAGAAGCAGGTCGAGCGGACACCCGAAGGCCACTTTGTTAAGGGCCAATCCGGCAACCCAGCGGGCCGAGCTGCGGGTTGCCGGAACAAAGCGACGCGCATCGCCGAGGCACTCCTGGACGATGACGTCGAGGCGCTGACGCGAAAGGCCGTGGCGCTCGCCCTCGACGGTGACCCGACGGCGATGCGGCTTTGCTTTGACCGGATCATCGCGCCACGGCGGGCGCGGCCCGTGCATCTCGATCTGCCGCCGATCGTGGAGGCCGCCGACATCGCGAATGCGATGGCCGCGATCACGGCAGCGGTCGCCGAAGGTGCCATCACGCCGGGCGAGGGGGCCGAGGTTGGGATGATAGTCGAGACATATCTTCGCGCACTCGAGGCGAGCGACTTCGATAGACGGCTGAAGGTGCTGGAAGCCGCCCATGCGGCGGTTTCTTGACTTCCGGCTGGCGCGAGTCACGAAGGCCGAGGCGCCGCGCGAGTTGGTGGAGGCGCGCCGCCGCTCGCTGCTCCGAGGGCGAGTCGCGCTTAGCGCCCTATTGCGCGAACGGTCCGGGCCGCCCGGTGACGCCCGAGCAGTTGCCACCGCGTTGCAGTTCGGCGCGACGGCAGCGGCCGAGCTCGCCGGCATGCCGAATACGCCGGAACTGCGCGAGAGCGACGAAGCAAGGCTCGCCCACGATCACACGGGAGCGGAGGAGACGTTCGAGGCGCAACTGTTGCGCCTCGTAGGGCAATGTTCCGACGATCGGCAGCTCGATCCGACAAAAGCCTCTCCCGCCGAATTGCTCGCGGCCTATGTTTGGGCGGCTGCGAGCGGCGGAGCCGCCGGCGGCGAGGCACTCGGCTAAGCTGCCTCTGCCGTCACGATCTCGCCGATCACGAGGCCTTTGTCGCCGGCGCCGACATGCACTGTCGAACCGTCGGGGATATGGCCTTCGAGGATCTGCTGCGCCAACGGGTTCTGCAATTCGCGCTGGATCACCCGCTTCAACGGCCGGGCGCCATAGACCGGATCGTAACCGGCGTTGGCGAGCCAAGCGCTCGCTGCGGCGTCGACCTCGAGGGTGATCTTGCGATCGGCGAGCAGTTTCCGGAGGTGCTCGAGCTGGATTGCAACGATCCCCTTCATGTCGTCGCGCGAGAGGCGCCGGAACAGCAGGATCTCGTCGAGCCGGTTCAAAAACTCCGGTCGGAAAGCGTCGCGCACCGCGGCCATCACCGCGCTGCGTGCCACCGACACATCGGCGCCATCGGGCAAGCTCGCCAGCGCCTCGCTGCCGAGGTTCGAGGTCAGCACGATCAGCGTGTTGCGAAAATCGACTGTGCGTCCTTGACCGTCGGTCAGGCGGCCGTCGTCGAGCACTTGCAGGAGGACATTGAAGACGTCGGGGTGGGCCTTTTCGACCTCGTCGAACAGGATCACCTGGTAGGGCCGGCGCCGCACCGCCTCGGTCAGCGAGCCGCCTTCGTCATAGCCGACATAGCCGGGGGGTGCCCCGATCAAGCGGGCCACCGAGTGCTTCTCCATGTATTCCGACATGTCGATGCGCACCATGGCGCTCTCGTCGTCGAACAGGAATTCGGCCAAGGCCCGCGTCAGCTCGGTCTTACCGACCCCCGTGGGGCCGAGAAACAGGAACGAGCCCAACGGCCGGTTCGGATCCTGCAGCCCGGCCCGGGCCCGGCGGATCGCGTTCGACACCGCGATGATCGCCTCGTCCTGACCGACCACCCGGCGGCGCAAATTCTGCTCCATGGCGAGGAGCTTCTCCCGTTCGCCGGACAGCATCTTGTCGACCGGTATCCCGGTCCAGCGCGACACGACGGCGGCGATGTGCTCCTCGGTGACGGCTTCCTCGAGCATGCGTCCGGCTTCGGCGCTCTCGACCTCCTTGAGCTTGCGTTCGAGCTCGGGAATGACGCCATAGGTCAGCTCGCCGGCCCGGCTCCAATCGCCGCGGCGCTGCACGATCTCGAGCTCGGCGCGCGCCTGGTCGAGCTGCTCCTTGAGCTTTTGCGCGTCGGCGAGCTTGTCCTTTTCGGCCCGCCACTGCGCGGTCAGTTCGGCCGAGCGCTGCTCGAGATCTTCGAGCTCCTTGACGAGTTTTTCGAGCCGATCGCGGGACGCCGGGTCGCTTTCCTTTTTCAAAGCCTCACGCTCGATCTTGAGCTGGACGATGCGGCGGTCAAGCTCGTCGATCGCCTCCGGCTTCGATTCGACTTCCATGCGCAGTCGCGAGGCGGCCTCGTCCATCAGGTCAATCGCCTTGTCCGGCAAAAAGCGGTCGGTGATGTAGCGGTTCGACAAGGTAGCGGCGGCGACGATCGCCGAGTCGGTGATGCGCACCCCGTGATGCAGCTCGTACTTCTCCTTGATGCCGCGCAGGATCGAAATCGTGTCTTCGACCGAGGGTTCGTCGACAAAGACCGGCTGGAAGCGCCGCGCGAGAGCCGCGTCCTTCTCGATGTTCTTGCGGTACTCGTCGAGGGTAGTGGCGCCGATGCAATGCAATTCACCACGCGCCAAGGCGGGCTTCAGCATGTTGGAGGCGTCCATCGCCCCTTCCGCTTTGCCGGCGCCGACAAGGGTGTGCAATTCGTCGATGAACAGCACGATCTCGCCGGCCGCGGCGGTGATCTCGGACAAGACCGCCTTCAGCCGTTCCTCGAACTCGCCGCGGTATTTGGAGCCGGCGACCATGGCGCCGAGATCGAGGGCCAACAGGCGCTTGTCCTTCAGGCCCTCGGGCACGTCGCCATTGACGATGCGCAGTGCCAAACCCTCGACGATCGCGGTCTTGCCGACCCCGGGCTCGCCGATCAGCACCGGGTTGTTCTTGGTGCGCCGCGACAGCACCTGCATCGTACGGCGAATCTCCTCGTCCCGGCCGATCACCGGGTCGAGCTTGCCCTCGCGGGCTACGGCGGTCAGGTCGCGGGCATAACGCTTCAGCGCGTCATAGCCCTCCTCGGCCGAAGGGCTGTCGGCCGTGCGGCCCTTGCGCAGGTCTTCGATCGCCGCGTTGAGCTTCTGCGGCGTCACGCCACCGGCGGCGAGCGCCTTCCCGGCGGGTGTTTCCTTGGCCATTGCCAGCGCCAGCAGCAGCCGCTCGACGGTCACGAAGCTGTCGCCGGCCTTCTGCGCGATCTGTTCGGCCTGCTCGAAGACCCGGGCGATCTCGGGCGTCAGATAGACCTGGCCGGCGCCGCTACCCTCGACCCGCGGCTGCTTACCGAGCTCGGTCTCGACCGCACTCAGGACGGCCTGCGAATCGCCGCCCGCCGCGCGGATCAGATTAGCGCAGAGCCCTTCTTTGTCCTCGAGCAGGATCTTGAGGAGATGCTCTGGCGTCAGCCGCTGATGGCCGCTGCGCAACGCCAAGCCTTGGGCCGATTGGATGAATCCCTTCGACCGCTCGGTGTATTTGTCGATTTCCATGATTTGCCCGCCTTGTCGAACCGGCCGCTGTACCCCAGCTCAGGCGGTCCCGCAACCCTTCAGTAGGCAATATGGTGCGGGCGAGTTGGCGCTCAACCCCGGCCGGCAAAGGCCCTCGAACGTTGTTTGATTGGCCCGCAAAGACTAGCGGAACGGGGGCGTATCGTTCGGAAAAGGTAGCTCGGTAGCAATCGGCTGCTCGTCGCTCGCCGGCGGCGGCGATGGTTGGGCGAAAGCCTCGTTCGCCTCGCGATTTTCCGTTTCGGGCCCGCCGGTTTCCTGATCGGCCGGCGTCATCGGACGCGGCGCCCCATGCAGGTTCCCTTCGCCATTGGCATTCATCACGCGGAAATAGTGCTCCGCGTGCTGGTAGAGGTTTTCGGCGGCAATCCGATCGCCGCCGGACGCTGCTTCGCGTGCCAAGGCCACATAGCGTTCGAAAACCTGGTAGGCGTTACCGCGAATTTTTACGTTTGGACCGTTGCTGTCGAAAGTCTGAATTCGGTGAGGCATTCGCGGGCGGTTATGGTGTGGATTTCCCCCATTGCCGCGACCGCGCGATCGCTTGTTTGGTCCTG
>Ga0306921_10004544_pt1 | contig 14278 bp, 6 predicted proteins | sample sta12Cox44000080_FD_203760 | JGI IMG/M metagenome (GOLD analysis project Ga0306921, IMG submission 203760) | Lab enrichment of tropical soil microbial communities from Luquillo Experimental Forest, Puerto Rico - statoxic.12C.oxic.44.000.080 (v2)... | ecosystem: Environmental > Terrestrial > Soil... | reverse complement strand
AGTGTTCGCGGATTTTCTGCGCAAGGTTTGGCGCGAGAAGATTGTCTTCCACAGCCTCAATCAGCCAAGGCCCGGAAGGGTTCCTGTTGGGCCAGGCGCAGTGATCGACGACGACATCGGGTTCTCAAGGTCTGCGTAGTGCGCTCCGCGGGCCTGCGTAGCCGCGGTCTATCTGAAATCTGAAGCGGCCGAATCGCTCGTGTCCGGATCATGCTTTATCGCAGCGAAAGTCCCGTCGCTGCCTCGAGGTCGGCAATCGCCTGTGGCGCGCTAACGACCTTGATCGTGGTCATGCCCATTTCGCGCGCCGGCTTGAGGTTGACGCCGAGATCATCGAGATAGACGCAATGCTTCGGATCGACGCCGATAGCCTCGACCATCATCCGATAGATGCGCGGATCCGGTTTCCTCAAGCCGAGCTTCGCCGATTCGATCACATGGTCGAACAGCGCCATCACCTCGGTGATGTAAAGTGTCCGCCCGCCAGCGCTGCCAATCGCATTGGCCGGAAGATTGTTGGTGATGCAGCCGGTCTTGAGCTTCGCTCTTGTGCGCCTGAGTGCTTCCACCATTTCCGGCCGCAGATCGCCAGCGAGCAGTGGCAACACGTCGCGACCCCGTACTTCGGCGCCGAGCGCCAGCGATTCCATCGCGAACAGTTTGTCGAATGCTTCGATATCCACCTCGGCGCGCTCAAGTCTCGCCCAGGCATTTTCCAGATGATTGGCAGCATTGGTGCGCCGGATGATATCGGCCGGCAAGCCGCGCTCGGCCTCAAAGCGCGCGAATGCCTCGAAGGGCGATGAGGTGAGCACACCGCCGAAATCCCAGATCACGGCCTCGATCATCGAGATCCCTGTCACGCACGCGTCGGTTCAGTTCGGCTAGCACGGTGGGGCAGTCGCGCGCCAGCCTGCGGTTTCGACCTATTTAACGCAGGAGAATCAAATAGTTATTTCCAAGACGAGGCAGCTTCATTCACCTGCTGCGGCTCGAATCAGGTCGGTACGGAAAGTTTCCAGGTTGGCGGCGATAGGCAGGCTTTGGCGACTGGCGGGCTGCCGCACGACGGCAGCATGCATTAGCGGCACCGACAACCGGCAGACCAGACCCTCAGAGCGCCAATCGAAGTCGGCCCGGCCTCCCAATTGCGATTCGATGCTGGCGATGACGCTCTTCGTTCCGAAGCCGCGCGTCGCCGGCTTGTCCACGCTCGGGCCGTCCCTTTCTTCCCACAGGATGTGAAGCACGTCGGCCACGATCTCCCATTTGATCGTCAAGTGGCCCGACAGCGTGGACAGCGCCCCGTATTTTGCGGAGTTGGTGACGAGTTCGTGCAGCGCCATCGCAAGTGTTTGCGCGGTGGCGGGCTGCAACTGGACATTTACGCCGCTGAAGGCGATCTGATCGCCCGTGGCATAGGGGGCGAGCTCTTCATCGACCAGCTTCGCCAGTTCGGCGCCTTGCCAGCTTGAAAGCGACAGGATGGTATGGACCCGCGCAAGCGCGCTGATGCGCCCTTCCACTGCTTGCATGTAGTCCTTGACGTCGTCGCCGCGAGTCAATCTCACGATCGATTGCGCCAACGCCAGCGCGTTCTTGGCGCGATGGTCGACTTCGCGGGTGAGAAGATTTTGCCGTTCTTCGGCACGTTTCCGCTCGGTGATGTCGACCGTAACCCCGCTCACGCGAATGACGCGGCCCGACTTGTCGAGGGTCGCGGCCGCGGTGCCGACGCACCAGCGAATCTCGCCATCGGGGCGAACGATGCGAAATTCGGTTTCGTAAGATCTGACGCCATTGTTGAAATTGTTGATCGCCTCCTGCAATTCATCGAAATCGTCAGGGTGTAACAACGGCTGAACATTCGCCGGATTGACCACGAAAGTCTTCGGATCGACCCCGAATATCCTGAATTGCCCTTCGTCCCACATCCAGTCGCCGTTGATCCAGTCCCAATCCCAGGAACCCATCTTCCCTGCCGCCAGCGCCAGGCTTCGCCGCTGCTCGCTTTGCAGAAGCATCGCATTGGATTCCTCCAGCTCGCTGGTGCGGGCGCGGACCCGGTCCTCGAGCTCGGCATTGAATTGCTCCAGCTGACGCGTCTTGCGATAGAGCTCGGCGAACACCCTGATTTTCGCGCGCAGCACTTCCGGGATCACCGGCACGGGCACGTAGTCCACGGCCCCCATGGCATAGCCGCGAAGCCGATCCAGATCGCTGACCTGAATGGCGGAAATGAAGATCATCGCTGTCTTCTGGAAGCGGGGATGCTCGCGGATCATGGCGGCAAGCTCGAAACCGTCGAGTTCGGGCATGCAGACATCGACCAGAATGACGGCGACCTCATTCTTGAGCAGGAACTCGAGTGCTTCGCGACCTGATTCCGCAACGATCAGATTTTCGCCGAGCTCCTTCAGAATCACTTCATAGGCAAGCAGCTTTGCCGGCTGATCGTCGACCAGAAGGATATTTACCTTTTCGTTGTCCATCGCCTGGTGCCCACTTGCCGATCAGCGATGCAGCCACATGCGTATCGCAAGCAGCAACTGCTCGGTATTGACCGGTTTGGCGAGATAATCGGAAGCACCAGCTTCCAGGCACTTCTCACGATCTCCCTTCATCGCCTTGGCGGTCAACGCGATGATGGGAAGCCGGCGGAATGACGGGTCTGCCCGAATGGCCCCGATGGTCTGATATCCGTCCATCTGCGGCATCATGATGTCCATCAGCACCACCGCGATCTCCGGGTTGGATTCCACCAGCGTCACCGCCTCGCTGCCGGTCGTGGCGGTAAGCACCTTCATGCCACGCCGCTCCAGAACGCTGGAAAGCGCGAAGATGTTGCGTGCGTCGTCGTCGACCAGAAGCGCCGTGCGTCCAACGAGATCCTCGTCCGAACTGTTGAGCTTTTCCAGCATTCGCTGTTTCTCGATCGGCAATTCCGTGATCACCCGGTGCAGGAACAGCGAGGTTTCATCAAGCAGCCGCTCGGGCGATTCCACGCCTTTCACCACGATACTGCGCGCCATGGTGTGCAGCTCCGCATCCTCCTCGACCGAAAGCTCGCGGCCGGTGAACACCACGACCGGCACGTCCGACAACGTCCCGTCGTTCCGGATCGAATCAAGAACCTCGAATCCGCTCATGTCGGGCAGGCGCAAATCGAGCACGACGCAATCGCATGGATTCTCGCGCAAGGTCGAAAGCGCGCCCGCGCCGGTCTCTGTCGTGATGATCTCGATGTCGTCGTGATCGAGAAGCTCACGGATACTCATTTGTTCCGCCTCGTTGTCCTCCACGATCAGGAGACGTTTGCGGCGGGGCTTGGCGTATTCCTTGATCTGGGACAGCGCCTCGCTCACCCCTTCGGTGGTGGTCGGCTTGTTGACGAAGGAGAACGCCCCTCGCGCCAGCGCGTGCTGGCGATCTTCGTCCAAAGTGATGATCTGAACCGGAATGTGCCGCGTCAGCGGATTGTGCTTGAGCTGACTCAAGACGGTCCAGCCAAGCATGTCGGGCAGGAACACGTCGAGCGACACCGCGGTCGGCTGGTATTGCTTGGCGAGTTCCAGCGCCTCCGTCCCCCGCGCGGCAACCAGCACCTTGAATCCCTTGTCATGCGCGAGATCCACCAGCACGCGCGCATAATGCGGGTCGTCTTCGACGATCAGGAGGATGGTGTCTCCCGGCTCGAGATTGAGCCGGTCGTCGGGAATCTGTTCGAGCACGCGCTCCTGCGTTGCCGCCGGCAGCACCGGCGCAACGCCATATTGCGGCGGCATGGATCGCGGAGCCACCGATGGTCCGGAATATTTCAGGGGCAGATAGAGCGTGAAAGCGCTGCCCTTGCCGGGGGTGCTCTGCAAGTGGATTTCGCCGCCGAGAAGAGTGGCGAGCTCGCGGCTGATGGCAAGCCCAAGACCGGTGCCGCCATATTTCCGGCTGGTGCCGGCGTCGGCCTGCTGGAAGGCCTCGAAGATCAGCTTCTGCTTCTCCTGGGGAATGCCGATGCCGGTATCGGACACTTCGAAAGCAATGACGGTAGGCGAATGGCTGAGAACGGGGTGTTCGGCGCTCCAGCCACCCGTCGCCACCGAAACGCCGAGGCGAACGCCGCCTTCGGCGGTGAACTTGAACGCGTTCGACAAGAGATTTTTCAGCACCTGCTGCAGCCGCTTGGAGTCGGTATTGATGCTGCGCGCGAGATTCGGATCGACCACGATGTCGAACGACAATTGCCGGTTTTCCGCCTCGTGTCGGAACGGACGCCCGACGGTTTCGAGAAGGTTGGATGTCGGGATTTCCTCGGCATCCACCGTCACGGTGCCCGATTCGATCTTGGAGAGATCGAGGATGTCGCTGATCAGGTTCAAGAGGTCGGTGCCCGCGCCGTGAATGGTGCGCGCGAACTCGACCTGTTTGGGCGTGAGATTGCCGTCGGGGTTCTCGGTGAGCTGCTGGCCCAGGATCAGGATGCTGTTGAGCGGTGTCCGCAGCTCGTGCGACATATTGGCCAAGAATTCCGACTTGTACTTGGAGGTGAGCGAAAGCTCGGTCGCCTTTTCCTCCAGCGCGCGCCGCGCCTGCTCGATTTCCTGGTTCTTGGCCTCCACTTCGACGTTGCGCTCCGCAAGCTGCTGCGCCTTCTGCTCGAGCTGCTCGTTGGTCTGTTGAAGCTCCTTCTGCTGGGTTTGCAGCTCTCCGGCAAGCTGCTGGGATTGCTTCAACAATCCCTCCGTCTGCATCGTCGCCTCGATCGAGTTCAGCACGATGCCGATGGAGTCGGTGAGCTGTTCGAGGAACGTCATCTGCGAAGTCGTGAAGGCCCCGATCGAGGCCAGCTCAATGACCGCCTTGACCTGGTTTTCGAACAGCACGGGAAGCACAACGAGATTTTTCGGTACCACGCGCAGCAGCACCGAGTTTATCGGAATCGTGTCGTGCGGAATATCCGCCACCAGTCGCTGCCGCTTGTCCATCGCGCACTGGCCGATCAGGCCTTCGCCGACTTGCACGATTTGCTGATGCGGCGTGATGCCGTCGCTGGCGTAAGCCGCCAGCAATCGCAATTGCGGACTGTCCTCGTTTTCGACCTGATAGATCACGCCCATATGCGCGTTCACCAGCGGCGTCAGCTCGGTGAGCAATAGCCGGCCGACCGTCGTCAGGTCGCGCTGCCCCTGCAGCATGTTGGTGAACCGGGCGAGGTTGGTCTTTAACCAGTCCTGCTCGGTGTTGAGATCGGTGGTGAGCCGGAGGTTGGTGATCATCGTGTTGATGTTGTCCTTCAGCTCCGCGACTTCGCCGCGGGCGTCGACCTGAATCGAACGGGTCAGGTCGCCCTTGGTGACCGCGGTGGCGACTTCCGCGATCGCACGGACCTGGGAGGTCAGGTTGGCCGCCAGCAGGTTGACGTTGCCCGTCAGATCCTTCCAGGTGCCGGCCGCGCCGGGCACGTTGGCCTGGCCGCCCAGGCGGCCCTCGACGCCGACCTCGCGCGCGACGCTCGTCACCTGATCGGCAAAGGTCGCCAGCGTTTCGGTCATGTTGTTGATGGTATCGCCAAGGGCGGCAACTTCGCCCTTCGATTTCACAGTGAGGTTCTGTTTGAGGTCGCCGTTGGCGACCGCGGTGACGACCTTGACGATGCCGCGAACCTGTTCGGTCAGGTTGGCGGCCATGAAGTTCACGGTGTCGGTGAGGTCCTTCCAGGTGCCGGCGACGCCGGGCACCTGTGCCTGGCCGCCGAGTTTGCCTTCGGTGCCGACTTCGCGCGCCACGCGCGTGACTTCGCCGGCAAAGGCGTTGAGCTGATCCACCATCGTGTTGATGGTGTTCTTCAGTTCGAGAATTTCGCCCTTCACGTCCACCGTGATCTTGCGCGACAGGTCGCCGCGCGCCACGGCGGTGGTGACTTCGGCGATGTTGCGGACCTGGGTCGTGAGGTTGGCCGCGAGCAGATTGACGTTGTCGGTGAGGTCCTTCCAGGTGCCGCCGACGCCGGGCACCACGGCCTGGCCGCCCAGCCGGCCCTCGGTGCCGACCTCGCGCGCCACGCGCGTCACTTCGGCTGCGAACGAGCGCAACTGTTCGACCATGGTGTTCAGGGTATCCTTGAGCAGCAGGATTTCGCCGCGCACGTCGACCGTGATCTTTTTCGACAGGTCGCCGCCCGCGATCGCGGTCGCGACCTCGGCGATGTTGCGCACCTGCGCGGTCAGGTTCGAGGCCATGAAGTTGACGTTGTCGGTCAGGTCCTTCCAGGTACCTGCGACTTCTGGCACCTCGGCCTGGCCGCCGAGCTTGCCCTCGGTGCCGACCTCGCGCGCCACGCGCGTCACTTCCGAGGCAAACGCGTTGAGCTGGTCCACCATCGTGTTGATGGTGTTTTTCAGTTCGAGAATTTCGCCCTTCACGTCCACGGTGATCTTGCGCGACAGGTCGCCGCGCGCCACGGCGGTGGTGACTTCGGCGATGTTGCGGACCTGGGCGGTCAAATTGCCCGCCATCGAGTTGACGCTGTCGGTGAGGTCTTTCCAGGTGCCGGCGACGCCGGGCACGTTGGCCTGGCCGCCGAGGCGGCCTTCGGTGCCGACCTCGCGCGCCACGCGCGTCACCTCGCCGGCGAAGCGGTTGAGCTGGTCGACCATGGTGTTGAGCGTTTCCTTCAGCTGAAGGATTTCGCCACGCACGTCGACCGTGATCTTGCGCGACAGGTCGCCGCCGGCGATCGCGGTCGCGACCTCGGCGATGTTGCGGACCTGGGCGGTCAAATTGCCCGCCATCGAGTTCACGGAGTCGGTGAGGTCCTTCCAGGTGCCGGCGACGCCGGTCACCTGGGCCTGGCCGCCGAGCTTGCCGTCGGTGCCGACCTCGCGCGCCACGCGGGTGACTTCGGAAGCGAAGGCGTTGAGCTGGTCGACCATGGTGTTGAGCGTTTCCTTCAGCTGAAGGATTTCGCCCGACACGTTCACGGTGATCTTCTTCGACAGGTCGCCCTTGGCCACTGCGGTTGCGACTTCGGCGATGTTGCGGACCTGTCCGGTCAGGTTGCTGGCCATCGAGTTGACGCTGTCGGTGAGGTCTTTCCAGGTGCCCGCAACGCCGCGCACCAGCGCCTGGCCACCGAGCTTGCCTTCGGTACCGACTTCGCGCGCCACGCGCGTCACCTCACCGGCGAACGCGTTGAGCTGGTCCACCATGGTGTTGATGGTGTCTTTCAGTTCGAGAATTTCGCCGCGCACGTCGACCGTGATCTTCTTCGACAGGTCGCCATTGGCAACGGCCGTCGTCACGTCGGCGATGTTGCGGACCTGGGCGGTCAAATTGCCGGCCATCGAGTTCACGGAGTCGGTGAGGTCCTTCCAGGTGCCGGCGACGCCGGTCACCTGGGCCTGGCCGCCGAGCTTGCCGTCGGTGCCGACCTCGCGCGCCACGCGCGTCACTTCGGAGGCAAAGGCGTTGAGCTGGTCGACCATGGTGTTGAGCGTTTCCTTCAGCTGCAGGATTTCACCCGAAACGTTCACGGTGATTTTCTTGGAAAGGTCGCCGCCGGCGATCGCGGTCGCAACATCGGCGATGTTGCGGACCTGCGCAGTCAGATTGCTCGCCATGAAGTTGACGTTGTCGGTGAGGTCCTTCCAGGTGCCGGCGACGCCAGGAACCTGGGCCTGACCGCCGAGCTTGCCTTCGGTACCGACCTCGCGCGCCACGCGCGTCACTTCGGAGGCAAAGGCGTTGAGCTGGTCCACCATGGTGTTGATGGTGTCCTTGAGCTCGAGAATTTCGCCACGCACGTCGACGGTGATCTTGCGCGACAGGTCGCCGCGGGCGACCGCGGTGGTGACGTTGGCGATGTTGCGGACCTGCGCGGTCAGGTTGCCGCACATCGCGTTCACGGAGTCGGTGAGGTCCTTCCAGGTGCCGGCGACGCCGGGCACGATGGCCTGACCGCCGAGCTTGCCGTCGGTGCCGACCTCGCGCGCAACGCGGGTGACTTCGGAAGCAAAGGAGCGGAGCTGGTCGACCATGGTGTTGATCGCTTCCTTCAGCTGAAGGATTTCGCCACGCACGTCGACGGTGATCTTCTTGGAGAGGTCGCCGTTGGCGACCGCGATGGTGACCTCGGCGATGTTGCGAACCTGGCCGGTGAGGTTGTTGGCCATCGAGTTGACGCTCTCGGTGAGGTCCTTCCAGACACCTGTCACTTCGGGGACCTGGGCCTGGCCGCCGAGCTTGCCTTCGGTTCCGACTTCGCGCGCCACGCGCGTGACTTCCGAGGTGAACACGCCAAGCTGCTTGATCATCGTGTTGACGATGGTGGCCGACTGCAGGAATTCGCCGCCCAGCGGGCGACCGTCGACGTCGAGCTTCACGGTTTGCAACAGGTCGCCTTGCGCCACGGCGGCGACCGCGCGCGTCACTTCGCGCGTTGGCCAGAGCAGGTCATCGATCAGACTATTGACCGAGTTTTCCATGTCCGCCCACGAGCCGGACGCGAGGCCGAACTTGACACGCTGGCGCGTCTTTCCTTCACGGCCGACCACCTGGCCGACGCGCTCGAGCTGCTGTGCCATCCGTTGATTGGCGGCGACGATCTCGTTGAAAGTGTCTGCGATCTTGCCGTCGATGCCGAGGTGATTGCCGGTCATGCGCACGGAGAAATCGCCGCTTCGCATCGCCTGCAGCGCCTGCAGCAATTCCTGGGAAGGATCCGGCTTTCCGTTCGTGTACGGCTTGGCCTTGGAGCGACGGCGAGCGGACGGCGTAGCAGAGCCAAGATCAGTCATGGGAGTCCCCTCAGCCAAGGTGCGCCATGCTCAAGCGCATCCGTCTCGTCATGTTTTCGCGCGATCAAATCGCGCGAAGGGTCGCGACGCAAGCAAAATACATAGAAATGACAGAATGTTAGCCGGATCGATTTCGGCCGAACAAAACCAATTCCGCGAGGGAACATTAGTTCCAACAGCGCGCGCAAATTTTTTGATCTTTATTGATGGTTCCTTTCGAACCGATCATCACGTCGCTTTTATGACTGCGTCAGGGAACTGAATCGGGTTCCGATACGACTTTAGGTGGTCTGCCCCGGAACCCGTTAATGGCGCGCCCGGACGCCCTTTTTTCGGTGAACGGGCGCGTCACTGGCGCTTCGGGTTCGGCCTTCTCGGTGGCGGCGGATTTTCGCCTTCGCCTGGCTGCGGGTCGAATTTACGGGTCACCTTGACGGCCGACTGACTGATGTCGAGAAGCGTCCGACGGCCTTCCTCGATCACGATCGCCGACTTTCTGTTGAAAGTGTCGGCAAATTCGCGAATCTCCTTCAGCTTCTCGAAGAGTTCATCAGCCTTTCCCTCGGCGAGCCCAGGGACGAAGTTGTCGACCTTTGTCACGGCGCTGCTGAAGCCTGCGAAAGCGTTGTCGGCCTTGTTCACCGCTTCCTCGATGGTGTCGCCCTTGCTCGCCAGCGACGCGCTATAGGTCTCGAAACCGGCAAGCGCATCCTTGATCGTGGCCTGGTTGCCGACAAGGACCCGGTCCACATTGTGCAGCGTGTCCCGGATCGACTGGATTTCGCTCAAGTCGGCGGTCAGTGTCGGAATGCCGTCCGCATCAGGCGGTACGGCTTGTGCGGTTGCGTCGCCGCCGGTCAGCGATATGGCCGCAAGACCCGTCAGGCCCTGAAACTCAAGGCCGACAGCCGTGTCGGTGCGGATCGGGGTACTCTTGTCGACCATGACAAAGGCGACGACCTTGCGGGGATTGTCGAGCTTCAGCGAGAGGATTTCTCCAACCTGAACGCCGTCGAAATTGACACTGCCGCCCTTGCGAAGGCCACTCGCGGAGCCCTCGAAGACGATGCGCAGCGGCGAGCGCTGCTGGATGGTGTGAATTTTCCGGAATCCGAGAAAGCCGACGAATGTTGCCGCGATCACCGCGAGCGTCGTCGTCCCGATCAACAGATTGCTGGCCCGTACTTTCATTTTGGGAAGTTCTGCTTGATGTCCGGTAGAGAGAGCGTGTGCTTTTCGATTGTAAGGGCAAAGCAAATCCGGCGGAAGACCAACTCTTGCGTTGACGCTGGGCTGCGGGTTCGACAGCATAAAAATAAGGACCAGCGAGCCGGGTTTTACCGCTTCTTGACAGTGCGTTAGCGCGAAGTCACGCTTGTTCAGATGCCTCCTACGGTCCGAAAAGGATTTGGGCCAAGCCATGCCAAAACTGCTCAGCACCGATGACGTCGCGGCCTATCACGATCGCGGCTTCCACTTCCCGATCGATGTCCTCAATTCAGGCGAGGTCGCCGAATTTCGCCGCAAGCTCGAGCACTATGAGGCCCAAAGCGACGGACCGATCAAGGCGGAGATGCGCCATCGCAGCCACGTGCTGTTCACCTGGATCGACGAAATCATACGTCATCCGAAAATCCTCGATGCGGTCGAGGATGTGTTGGGACCGAATATCCTGTGCTGGAACACGAGCTTCTTCATCAAGGAAGCGCGCGACCCCGGCTTCGTCTCCTGGCATCAGGACGCCACCTATTGGGGCCTCAGCTCTTCCGACGTGGCCACAGCCTGGATTGCGATCTCGCCCGCCAACAGGGTGTCGGGCTGCATGAAGTTCATCGCCGGCACCCACCAGCGCCAGGTCCGGCACGAGGATACATTTGAAAAGAACAACCTGCTCACCCGCGGCCAGGAGATCGCAGTCGAGGTCGATGAGGCGGACGCCGTCCATGTCGAGCTGAAGCCGGGCCAGGCGTCGCTCCATCACGTGCTGTTGTTTCACGGCTCCGCGCCGAACCGCTCCGACGACCGCCGCATCGGACTTGCCATCCGCTACATCCCAACGCATTTGCGCCAGGCGGTCGGAGCGCGGGACTGGGCGACGCTGGTTCGCGGCAAGGATGAGTACCATCACTTCCTGCCCTCTCACGTGCCGAAACGCGATCTCGAGCCTGAGGCGCTGGCGTTCCACGGGGAAGTTTCGCAAGAGCAGGTTCGCGTGCTCTATCGCGGCACAGGCAAGACCGGCTACCGCGCGTGAGGCGGAGTGACGGAAGCTGTCCTTGTGGTTTCCCCTTACGGTTTCAGCGATGCAACGTAGGCCGCGAGCGAGATCATGTCGTCATGCGAAAGTTTTTCGACGACGCCCGCCATCAGGGCGCCCATGCTTCCGGCGCGCGCGTGCTGCTGGAAATCGTATAGCTGGCGCACGAGATAGCTCGGCGAACGTCCGGCAATTCCGGGAACGGCGGCGATGCCTCTCAAATCCGGGCCGTGACAGGTGGCGCAAGGCGTGGTGACACCAGCCCCGCCGGTCCTGGCGAGCGCCTCGCCCTTGGCGATGCTTCCTTTCGGCACATAGGCTATGAACTGCGAACGCGTGTCGCGGTGCTCGAATTGCTCGGCATTTACCGGCATTTCGAGGATGCGCTCACCGATCGGCTCCGTGCCGCCGGTTTTCGAGACCGTGTAGAACACCCGCGCGATCTCGCTCACCGGCACAGTGTCGGCTTCGATCACCTTGATGTTGGCCTTTGGCTTGAGCGACGAGAAATAAGCTGCCGCGGCCTGAGCTTCCTCCGTAGTGGTGGCTTTGGCGATCGCCGTCATCAGCACGCTCGGACTGCGCTGGGGACCTGCGAATTTCCGCGCGCCGCTCTTGTAGTCCTCGATCTGCTGGACAATGTAGGCGGCGGGCAGGCCGGCCAGCGAGGCGTTCTCCGGACCGCCGGTCCCTTCCGCGCGATGACAGGAGCCGCAGGCCCGAACGTCCGGCCGCCGGCCGTGCGCAACGATATCGGGCATTTGAGGATGGTCCTCGGGATGCCAGTCCGGCACGAAAAACAGGTCGCGCTCCTGCGTAATGGTAAAGCTTTGGGTGCTGTCGGGCACGTGTCGCGGCACGCCATCGTCGGGCGCGACCTTGAAATCCGGCGCCCATGGATAGGCCCACGCCGGGAAGGAGGCCGATGATGCCGACGGCGAGAGGGAGCCAGGCGCCTGTGCCTGCGCCGTCGCCGCGCTCGATAAGGCCATCGCTACCATCGCCATCAACCCCAACCTGATTCGCATGGCATTCCCCGGTTTGCTGTTAGTGACCGACGGCGCTTTTAGCCGCTTCGTTGTTGAGGACGATCAGGGCGTCGACGGCGACGCCGGCCTTCGCGTTGAGAAGAAACGGATTGACGTCGATCGAGGCGATCCGGCCTTGCGCGTCCGCCATCAGGTTCGACAGCCCGACCAGCGCCTTCACAACGGAAGCTTCGTGCAGCGCGGGTTTGCCGCGATAACCTCGAAGTTTCACGCCGGCCTTGGTGCGGCCGATCAGCGCCTTGGCCTCATCGGCATCGAGCGGCGCGCCGGCAATCGCGACGTCCTTCATCAGTTCGATATCGATGCCGCCGGTCCCGAACATTACGGCCGGTCCCATTTCGGCGTCGAGTACGGCGCCGACGACAAGCTCAAGCTCGCCCCTGACCTGCTGTGCGATCAGGATGCCTTCGAGCTTCGGCTTGTTCTTCAGCTTCTTCACCCGCGCGGTGATCTGGTTGAAGGCCTTGCGGACCGCAGTCGGACTTTCGATGTTCAGTACGACACCGCCGATATCGGATTTGTGCAGGATGTCCGCGCTGACGACCTTGGCGACAACAGGAAAGCCGATCTTTTTGGCAATCCTGACGGCCTCCGTTGCGCTGTGCGCAATCTCTTCCTTCGAGATCGGGATGCCGTAGGCCTTCAGCAGTTTCTTGGAAGCAATTTCATCGAGCGCCGCTCCGCGAGCATCCCCAAGCGTCCGTTCCAGCGCCGCGCGCGCCGATGCCGAGGAACTCGACACGATGTCCGGCACTTCCTTGCGCAGCGAGGCATATTCGATCAGCGCCCGAATTGCGCCGACCGCGCGGTCGAGGCCTTGCAACACGGCGATATGCGGCAGCGACTTGCGCAAGTTTTTCATGAACTCGGTAAATCCGATCGACATCGCCGAGATGTAGATCACCGGCTTGTGCGCCTTTGACGCCATTTCATTGACGCGATGCAAATTGCGTTCGCGCAACTCGTGCGGCGCCTTCGGCAGTTCGGAATCGATGATGACGACGTCGGTGTCGGGATCGTCGATCATGATTTTGACCGATTCGATATAGACGGAAGGATCGACCACGGCGGCGAATCCTGCATCGAGCGGATTGCCGACGATCGAGCCTGGCCCGAGCATCTTGGCAAGCTTGTCGGAGGCAGACCGGCTCAAACGCGCGAAATTCAGCCCCGCCGATGAGAACGCATCGATCAGCAAGCCACGCTTGCCGCCGGACAAGGTCACGGCAGCGAGACGTGAACCCTTGGGCAGGTCGGCATGAACGAAGCATTCGGTGGTCTCGATCAGTTCGTCCAGGCCGCGGGCGCGGATTACGCCTTCGCGCGCCGAGATCGCGTCAAAGGTCTCGATCGAGCCGGCGAGAGCCCCGGTATGGGCCATGGCGGCGGCGCGACCGCCTTCGGATGCCCCAAGTTTGAGCGCGATCACCGGCTTGCCCGCCCTGCGCGCTGCCTTGCAGGCCTCGCGAAAGGCCGTCGTGTTGCGCACACCTTCGAGATAGACCACAATCACGCGGATCGAAGGATCGGCCGCGAAATAAGTCATGAGATCGGTGGTCTCGAGCCCTGCCTCATTTCCGGTCGTGACCATATAGCCGACCCCGACGCCGCGATCCTCCAGCGCCTGACGGATCGCCATCACGATCGCGCCGGATTGCCCCGCGATCGCGACCGGACCCGCCTCCATCGTGACCGCGCGATCGTCGATGTTGGTGAACAGCTTTTCGCCGGCGCTCAGATTGCCGAGGCAATTCGGGCCCGTCACGGCAAGGCCCGTTTCCCGAACCGTCTGCTGCAGTTCGGCGGCAAGTCCCTGGCTCTCGTCGTCCTGCAATTCGCCGAAGCCGGACGTCACGATCGTCGCCGAACGCGCGCCGGCCCTCGCGGCATCCCGGATCACCTGCACCGCAAAGCGCGCCGGCACCAGCACGAGCACGTGGTCGGGCTTTTCAGGCAAGCTCGCGAAATCCTTGTAACAAGCAACGCCCCAGATCGTTTCGCGCCTGCTGTTGAGCGGATAAAGGCCGCCTTTGAAGCCGTATTTGACGAGATTGTTCCAGATCCGCTCGGCGTAATTGCCCGGCTTGTCGGTCGCCCCGACCAGCACAATGTTGCGCGGGTGCAGCATGGCGTGAACGCGTATGATGATGTTGCTGGCCTCGACAGGCGGCGTCCATTTG
>Ga0306921_10004540_pt1 | contig 14280 bp, 14 predicted proteins | sample sta12Cox44000080_FD_203760 | JGI IMG/M metagenome (GOLD analysis project Ga0306921, IMG submission 203760) | Lab enrichment of tropical soil microbial communities from Luquillo Experimental Forest, Puerto Rico - statoxic.12C.oxic.44.000.080 (v2)... | ecosystem: Environmental > Terrestrial >... | reverse complement strand
GGGCGTAGGAGATTTGCGAGGGCCTGTCCTTAGTACGAGAGGACCGGGATGGACGAACCTCTTGTGTTCCAGCTGTCATGCCCATGGCACGGCTGGGTAGCGAAGTTCGGTTGTGATAAACGCTGAATGCATATAAGCGTGAAGCACTCCTCAAGATGAGATCTCCCAACCCAAAAGGGTAAAGAAGGGCACACGAAGACTACGTGTTTGATAGGCTGGATGTGAAAGCGCAGTAATGCGTGTAGCTTACCAGTACTAATCGCCCGTTCGGCTTGACCATAAAATTTACTTGGCGTCACCTCCACCTAACCCGCAGAACTTGGCGGAGCTGGGCCGGGCCGGAGAAATTGCCGGCCGCGGAAATGGAGCGTGTTAGGGTGTCGTTTTTCGCGAAAGACCGACACCCGCGCCTTAGTAGCGAAAGTTCCTGATGCTATTCAGTTGTGAGAGATCGTCTGCTAAGACTTTCAACCACGGATTCACACGGATCAACACACGTGAATCTGAGGCAAAAAACGGCGGCGAGAGTTCTTTGAAGATCGGCGTAAGCAGGTCCTGCGTCAGGCAATCCCGACGCTGAGGGCCAAGAGGCGCGAAGTAAGGCGCCCACGCCAGCGAAGCCGGTGATTTTACCGCGGGGGAAATACCCGTTCCCATCCCGAACACGGAAGTCAAGCCCCGCAGGGCCGATTGTACTGCGCGCGAAAGTGCGTGGGAGAGTAGGTCGTCGCCGACATAAATAGAGGCCGTTCGCCAACGCGAGCGGCCTCTTCCGTTCTGGGTGCTTGATCGCAAAGATGCCGGTGCCACAAACAGCATGATGAACAAGTCCATCACGGTGAACACGAGCCTCGAAGAAATGAAGGCCGCCGAGCTTCGGGACCGGGAGGCGTCGCCTGCGCACGAGCGCTGCGAGGAGCCTCCGAACTGACTGCCCGCAGCTTACTGCATGAAGGAACCCTCACAGACCCCGCGCACGCACCTGTTGCTGGGCAAGCTGGCCATCCGTCTTCGCGATAAGCAACTCCTGCATGAAGCCCAGTCGTTCCTTACGTTTTTGAAACAGGATGCTTTATATGACGACCTTCGCGCCGCGGAGAAGACCGACACGTGGCAATTCTGACCGCCAGCAGCCCGCCATGGCTTGTGCTCGGATTGCTGCAGTCGAAACGAATTTGGAGCAGTAGCTCGTCGCCGCCCGTGCCCCGATACAAACCATGATCGCTGGCGAATTGCCTCGCTCCGTTGAGAGCACAAACGGAAACAGCCTTCCGATGGCTGTCGTTTATCTTTATGCCGGGTGCGATTAACTCCCTACTCCTCCTTTGACATGGGGCGTCTTAGGCGGTTTCGTAGTAGGCGTAGACCGAAGTCCCTCAGGGGCTAAAGCCCGGATTTCTTAGTTGTTCCAAGGGCACGGCTGAAAGCCGTGCCCTTTCTAGCTAGATATCTGAGTACGTCTGTCAAGTAATTTTTTAGATTTATTTGATCGACCCCCACAACCTTTCCACTTCGTATCCACAGAGCTGTTCACAGGGCTTTCCCGAGGATGGCGACATTGACAGCAACCAGAGGAGAGCGGCGCCTGGCGAGCGTCTCCAGGTACTTGCTCTCATCATAAGCGACTCCGTCTTTCCAACAGCGAAACACAATGCGATCCCATTTGAATGCTAGAGCTCGGACCGCCGCGTGGTGTCCTTTGCCTCGGCTGCGGAGTTGCTGGTAACAGCTTCGTGCCCACACCGAGTGCGCGATAGAGTATCCGGCAGCAAACGGCGCAACTTGTCGGGATGCTGCAGTAATATATCCAGCAGCAGGTCGGCATCCCGAGGGTCATCCTTGGCCCCCGACGGATACAGCGCTTGGCGCATACGCGCCGCCATCGTCGACGGCACAGGGAATAAATGCCAGGCTTCATACTTGCTCAGCATGAAGGCTAGAGCTCCTCGTGATTGCTCCAGCGCCACTGCGATCGGACGATGGGCGAATCTTTGGCACAGCTGACCCACCCAGGCCTCCACCGCTTCCGGGCTATGCTCCAGCTCCCCGCTTTCCCGCTTCTCTGAGCTCGCGCCTTGTAAGCACCACACATGCTTTTTATCCGCCCAATCGATGGCGAGGAAGGCAGCGAACTGTGGCTCCTGCTTGACGAATTCGGCTTCGGACATCGTAGCTTTTCCTCCCGTAATCACCTATGAGACAGAGGGGCTGGCTTTGCTCCTGCGAAATCCTTATAGTTAGCCTTAGTAACTTCAGACGTCATCTGAGTGTTCGTTCTGGAGCGAAGCACGTCCCGCTACTCGAGAATCTAGTTAAAAACATCGCGTGTTTGGCAAGAGTACTCGTAGCAGCGGGACACCCCCTGCTGGCAGGCGATTCTACGGAGCCGGCAGAAAATTTCATCCGCAGTTGCACTCACAAGATTTGCACAGGCGACGGCACGCCGCGACTGCTGTGGAAATCTTTCTTCAGAATCTGTCCTTCTGGGTCACTATAAGGCAAGAAGCGGACTACAGTATCTATGAAGCTGCTCTAGCTAGCCCGGCGTCCCCGGCTTCCTTGCGAAGCAGGGCTTTGAGCTGGCGAAGAGTTTCTTGATATAGGATTCAGGTCGGGGAATAGAGCGGATCGCACTCGGCCCGTCTTCGGATCTTGTGTCGCTTGCTGCTTGCCTGTTACTTGGTCACCAACTCGCCCTGCGGCTTCCAACGCAAAACCGGCTTGCGGGCTGCGGCGGTTTCGTCCAGACGGGTTACGCGCGTGTGATAAGGCGCGTCGGCGATGATCTCCGGCGAATCCTCGGCCTCCTGGGCGATCTGTTTCATCGCGTCGATGAAGAGATCCAGTTCTTCCTTTGACTCGCTCTCGGTCGGCTCGATCATCAGCGCGCCGGGAACGATCAGCGGAAAGCTCACCGTGTAAGGGTGGAAGCCGTAATCGATAAGCCGCTTGGCGATGTCGCCGGTCTTGATGCCCTTGCGCGTCTGTATCCTATCGCTAAAGACGACCTCGTGCATGGTTGGCGTGTCGTACGGCAGCTCAAAAACGCCTTCCAGGTGCCTGCGAATGTAGTTGGCATTGAGCACCGCGTCTTCCGTGGTCTCGCGTAGGCCTTCAGGTCCGTTCGCCATGATGTACGCCAGCGCGCGCACGAACATACCAAAATTGCCGTAGAACATCCGTACGCGACCGATCGACTGAGGACGGTTGTAGTCAAAGCCCAGCGTGCCGTCAGGTTTGGTGATGACCACCGGCGCGGGCAGGAACGGCTCCAGGATCTTCTTGCAGGCCACCGGCCCTGAGCCCGGGCCCCCTCCACCGTGCGGCGTTGAAAATGTCTTATGCAGGTTGAGGTGCATGACGTCAGCGCCGAAGTCTCCGGGGCGCACCTTACCGACCAGCGCGTTCATGTTGGCGCCGTCCATGTAAAGCAGCGCGCCCTTGGCGTGAAGCAGGTCGGCGATCTTGTGGATCTCTTGCTCGAAGACGCCCAGCGTATTGGGATTGGTGAGCATCAGCGCGGCTGCATCTTCATTTACCTGTGCTTCCAGCGAAGTGATGTCAACCATGCCGGCGGCGTTCGACTTCAGGTTCTCCACTGCGTAGCCGCACATCGCCGCAGTTGCGGGATTGGTTCCGTGCGCGGAATCCGGCACCAGGATCTTCTTGCGCGGGTTGCCCTGCGACTCGAGATAGGCGCGCACCAGCAGGATTCCCGTCAGCTCACCGTGTGCGCCAGCTGCCGGCTGCATGGTGATCGCATCCATGCCGGTGATTTCGATGAGCTGGTCGCTGAGCATCCTGATGATGCGCAGCGCGCCCTGTGATATCTTTTCCGGCTGGTAAGGATGTGCCTCCGCCAGCCCGCCCAGCCGCGCCACCGTTTCGTTCACCCGCGCGTTGTACTTCATGGTGCAGGATCCCAAAGGATACATGCCGTGATCCACGGCGTAGTTCCACGTAGATAAGCGCGTGAAGTGGCGGATAATTTCGATCTCGCTGACTTCGGGCATCTCGCCGAGATCATCACGTGTCAAATCGCCGAGCCACTCCTCGGCGTCGACCTGCGGCACATCGAGCGGCGGAAGCTTGTACGCCTTCTTGCCGGGAGACGACTTCTCGAAGATCAGGCCTTCGTTCTGGCTGATGTGGGTGGTCGCTTTCTTGATTTTGCTGTTCACCGCGCCACCTCCTTGGCAGCCGCATCAACCGAGGCCCGGGTTGTGGTCTCCGTGCAGCACCAGAGCGAAGCATTACCCAATTCCGGATAGAACTTCTTCAGCGGGAACCCGCCGATAATCTTTTGTTCCAGCAGCCTGTCGTTGATGACATGCGGGTCGGCGCCGGTTTGGATCACGAACTCGTTGAAGAACGGCGCGCCTTCAAACACCAGTTTGCCGCCGCTCTTCTTGAACTGGTCGACCGCATAATGAGCCTTCGCCAAGTTGTGACGCGCCAGTTCCTTCATGCCTTCACGACCGTAGATCGTCATGAAGATGTTGCACATGAGCGCCACCAGCGCCTGGTTGGTGCAAATATTCGAAGTCGCCTTCTCGCGCCGGATATGCTGTTCGCGGGTTGAGAGCGTCAGCACGAATCCGCGCTTGCCGTTGCGGTCGGTGGTTTCACCGACCAGGCGGCCAGGAATCTGGCGCACGAACTTCTCGCGTGTCGCCATCACACCGCAGTACGGACCTCCGAAGCCCAACGGCACGCCGAACGACTGTGCTTCCATGCTGACGATGTCGGCTTCGGCTGGAGGCCTCACGATGCCCAGGGACACGGCTTCTGCAATCGAAACTATCAGCAGCGCGCCTTTCTGGTGGACAATCTCGGCCACCGTCGCAATATCTTCGATCGTGCCAAAGAAGTTTGGCGACTGAATCAGCACTCCCGCTGTTTCGTTGTCCACCGCTTTGTCGAGTGCTTCGAGATCGACCCGCCCGTTTCTGCCGTACCCGACAGTCGAAAGCGGCATGCCCTGGTGCCGCGCATAGGTGGTAATGACCTCGCGATACTCCGGGTGCACGCTGGTAGCGATCACCGACTTGTGGCGTCCGGTGACGCGCACCGCCATCATCAATCCCTCAGCCGCTCCGGTTGAACCGTCGTACATGGAGGCGTTCGCCACATCCATTCCGGTCAACTCGCAGATCATGGACTGAAATTCGAAGATGGATTGCAGCGTGCCCTGCGCGATTTCCGGCTGATAGGGCGTGTAGGCCGTGAAGAACTCGCCGCGTGAAACCAGAGCATCAATCACCACCGGCCGGTAGTGCGAGTAGGCGCCGGCTCCGAGAAAGGTCGCATAGCCCTGGCCGTTTTCGGCGGCGCGATCGCGGAAGAACTCGACAATTTCGCTCTCCGCGTACGAACGTGGGATGTGGAGATCGCGGGTCAGCCGATACTCCGCGGGGATCGCGGCGAACAGTTCGTCCACCGATTTGACTCCGATGTGGCTCAGCATCGCCTCGCGGTCTGACTGTGATTTTGGAAGATAACGCATGAGTGATTATGTATTTCCTGGAATGTTACGGAAGTGGTTCATTGTGAGGTGCGCTGCTCTCTGTGACGCCGCAAGTCTTCAAGGAGCACCTCGATAGTAATCTCTGTCCGGTCAAGCCGCGCTCGGCAATCTCGTGTAGCTTCCTCGCTGCACTGAGCCGACGTGTCGTGGCTTCGCTCAGCTCCTCGAGAAACTCGTTAAAGTTAGCGAATTCCATAGGTACCCGACGCCTCTTATAGTTCATCCGGAAAACGTTCGGTGTCAATCACTGCGCACCCTGCAGAAAAAGCCTGCAACCCGAACCAAGTACGCACGGACTAAAGTCCGGGCGGATTATCAATATAAAGCCTCTTGCGGCACGGCTAAAGCCGTGCCCTTTCAAAGCACTGGCGCTTGCGGCACGACTGAAGTCGTGCCCAGATACAAAGCGCCGCAACGTCGACTTTTCAGCAACTTGTAAAATCGTGACATGACACAAACCATGCGCGTCCCCAACTTCTTCCGCAAGCTGCAAAGCCGTGCACTTTCAAAACACTACTGCAAACGAGTTTTCCGCAAGCGTTTCAATGGCTGCCTTCCTCAACAGCGAACTTTTCGTAATCGGCAGCCGAAAGCAAGCCGTCAGCTTCCGCCGGATTCTTCAGCGTAACTCTAATCATCCACGCCGCGTGAGCATCCTTGTTCACTTCTTCTGGGGAGGTGTTGAGTGCTTCATTGATTTCAGTCACGGTTCCTGAGACCGGTGCATAGAGGTCCGACACGGCCTTTACCGACTCGACCGAGCCAAACGTCTGTCCGGCGGTTAGGTCGGCACCAACCTTGGGCAACTCGACAAACACGATGTCGCCCAGGGAATTCTGCGCGTAGTCGGTGATGCCGATGGTGCCGGTGTTACCGTCGACCTTCAGCCACTCGTGTTGTTTGGTGTATTTATAACCAGCGGGGTAAGACATTTTGATTCCCTCCTCAGGCTCAAGCGCGATGCCGCGGCAAGGTTCGAATCAACTCGATCGAACGGATAAAACTAGAACTGCTTCCTGGGACGCTTATAAAACGGTATCGGGACCACCTTGCACTTTACAGGGCGGTTCCTGACTTCCACGGCGACATTCGTGTCAACCGCTGACGACTCGCAGGGGACATACGCCAGGGCGATGTTCTTCTTCAAGAATGGAGCGTGCGAACCGCTGGTCACGTAACCGATCTCTTCCCCGTTCGCATCCAGAACCAGGTAACCGTCCCGGGGAATGCCCGGTTCAATCGACTCCAATCCCACCAGCGTCCGCTTTACCCCTGCGGCCTTTGCCTTCTCCAGTGCCTCGCGTCCAATGAAGTCGCCCTTCTCCATCTTGATGAAGCGGTCGAGTCTCGCCTCCCAGACGTCAGTCGTCTCCGAGATCTCATGTCCATACAAGGACAGCGCGCCCTCAAGCCGAAGCGTATTGCGCGAACCTAGCCCGCACGGAACAATTCCAAACTCCTCACCGGCTTGCAGGACCTCGTTCCAGACTCTCGCACTCGTCGCCACGTCACTCGGGATGTAGATTTCGAATCCGTCCTCGGCTGTGTATCCAGTGCGGGCGATCAGTGTGTTGGGCAACCCGCAGACCGTCGCGTGCGTGAAACAGTAGAATTTAACGTTCGACAGGTCGACGTCAGTCAGTTTTTGCAGAGTCGCTGCTCCCCTGTGACCCTGGATTGCAATTTGCGTGTACTCATCGCTCAGGTGCTCGACGGTACAGTCGAACTTTCGAGTGTTTTCAGTCACCCAATCGACATCTTTCTCCCGGGTCCCCGCGTTAATCACCAAAAGGAAGTCGTTCTTACCCAGTCGGTGGACGATCACGTCGTCCACGAATGTGCCTTCGGGATAGAGCATCGCCGAATACTGACACTGCCCAATGGTCAGCTTTGAGGCGTCATTCATGGTGATGTGCTGGACGGCTGCCAGGGCCTGCGGACCATACAATCGGATGTCGCCCATGTGACTGACATCAAAGACTCCTACGGCGTTTCGGACGGCCAGGTGCTCCTTCACCAGGCCGCCGTACTTGGGGTACTCCACCGGCATGTCCCACCCACTGAAATCGACCATTTTTGCTCCCAACTGGCGATGGACGGCGTTCAGAGCGGTTTTGCGGGGAGTCGTGGTGGACAGGGTCTCGGGAGGCAAAAGACGTCCCTTCGGCGCACTGCGGGCGCGGCTCAGGATGGTGCAACCAAGTACGGTAACATGCGCTTTTTCACGCGGTCAACGACCGCCAAGCCCTCGGTCTACGACGTTTTATGTATGGTCAAAGATAGCCTCGATACAGTACAACTCAGACAGCCACTTCTGGATTACCTAATCTTTCTCCGCGTTATTTGTTTGGGGGTGCGGAGCGACTAAGACTATGTCTGCTCCGACATCGTTGGAAATCGAGACTGCACGCGAGCCGGTGACGAAGATGGAGTCGGTGCGCCCCAAGACTGTACTGTGCGTCGACGACGAGAAGATTGGTCTGCGTGTGCGCAAGATCATGCTCGAGAGCCGCGGTTATCAGGTACTGACTGCCAGTGATGGCCCCGAAGGTCTCAAGGTCTTCGAAGATAACGAGGTTGACCTCGTGGTGCTCGATTACTATATGCCGGGCTTGAACGGTGCGGACGTGGCTTCGGAAATGCGCCGCCGCAGACCCGGTGTTCCGATCGTGTTCCTCTCCGCGTACTTTTCGCTTCCCCCAGAGGCACTTGAGCTGGCCGACGCCTTCATCACCAAGGGCGATCCGCCCGATGTGCTGATCGAAAAAATTCAGCATCTGCTCTAAATCCGATCAGGACTAATACAAAGGGCACACTCAAAGTGTGCCCTTTTGCGCGAAAGACAAGGATCTAGCGGCCGAAATACTTGGCGTTGCGCTCGGTGTACTCTTTCCACTTTTCGGGCAGGTCGTCGAGGGCGAAGATCGCCGAAACCGGGCAAACCGGCACGCACGCTCCGCAGTCGATGCATTCCACCGGATCGATGTACAACATCTCCTCGTTCGCGAACTTCTCACTGTCCTTTTTGGGGTGGATGCAGTCCACCGGACAGGCATCAACGCAGGCCGTGTCCTTCGTGCCAATGCAGGGTTCCGCAATCACGTAGGCCATAAAACTATTCTCCCTCGGCTATTCCGATGTCGTGCCTTTCGAATCGGAGTGGAATATCGATAGTATCAAAAAATTGCGCCGCCGGGGAACGATCCGCCGTCGCGCGTATCGTGTGGCGCGAACAGTGATCACGGCTGCAAATGCTCTACCTTGTCACGCCAGCGGGTTCGCGCTGGGCAGCGGGTTCGTACTCTACGATATAACCCGCGACTGCGGTTGCGGCCACGGTCAGCGGGCTCGCCAGATACATCAGGCCAGGGCCGCTGCGCCCAGGGAAGTTGCGATTTTGCGCGCTGATCACCACCTGGTCGGGGCGCGTCGAAACCCCGGGCCCGGCGTTGATGCAGGCTCCACAACTGGGTTCGATCATTTGCGCTCCCGCCTTCTCGAAGATCTGCAGATAACCGTTGCGCATGCAGTATTCGCGCGTCTCCTGCGATCCGAACTGAATGTAGAACTTGCACGTCTCGGCTACTTGCCTTCCCTGCCGCAGGGCCGCGCTCAACACCTGAGCATACATATCCATGTCTTCATTCTTGCCGGCAGTACAGGTACCGCCATAGGCGATTTCAACCGGGACTGGAGTGTTCAACTCGCGCACGAACTTGCCGTTACCTGGATCTCCGGGCGTCGCCACCATGGGATAGATCTCCGCCGCATCCAACTCGATCACGTGCGCGTAATGGGCATTGGGATCGCTCTGCAGGCCCTCGATCAGCGTTTCCGCTTCGTTGCGACTGATGTTCCGGCGTTCCACCAGGAACTCCACAACCTTTTCGTCGGGCGCAACGATGCCTGTGAAGCCCCCAATCTCGGCCGCCATGTTGGTCATGGTAGCGCGCTCGTCCACACGCAGCGCCTCGATGGCTGCGCCCGAATACTCGATAACCTTCGCAAGCGCTTTTCCGCTGCGAATGTATTCCAGCGAAAGCAGTTTGAGGATGAAGTCCTTCGCGGTAACGTTGTCGCGCTTCTTCCCACGGATGACGACCTTCACCGACTCGGGCACTTTCACGCGAACGTCCTTCGTGAACCATGAATTGAAAACGTCGGTCGTGCCGATGCCGAAGGCTACGCAGCCCACGGCTCCGGCGTGTGGTGTGTGCGAATCGGAGCCCACATTCAGCTCACCCGGCAACGCGTAACTCTCGGTGATGATGGAGTGGCAGATACCTTCCGCTCCCTTGCGGTCGGCCAGCTCGCCGTGCAACCGGATGCCTCGCAGCTTGGCAAAGTCTTCCTGCTTCAGCTTCAACTGCGTCGCCAAGTCGAGCAGGCCCATCTTGCGCTTCTCTTCCGACAGCACCTCGTCCAGAAAAGTGAGGTGGTCGCGAAAGAACAAGATGCTACTGGCATCGGTCACCGGCTCTTCCTTGCCCAGGTAATGCTCATAAAAGATGGCTGCCATCGGCGTGACGTATTCGTGGCTGAAACGCAGGTCGGTGCGGGCAAATCCAGTGTCGCCGGGCTTCACCGCTGCCACGCCCAACTGCTTCGCGCCATGCAGCATGTGGCGCGCGAAGACCTTTTCCGCGATGGTCATCGGGCGAGGCCTGGTCTCAATCGGCGGCAGAAACACTTTTCCCTGTAGGCGCGCCACGTTAAACGGGAACAACCCGCCGTACTCGATGACCTGTTTTGTTATTTCGTCTTCGCCGTCGGTGAACTCGCGCAGCTCGATCTCATCGCCGCGGCGAGTCTTGTCAATCAATCCGAAGTCGGTGGACGTCAGTAATCCGAGGTTCTGGCAATTCTGCTTGTAGATGCGTTCGATGTTCTCCGCGATCACCAACTGGATGCCAGCAGACATCTCGGCATAAGGCGACTGCTCGCGGCTCGATCCTTTGCCGCGACGCTTGCCGCTAATGCAGGCCACAAACCCTCCGCGTTTCACATCGCCCCGCCTGATCGGGGTTTCGTTGCCGCACTTCAGGCCGGTATAGGGAAACTCTCCCAGCGTTTCGTCGAAAAAGAAGCAGATGTGCGCCGGCGTGATTTCGTCGGTCGAGATGTCATCGCGCAGTTTGGGATTTCGTTCGGGATGCTGCGTGTCCCACGGAAGGTCTTCGCCTGCCAGCTGGCGCTTGGTCAATTCGGGGTCTTCGGTAAGAAACAGGACGCGCCCCCGAAGCTTGACCCGATCGGGGCGCTTGGCAACCTTGCGGCTCAAAAGCGTATTCGTCACTGTGAGATTTTACCGCAGAAAATGCGGCTGCGGAGGATATCGAACGAACGTTCTAAGATTCCAATGCAGAAAATGCCTGGCCCGAATTCACTCACTCAAGGCTGGCGGACCGCCCTTCTTGATTTCGTCTGCCACCCGTGTGGCGATGCGGTCCATCACCTGCGATACCGCATCGATCTCATTCGTCGCCAGTTGCGTCGAATACGGAGCGCCCGCGATGGCCGACGGGTTGCCAACCCGGTACAGTTTGTAGTCTACGGTAACGCGGAACTCTGGATCGATCCTCTGGTTATCGGGGTCGCGGCTGCTCCATTGCGAATTCGGGTTCGTCTCGATGGTTCCCGGCACATGATGGTAGGGATCACCCGCAGTGCGCAATTCGATTAGCGTGGTGTATACCACGTATTGGCATTTCTTCTGCTCAGCTTCGTCGCTGGCCTGGTTGGCGGTCACCCCGTCCAGGGGCACTCCCTGCACCTGGATATGCGTCTTTTTGTCGGGCTTCATGTGGTTCAAGGCCTGTACCAGCCGGTCGCGCTCGACGTTTCCGGGCACGGAGCGGCCCGCCTGGTTCTGCAGAATGGCCACCCCGACGCGGACCGCGTTCTCTTGTGCGATTGCGAAGAATGAAAGTGAGAAGACCAAAGCGAAGAAGACGGAGAATCTGGCGAAGCGATACATGAACTCACCTGCCTGCCGGAAGTACCTCGAACCGAACACGACCGTTTGACTATGCGAAACCCAACAGCTCTGATTTAGTTCCGATGCTTCGCGTACTCCAGCGGCGACGGCAGCGCTTCGAGTCCGCGCCCAGCGAAAATATCCCGGAAGTTGGTGAGCAGTTCGTCGTGAATCAGGCCGTTGCTGGCCAGCACTTCGTGGCTGTCGAGCCGGAACGGCGAGCCGTCGAAACGTGTGACTATGCCGCCCGCTTCCTGCACCATCAAGACGCCCGCTGCAGTATCCCAGGGATTCAGGTTGAACTCCCAGAAGCCGTCAAATCGACCGGCAGCAACATTGGCCAGGTCAAGCGCGGCTGAACCCGCGCGCCGCACTCCATGGGACCGCAAGGTGAGTTGCTGATAAAAATGGATGTTGGGGTTCTGATGCCGCTTCTGACTGGGGAACCCTGTGCCGAGAATTGAATCGGCCAGGCGCGCTGTTTTAGAGACGTGCAACGGCTTGCCATTTAAGCTCCCTCCCTGGCCATGCTCGGCGGCGAACAATTCATCGCGCGTCGGGTCGAAGAGAACACCAGCCTCAAGCTGATCATCCTTACGCGCCAGTGCGATAGAAATGCAAAACACCGGATAGCCGTGGGCGAAATTCGTCGTCCCATCAAGCGGATCGACAAACCAGCGGTATTCCGCCCCAGTATCGCTGCGGGTACCTTCTTCGCCCACGATTCCGTGCTGGGGCCATCGCGCCTGCAACCGCTCGACGATCAGCTTCTCCGATGCACGGTCGGCCGCTGTTACCAGGTCAACATCGCCTTTGTATTCAATCTTGATGTGCCGGTCGAAATAACTCATCAGCAGCGCGCCTGCTTCGCGTGCGATGGGTTCCAGATCATCGAGATACTGCCTCATTTTGCGCGAGTCGAAGCGTCGCCGTTGCCGGCAGTCTTTTCAGCCCTTGGTTTGTGAATGGGATCTTCTGCGATGTAGGCGATTTCATGTTTGAAGATGAACAGGTTGGGAGCCCCTTCACGCGTCAAGCGCACCATCCGCCGGTCGTAATATTCAATCCAGCCGCGAACGATTTCTCCGTCCAGCATCTTGATGCTGACTGGAGTCTGCTTGTCGCCGAGCGATTTGAGGTAGGCGGCTTCCTGACGGGTGTCGTCGGGAGGAGGAGTTTTTCCCTTGCGCGCGTTCGTATCACTGTTGGAACTGCGGAATGCCATGCCGAGATTCTACACGTCGCGAATGTCAGCCCCGCAAACAGTCCAGGCGCTGTACAACCCCAATCGCCCGAAATTAGGCTTTGGGACCTGCAGTGAGATTCTAGAACGACTGTGCCCGCGCTAAAGGTATTGGTGCGAAAGGAGGACTCGCACCTTGTATCGCATTGATTTTAAAGGTTTTCAACCACTTACATACCGCTGATGTCTACAATTCCGCACGTGCCGCAACACCTGTGCACAAATATGTACAAAAATCAGGCGACGGGCCTCACGGTGCGCAGTTTCTCGTGGGCGCGCACCCAGAACGAGTGCGGGATGCGGATGGTCTTCTTCTTGCGCTTGTGCAGCCGCTCATCGTTGCCGATCTCAATCACGCCGGGTTCATTGCGGAATAGGCGGTAAACAGTATCTACATTGAGGCTGAGAGTCAGCCACCTCCTGCGGAGTGTGGTGCTTCTCGACGCAGATGTCGTCGTTGCTATTGTCGTCAGCCGTCACTGGATTCTTCTCGCCACTTCTTCAGTGAAGTCGCCCTCAACAAGCGAGTGCAAACCATGACCGCCAACGCTGTATTCGGTGTAGGTGGGGCCGAACTCGCCGATGATTTCGGCCCATATGTGATCTTCACACTAATGTGGCCAAGCAGGATTGACACTTGATCGATAGGCGCCTCGGCCAGCAGCATTTCGACGGCGAAGGTATCGCGCAGCATGTGAGGATGGGCGTCGGGCAGGCCAGCCGCCTTGAAGATAGTTGTCAGGGTAGACCACCAGCGGATGCCGGTGAAGTGATGTCGCTGGTGCCGTTCCAGAAGAAGTAACGAGGGTGTCGGGGTTGGGCAGCTCGCGCAGCATTGTCACAAGGTCTGGCGGCAGGGGAACATAAACTGGCTCACCAGTTTTTTGCATGTACAGGCGCAGTGATCCTGAATCGGTCAAAGCGGTGCGTTCCAGCTTGGCAGCATCGCTGATGCGCAGGCCAGACCAGCGCAGCAGCAGCAGCATGGCAGCAGCGCGCATCCTGCGCCATTCACTGTCGCGGCCTCGCGGGTGATAGTGTTCGACGGCAGCCATGACGGCGGCAAACTCAGCGCGGGTAGGCGGCAGCTTAGGTGGCGTTTTGGTTTTGATGGATTCCAGATCGGCTGCCACGTTGTGTGCAACCCATTTGTGGCGCACACAGTAGCGGAAAAAGCTGCGCAGGCGTTCCTGCCGCTTGCGTCGAGTGGCGGCTGCACCCGTCCACGTTTTACGGTAATTTTCTAGGCCAAACAGATCCAGCGAAGCCAGCGCGACGTATCGCACTTTGGCGTCGCACCAGTTTGCAAAGTGGGCAAGTTCGCGGCGGTATTTTTGCAGCCAGTTCTTGGAAAGGTTCTGCTCTGCCTTGTCCTCAAGAAAGTGAGTCACGGCTTCGCGCACCGTCTTGACGCTGGCGCTGCGAATCGGCTGCTCTGCACCGCCGGAAGTGGTTTTATACAGATGCGCATAAATAAAGGGACATACTGCTCAACAAAAAGGAGCCAGATAGGAATGGATCAGTTGCGGGTAC
>Ga0306921_10004539_pt1 | contig 14282 bp, 15 predicted proteins | sample sta12Cox44000080_FD_203760 | JGI IMG/M metagenome (GOLD analysis project Ga0306921, IMG submission 203760) | Lab enrichment of tropical soil microbial communities from Luquillo Experimental Forest, Puerto Rico - statoxic.12C.oxic.44.000.080 (v2)... | ecosystem: Environmental > Terrestrial >... | reverse complement strand
GCCACGGCCGACGGGTTCCTGGGAACCGACGAAGCCTCCCTGATTGAACGGGCTGGGGGCTCGGTGCATGTCGTCATGGGTTCTCCCCGGAACCTGAAAATCACCACTCCCGGCGACCTCGAGTTGGCCGAGTTCTACTTGTCACAGGAAAATCGACGCAAGACCAGCCTCACAGGATAAGAAAGCGTGCCGCTGAACACACAGGTGGTAGGGGTGCCGCGGATCGGATTCGGCTGGGACTCGCATGAGTTCAAACGCGATACCCCGCTAAAGATAGGCGGTGTTGTTCTACCGCACCATAGCGGGCTGGCCGGCCACTCCGACGGCGATGTGCTGCTGCACGCCCTGACAGATGCCTTGCTCGGGGCGGTGGCGGCCGGCGATATCGGCAGCTACTTTCCTCCCAGCGACCCGCAGTGGAAGGGAGTTGACTCGGCGGTGTTTCTTCGCGAGGCGATGAAGCAAGTTGCGGCGCGGGGTTATGTCGTAGGCAACGTGGACTGCACGCTGATTCTGGCTGCCCCGAGGATAGGCCCCCATGCCGCATCGATTCGGGAGAACGTGGCCAGGCTTCTGGGCGTCTCGCCTCAGCAGGTGGGAATCAAAGCCAAGACTCCGGAAGGCGTGGGAGGGGACGATGCAGCGGTCGCCCACGCAGTCGTGCTGCTGAATGAAATTACGCGATCCTAACGCCAGAATGTCTGCGCGGTGTAGGGTGTAGATCCAGAAATCCGTCCGGCTACGCTAGCGCTCTGCGATCGACACCTCAAACTTCACCGGCGTTGTCCGTGGAGGATAGCAGGCACTGCGGTCGCATGCCTGGAAACGCAACTGTCCGCTCACCGGATAAGTACCGCCGGCGGCTCCGGCGGCCGCCTTGACGATTACATTTATGGCGAAATCGCCGCTGTAAACGCTTAGTTTTTCGCCGGGAGCGAAGGGGAAGGATTGGTCCTGCCCCGGGGGATACTTTATGGGTCCCACGCTGAGGGGATGGGGTGCGTCGAGCTGTAAGGCGGTAGGGATGAGCAGCTCAGACTTCGGCTTGTTGGAATTGATGTGAAAGGGGTCGGCAACACGAAAATCAAGCTGCACGGTGGTCGAGTTGCCGGGCCTGACTTGGATCCTGCCGACCGGAGCCATGTCAACCGAGGGGACGCGGACGCCTGGTTCTTGCGGGACCGCGGCGCCCCTCGCGGCGAGCACAAGGAGAAGCAGGAACGCCCCGGCTCGAGTCATTGCTGGCCGGATTGCGGCCGCGTCAGTTGTGCCGCGGTCGACGGTATAGTCCCCTGGCCGACTTTGCCTACTTGGGACGCCAGGGCCTTCTGAATATTTTTTTCGATCTCCGCACGACCAAGAAGGCCGGTGCCTTTTCCCACAATCTTGCCCTGCCGGTTGATGTAGAAACTTGTGGGTAAGTAATCGACGTTGCCATATTGCTCCGAGACCTTGTCGGTCCCCAGCAAGACCGGGTAATTGACGCCCATCTCGCTGGCGAACTGCGCGATCTTCGGCGCATCCGAGTCATCCATGGCAATTCCCAGAATAACCAGTCCGTCGCTGCCGTACTTCTTCTGCAGATCAACAAACCAGGGCATTTCCACCTTGCAGGGTGAGCACCAGGTCGCCCAGAAATTCAACAGCACGGCTTTGCCGCGATAATCGGAAAGCTTTACCTTCCGGCCGTCGAGAGAGCTCAACTCAAAGTCGGGTGCCGGCACCCCTCGCACATCGCCCACCAGGGTGGCGCCACGGTGGCGCACCCGACTCAGATAGCGGCCGCTGGCCAGCATGGCCAGAATTGCCACGATGAGGACAACAAAGACTAAGGCGTTTCGTTTCACTCGATCCTTCACAGAGCAAATCGATTCAGGAACGACAGGTATCCTGAAAGGAGTTTGAGGTTGTTCATAAAGATGAGAATCCCAACGGCGATCAACAGCACTCCGCTGAAAACTTCCACGACGTGCAAGTGGCGGCGGAACCTGGTGTAAAAACCTAGAAAGCGATCGATGCCTAGCGAGGTCAACAAAAAGGGGACAGCCAGGCCCAACGAATAAATCGCCAGCAACAGGATTCCCCGGAGGACGGTTTCCTGGGCCCCGGCCAATAGCAGGATGGTTGCCAGAATAGGCCCAATGCAGGGAGTCCAGCCAAAAGCAAATGCGAAACCAATCACGAATGAGCCCAGGGCGCTCGAGCCGCCCTTGACATCGTGTAAACGTTTGTCGGCGTATAGCGCCTTGATCTTGAAAAGTCCGGTCAAATGAAGCCCGAAAATGATGACGATAACACCGGCTACCTTGGCCAGCACGTTGTGATACTCGTTGGCCAGCTGACCAATGCCGGTGGCTACGGCACCCAGCGCAATGAAGACCACACTGAAGCCGAGGATGAAGGTGAGCGAGTGCAGCATTACGGTGGCCAACACCCGGCGGTCCTCGGACTGCAGGTCTTCCACACTGGCACCCGAGATCAGAGAAACATATCCCGGAACCAGCGGCAGCACGCATGGGGACAGGAACGAAAGCAGTCCCGCGACGAAGGCTGCCAGGGGGAGGGGAAGACTATGCATACTCTTTAATTGTAACAACCGCCGATGTTGCCAATTGTCAATTCTCTGGAACCTCGGCCCACTGGGTATTAGACGTGGGTCCGGCGGATTGGGCTTTCAGAGGAGACGTTAGCTGGCGACTGACTGCGTCGTCCCCCGCACCGGCGACTTGCGCAGGCCAGACCAGGTCTCGGAAATGACGATGGAATCACCGGGATTGTGGGGATCGTATTTCACCGAGGTTGGGAGACCTAAACGACAGGAATACAAGTCGATGAACTGCCGCAAGCGGGTGACGTCCTGTGAGGCCTCGTAAGCGACTCCGGCGACATCGTAGGTGTAGATCAGCAGGATCATCTGTTTCTGTGTTGCCGACTGCTCCAGTTCCTGCACATCGACAACCGTGCCCTCGATGATGCGCCCGCCCCGGGTGAGCTGGGTGCGCCGTTCGAGCTCCTCCAGGTCGCCCGAGCGCTTCGGATTCCGCGCCAGCAAAGCGTAACCCACAAGGGCGGCTGCGGTGCCGAATGCAAGTAGCGGATAGTAGCGAAGCGAACTCATTACCGGTTCTGCATAGCATAGCGCGAATCCGTGGCCGGCGGTATCCGCAGTTGCGGCTCCGCCATCCGCCGTCAGGAAGCGTCAGCCACCAGGTTTTGAAGACTGCCGACGCCCTCGATATTGACCTCGACCACGTCACCGGCTTGCAGCGGACCTACTCCGGCAGGAGTTCCGGTGGCGATAAGATCACCCGGCTCCAGCGTCATTACTTGCGAGACAAAGCGGAGGATGACGTCGAGGCTGAAGAGGAAGTCGGCAGTCGTTCCATCCTGGCGAAGCCGGCCGTTGACCCGGGTCTGGACGCGGACACCGGCCCACGGATCCAAGTCCGAGACCACGATGGGGCCAACAGGGCAGAAGGTGTCAAAGCCCTTGGAGCGGGACCATTGTCCATCTTTGTTCTGCAGGTCACGGGCGGTAACGTCATTGAGACAGGTGTAACCGAGGATGAAATCGCGTACATCGTCGCCTTCTCGCAGGTTGTGGCAAGCTTTGCCAATGACCACGCCCAGTTCGCCCTCGTAGTCCACACGTTGGGAAAGCGAGACGGGGCGCCGAATAGTGCCGCCCGGCGCCAGCAAAGCTGACGGAGGCTTGAGAAAGATCAGCGGTTCGGCGGGAATGGGATGACTGAGCTCCTTGGCATGCTCACGATAATTGCGCCCCATGCACACGATTTTGGACGGGGAGGCGGGTGGCAGCAGGCGTGCGGAGGCGAGGGCAATCTCGATCGGCTCACCTTCATCGAACGCCGCAGCCGTGGACGGCAGTTGATGAAGGACTCGACGGATAACATCGCGCCCATTCCTGGTTTCGATCAGGCCGTACTGAATCAGGTCGCCTTGCTGAAGGCGGCAAAATCGCATAAGAGGCTCCATTACTGGCGGTTGGGTACATACTCGGTTGTTTCAGCCGAGCGCGAGCTCTCGTTGCCTCGCAAATCCACTGCCGAAACCGAGTAAACGTAAGTCGTGCCCGGAGTTACGCCTTCGTCGCGGTATGAGGGTACGGGTACAAGTTGCTGATTGAGTTTTACCGGTTCAGCTTTGTCGGTGCGACGGAAAACGTTGTATCCGGCCAGATCGCTTTCCATATTCGGGGCCCAGGAAAGGTCGACAAACGGTTTTTGGCCGACGCTGGAATACACTGCCTGCAAACCCGTTGGTTCTGAGGGTGGGTAAACATCGCGGGTGAAAATTGTGACAGAGTTGGAGTCGTCTCCCTCCACCGTCATGTTAACGCCCTGCGACTGCACCAGGGTTACCGACGTGAGTCGATAATCGTACTTCGTCTCCCAGGCGAAAGTCTTGTCCAGGTAGAAACCCTCCGCTACCGCTTCGACGTCGGCCAGGGCAATGAAGGCATTCGTGCCCGCCGGGCTACGGCTGATGCGATAGCGGTAGGTCAGGCCGGGAGGGGCAGCAGGCACGTCGCCTCCGCTCCAGGAAACCAAAACGCCATCGGCCTCAATCTTTACAGCGACCTGTTCCGGTGGCGGGGTGGTTGGCGCGACGGAAATCAGGACCTGGTTGGAGAGTCCGGCGCTGCGCTCGCGCGTGTTGAGAACTTCCACGGCATAACGGACGAAGCCCGCCGGCTCCCGTTCCATGAGGTCCCTGGGCAGCAAGTCCACGTGCTTCATGTGAACGGCAGGCGGCTGCTCATCCTTGCGTTTCTCCTCGATCATGGGGTTCGGTACCGTGGCTACTGCGGCGCAACCGCTCATCAGGGCTGTACCGTCGTGCCGGCATATGCGGGTCCGGGGAAGGTTTTTCACCAGCGTGCGATCGGTGTTCTTGCGCGGCAGGGTCCAGTCAAGCTGAACCTTATCGCCCTTGCGCGTGGCGCTCAAATCCTGTACTGGTACGGCGAGTTGCAGCGATGGCAATTGGGGTGCGCCGGGAGTGCCGCAGCCGGTCAACGGGGTCAGGACGAAGGCGCAGCTGATCAGAAAGCAGGCGCGCAGGATCATGCGAAATATCAGCCTAACAAATCCCGTTCGCCGCCCTTCCGGGTCAAGGCCGGATACCGGGAGCGAAGGAAGGCGGCTGCATTAGGGACCAAGCCGTATCCGCAATGGCAGGAAAGGTCCGCGGTAGCTAACCGTCGAGCTTTTTGCTGAGCAGCTCATTGACAAGCCCGGGGTTAGCCTGGCCTTTTGACACCTTCATGACCTGGCCGACAAAGAAGCCCGCTACCGTCTTTTTTCCCGCCCGGTACTGTTCGAGTTGTCGGGGATGGGCGGCAATTACTTCCTCGATCAACTTCTCGATGGCGGCCGTGTCCGTGATTTGTTGCGGCTTCTCTTTCGCATAGATCGCCGGGAAGTCCTGGTTGCGGTCAAAGGCAAGATCGTACAGATCTTTGAGGATCTTGCCGCTGATGGCGCCGCTCTCGACGAGATCTGCCGACATGGCAACACCGCGCATCGAGATAGGCGACTGTTCGATCTCCAGGCCTTTCGCCTTCAGGCGACCCAGCAGTTCCGCCTGCACCAGGTTGGCCACCCGCTTGGGGTTCTTGGCGGCCGAAGCCGCCTCTTCAAACTGATCGGCCATCGACTGGGTGCGGGTCAGCGTGGCGGCGTCGGCTTCCGTGATTCCATACTGCTCGACAAGGCGCTTGCGCTTGGCCTCGGGCAGCTCGGGAAGTTGCGCGGCAATCTGTTGACGCCAGCTCTCGTCCACGATGAGCGGAAGCAAATCCGGCTCGGGGAAATAGCGGTAATCGTGCGCCCGCTCCTTGAAACGCATGCCGTAGGTCTTGCCCTCCGCCGGGTTATAAAGGCGCGTTTCCTGGACGATCGTTCCCCCCGAGCGCAGCACCTGTTCATGGCGGGCAATCTCGTATTCCAGCGCCTGACGGATGAAGCGGAACGAGTTCACATTCTTGATTTCGGTCTTGGTGCCGAACTTCTCCTGGCCGAGGGGACGAATGCTGACGTTGGCATCGCAGCGCAGCGAGCCCTCTTCCATGTTGCAGTCGCTGACCCCGGTATAGAGGATGATCTCCTTCAACCTGGTGAGGTATTCCCAAGCTTCGTCGGGCGACGAGATGTCAGGCTGGCTGACGATTTCAATCAGCGGTACCCCGGAACGATTCAGGTCGATCGAGGTCCAGTTGCCGCTGTCCGGCAGCCCATCGTGCAGGCTCTTGCCAGCGTCTTCTTCCAGGTGAACACGCGTAATGCCAATGCGCTTCCGGCCCCCGGCAGCGGCAATCTCAATGAAGCCGTGTTCGGCCAGCGGCTTGTCGTACTGGGAAATCTGGTAGCCCTTGGGGAGATCGGGATAGAAGTAATTCTTGCGGGCAAAGATGGAGTTCTCGCGAATCTGGCAGTTGAGCACCAGGGCAGCGCGCACCGCAAAATCCACCGCCCGGCGGTTGAGCACGGGCAGCGCTCCGGGAAGGCCGAGACACACCGGGCAGACATTGGTATTCGGAGGATCGCCAAACTGAGTCGAGCAGCCACAGAAAATCTTGGTCCTGGTGAGTAGCTGGACGTGAACTTCCAGGCCAATGACTGGTTCAAACTTCGACTGGGTCCCGACCGCGGCTTCCGGAGTGGTTGCCATAGCAGCGATTATATCGGGCGCTGCCGCCGCAAGCCCCGTATGCTAAACCGCGGAGGATTCAATCGCCTCAGGCACCTTCGGCTTCCAAATACCGATCACGATTCCCATCAGCGCGGAGCCGATTAACGGATAGGCGGCCGAGATGAACATATACGAGCCGGAGCGAAGTTCGAATACCATTTCCGTGATCATGGCGAGGGCGGCGGCGATGCCCACCATCAATCCGGTCAGGACCCCGCGCACCCAGGTGTAGCAGCGAAATCCTCCCATGACCCACGAGATGACGAGTGCCATTCCAAGGCTGCACAGGAAAGAAATGAGATACGGCCAGTAATTGGGATGGGCCGCGTAGGCCTGCAACTCTTCCGGTGTTATGCGTGTGCCTGCTTGCCAGGCCTTGGAGAACACGGTAAACCACACTGCTCCGAAAGCAAAATGGACGAGGGCCGCAACCACCACCGCGCCCCAGTTCACCTTCATAGCTCTTCTCCTTGGTGGCGAAACGATACCTGTTCGACCGCTACTGCGCAACGTATTTCACGATTGCCGAGCGCGGCAGAAAGCCAGCACCTGTTCCGTCGAGCACCCCGTCTGGCGCAGGGCACGCAAGCTGAGGGCATCGTGCCGCTTGGCCAGCCGGGCTCCTTTGGGGTCGCGGATCAGCTGGCAGTGAAAGTACGACGGAACGGGAAGGTCAAGCGCCCGGATTAACAGCAGCTGGCGGGCGGTGGACTTCAGCAAGTCCGCCCCGCGCACCACCTCGCTCACCTGCATGGCTGCGTCATCCACCACCACGGCCAGTTGATAGGCTGGCAGATCGTCGCGCCGCCAGATAAGGAAATCGCCGAAATCCCTGCCCGCCACAAACGACTGCGGACCCTGAAGCCGATCCAAAAACCCGATCGCCTCGCCATCCGGCACGCGGAAGCGCCAGTTCACCCCGGCGGGGAAGGCGTGCCCGGCAACTTCGCCGAGTTTGCTTCGGCAGCGACCGGGGTAGATCGGTTCGTCGTCGGCGTCGTTGGGAGCCATCGGCGCGAGCGCGAGGTCTTTGCGCGAACAAGTACAGGGGTAGATGGCGCCGGAGTCTCGCAGCTTGCGCCAGCTGTCGAGATAGAGCTCGCCCCGCAGGCTTTGCCGGTAAGGCGCGAACGGCCCCCCGATGTCAGGGCCTTCCTGCCAATCGATACCGAGCCAGCGCAGATCTTCCAGCATGGCATCGGAGAATAGCCGGCTGGATCGCCGCCGATCGAGATCTTCGTCGCGGAAAATCAGCACGCCCCGGTTCTTCCGTGCACGCTGATAAGCCGTCCAGAAGGTGCAGGCATGACCAACATGCAGCAGGCCCGTGGGTGAAGGAGCAATACGGCCACGGTAGGGCCCGCGGGGCGGTGAGGGCTCGGCTTTCACCCTGCTGATTGTAGAGTGTCAGGCCTTCGCCGCGCCGCGCCCTTTTGCCATTGTGGTCCACGTTCTTCTTGCGGGAATGCAACCGCCGGGGCAGGGCAGAGAAATTGAAGGTACACCTCGAAGACAGTGCCATCGGCAAGCGAATTACAATACCTCGCGGCGCCGGGTTGAGGCCGTCACCTGGCATTCTGACGCCGGATGTTAGATTAATTTTTATGTCCGCTCCCGATTCCCTGTTTGTGCGCGCCTGCAAGGTTCTGCCCGTTCCCACCACTCCCGTCTGGTTTATGCGCCAGGCGGGCCGTTATCTGAAGCCCTATCGCGACCTCCGCAAGCAGTATGCACTGCTCGAAATCTGCAAGAAACCGGAGGTGGCGGCGGAGGTAACGGTCACAGCGGCGGAATACCTGGGCGTCGATGCTGCGATTATCTTTGCCGACCTTCTCCTGCCGCTTGAAGTGATGGGTATGCGGTTTCATTTCTCGCCCGCTGAGGGCCCGGTGATCGAGAAGCCAATTCGCACCGCGGAAGACGTGAAACGCCTGCGTATTGATCGTGCCGATGAGCTAGGCTACGTCGCCGAAGCGGTAGCCAGGGTAGTTCAGCACTTCGGCTCGAAACTGCCGGTAATCGGTTTTTGCGGCGCGCCCTTCACCCTGGCCAGCTATATGGTCGAAGGTGGGGGCTCACGCCACTACGTCGAAGTCAAGAAACTGATGTACAGCGCCCCGGCGGTTTGGGAGGAACTAGTCAATAAACTGGTCGAGGTACTGGTGCAATATTCCACACAGCAGGTGCGACGCGGTGCCGACGTGATCCAGATTTTTGACAGCTGGGTGGGATGCCTGAGCGTCGAGGATTACCGCCGGTATGCGCTGCAACCGACCAAGCGGCTGGTGAACCGTCTGCAGAAAGATGCCAACGTACCCATCATCTACTTCGGAACGGACAGTACAGCCTTGCTGCCTTCCCTGTCGGAAACCCAAGCTGAAGTGATCGGGCTGGATTGGCGCGTACCCCTGGATGAAGGCTGGCGCAGTGTCGGGCACGGCCATGCCATACAAGGAAATCTCGATCCCGTGACATTGTTTGCCTCGTGGCCTGAGGTGGAGCGGCGGGCGGAGAACATACTTCGCCTGGCCGATGGTCGTCCCGGGCATATTTTCAATCTCGGGCATGGTATTCTTCCGCACACTCCGGCGGACAATGTCAAGGATCTCGCGGACTTCGTGCATCAATTCAGCACCTCAGCTCTGGCCGTGAGAAATCAATGAGCGACACTGCAGTTTTGCTGATCGCCCACGGCAGCCCGGAACGAATCGAGGATATCCCCGAATTTTTGCGCAACATCTCACGCGGCCGGCCAATAGCTGACTCGGTGGTGCGCGAAGTACAGCGTCGCTATTCGCTCACCGGCAGCTCGCCCTTGACGCGGATTGCCCGCCGGCAGACCGACGCCGTGGCGGCGGAGCTGGGAATACCGACCTACCTGGGGATGCGTAATTGGCATCCTTTTATCGCCGACACGTTGCGACGGATGAACTGCGACAAAGTGCGACGCGCAGTGGCCGTGTGTTTGGCTCCGCACAATTCGCGCACCAGCGTTGGGCTGTATAAGGAAGCGCTATTGGCGGAGCGCAGCGCAATCGATATCGACTTTGTTGAACACTGGCATGATCATCGGCTGTTGATCGAAGCCTTCGCCGAGAAACTGCGGGCCAGCTGGTCCCGGGCGTCCGCCGAGCACGGAAGCAGGCTGCCGGTTTTGTTTACCGCTCACTCGGTGCCCAAGCGCACGGTCACCGAAGGCGATCCCTATGAGGCACAGACGCGAGAAACTGCTGCCCGGGTGGCCCAGCAAGTGCCGGAAGTCGGCGACTGGAGCTTTGCATTCCAGAGCCAAGGTATGTCGGGCGGTGAATGGCTGGGCCCCACCGTGGAGGATACGATCGTGCAGCTGCGCCAAGCAGGGCATTCCGGATTACTCGTGCAACCCGTCGGCTTCGTCTGCGATCATGTCGAGATTCTGTATGACATCGATATCCTGCTCCGCGACTTTGCCGCGAAACGAGGACTGAAGTTGTACCGTGCCGAGTCGCTCAACGATTCACCGACCTTCGTGCGGGCCATTGCCGACCTGGTACGCGCCAGACTGGCGGCGGCTGCGCCCCCTGGTCCGCAGGTAGCCGAAAACAGAATGTAGGCGGAATGAAGCGAGTCGCGATCATTGGCGGTGGCATCTCGGGGCTCAGCGCCGCACTTCATCTGGACGGGGCGCGGGCTGCGGGTGCCGAGCTGTCGTACACGGTTTTTGAGGGCAGCCGGCGCTGGGGGGGCTCCCTGCGCTCGGACCGCGTCGAAGGCTGCCTGGTCGAAGCCGGGCCCGACTCGTTTCTGACGGAAAAACCCTGGGCGCTGGCTCTCTGCAAAGAGCTGGGCTTGGAAGATCAGGTCATCGGCTCCAACGACTCGCAACGGAAGACCTATATCGTGGTAAAGAACCGGCTCGTAGCAATGCCCGACGGCCTGATGCTCATGGTGCCGACGAAGCTGGTCCCCATCGCGCGCTCCCCGCTGTTTTCCTGGAGGACCAAGTTGCGCATGGCGGGCGAGCTTCTACATCCCCGGCGCTCCGCCGACCGCGATGAAACCGTGGCGGAGCTGGTCGAACGCCACTTCGGCGCCGAAGTGGTAGAGCGATTGGCCGACCCCTTGCTCGCCGGAGTTTATGGCGGTGACGCCAGCATGCTCAGCGCCCGCGCCGTGCTTCCCCGTTTCGTCGAGATGGAAGAAAAATTCGGCAGCTTGAGCCGCGCCATGCTCGCGGCCCGGGACACCTCGAGGGCAGAGGCAGTCAGGCCGCGGAGGCCGATTTTCAGCTCGCTGAAAAACGGCATGCAGGCGCTGGTGGATGGCCTGACGGCGCGCCTCGATCCGGCATCGCTGCGACTAGGCTCTGCTGTCCGTGCAATTTACCGGCAGGACGACCTGTGGCGGGTCGCGATCGAAATGGGGAGCAGCCAGGCATTTGATGCCGTCATTGTGGCTACCCCCGCAAATGTGGCGGGCGCAATCCTGGAAGGAGTCGACCGGGAGCTGGCTGACGACTTACTGAAAGTCACCTACAGCTCATCCGTCACGGTTACCCTCGGCTATTACGCAGACCAGCTTCGAGGCTTAGCACCCGGTTTTGGATTTCTGGTACCGCGCAACGAAGGGCGCCGGATGCTGGCGTGTACATTCCTGCACAATAAATTTCCCCACCGCGCTCCCCCGGGAAAGGGCGTCTTGCGCTGCTTCCTGGGAGGCGCACGCGACGAAGCTGTGCTGAATCTTACCGATGACGAGATTGTCGATACGGTTCGCTCGGAACTCAGGGAGATTGCCAAGCTGGACGTGCGTCCCATGTTCCAACGCATTTACCGCTGGCGGGGGGCCATGGCGCAGTACGAGGCGGGTCACATCCAGCGCGTGGAGCGAATTCAGAGGCGTGTAGAGCAGCTTGGTGGTCTGGAACTGGCCGGCAACGCCTATCACGGAGTCGGTGTCCCGGATTGCATTCGCGAAGGCATAAACGCGGCCAACGCAGTGGCGCAGGCTGCAGGAGCAGCAATCAGTCGGTAAATAGAATCGGACTTTCTGGGCACTCCCGGTTCGCGACTGCGCCCGCTCACATCACAATTTGCCTGACCCGATGGGAGATCGGGTGCTGCATCTCACCCAGATCGCCCTTCACCAGATTGAGACCGTAGACACACGACTCAAATTGGCGTGACAGCCTGGCGAAGAGGGGAGCCAACCGGGCGTATTCAAACTGGTCAAACTTGGAGACGATGAAGTAGCTCTCCTTGCCCGCTTTGATGAAGTCCACGAAGTTCCCCAAACGCTGCCGACGCAGGCGGTAGCGGTTAATGCTCTCGGGAAACATTCCGGCCAGAAAAAGGGTGTAATCCCCGATATGCTTGCGCACCTGGCGCTCACGGTCAAACGAGGGTGCCGGACCATAAACGGGATCGGTTTCAAGCAGCATTTCGCCTACATCCTCCAGCGGGCGTTGCCGGGCGTCCCGAATCTTGAACATCTGTTCCGCTTCGCAGAACTCGGTAAGCATGTTGGCAACGTAACCCTGAACTTCGGCGTCACGCAGCCCGATCTCATGGTCAAAGCGATGATGGATAAGCTCGCCGAAAAGGTTGTGCAGCGAATGTGATTCCGGAATCATGGCCCTGTTCTTCCCTAACCACCGGGCGGGAGCGACGAATCGATCCGCACCAATTGGATGGGTGATAACGCATTTCGGTCGCCGAAGCAAAGACTTTCGTGTCCGGCTCGTGACTTCGCTGGTTCGTAGTTTGACCGGCGGAGAAACCGCCGCCGAAAAATGTGCACAAGTTTGCACTGGCGCGGAGGACACCAAGCTGTCCCCTCGACCAGCCGCCCAGGTGGATGGCCAGGGTTAGACCCATCGCCGAGCGTTTCCTGCAATTCGGGAGTCAGCTGAAAGACAGGCTTCTTGGCTCAGCGGCAGGTGGGGAGGCATGCGCCCCCTTTGCAGCGGGCGTCGCCGCTGCCCGATTGACACCCCCATGCAACCTCCATACGCTATAGTTAGGCTGGTTGCACCGTATCCACCCCCGGAGACATCCAATCGTTATGCCGTCATTGCTGCGCCATCTGCGTTTTCTGATTGCCCTTCAACTGCTGCCTGCGCTCGAGAGTGGAGAAGAGACCCTGGTCGGGGGACAGGCTGTACTGGAAGGCGTTATGATGCGCTCGCCCCACGCATGGGGGATCTCGGTTCGCCGGCCTGATGGCACTATCTCAACCCACGCGGAGCCCCTGGAGCGACTGTCGGAAAAGCATAAGTGGATGGGCTGGCCCGTGGTTCGCGGCGTTATCACCCTGGGACAGGCCATGGTGTTGGGTTTCCGCGCTTTGCGCTACTCGGCCGACGTCGCCCTCGGCGCCATTCCCGCGGGGGAGAGCCCGGTACCCAAGAAGACCGAGATCAGCCCCTGGGTGGCAGCCCTGAACATCATTGTCTCGCTGGGATTCTTCATTTTTCTCTACAAGTTCGTTCCCCTGGTCGCGGCAACGCAGCTGAAGAACGTTTATCCGGCATTTGGCAATCAGGTGTTGTTCAACGCCGTGGACGGCGTGATTCGCATCGCCCTGTTTCTGTTGTTTATCTGGGGCGTCTCTCTGATGCCTGACATTCTCCGTGTGTACCAGTATCACGGCGCCGAGCACAAGACGGTCTTCGCCTTCGAGTCTCACGATCCGCTGACCATCGAGCGCGCGCAGTTGTATTCGACCTTCCATCCCCGCTGCGGAACCAGCTTCCTGATGACCGTCATGATCATTTCGATCGCGGTGTACATGCTGTTTCCGATGCACGGATTCGTGGCCAAATTTCTTCTGCGCATAGCGTTGCTGCCGGTGATCGCGGGCCTGTCCTACGAGATGATTCGCTTCGCCGCCAAGCATGGACAGTCGCTATTCGCCCTGTTGACCAAACCGGGATTGTGGCTGCAGCGGATCACGACCAAGCCCCCGAGCGACGACCAGGTCGAGTGTGCCATCTCTGCCCTCAACGAAGCGATGGAACTCGAAAAGGTACGCGGCGGCGAGCTGGTCATCGCCTAGCGGCGGCAGCCGCGACGATTTGCTCCCTCCTCTCGCTGCCCTCAGCCGTCTCGCCCACGATCGACTGCGCGGCCCATCGAGGCCCTTGCATGGAGAATGCTGAAAGCGTCGTCATAGCCGCAGTCTTATGGGAGACTGTGGGCCGGCTGATGCAGTCGCCCGGCTACTTTCAGCAAGGCTCCGATGCAGCAAGACCCATCCTGGGAGAGCCGGTTCGGGATCTCAGCGCAGCAAGGTTGCGTGCCGGTGGCCGGCGTATGATTGCTTGCGGAGGGAAATCTGTCCAAGCCGGCAACGTATTTATTCGTTGCCAAGATGGACATTCTCGAGCCGGGCAACGGCAGGATTGGGGCGGGCAGAGATTACCAGGACGACTCCAACCGGAGAAGGTTGCCTGACCAAGCGGGAAAGATTTCATCAAATGATGAGAGCGGGTATCACATGTTTGAACGTCTGGAGCAAATCGAATCGAAGTATGAAGAGCTGAACCACGCCCTGGCGTCACCCGGTATCGTCTCCGATACCGGGCGTTA
>Ga0306921_10004537_pt1 | contig 14286 bp, 12 predicted proteins | sample sta12Cox44000080_FD_203760 | JGI IMG/M metagenome (GOLD analysis project Ga0306921, IMG submission 203760) | Lab enrichment of tropical soil microbial communities from Luquillo Experimental Forest, Puerto Rico - statoxic.12C.oxic.44.000.080 (v2)... | ecosystem: Environmental > Terrestrial >... | reverse complement strand
ACTATAATTGGCATTTTTGGGATATCGATCTAGTAAAATAGCGGCTTCGCGGGCGATTACCCCCAAAAATGCACCGAAAAAATTCTGAAAATGCGGAAGTTGGGCTAACTTAAGCGGTGCAGCGCTCACAAACGCGCTACGATGTAGGCGAACTGTCTCGGTTTGCGTGGTTTTGAAGCGTGCAAAGCGGGGACGCTTCGCTTACTTTGCCCTTAAGCTAGCGCTTACAGAGATGCGCCCTTACCGATCCGAGGCAGCACCTCGGTTTACTATTTGTGCGTATCGATCACCAAGCAGTTTGAGTAACCGTTGCGCGTCCAGAAGCGCATCAATTGGATCTCGCTCATATGACGTCCGGAGAGCGTCTTTAAGCCAGCAGGAGACACTTTGGTCCGCAAAAATCTCTTGGAGACTCATATTTATCTATTACGGCAATTGTTACGATTTCTGAATTGAATACCGAGAATCTAATCCCAAAGGATAATAACCCGTAACACCGTTTCCGCGGCGGTTATTCAGGTAGGCGTTCTGCTCGGTTTAGCGGCTGCAAAGCGGGACGGCTTCGCCTATTTTCTGCTTCAAGCCTTTGACCCAGAGTGAAAGAACACCGGCAAAGATTGGCTGGCGATCACAAATACCTACGGTTACGTGGTTTGTGCAAGGAAATGGGTTCGATCCATGCGCTGCAATGTTCTCGGCATTTCGCCAGTGTTCGTTTTTCATGGGAGGGGCGGCATCCGTGCCGTCCCACTAATGAAAGCGATTCCTCTGTCTTTTAAGCGAGCGCTGATAAATCGCCTCGGGCAAAAGGTCCCACGTCCGTGCCAGCACAAAATGCGATTGCTCCTCTGACAGGCATTCAACAATCACCGCATCTTCGCGTACGCTCATTATCCGTCCCTCTTTCCCGGCGGCCACTCCCTGGACATCATTGACCAGCACTACCACTTCTCCCGCTTTCACGGCGTTTCAGTCCTTAGTTTCTATTTTTTCCCACCGATGCACAACCGGCGCTCGCAGAGTCTTCCCAGCAACACGCCGGTCGAACGCAACTTTGCGTCTAGATTTTTTAGACGGAATCGCGACCTAAAATATTCGGGAACGGCCGGCTCGGAGATCGGACTCTACCGGTCCGGCCCCGCCCTTGGTAGGAGGGTCCGATCTCCGAGCGGACCGGAGCTCCAGGGCCACTCAATGCGAAAACGCGGTCGCCTCGGAGATGCGACCCTCCTACCGTGCGCGCTTTGGGCCAAAATAGCGCCTTTGCCTTATGAGTCTGCCTCTCCTTGTAACGAGTCTGCCTCTCCTTGTAACGGCTCGGAGACCCGGCCCTCCATCATTGACGACCGCTCCTCTTCGCCGTCGCTTTCTTACTCAACGAGTAGTCGGACGGCACGGAGGCCGTTCCTCCCATGAAAACGAGGAAATTCGACCTTCGCGCGGATTAGGCTACGCTGTCGAAGTGACGCATCCATTCCGATTCTATCCGGCCATAGAACAATGGTTCGAAAAGAGGTTCGGAACTCCGACCCGGCCGCAGGAACAGGGCTGGCCGGCCATCCAATCGGGTGCCCACACACTGATTGCCGCGCCCACCGGTTCAGGGAAGACTCTGGCCGCGTTTTTGGCTTCTCTTGATCAGTTGTATCGTGAAGGCCTTGCTGGAAAACTCAAGGACGAAACAAGCGTGCTCTATGTCTCGCCGCTCAAAGCGCTCAGCAACGATATCCATAAGAACCTCGAGGAACCGCTGGCCGGCATCTGCGCCGCGCTGCGAGCGAGTGATGGCCGCGAAATTGAAATTCGCGCCGAAGTGCGCACGGGTGACACGCCACCAGCAAAGCGGCAGGCGATCACTCGGACGCCGCCGCACATACTGGTGACGACCCCGGAGTCGTTCTATCTGCTTCTGACTTCGCTACGGGGCCGCAGTCTTCTGACGACCGTGCGGACATTGATCGTGGACGAAATCCACGCGCTTGTCGGCAATCGTCGCGGATCCCACCTGGCATTGAGCATGGAGCGATTGGCATCCCTCGCCCACGCCCCAGTGCAGCGCATCGGTTTGTCGGCAACTCAGAAGCCGATTGAGGAAGTAGCCCGATTTCTGGTTGGAACGCGTCACGTCGATGAACTGGGGAACGCTCGTTGCCGGATTGTTGACTGCGGTTACGCGCGGGAATCGGATTTGGCGATCGAATTGCCGGGTTCGCCGCTCGAGGCAGTCATGTCGAATGAAGTCTGGGCGGAGGTGTATGGCCGCCTAGCCGACCTCATTGAAACTCACCAGACTGTCCTTGTATTCGTCAATACCCGCCGCCTGGCAGAGCGGGTTGCGCACCATTTAGGCGAACGGTTGGGCACCGACAGGGTGATGTCCCACCACGGGAGTCTCTCGGCCAAGCTGCGGCTTGAAGCCGAGCATCGGCTGAAACGCGGCGAGCTAAAGGCGCTGGTTGCGACCGCTTCGCTGGAGTTGGGAATTGACATCGGTTCGGTGGACCTGGTTTGTCAACTCGGGTCAGCGCGCTCCATTGCGACATTCCTTCAGCGTGTCGGCCGTGCGGAACATCGCCGCGGGGGCATGCCAAAGGGACGACTGTTCCCTCTCAGCCGGGACGAGTTGGTCGAGAGCGTCGCAACGTTGCGAAGCATTCGCAGATGGGAACTCGACAAACTGGAGATCCCGCAGAAACCACTCGATTTGCTGGCTCAGCAAATCGTTGCCTGCGCCGCGTGCGAGGAGTGGGAGGAGCAGAATCTTTTCGATCTGATGCGCTCGGCCTATCCTTATCGCAACCTGACGCGAGAGGAGTTCGACGACGTTTTGCGAATGCTGGCTGAGGGCTTCAGCACAAGGCGCGGACGCCGCGCATCATTGATTCATCACGACGCAATAAATCACCGCGTTCGGGCCCGCCGCGGCGCACGGTTGGTGGCGCTCACTTCGGGCGGCGCGATTCCCGACAACGCGGACTATCGAGTGCTGGTGGAGCCGAGCGAAACCTTCATCGGGACAGTTAACGAAGATTTTGCAGTGGAGAGTATGGCTGGAGATATCTTCCAACTCGGGAATGCGTCCTGGCGAATCCTGGGGATCAACTCAGGCACGGTTCGCGTCGAAGATGCCCATGGGCAACCGCCGGGCATTCCATTCTGGCTGGGGGAAGCGCCCGGACGCACTGCGGAGTTGTCGTTAGCCGTCTCCCAATTGCGAGCAGATGTTGAAGGAAAACTTGAGGAAGCAGTCGGACAAAATAAATCGGACGCTACGGGCCCCGAGCAAATTCTTACTGACTGGCTCAAGGCCGAAACCGGCCTTTCTGACGCCGGCTCGCGCCAGTTGGCGGATTATTTTTTCTCAATTTTCCGGACGCTGGGTGTCATTCCATCTCAGCAAAGACTTGTTATGGAGCGCTTCTTTGATGAGTCGGGAGGAATGCAATTGGTGATCCACTCCCCATTCGGCATTCGGGTGAATAGAGCTTGGGGACTGGCCCTGCGCAAAAGGTTCTGTCGTTCCTTTAATTTTGAGTTGCAAGCAGCGGCAACCGATGACGCGATTGTGCTCTCTTTGGGCACACAGCACTCCTTTCCGCTTGATGAGGTCTTCCGTTATCTTAACAGCAAAACGGTACGCGATCTCCTGACGCAGGCGCTGCTGGACGCGCCGATGTTCCCGATCCGCTGGCGATGGAACGCGGCGCGTGCCCTCGCCCTGCCACGCCAGCGCGGAGGACGCAAGATTCCGGCGCCGCTGCAGCGAATGGAATCGGAAAACCTGTTAGCTGCAATCTTTCCAGACCAGCTCGCTTGCCTGGAAAACATCAACGGCGACCGGGAGATCCCTTCCCATCCGCTGGTACGGCAAACGATCGAGGATTGCCTGAGCGAAGCGATGGATATCGACGGCCTAATTAACCTTCTCAAACAAATTGAGTGCGGCGCCATTGAGTTAGTGGCCCGTGATCTGCCGGAACCGTCGCTGCTGGCGCATGAAATTCTCAACGCCAAACCGTACGCCTTTCTGGACAATGCCCCCTTGGAAGAGCGACGTACGCAAGCGGTCTACACGCGTCGCGCCGGCGAAACGACCCAGGAAGCCGGCCTTGGTGTTCTGGATACGGCCGCAATCGAAAAGGTTTGCGACGAAGCATGGCCGCGCGCGACGAGTCCCGACGAATTGCACGAGGCTCTATTACTCGCGGGCGCTCTAACCGACGATGAAGTGCGAAAACTGGCGGACGATTCGATCGCCTGGCTTGGTCTACTGGCAACCGAAAATCGTGTTGCAAAACTCGCATCACCTAATGCGTTTTGGGTAGCCGCCGAGCGGTTGCCGAGGCTGCAGACCGTCTACCCGGGCTGCGATGTCCAACCGCCGCTGATTGCCGCGTACCAAGTTGCACAGGACGGCGCTTTCCGGAGTCGGGAAAGCGCCGCGCGCGAACTGGTACGAGGACGAATGGAGGTGATCGGGCCTGTTACCGCAGCCGCGCTCGTAAACTTCTTCCGGTTGCCCTCCGAAGAAATCGAGGGGGCGCTCCTTGCCTTGGAAGCCGAGGGTTTCATTCTGCGCGGCAAATTTCATCCTGGCGCGACGGACATCGAATGGTGCGACCGGCGACTGCTGGCGCGGATTCACCGGCTGACAATCAACCGGCTGCGAGCAGAGATCCAGCCGGTGTCGATTGCGGAGTTTCAGCGCTTCTTGCTGGCTTGGCAGCGAGTCGATCCAGAACATCGCGCTGAGGGTATTGAGGGCGTCAGGGCCGTATTGGAATTGTTTGATGGCTATGAATTGCCCGCGTCTGCGTGGGAACCGGAGGTGCTTGCGCTCCGCGTCAAAGACTATACACCATCCTGGCTCGATCAGCTCTGCTTCACCGGGAGAATCGGCTGGGGCCGATTAACTTTGCCGCAAAGCTCGACGGGCCGGCCTCTGATTCCGGTGCGGTCAAGCCCCGTGTCACTCTTTTCGCGTGAGAATCTGCCAATTTGGCTGGCGCTGTCCGGTACCCCGGGATTAGCGGAGTTTTCGCCGGACGCAAAAGAAACGTTCGAGGCTTTATCAAGAGGCGGTGCGCTGTTCTTCAGCGAGATCGTCAGGCAAACGCGCTTGTTGCCATCGCGAGTCGAGCGTGCGCTGGCCGAATTGACTGCATGGGGTTGTGTGACCGCCGACAGCTTTGAAGGTCTGCGCGCGCTGCTAGTACCGGAAGAAAAGCGCGCGCCGTTCGGAACCTCGGAACGCCACAGACGAAACAAAACGGTAACGAGTGTGGAATTCGCCGGACGGTGGTCATTGCTGCGAATGCTACAGCCCAAGGCTCCGGAAACGCAAAGACCCATCATCGCCGGGCGTGAAGAAGCCATCGAGGCTTTCGCGCGAGTGCTCCTTCGGCGCTATGGCGTAGTTTCGCGACGGATGTTAGAAAGAGAATCCTTGAGCGCCTCATGGTTTGAACTCATCCGAGTTTATCGACGACTCGAAGCGCGGGGCGAGATTCGGGGTGGCTACTTCGTGAGCGGCCTGAGCGGCGAACAATACGCGATGCCTGAAGCCATCGGACTGTTGCGCTCGATCCGCAAAACGGCCACCAAGGATGAGTTGATTGCGATCAGCGGAGCTGATCCGCTGAATCTGGCAGGCATACTCACATCGGGACCGCGCATCGCAGCGATCGCGGCACATCGAATTCTTCTGCGCGACGGGGTTCCTATTGCGGCGCTCAAAGCGGGGCAAGTTCTCTCGTTAGAACGTCAATCAGAAGAACAGGATCACGCGATCGAACGCGCTATCCGGGTTGGGAGCATGCTGCCCGCTCTTCGTCCTTATTACGCCTAGCGAGATACCCTCTTGAGACGCGAGTCCGAACTCGGCAGAACGGAAATCCGTATGTTCGAAATCTCGTACGGATATCCGCTCGAGTCCATTCTATGGATAACCCTGATGGAGAGGCACAAGCAGCGGATCATGAAGGTTTGGCACGCAATCTGTTTAAGAACCTGTTTCGAGACAACAACCGGTTGAAAATATGAAAAACCAGGCATCAATTCATAGCGATTCCATCTGTCGATTACTCTTCATGGTTCCAGTGATTTGCTCGATGGGGTTTGCTGCGTGCTCGGAAGTCGCCGGTACGGCGGGAACGCATCTGAGCGTCAACTTGCAAAGTGTTTTGGCCAGAAAACCGCAGACCGGCGACAATGTAACCATCGGGCCGAAAACCTATAACTCAAAGGAGCACAGCTTCGATAGGCCATGGCCATTTGGTCCGGAATTCAATCCGCAGTAATTGGAAATCCGTAATAACAGCTCTCAATATGTCGAGAAAGTCGTGGCGTTGACCAATCGGTACTTGGAACTATATCTTCCGTAACTGGACGCACTTCGAGCGGCTGAGCCGGACCTCTAGCCGGTGATTGCGATGGAAAACAGATCACAAAAGCAAACGGTCAAAAGAAGCTCCCTGGTCGATGCATTGCGCGGAATCTCCATTCTCCTCGTAATGCTGTTTCATTTTGACATGTACTACCATCTCCGAACCAGCGACCTAGCGAAGTCGCTTGGTTTGGGCCATGTCATAACCTTGATCACGAGAAACGGCTATTTTGGGGTCACGATGTTCTTCGTCATTTCTGGGTTTTTGATCACGAGTACCTCTCTCCACCGCTATGGGCGCTTGCGAACTATCAGTCCGTTCAATTTCTATTGGTTTCGCTTTGCGCGAATCGCACCATGTCTTGCCCTTGTATTGACCACTCTGGTCGCGTTGCACTTCAGCGGTAACCCGTACTTCAGGCTAAATACTAGAGACTACTCGGTCTTTACGGCGGTAGTTCACGTATTAACGTTTCGATTCAACACCCTATTAGTTCATTTTGGGTGGAATATTAACCAGTGGAACGTTCTTTGGTCACTCTCCATTGAAGAAACATTTTACCTTTGTTTTCCGCTTGTCTGCATTCTGATCCGGGATGCCCGACTTATCGCCGGTCTCTGTCTCGGCGTTTTTCTCGCCGGCCCCCTTGCTCGATTCCATGCCACGCCCATGGGGCAGATATACGGTTATTTTTCCTGTTTCGACCAGATTGCGCTTGGTTGCTTGACCGCGATCTGCTTTCCGCTGACCCGGCAATGGTTTAAGAGTTCGCCTTACGCCATTTTCGTACCAATCGTCGGATCATCTATCGTGGTGGGTGCCTACCTGTGGGGAGGCTGGCAAGAGAAGATCGTCTTGGCCCCCTCTTTCATCGCGATTGGAACGGCACTGCTGCTGATTGGGAGCGAGTGTAGCCTTCCTCCGGTCTTGCGCTTTTTGACGGGCGCCGCTCCGCTGCTGTCATCATTCGGTCGCAGAAGTTACGAGATCTATCTATTTCACCTGGTCGTCATTGAATTCATGTGGATCGTCTCGGCGGATCTGAAATTCAATCTAGCAGTCTATTCTCCGCTTTGGCTCTTTGCGTTTCTTTGCGTTGCCTATGGCGTTAGTTATTTGATCTTCCGCTTTTGGTCTGAGCCAATGAATCATTCGATTCGGCTGATCCTAAAGCGATCAGAGCCTCCGCAAGCCGCGGCGAGAGGCGATACCATGCTGAAAGGGATTAAAAGCAAGAAAGATTCTACTGAATTGCCGATTTCGGCTCGTCCATTATCCGGTTCGCTGCCTCCAGAGGATTCTCACAAATTTTGCAATTTGTGAGAAGGTCAACCGCCGCGAGCCGCATGGGAGGCGGCTCGCCGGGGCGAATGCGTTCGCGGCTAGCGCAGCCATGATCGGACGCCACCAAGCGTTCATGTCGGCGGGCAGAGTTGCCGACGCATCCGTGAATAGCAAGGAAATGCAAGTAGACAAACGCACGATCATCATTGATACCGACCCAGGGCTGGATGATGCGATTGCTCAGATTCTGACCTCGTACGAACGACACGATATTGAAAAGTTCGGGCTCGAAGGCGGCCCACTTCATGACCCGTGTGCAATTGGCTATTTGCTCGACCCTTCGCTGTTCCTCGGAAGACAGGTCAACGTTATGGTAGAGGCGGAAAGCGAGCTCACGCTCGGCGAAACTGTCGTGGATTGGAACGGCGTGACGGGCCGTGCCACGAATGCGCTTTGGATCGACGAAATCGATGTAGAGAGATTCTATGCGTTCTTAACCGAGACCGTGGCACGGTTGCCGTGATCGGACCTGGCGGTGAACTTCGCATTCTGCCGGTGCTTCCCTTCCAGAAATTTCAGTGCTAAGTTGAGCGCAAGAAGCGTTATGTCCGCTCCTTATGCCCGAATCCAAGCCAAGCGCATCGCCCGGAGAGAAGTCCATTCCGAAGCCGAGGGATCTGCCCGAAGAGTGCTCACTCCTCTGCATATTCCTGGGTGAAGCCGATGAGTATCAGCATCGCCCTCTGTACCGAGCAATAGTGCTGAAGGCGCGGGAATTTCATCTCGCAGGCGCCACGGTGCTCCGTGGCCCAATGGGTTTCGGCCGGTCCACTCATCTGCATAACGCCAATATCTTGCGCCTTTCATTGGACCTGCCCATTATTGTGGAGATTGTGGAAGACGCCTCTAAGATCGAAGCCTTCTTGCCGGAGCTGGAAAAGATGATGCCAGGCGGGCTCATCACGATGGAAAGGGCTCAAGTCTTCCGTTACCGGCACTAGCCCGAAAATCTCACGAGTCGAAGCGCTCGTGAGATTTTCGCGCTATAGAGCCGCCCAGGAGGCGGCTCCTGGAAGAAAATCGGATTTAAACAGGCCGAAACAGCGTGTTGGGCTGCTTGCTTCCCAGGTTTGTGCGACTATCGGTCAAAGTCTTGTTTTCCTGCGAGGATTTTCCGAGGATAGCTTTGCTTCCCCAGCAAACAAACGGGCTATTGCGCAAGTCTCGCTTCTCCCTTAGTCCCTCACCTCCATCAATCGCGATCAGGATGTCTTGCATTGCCTCAGACGGACCGTTTCCTCCTACGCTGCGTTTACTTAACCCGTTTCCATACCATAGAACCGGTCGCGCCAATAGACGTAGTGGAGTTGGTCCATTTCAGTTCGTCGCCAATGAGAGTGAAAGGACGTTTCTGATCGGTTCCGGTATAGTTCGGGAACGTGCTGGCCTCGATGTGAATGGTCAAGCTCTTGTCTGCCTCGCTAATCGAGTATGTCCCGAAGTAGCCAATACTCCCCTGCACGGCCGCGTTGTTGCCCTCCATACCGTGGTTGGACGTGAATTTGGGAGGATGGGTGATCACTACCGAAAAATGGCCATTGCCATCCAACATCATTAGGCCTTGCGGATTGGGACCGAAAGGCTCCAGCTTGTTGCCGCCCTCCTCAGCTGTGACCGAAACAAGCGACCAGGTTCCTACCAGTTGATCTTTGGCGGCCCGGGCGGTTTCTCGCAGGTCGTAGAGGGTCCAGTCTTGGCCTTTGGCTTTGATGGGTTCTTTGGCCCATGGGATTGTGGACTTGGGGAATCTTTCCTTTTCTTCTCTTCCCCAGAAGACGTAGTCTGCTTTCAGGTCCTTGGCGCATCTTTCCCACTCGGGTGCTCCGTTGAGGATCTCGTCTACCTCTTTTTCTGTTTCTCCGGTGTTTTTGTAGCCGTGGGACCAGATGTGGACTCCGAAGCCGGCTGGGATTTTGTGTCCTGTGAGTAGCAGCGGATGATTAGCCGTGTTCCGCAGGCAGACGTATATCCTGCCCGGTGGGATACCGGCTGTCGCTGTTTCGATTTCTTCCAGCTCTTTTACGCTGGCCAGATCCCAGGTTCTTGGACCATTCTCAATGTATTTCCAGAGAGCAATAGCTCCGGAGAAAAAGAGGAGGGTCAGGATTGCGGCGAAGCCGCATTGTGCGAGGATCCATCCCGACTTGGATTTTGCGTATTTGTTTTCCGACCATGTTTTCGCCCATAGGAGCATTTCTCCTATTGCAGGAAGGATTCCAAGGTAACACCACAGAAGCAATTTGTTATTGTCCCACTCGTAGAGCGCGAACATCACGTTAAGGAAGACCAGGAAGAGCAGGATGGAGGGTATGGTTATTCTGGGATCCGCCTGTCTTCCTTTTTTTGTTGCCAGCAGCCACACCGGCAGCAGTGCCGTGAGGATGGGGAGGATTCCGAAGTTGGACAGCCAATATTGCCAGAATTCCTTGTTGCCTTGGCACCATCCCCATTTCAGGTGAATCATTCCTGCGTTTCCGAATCCTGCCACGAGTTCGACGAGCAGAGTTGAAATCGGGACTGAGAGCAGGACGAGCTTGATTGTTTCCTTCCTGTTAGGGCCTGTGAGTGCCCAGATGCCTAGCATGGCGGAGAGGAAGATGAAAGTGTGGATGTGGAATAGTGGCATGGTGGTGTACAGGCACCACTCGATCCACAGGGGGAGCCCTTTTTCGTTTTTGAGGATACGTTTTCTCCAGCTGATGAGCAGGATGAGTCCTGCGGGAAGGGCGTATAGCCAGGATCGCTGGAGGGCGAACATGATGATAGGGATGCTCTTCCAGTCTACTTCATAGCTGATTTGTTCCAGTCCCTTTCCTGCGAGGTATTTGAAGCCCTCTAGTCCTCCATTAAAGAGGAATCCGGCGACGGTGAACGTTCCTCCCCATTTCCAGAGGGTTTTGGCTGTTGCTGCGGAGGCAAGTATCCCTATGATAAGGAAGCACCACTGTATGGGTCCCCCCTCGATGACGAGCAGGCTGGTGAAGAGGTCAGCTCCTATGGGATAGTGGAGGGGCTCTCTTGAATAGATGCAATCGGCTGGCCAGAAGGCGACTCCGCTCGCCAGGTAATTGACATAAGTGACGTGCATCGCCGTGTCATAGGGGTCGTTCGCGTAGAGTCTTCCGTCTTTGATGAAGAGTGCTTCGGAGAAGGCCCTGATGGCGAATGCGGCGAAGACGCCGGCTACAAGCCAGGTCAGCCATTTCGGGCTCTGTTGTGGCATAGCCGACGGTGTTTCTCTTGGGGTGGTCGCTAGGGTGCGCCATGTGAGAATTGCTGCGAGGGTACCGGTGATAAGTGCAAGGCTGGAGGCGATCCGACCGATCCCAAAGCAGGCGAGTCCCAGCGCCACCGCTGTGGTTGTGGCAATGCAGACTCCCATGATTCCGGCTACGGTTAGTCGGTAGTAGCTCAATTTCTTCGGCTTGGAGGCTGTTTTACCGTTTTTTCTCTTCGGGGGAAGCCCTTTTTGACAAATGCAACTCTTCCTCGAGATACTGAATGACGTCCTTGAATTTCGGCAAATTTTCAGGAACCGCCTTGATCAAGGCCTGGTGAGCTTCCAACATTGTCTGCGCCTGAGCGGTGCGGTCTTCTTTCAGCGGTAATCCAAGAGCTTGCCCGTCCTCTTTTGTTGCGCTGAGGCGTACGTTGAAAAGCTGATCCAACCCAAGGCTGGACAATGATTCCGCGTTTCGCAGATTGAGATTGACGACATACAAACAACCTTCGCCGAGCTCGCGAAGCCGCAATGAGATTCCGGCGAGCGTGCCCATAAACGTCGAATCCATTACCGGGCAATTGGCTAGATCAACAATGAACTCGCCAGCACCGCGATGGATCATCTCCTTGGCAAAATCTTTCAGAGCCGTGCTGTTTGCGGACGAGCCATTTCCCTCCACCCGAATCCAAACGAGGCGATCAGCGCAACTTACCAATATTTTCGATCCCGCCTTCATCGCTTTGTCTCATGTGCTCCGTTCCCGCCGCTCCAAAGCAATCAACACTTTTACTTCTTCGCTCAGATCTCCGATGATCTTCCGGGCGCAAGCAGGCGCTGCATCCGATTTTTGGTTTGGTGGTTGCGTCAATGTGTTGGCACCCCCCTGGATCCCTGTTCTTGACGCTTCTATATTGACCTTCCGCCATGGCGCCGACCTTTCGCACTCATTACATTTATGAAAGGTTCGTGATGAGAACTTGGCGGCCACAAGTCAGTGTCGGAGAATGTCAGATTCAGAAGAGTTGTTCACTGGCCGTGGGAAAGCGGAAAGCTGGCGCTATTGTGCTCACGGAACTTGTCCACTTCGCTCTCATCGCATAGGAGGCGCTGTGAAGCACGCAATGAGAACACTACGCGAAGTCTTACAGGAAGCCGAACCACAGAAAGTTGCTGTCGGTTACTTCAATGTGTCGGACCTGACTGGAAAAATCCATCGAGGGTCCCGCGTTCCTTCCCTTCATTCGCAATATCGATAGCCAGCCGGTCGTAGAGTCGGGCGGCGCCCTCAAATATCATTGCGGCTGCCTTATCCTCGCCCAAAAAGGTCGCAATCTCACGCATTTCTGCAACCCACCGGTAAGCTTTTGGATACAGGTCGGGTATTCCTGTCTCAAATTTAGAGAGCAATTGCGGCAAACTCTCACTCAGCTCCTGATATAGTCCTTTCGAAGCACCTGAGCGGGAAGCGGCCAGGAGCACCGCAGCACCAATTGCCATAATGCCTTTGTTGATACCCGCGTACGACATCTTCAGAGCTGCAGCGGCTCCGATCGGACCATCGATTTGCCGCAGATCGAGGCCGAGTGCGCGGAGTACCGATGCGCGCTCGCTCCGATCGCCGCTGACATAAATCCTGGGACCCTTCTCCCCAGGCTGTGGCGGAGCGCCCACGATGGCCCCGTCGATAACATCGCAGCCCGTTCCTGCGAGGATTCCGGCGATTTCCGTTTTGGTTCTGGGACTCAGGGCATTGCAATCGATATAAACCGGCTTGTGGCGGCTTTCGCTGAGGCGTGTCACTAATCCCTTTGCCAAAGCGACAGCCTCGCCAGGAGGCACGATCGATAGAATAAGATCTGCGGTGGCAATCGTGTCTGGAGAGGCGTCTTGCATCCCCGCTGCGCGTGCCCGATCGACCGTCGCTGCGCTGCGCCCATCAAGTGATGTCAGCACACACGCGCCATGCTCTACGAGTCGCACCGATATGGCGCTCCCCATGGCACCAGGGGAAAGTATAGCAATAACGACGTTCATGGACGTTACTTTGTTTGGCTGTTTGGTACCAGTTTAACCTGATAGCTGGTACTGAACAAAAAACTTTCCGAGTCAAACAGTGTGGCGTTGATGGCGTCCCACCGCCAGTCCTGCTCGGACCGCCTTGAAAAACAGCCAACTGGTCCGGCCTCGGCCGGACGAAACCCAAGGGATTTAGGAGACGGTACACTAGCGATCGATTGATGTTGTGAGCGCTTGTGTGACCGCAGGAACTCGGCAGGCGTCGTGCCAAAAATGCGCCGGAAGTGCCGGGTAAGGTGCGTTTGGTCACAAAACCCGCAGAGCCCCGTTGAGACAGACCGGTTGGCCTGAACGACTCATAAGATCCCTTGCACGGTTCAGGCGAACTAAAAGCAAATAGTCGTGCGGCGTGCGACCAGTAGCATGCAAAAAACAGCGGTTAAAGTGACGCGGACTCATACCTGCTTGCGCAGCCATCTCCTGAACGCACAGCCTTTTTGCAAAACATTCTTCCATCCGCAGGATAGACCCCAAAATGCTCGGATTGATCTTCCGTGCTTGTCGTTCTGTTTGGGCTTGATCGTGCACCCGAGTCAAGACCGCGAGCGCCAACTCACGAACTAAAGCGTCAAGATAGAGCGATCCCGACTGACAATCGTCTTCGGCCTCTGCCATCAGGAGGCGGCATAGGGCGTCAAGCCGACGATCAAGCAAGAAGGGGATCGTTCCCAGCCGCTCCAACGCGTCGTACGAAAAATCAGCTACGCTTCTGGCAATATATTCGAAAAGCCGTGGGCGGAAGCTAAACTTGGCTAAACGGCCGGCCGCATTTGTCCATTCCACTCGAATCGGCGCGTTTGGCGCCGCCAGCAGGCAACGGTTATCGCTCCCTTGCTTGGGGGCCGGTGTTGGCTGTAGTGGCGTCGACGGGTTGTTTCTGTTCTGGGCTTGAGGACGATAAATAAAAAAGTAGCGATCCTCCTGGTGTGCCGCGCAGCCATGCAAAGGGAGATTGTAGATTGAGATGCTGAGCCCATCGACGGCGAATCGTCCACTATGGCAAGTCAGCACGTCCTTAAAAGACATCTCCGGAAGACCTGGCTGGAGGACCAAGGTGCTGCCGCTTGTCATTGGAGTTACGGTTAACATTGATTTTTCGGTCAGGGGTTGAGCGTTTCTTTCTTTTTTAAGGTCCGTGTTCTACAGGGCTTCTCAGCGAGGCGCCTGTTCCCTTAACTGTGTGCTCAGGAACAATCTTCAAAGATTGACATCCATCGAGATTTTAAAAGGCCCGTCGCTGTCTAGTATGGCCAATCG
>Ga0306921_10004526_pt1 | contig 14300 bp, 12 predicted proteins | sample sta12Cox44000080_FD_203760 | JGI IMG/M metagenome (GOLD analysis project Ga0306921, IMG submission 203760) | Lab enrichment of tropical soil microbial communities from Luquillo Experimental Forest, Puerto Rico - statoxic.12C.oxic.44.000.080 (v2)... | ecosystem: Environmental > Terrestrial >... | reverse complement strand
ATCCGCTACGTTTTTGGCAATCCGGGATGGAAACACGCACAAACGCAGGAGGGCCCGCAAGCGTTTCAAGCATCCAGCGCAGTTTCGCGATACTGAACCCGACGATAAAGCCGCATCGGATAGCAAGATCCATGGATATGGGTCCCACTTGTTGCCGGGGTTCCCAACCTTGGACGTGCTTCGTTTCCGCCCTTGGGTTATTTCTTTTTGGGTACGTTACTGCCGGAGACGACCCGCAGATTATTCGTCACTTGAAAAGTTCCGGGTACCTGATTGGCGCGAACGCCGGCCAGGTTCTTGTCGCTCTCACTGTCTACCACGCCCTCCAGGGTGATGCGCCCATTCTTCACAATGATGTGGATGGGAGGAACACTCATGTTGCCGTACTTAAACAAAGGCCCGTAACTGTAAATGGACTGATAGACGTCGCGGCGAATGCGGTCGTCCATCGGGCTGGGTGGCAGCACTTCGATGTTGTTGATGACCTTGTCCACACCTTCAATGCGCTTCACCACGTTACCGGCGTCGGTTTTCAGGACTGGTTTGGTCACCTGTCCTTCAAGCACGACCGTGCGGCCATCAACCTTGAACGAGAGATTGTCGAAGACGTTGTAATACGGCAACATAATAAGCTCGTGCCGGACCTCACGAATCAGCTTATCTTCAGCCTCCGGGCTGAGGGAGTTGTTTGCTCCCTCGGCTTCGAGGCTTCCGCTCGCGGGCGCTTGCGCAGGTTGCGTTGTTGGCTGTGATTGCTGTGCGATCACGGCAAGTGCCAGGAAAAGTATGATCGCCAACGGTCCGATTAACCTGCGAAACCAACTCCCCATGATGCCTCCTATATTAGTCTGAAACTCTACAATACAACTGCCGGACTGCCAATGATGACGCAGCCTTCCTTCGCTGTTAAGCACTGGCCAGAAAGGGGCAAGGACGTCGGCCGGGCAAAGGGCGCCGGAGCTGCCCTGACTTGTCCGGAGGCTGTTCAGCTTCGATGGAAAATCCACCTGCTGGATCGAATCCCGTTATACTGCTGAGACGCCCCAACTTCGGCGTAGGCGACCTATGGCGATCCGAGCACCCATTCCACCTGCCAGCCAACAGGACTTGCACGACCTTGGCTTCGGCTCCGTGGTATCGCGCGAAAGCCAGCAGCGCCTGGTAAACCGTGATGGCAGCTTTAATGTCCAGCGTAAAGGCTTGTCGTTCTGGTCGTCGTTCACCTTCTATCATGCGCTGCTGACGACGCCATGGTGGAAGTTCTTCCTGGCTGCAGCGAGCTGGTACTTTCTGGCGAATGCCGCCTTCGCTCTGGCATATCTCGCCTGCGGCCCCGATGCATTAAGCAGCGACGTCACTGGAATGGAGAGCCACACGTTCTGGCGTGCCTTCTTCTTCAGTGTGCAGACGTTGTCGACAATCGGATATGGACATGTTTTCCCTCTTGGTCTTGCGGCGAACGCCGTCGTCACGTTTGAGTCGCTGGTTGGCCTGCTGGGCTTCGCCATCATCACGGGTTTTCTGTTTGCGCGCTTCTCACGTCCGACGGCCAAGATTCTATTCAGTCGCCACGCGGTGATCGCTCCCTACGGGGGCTTTTCCGCATTTGAATTTCGGGCGGCAAATGCCCGCTCGAATGAGCTGATTGAAGTTTCTGTCCAAGTACTGTTCAGCCGTTTTGAAGACGTGGACGGCATTAGCATACGGCAATATTATCCCCTGCCCCTGGAGCGGCCCGGCGTTGTCTTTCTGCCTCTCACGTGGACCGTAGTCCACCCCATTAACGAAAGCAGCCCGCTGCACGGCCAAACGCCGGCGTCGCTGAAAAGTTCTCGTGCTGAGTTTCTCGTGCTGCTCAAGGGTTTCGACGAAACCTTCTCCGCGATGGTTGAGACACGCACCTCCTATGTTCCGGACGAGGTGCTCTGGAACACTAGATTCGCAAGTGCGTTTATGAGCGACGCCGCAGACCGCTTCGCCGACAGCGGCCACAGGAGAAAGAAGGTTGCGGTCGATATGCGCCTGTTCGACAAGGTTGAAAAAGTCGCCAGCATGCCTCTGCCGTAGCAAGAAGAATTGTCTTTTTCCGTGGAGCGGGACGCTTTTACGCTCATCCGCTAACAGTTGAGGGAGGATTTATGGCTGAAGAGATTGTGCGCGGTATTAAGCGAGCCTCCGGCTGGTCGATCGCCCTGGGACCGCTGATGATCGTGCTGGGGTTCGTTGCCGTGATGGCCCCCTGGGAAGCCGGTATTGCCATCGTGTTGATCGTAGGATGGACCGTGATCTTAAGCGGCGGGGCGCAGCTGTTCTATGCGTTCCGCACTCACAGCGGCGGCAGAGCAATACTGGAAGCATTGTTGGGATTGATCTACATCGCCGCCGGCATTTTTGTCCTGCTGCATCCGGTCGGCGGGCTGCTGGCAATTACACTCTTGTTGGCGTCCTTTCTGATCGTGTATGGCGTCATCGCATTGGTGCTGGCATTCCGCATGAGGCCGCATCGAGGCTGGGGATGGGTACTGGTTGACGCGATCGTTACTATCCTGCTTGGGATCCTGATCTGGATTCATTGGCCAAACAATACCGAGTGGGTGATCGGAACCCTTGTGGGCTTGAGCATCATAATTTCAGGCGTGACGCGCTTGATGGTGTCGTTAGCTGTCCGCAAGTTGGCGGCTAGCACGAACTGACTGGTGCCGGTTCACCCCGCAAGAGCGGCAAGACCACAGGAAATGGCCGTGGGAATGGAGCTTTTGTTTCTTCAAGCTACGGCCTACCGGTGGATGCTGGTTCGAACCCGACTGCACTTCGTCCCAGCTCCGCAATTTCGGATCCCGGAGCCACCGTCGAATGATGTTCTTCGATCCCGCAGCTCGGGATACAATCTAAGGATTGATTCCATACCTGTCTCGTAAAAAACGCCAATTACTGACAGCCATCCGGTAACGAGTTGGAATGCCTATGACGCTTTGGTACACGCATGAGGTAATTCATGCCCATGGGCCCCGTCCCCAGCCGCAGAGCATTATTGTCTTTGCAATTGCAGGACTGAGCCTGGCCTTAGCCGCATGCAGTCGGGGAAGGGCCGAAGGACCTCAAGGTAGTCCGGCGATGCCAGTGAAGGTGGCTCCCGCACAGGACCGGGAAATTCAGGACAGTTCCGAGTACGTTGCGACGATCAAATCAAGAAACTCCGCAACCATCATGTCCGACGTCGAAGGTTGGATCTTTGCTATCCACGTGCACTCAGGCGACTTCGTGAGGAGGAGCGCTACGCTGATGGAGATCGATCCGCGCCGGCAGCGGGCCTCGGTTTCGAGCCAGGAGTCGCAACGGGCCTCCAAGGAGGCGAACCTGCAGTGGACCAAGGTGCAGTTGGAGCGTACCAAAGCGCTGGCTGCCTCGGGCGTGGTCAGCAAGCAAGATTTGGACCAGGCACAGGCCGCCTACGACACTGCCCTGGCGGATGTTCAGCAGATGGACGCCCAGGTTAAACAGCAGCAAGTCCAACTCAACTACTACAGCGTTTTTGCACCCACAGACGGCATTGTCGGTGATATTCCCGTCCATGTTGGCGACCGTGTGACAAACACGACGCCTCTGACCACCATCGACGAACGCCGCGGGCTTGAAGTTTACGTCGCCGTACCCTCTGAGCGCGCGCGGCAGATCAAGCTGGGCGCTCCGGTTGACGTGCTCGATGGAGACGGCAATATTCTGCTCCAGACCAAGGTCTATTTTGTCTCGCCCCAGGTCGATACCGGAACGCAGTCCATCCTGGTGAAGGCACCGGTGGACCAGGGTGCAGAACATCTGCGCTCACAGCAGCTGGTGCGCGCGCGCATCACCTGGAGTACGCACCCCGGCATCACCATTCCGGTCACAGCAGTGACGCGCGTCAATGGTCAGTATTTTGCATTCATCGCCGAGCAGCAGAACGGAACGATGGTGGCGCGCCAGAAGCCAATCGAGCTGGGAGAGATTGTTAGCAACGACTACACGGTCACGCAAGGTCTGAAAACCGGCGACCAAGTGGTGGTTTCCGGCGGACAGAGTCTGGCTGACGGCACACCTATAAGAATCGAACAGTAGTACGACGGCCGGGACCGAATGAGGGGCACGCCTTGTTTGCCGATTTCTTCATCAAGCGTCCGGTTTTTTCAACCGTAACATCTCTGTTCATCGTGATTGCGGGTGCCGTGTGCATCCCCCTGTTGCCGGTTGCCCAGTTTCCGGAGTTGGCCCCGCCGCAAGTCTCAGTCGACGCCTTCTACATAGGCGCAAACGCGCGGGCGGTGGAGTCTTCCGTGACGACTCTGCTGGAGACCGCGATTAACGGGGTCGAGGGGATGCGCTACATGACCTCCAGCAGCGGAAACGACGGCAGTTCCAACGTCACCATCGTTTTCGAGCTGACCCGTCCGCTCGACATTGCCGCCGTAGACGTGCAGAACCGTGTTTCCGGCATTCTGGGCCGCCTTCCCGATTCCGTCAAGACGACCGGCGTCACGGTCAACAAGGTCTCGACCTCATTTGTAATGGCTGCCGGCTTCTGGAGCGACAACAATCGCTATAACAACGAATTCGTCAGCAATTACATTGACATTTACGTTAAGGACGCCTTGAAACGTATTCATGGCGTCGGCGACGTGCAGATCTTTGGTGAACGCAAGTACTCGATGCGGCTGTGGGTCGATCCTGCCCGGCTGGCAGCACGCGGGCTCACAGCAGGGGATGTCGTGGCAGCGCTGCAGCAGCAAAACGTGCAGATCGCTGCCGGACAGGTGGGCCAGCCTCCCTCGTCCAAGAAACAGATGTACCAAATTAGCGTCCGGGCGGTCGGGCGGCTGACCGAGGCGGCGCAATTCAACGACATCATTCTGAAGCCCGGTACCAATGGGGCTCTCGTGCGGTTACGCGACGTAGGACGGGCGGAACTTGGCGCCGAAGATTACAGCAGCATCCTCAGCTTCAATGGTTACGAAGGTGTAGGCATAGGCGTCACCCAGCTGCCCACAGCGAACGCCCTCGATGTGGACCATGCCGTTCGGACTGAGCTAGCCCGGCTTTCCAAGCGATTTCCGCCCGGGTTGCGCTACGACATCGCATTTGACACGACTACATTTGTCAGCGACTCCATTCGCGAAGTGCTGAAAACCCTGGTCGAGGCGATCATCTGCGTAATGCTGGTGATGTTTTTATTTCTGCAAGACTGGCGAAGCACGCTGATTCCCGCCGTCACCATCCCGGTTTCCTTGGTGGGCACCTTTGCCTTCATCAAGGTTCTGGGCTTCTCGATTAACACCCTTACTCTATTTGGAATCGTGCTGGCGACCGGTTTGGTGGTCGACGACGCCATTGTAGTCATTGAGAATATCCAGCGGCACATGGGCGAAGAGCATAGCGATTCCCATGCCGCGGCGTCGGTCGCCATGAGTGAGGTCACGGGCGCGGTAGTGGCGACCTCTCTTGTGCTGGTTGCCGTATTCGTGCCGGTTGCTTTCTTTCCCGGCACCACTGGACTGCTGTACCAGCAATTCTCGCTGACGATCGCCTTCTCCATCATCATCTCGGCCTTCAACTCGCTGACCTTTACGCCGTCTCTGTCAGCCTTGATCCTTAGGCCGGAGAGCGAAGAAAGCAAGGGAAGATTCTTCCGGGGCGTCGAGCATCTGCTGCAACACACTACCCGGCTGTACAAGGCTTCAGCCCGCAAAGCGATCCGCTTGCGCTACCTCGTCCTAATCCTCTTCTTCGCCGGCTTGGGGGCGACATATCTCGTCTACAAGAGCGTTCCCACCGGCTTCGTTCCCGACGAAGATCAGGGCTGGTTCATGATCACCGTGCAAGCTCCGCAAGGCGCTTCAACGGCGTACACGATCAACGGAATTCGCGAGATCGAGGGAATCCTGTCGCACGTGAAGGAAGTCATTGGGGCTTTTAGCGTCGTTGGCTTCAGCTTCACCGGAAATGGACCGAATAAGGGAATGATCTTCCTGAATCTTGCCCCGATCGACCAACGCAACCGGCCAGGCCAGTCGGCCGATGCCGTTGTCAATGGTCTGCGTGGGCCGCTGATGGGACTGTCCGACGTCCAGGCATTTCCATTTCTTCCGCCATCGATCTCCGGTATCAGCGCCTTCGGCGGCTTTACCTTCCAGGTGCAGCAGGAAGGAGGCGGTTCGCTGCAAGGCCTGTATGACGTTACCCAGAAACTTGTCCGCGATGGTAATGCCCGTAAAGATATGCAGGGACTGTTCAGCGGATACACTGCCAATGATCCGCAATTTGTGGTGAAGATCGATCGCGAGAAGGCACGCAGCCTGCAGGTGCCGCTGGAGCAGGTCACAAATGCGCTCGGTGTTTACATGGGATCAGCTTATGTCAACGATTTCGATTTCAACAATCGCGCATATCGCGTCTATGTGCAGGCCGACCAGGCTTTCCGCGCCACGCCGCACGATATGCGTAACTTCTACGTGCGTTCTGATGCGGGGACGATGATCCCACTGGACAACGTCGTCAACATCTCTGAGGATGCCTCGCCGCAGGTGATTTCTCATTACAACCTGTTCCGCTCAGCCGAAATCGACGGCTCGGCCGGCCCAGGCTACAGCTCCGGACAGGCCATCGCTGCAATGAACGAACTGGCGGCGAAGGACTTGCCGCTTGGCTACAACTATTCGTGGTCAGGCTTGTCGCTGGAGGAGATTAAGTCTGGCGGGCAATCGGCGTTGCTCTTCGGACTTGGCTTATTGCTGGTGTATCTGACGCTGTCGGCTCAATATGAGAGCTTCTTCCTGCCTTTCATTATTCTCCTGAGTGTACCGATGGCGATGTTGGGCGCACTGATTGCGCAAACTCTGCGCGGGCAGATCAATGATGTCTATTGCCAGATCGGACTGGTGATGCTGATCGGCCTGGCCAGCAAGAACGGCATTCTGATCGTAGAATTCGCCGAACAGCTGCGCCATAAGGGTCTATCTATCACGGAAGCTGCCGTTGAAGCCGCGCGTATTCGCCTGCGACCCATCTTGATGACGTCGTTCGCCTTCATCCTGGGCGTGCTGCCTTTGGTGTTCGCAACCGGCGCCGGATCCAAGAGCCGCCACTCGGTGGGCACCACGGTCTTCGGCGGCATGATTGTCTCGACTGCCCTGAACCTGTTCTTCATCCCGGTACTGTATGTGATTTTGAAGTCCCTGCTCGAGCGCAAGACCGTCGAACCCTCACAGGCATGACTCCACGCTGCATCACGCCTTGCGTTGACGGACATCACAGCATTCCTGTTCGGATCGGAATACAAAGTAGATAGCAGAGTCCCGGAGGTTTCTCCCGAGAGGCCTCCGCGCCTCTTGATGTGCCGCGAGTCACGCGGCTCCGCAGTACAGCTGCGACAACGCCCCCACCGTGTGGGGAGATGGATCGCATCATGGTGACAGCACAGCTCACCTCTACCGGCGTGAGCTTTCACAACGTTCTCATGGCAACCGATTTGTCTCGCTGCTCGGACGCGGCACTCGGTTATGGATTCCAGCTTGCGCGCCGCTATCAGGCTCACGCTCACCTGATCCATGTGATCCCCCTCGACGAGTTCTTGATGGCTGGTCCCGAGGCAGTTGTTGCCGCACGTGACACCGCGCGACGCGACCTGCAGGATCTTGAGCAGCACCTCCAGAAAGAGTTTTCATCCAAAGCGAATCTCGATTACAGGGTGCACCTGCTTGAGGGCTCGGTTGCCGACAGCATTTTGGCCTGTGCCAATGATCAACGAATCGATTTGATCGTCGTCGGCACGCATGGTCGCGGCAGCCTGGGGAAAATGCTGCTGGGCTCGGTTGCCGAGCAGGTTTTCCTCCGCTCAACGGTTCCGGTGTTGACGATTGGACCCCACCTTCACCAAAGGAGTAGCGCCGAGCCCAGAAATATCCTGCTGGCGACAAACCTCGACCGTGGATCACGACGGGCCGCTCAATATGCTGCCTCGCTGGCGCAAGAGCACAACGCGCCACTGACAGTGATCCACGTAATTGGGCAGGTCACGGGGGAGGAACTCGGGGATAAGGAACGCGTCAGACGCGTCAGGGAAGAAGAGTTAACTACCCTGGTTGGTGACACAGGGTGCGGACTGGACGCGCGTTGCCGGGCGGAATTCGGGCAGCCTGTCCCCACCATCCTGCATGTAGCCCAGGAATGCGAAGCCGGCTACATCGTGCTTGGCGTTCGGGAACACAGGGGATTCGGGGAACGTTTTCTCTGGACCACGGCCTATGGGGTCGCGAGGGAAGCCCAGTGTCCTGTCATGACCGTGCGCTATCCAGCTTGATGGCAATTGATTCTGTCAGGAGGAAGGAATGTCAGTCACAGTAGATGAGACCGTGGTGGTGCCCGACGCAGCCGACCTATTTGCCAAAGACTTTGTGGCAGAGATGAAAAAGATAGAATCCCTGCCTGGTCCGCTGGTGTATCGCGCCAAACCGGTGGTACAGCGTGCGTCAGTATCCAAGCGTTCCCCCTATTGGCAGCCAATCGACCACGAGTGCTGAGTTCTGACAGCTCGCAGGGAGGTAAATAAATTTTCCGTGGCGTCCGAATAGACGTTAGCTCAGACATCACCGTCGACAATGGGCCTTCTCGGCGATATGCCAATACGATCAACTGCAAGACGAACACTGGCACCAGTTTCACGGAGCGGCATGTAGCTCCATGTTAGAATTTGCGCGAGCTCGATCCACGTGGCGTCATCGCAATTCTCGTCCGACTCGATCGTCACCGATTCCGTAGTCACGTTCCTGGAAAAGATACCCCCATTCCAATTCCTGCCCGTCGCCGAAATTCGTGCGCTGGCGCGACACATGACCCTGGAGTACTTTCCCAAGGATACGGTGATCCTCAGTGCTGGTCACCGCGCATCGGAAGCGCTGTACATTGTCCAGAAGGGTGGCGTAAAGCTGGCGCTCCGTACGCAGGTTGGCAAGGAGCTCATCCTCGATATGCGCAGCGAAGGCGAGATTTTCGGTGTGCTCTCGCTGATGAACCGCGACATCACACGTCTCGACGCGACTGCACTGGAGGACACGCTCTGCTACAGCATTCCGGCAGAAGACGTTCATTCTCTAATCGAACACCACCACGAAGTGGGCGACTATCTCTTCCGCACTTCCGTCACGCGCTACATGGACCGCAGTCTCAACGAACTGCGGGCGCAGACCAGCTTGATGGGCAATTCGGAGCAGCTGCTGTACTCGCTCTCGGTCTGTGACGTCGTGGGAAATCAGCCAATTGTCTGCGACGAAAAGACAACCATTCGCGATGCCGCGCAGGTCCTCGCGGAAGCCGGCGCCAGTGCCCTGTTTGTCGCAGGAGCTGACAAACGTGCCATCGGCATCGCCACCGACAACGACTTCACGCAGAAAGTCGTCGCTCGGCAAATAGCGCTCGATCTGCCGGTAACAGCCATTATGAGCACGCCGGTGATCTCGGTTGAGAGCAGGCACCTTGTGTTTCAGGCGCTTCTCGCCATGTTAACTCACGACATCCACCACTTGCTCATAACCGAGGAGGGAATTCCCAAGCGTGTGCTCACAAGCCACGACTTATTGCTTTTGCACTGCAAATCGCCGCTCAGCCTGGCGCGCCACCTGGGGCAGCAGAAGAACTTGGACGATCTCGCCAGGGCCCAAAAGCAGATCGGCGACTTGCTGCCGCTGCTAATGCGCGAAGGTGCCCGCGCCAGCCACTCACACGGGTGGTCGCTGAACTAAACGACAGGCTGATGTCGAAGGTCCTGGAGCTTGCAGAAGAGCACGTCGGATCCCCACCGGTTCCCTACTGTTGGGTCGTATTCGGCAGCGAAGGACGCCGCGAGCAAACCTTCAAGACCGACCAGGACAATGGTTTGATCCTCGCAGATGCCGCAGAGGGTGACCCCGCGGCAAAGCAATACTTCTCAGAACTCGCCAGCTTTGTCCGCAGGGCCTTGGAGCGGTGCGGATACCCACCCTGCATCGGCGACTACATGGCCAGCAACCGGCACTGGCGACAGCCGCTGATTGTTTGGCATCGTGGATCGAGTCGGGTGAGCTGCGCCAGACCCAGGATGCGCTCATCGTCTTCGATATGCGGCCGGTTGGCGGCGACTTCTCACTCTTCCGTGACCTGGCGAAACACAACCGTGACCGGCTGAAAGATGCGGGCTTCTTCAAGTCGATTCTGGCGTTTATCACCAACGATCAGAGGCCGCCGTTGGGATTCTTCAGGACATTCGTCTTCGATCGCACCGGTGAGCACAAGGAACAGCTCGATCTTAAAACCCTTGGGACAGGGCCGATCGTAAATGCAGCTCGGCTCTTCGCTCTCGACGCAGGCTCCGAACTGACGAACACCATTGACCGACTTGCCGCGGCACAATCCCTCACGGATGAGGAATGCACGCTTTTCAAAGAAGTACGGGAAACATTCGAGTTCCTGACACTGTTGCGGCTGGAGAACCAGCTGCGACAGGCACGCGCCGGCGAACCGTTGAGTAATTTCATCGCACCCAAGAACCTGAGCCACCTGCAACGGAACATGTTGAAGGAGGCGTTTCACACCATCACGCGTTTGCAATCGGTGATTGATCGCAGATTCCGGACAGCAGTGTGGTCACAGCTGGGTCAATGACAATGACCGCGTGGCTCAAGCGTGGTGCCGGGCACGAGGAAGCAGATTTTCCGTTTCCCGCCGACACCCCTCTACCGCTATTGCAGTATGCAGTGCTCGATACAGAACTGACAACGCTTGATAACCGCAACAATCGCCTGCTTTCCATAGGCGCTATCGTGATGAACGGGAACAAGATCGCGATTGGCGAACAGTTTTACCGCATTGTCAACCCGGGCGTGATGGTACCGGCGCAGAGCGTCCTGATTCACAAGCTCCGGCCGAACGACATACAAAACGGTCAGCCACCCCGGCAGGCGCTCGCCGAGCTGCAGGAGTTCATCGCGGGCAAAGTCCTAGTTGGACATTTTGTGAATATCGACCTGAAAGCGCTGCGCAAGGAGTTGGGTGATTCAAGCCACCGCCTGAACAATCCGGCAATTTGCACGGCACGTGTTCATCGCTGGATTCTCCAGCATGGACCGTATCGCGAAGACATGGAGCAACAACTGGCGAACGTCAGCCTGGCGGCACTGGCGAAGATCTATGGCCTCGATTTTCGCGAAGCCCACCACGCCCTCGATGATGCGTTTGTTACTGCACGCTTATGGCAAAAGCTGATCTGCAGATTAGATAGCCTGAAGATTCGCAAGCTGCGCGATCTGCTGCGAATCGCCAAGGCGTAACCGGCCGGAGTCATCTCATGTTGCGACGCGACGCCTGCCATAGTGCTTCATTCGGCTCATGAGTAGGCAGATGCGCTCGCACGCAGAAAGCGATATGAAATCCAGCACTAATCCTAGTTTTTGTCCCGTTCCAGCTGTCGGCGCTCTGCTTGCATGGCCTCGTAGGCATCCCGGCCGGTGACTTCCTGGTACCAGGCGGGATGATGAGTCCACGCCCAGGCCTCGCTCACCGTACCACGGGTCATTGACTGAATCGTGCCAGGCTCGCCGAAGGTGCTGAGATAGATGTGGAAGAAGATGCCGAACAGCATGACCAGGGCTGAAATGTCGTGGATGACGTACGAGATCGCCACCAGCATCCGGCCAAAGATTTCCGGAAACCACATGATAAAGCCGGTGATGACGTAAGCGACGCAGCCGCAGACGATCTCCCAGAACTGGAGCTTCTGGCCGGCGTTGAAGAAGCCGACATCCTTCGGCTCCATCGCCTCCGCGTTCTTCATGTAGGCCGTAATCCGCTTCATCCAGCGTGAATCTGCCGGAGTCCAGCGCATGACATCCCGCCAGTTCAACAGTTGCAGGCCGAAGAAAATCACGAACCCCAAGCCGAACCAGGGATGCAGGAAACGCGTCATGGCCCCACCGCCAAACAGGGGCGTGAAAAAGCGGAAGATCCACGGGAGGTAAATGCCGAAACCGGACAGCAACGCGAGGAAGAAAAATATACCTACCATCCAATGCAGGAAGCGAGTGTAGACCGGGTGGCGCAGCATCTCGCCTTCGTACACCACCGTCTGACCCATACGGTCGATGGCGTTGGGCCGATGCTCGAAGCGATTCACTGATGTAGCCATCTAGTTCTCCTTCCGCGCGACAGGTGGCGGCGGGACAATCTCCTTGATGGGCGGCGTGGGCTGTGCTCGGCGTGGACCCTCGAAAACGTAGTGCATCACCACTCCGACGAAGCCCAGCATAGCGCCAAATAGACCGAGTGGCTTGAAGAAGTCCTTCCACACCGTGAAGCTCAGTGGAATACGGGGCCTCGCCGGCAGGTCGCCATACTTCTCCGGCTTAGTGATGTCATGCAGAACGTAGATAACGTGGGTGCCTCCGATGGTATCAGGGTCGTAAACACCTGCATCCTTGAATCCGGAAACATCGCGCAGCTGCTTGGCCCGCTGTTCCGCCAGGTATTTCATATCGTCCTTGGTGCCGAAGTGCAGGCAGCCGGTAGGACACGACTTTATGCAGGCCGGCTCCAGGCCTGCGCTTACGCGATCGGAGCAGAGCGTGCACTTGTACACCTTCTTCGTGTTGGGATTGAATTTGGGTATGTTGAAGGGACATCCCGAAACGCAGAATTGGCACCCGATGCAATTCTCCTGATGAAAATCCACGATACCGTTCGAGTACTGTACGATGGCGCCGTCGGCGGGACAGGCCCGCAGGCAGCCGGGATCGGCACAATGCATGCATTGGTGCTTGCGCATTAACCAGGCGAAGCTGCCATCGGAATGCTGGTCCTCGTTGAACTTGATCAAGTTCCAGTAATTCCAGTCGGTGTCCGGCATGGTCTGGTAGGTGTTGTCGAAATGCGTCGTCTGGAACGGCATGTCGTTCCACTCGACGCAGGCCACTTCGCAGGCCTTGCAGCCGATGCAGGTGGTGGTATCGATAAGCTTGCACACGGTGTCCTGCCGTTGCATCCCCTTGCCGGGGACGGGTCCGGGGTGGCCTGAGATCTGCTGGATTTGCAATGTCGTTCGATCGCCCATCGTGCGCCTCCTAGGCTTTCTCCAACTTGACGAGGAAGCCCTTGAACTCCGGCGTGTAAGCATTGGGATCGATAATCGTAGGCGTCAGCAGGTTCACGGGGGTCTTCGCAGTTCGGTCTACGTCCTCGGAAATACCCAGGAAGCCCCAGTGGATCGGTATGCCAATCTGATAGGTCTTCTTGCCGTCCACATTCATAGCCTTGATTCGCTTCGTGACCATCGCCTTGGCAATATACTCGCTGCGAATGCTGATCACCTTTACCTTGTCGCCGCCTTTAATACCCATCTGGTCGGCGAGCTCGTCAGGTATCTCAACGAAAGGCACCGGCACCAATTGCACGTTCATAGGATTGTTCTTGGTCCAGTAGTGATAGTGCTCGGTGAGACGGTAGGTAGTGCAGACGATGTTGTATCCTTCCTTCGCCGTCCCGTATTTATCCAGCGGTGTTTTGAACTTCTTTACGACGGGATTGTTGGACTGGTTGGGGTGCAGTGGGTTGTCGACCGGACTCTCGATAGGCTCATAGTGTTCGGGGAACGGACCATCAGCCATAGCCCCGAGCGGCACAAAGAGGCGTCCAATACCTTCCGGATTCATGATGAATGGGCCCATGTGTTCCTGCGGTTTGGAATCCGGCTTGAAGTCAGGGACGTCATTGCCTACCCACTTCTGAGCCGTCTCATTCCACCAGATTTGAACGCGCTGCGGGTCCCACGGCTTGCCATCGAGATTGCAGGAGGCACGGTTGTACAGCACACGCCGGTTGGCCGGCCAGGACCACGCCCAGTTCGGGTAAATCCCCAATCCTGATGGATCCTCGGTTCCCCGACGCTGCAACATGGGGCCGGCTTCCGTCCATGAGCCACAGTAAAGCCAGTTGCCGCACATGGTAGTGCCGTCGTCGTGCAGCATCGCGAATCCCGGCAGCTGCTGGCCGGCTTTCAGCGAAATACCGGTCTTCTCGTCGCTGATGTCGGCCAGCGCCTTGCCATTAATCTCCTTCGCCACTTCTGCCAGTGCGGGATGTGCAGGAAGAGTGTAAGTCCACGATGCTTGCAGGATTGGATCGGGAAACTTACCTCCTTCTTTCTGATATAGCTCTCGCACCTTCAGGAAGATCTGCGCCAGAATGTCCTGGTCGAGACGGCAGTCTCCGGGCGGCGGAAGTGCAACGTTCTTCCATTGCAGCCAGCG